>Ga0070697_100000446_pt1 | contig 31743 bp, 27 predicted proteins | sample KBSK1501metaG_FD_65475 | JGI IMG/M metagenome (GOLD analysis project Ga0070697, IMG submission 65475) | Corn, switchgrass and miscanthus rhizosphere microbial communities from Kellogg Biological Station, Michigan, USA - KBS K1-50-1 metaG | ecosystem: Host-associated > Plants > Roots >...
TCTCGACCGTGCTCTCGGTCGACCAGGAGAACGACCCGACGATCCTGAGCATCAACGGCGCGTCCACCGCGCTCGTGATCTCCGACATCCCGTTCCAGGGCCCGGTCGGCGCCGTGCGCATGGGCTACCTCGACGGCCAGGTGGTGGTCAACCCATCGATGTCGAAGATGCCTGAGTCCGAGCTGGACCTCGTGGTCGCCGGCACCGCGGACGCGATCTTGATGGTCGAGGCGGGAGCGAAGGGCGTCAGTGAGCGGATCGTGCTCGATGCGCTTGCCGCCGCACACGAGGAGATCAAGAGGATCTGCGCCGCGCAGCTCGAGCTGCGCGAGCAGGTCGGCCTGGAGAAGCGAGAGTGGATCTCGCCCAGCTATCCCGAGCAGATGGTCGAGATCGTCGGCGAGTACCTCGCTTTGCGCCTCGACCAGGTGTTGTACAGCGCCGACAAGCAGAGCCGCGAGAGCGCGATGGACGACCTGCGCATCAAGACGATCGTCGAGCTCGGCGAGCGGTTCCCCGAGTACGCCGACATCGTCGGCAAGGTCTTCGACAAAACGGTCAAGGACCGCGTCCGGGAGCGCGTCGTCGAAGAGGGCGTGCGTGTCGACGGCCGCGGCCTGAAGGACATCCGGCCGATCACCGTCGAGGTCGGCGTCCTGCCGCGCACTCACGGGTCGGGTCTTTTCACGCGAGGGCAGACGCAGGCCCTGACCATCGCGACCCTCGGCTCGATGTCGGACCAACAGAAGCTAGACGGGCTCACCACCGAAGAGTTCAAGCGCTTCCTGCACCACTACAACTTCCCGCCGTTCTCCGTGGGCGAGGCCCGGCCGCTGCGCGGCCCTGGCCGGCGCGACATCGGTCACGGGGCGCTCGCGGAGCGCGCGCTGCTGGCCGTCATCCCACCGGTGGAGGACTGGCCCTACACGATCCGCCTGGTCTCGGAGATCCTCAGCTCCAACGGCTCGACGTCGATGGCCTCGGTGTGTGGCTCGACCCTCGCGCTGATGGACGCCGGCGTGCCGATCAAATCCCCGGTCGCCGGAATCGCCATGGGCCTGGTGACGCGGGAGGGCAAGTTCGCCGTCCTGACCGACATCCAGGGCGTCGAGGACGCGCTGGGCGACATGGACTTCAAGGTCGCCGGCACGCGCGAAGGCATCACCGCCCTGCAGATGGACATCAAGATCAAGGGCCTGACCATGGAGATCATGGCCCAGGCCCTCGAGCAAGCCCGCGAGGCGCGCCTCTTCGTCCTCGACAAGATGCTCGCCGTGCTGCCGCGCCCTCGGAGCGAGATGAGCAGCTACGCGCCGCGCATCACCACGATCTTGATCAACCCCGACAAGATCCGCGACGTCATCGGCAAGGGCGGCTCGATGATCCGCAAGATCACCGAGGAGACCGGAGCCCAGATCGACGTCGAGGACGATGGTCGCGTCTTCATCGCCGCGGTCGACCAGGAAGGCGGCCAGAAGGCGATCGACTGGATCAAGAGCCTGACCGACGAGGTCGAGGTCGGCAAGATCTACCAGGGCAAGGTCGTACGCATCATGGCCTTCGGCGCTTTTGTCGAGATCTTGCCCGGCCAGGATGGCCTAGTCCACATCTCCAAGCTCACCGACCACCGCGTCGAGCGGGTCGAGGAGGTGGCCAACATCGGCGACGAGATCGTGGTCAAGGCGGTCGAGATCGACAGCCAGGGCCGGCTCAACCTGAGCCGCCAGGCGGCGATCGAGGAGCTGACGGCGAAGGGCGAGCCGATCGAGGAAAAGATCAACCCCGAGGTGATGGCGGCCGCTCTCGCGTCGCCGGCCCCCTCGCGTGAGGGTGGTTTCGGAGGCCGAGACCGCGGCGGGCGCAACGGCGGAGGTCGCGACAGGCGCCCACGGAGGGACTAGTGAAGGTTGCCGTGGCGGGCTATAGGGGCAAGGTCGGCTCCGTGCTCGTGGCGGCGCTCTCGGCCGAGGCCGAGATGGACTACGTCGGAGGCGTGACGCGGGGCGACGACCTCGCGTCCTTCCTCCACGAGAAGAGACCGCAGGCGCTCGTCGATTTCACCCGCCCCTCTGAGGCGCTTCACAATGCGCTCGCGGCGATCGCGGCCGGCGCCGCGCCGGTGGTCGGGACCACGGGCCTGTCCAGCGCGGACATCGACAAGATCGAAACCGCGTGTCACGAGAAGAAGGTCGGGGGGATCGTGGCGCCCAACTTCGCGATCGGAGCGATGCTCATGATGCACCTGGCGGACATCGCGGCCCCGCACTTCGACGCCGCCGAGATCATCGAGCTGCATCATGCGGGCAAGCTCGACGCGCCGTCCGGGACGGCGCTGGCGACCGCGCGCCGCCTTGCCACCCGCCGCGGCAGCGGTAGACCGTTCGCGCACCGCAAGGCGGAGAAGGAGACCCTGGCCGGCACGCGAGGCGGGGAGGAGGGGAACGTGGCGGTGCACAGCGTCCGCCTGCCTGGGTTCGTCGCCGACCAGGAGGTGATCTTCGGCCTGCCGGGCCAGACGCTGACGATCGCCCACCGCACCACCAGCCGCGAGGCCTACGTTCCGGGCGTTCTGCTCGCCATCCGTAAGGTGGCTTCCGAACCCAGGTTCTATCGGGGTCTCGACGAACTACTCGGCCTTAAGTAAACTGACGACGTGCCCACCTCCAAGCGATTAAACGTTGCTGTCGTCGGCGCGACCGGCATGGTCGGCACCGAGATGCTGCGCGTGCTCGCGCAGCGCAACTTCCCCAGCGCGCGCGTCATCGCCCTCGCTTCCGAGCGGTCGAAGGGACTCACCGTCTCCTACAACGGCAGCTCGCTCGAGGTCGAAGAGATCAAGGAGTCGGCGTTCAAAGGCATCGACGTGGCGCTCTTCGCCGCGAGCGGCGACATCGCGCTGATGTACGGACCGGTGGCGGCGGAGTCGGGCGCTCTCGTGATCGACAACAGCTCGGCCTGGCGGATGAAGGAGAACGTGCCGCTCGTCGTGCCGGAGGTCAACCCCGGCGACATCCCTGAGAACGAAGGCATCATCGCCAACCCGAACTGCTGCGCGATCCCACTCGCAGTGATCCTCAACCCGATCAAACAGAAGGCGGGCCTCGAGCGCGTCCTGGTCTCGACCTACCAGTCGGCCTCGGGCGCGGGCCGCTTGCTGGTCGATGAGCTCGAGGAACAGACGAAGGCGATCGCCGACGGCAAGACGCCGAGCGTGGCCGCCTACCCCTATCAGCTCGCGCACAACGTCGTCCCCGGCGGCTGGCATCCGGAGGCGGGGGGCTACAACGAGGAGGAGGTCAAGATCGTCAACGAGACGCGCAAGATCCTCCACGAGCCGGAGCTGCGCATCGCCGCCACCTGCGTCCGCGTGCCGGTGCCGGTCGGCCACGGCGAGTCCGTCTTCATCGAGACCAAGGACAGGATCACGGCCGACGAGGTCCGCACGCTCCTGGGCTCGGCGCCGGGCGTGATCGTGCAGGACGACCCGCACGCCAAGCTCTACCCGACGCCTCACGGCGTCGCGGGCACGGACGAGGTTTACGTCGGAAGGATCCGCGACGACGCGTCCGCCAAGCACAGCCTTCTGCTGTGGATCGTGTCCGACAACCTGCGCAAGGGTGCGGCGCTCAATGCGGTGCAGATCGCGGAGCAGGCCATCGAGATGGGAGCGGTTGGAGCGGTGAAAGCATGAAAGAGATCGGACGACTCCTCACGGCGATGGTCACCCCGTTCCAAGCCGACGGGAAGGTCGACTACGACGCCGCGGGCAAGCTTGCAGCGATGCTCGTCGCCGACGGCTCCGACGGCGTCGTCGTCTCGGGTACGACCGGTGAGTCGCCGAGCCTGAGCGACGCGGAGAAGATCGAGCTCCTGCGCACGGTCAAGGACGCGATCCCGGGCAAGAACGTCGTCGCCGGCACGGGCAGCAACGACACGCACCACTCGGTCGAGGTCTCCGAACTGGCGATGAAGGCCGGCGCCGACGCCCTGCTGGCGGTGGTGCCGTACTACAACAAGCCTCCGCAGGAGGGCATGTACCAGCACTTCAAGGCGATCTCGGAGGTCGGGCCCACCATCATGTACAACATCCAGGGCCGGACCGCGATCAACATGACCGCGGCCACGACGCTGCGCTGCGCCGAGCTGCCGGGGATCCTCGGCGTCAAGGAGGCGAGCGGGGACCTCGACCAGGTCGGACTGGTCTGCGCCGGCAAGCCCGACCGCTTCAAGGTGTGGAGCGGCGACGACAGCTGGACGCTGCCCATCCTCGCGGTCGGCGGTTACGGCGTCATCTGCGTGGTCTCGCACATCGCCGGCCGCTCGATGAGGAAGCTGATCGATGCTCACAACCGGGGCGACAACGAGATCGCACGGGACATCCACCACGGCCTGCTGCCGGTGATCAAGGCGCTGATGACGACCGCCGCCAACCCGGTGCCGATCAAGTCCGCGCTCAACGCGATGGGCTTCAACGCGGGCCCATTCCGGCTGCCGCTCGTCCCTCTCACCGACGACCAGCTGAAGTCGGTCATGAAGACCATCAACGACGCGGGCGAGTACATCACCTTCGCCAAGCGGGGAGTGAAAGTCGCTTAGCGCGCCGGAGCTGCTGACGCTCCACGACACCATTCGTTCCTGCAAGAACTGCGGGCTGCACGCGACGCGTACGCAGGCGGTGCCAGGCGCGGGGCCGTGCCCCGCGAACGTGATGATCGTGGGCGAGGCGCCCGGCTTCAACGAAGACCGCCAGGGGGAGCCGTTCGTCGGCGCAGCGGGCAAGCTTCTCGACACGCTGCTGGCACGGATCGAGCTCAGCCGCGCCGACGTGTACATCACCAACGTCCTCAAGTGCCGGCCGCCGATGAACCGCGATCCCATGCCGAACGAGGTCGAGGCGTGCTCGCCTTACCTGAAGGAGCAGATGGCGCTGGTCAAGCCGAAGGTCGTGCTCATCCTCGGCCGCCACGCCCTCGAGCGCTTGATGCCCGGCCAGGGGTCGATCTCCCGGATCCACGGCAGCATGATCCGGCGCGGCGATGTCGCCTACGTGCCGCTGTATCACCCCGCCGCGGCCCTGCACAACGGCTCCCTCGTCGCCGACCTGGAGCGTGACTTCGACGCCCTGAAGCGCTATCTCGACCAGATCCTGGCGCCGCCTCCGCCCGCGGTGGCTGCGCCCAGGCCGGAGTCAGAGCAGCTACGCCTTCTGTAGCCACCCCGCGCCTCCGCTACCTGCCGCTGGGCGGCCTCGGCGAGGTCGGGATCAACATGTGGGCGCTCGAGTGGCAGGGCAGCATCCTGGTCGTCGACGCCGGCCTGATGTTCCCGCAGGAAGACATGCCCGGCGTCGACCTCGTCCTGCCGGACATCTCCTACCTGCTGCAGCGGGAGAAGGAAGTCGTCGGGATCGTGCTCACGCACGGCCACGAGGACCACATCGGCGGACTGCCGTTCGCGCTCAAGAAGCTGAACGTGCCCGTCTACGGCACCCGCCTGACGCTCGGGCTGCTGAAGGCCAAGCTCAGGGAGCACCGCATCCTCCGCGAGTCCGACCTGCGCGAGGTGAGGGTCGGGGATAAGGTGCAGCTCGGCCCGTTTCGGGTCGAGACCATCGCCGTGTGTCACTCCATCCCCGACGCCGTCGGCCTGTCGATCGAGACTCCCGTCGGTCGCGTCGTCTACACCAGCGACTTCAAGCTCGACCCTTCGCCGCCTGACGGCAACCCCACCGACATCGAGCGGTTCCGCCGCCTGGGCGACGCCGGTGTGCTCCTGCTCCTCAGCGACTCGACGAACGCGGAGCGGCAGGGACGCTCGGGCTCGGAGCGCGACCTGCACGGCGCCTTCGAGAAGATCTTCAGCGAGGCGCCAGGGCGGATCGTGGTCGCGAACTTCGCCTCCAACATCCACCGTATGCAGCACCTGGTCCGAGTGGCGGCGCAGTTCGACCGCAAGGTGGCGATCGTCGGTCGCAGCCTGCAGCAGAACTTCAAGACCGCGCGCGAGCTCGGCTTCCTCACCGTGCCCGACGGCGTGGTCATCCCCCTGGCCGACGTGGAGAAGGTCCCCGCGGCAAAGCTGCTGCTGTTGACGGCGGGCAGCCAGGGCGAGCCCATGTCGGCCCTGACTCGATTCGCGGCCCAACGCCATCCTTTTATCAACGTACGCAAGGACGACTGGGTCGTCATCTCGGCCCGGCCCATCCCCGGCAACGAGCGGATGGTCCACCAGACCGTGAACAACCTGTACCGCCATGGTGCGCGCGTCTTCTACTCAGAGGTGGGCAACGTGCACGTCACCGGCCACGCCCAGCGCGACGAGCTGCGCGAGATGCTGGAGGCGGTGCGGCCCAAGTTCTTCATCCCGGTCCACGGCGAGTATCGCCAGCTGCTGCTGCACTCTGAGCTGGCGGCCGAGACGGGCATCGACGCCTCGCGTATCGCGGTGGTCGAGGACGGCGAGACTGTGGAGCTGGACGGGACCAAGATGACGCGCGGCGAGAAAGTCGGCACCGGGCTCGTCTACGTGGACGGGTTGGGGGTCGGCGACGTGGAGCAGGTCGTGCTGCGGGACCGCCGCCACCTCGCCGAGGACGGCATCCTGGTTGTCACCCTGACCCTGGACCGGGACACGGGTACGGTGCGCGCAGGTCCGGACCTGATCTCAAGGGGCGTGATCGAGCCCGAGCTCTCGACGCGGTTGATGGCCGACGCGCGCAAGGCGGCGATGGAGAGCATCAGCCAGCTCACCGACTCGCACCGCGAGATCAGCCTCCTCCAGGAGACGATCCACGACGCGGTGGCCAGGACGATCTACAAGCAGACGCGGCGGCGGCCTATGGTGATCCCGGTGATCACCGAGATTTGACCCACTCATGAAACTTCCGCCGCTCGCGCTCGTCGCTCCGAGCCTGTGCCCGCGCTGCGACCAGCCCGCGATGGTGATGAACCACTCCTCGGAGGAGCAGCGCTGCGCGCACTGCGGGCTGCAGATCCATCAGTGCGCGCGGTGCCGCGGCATCGCGGGGCCGTTCGACCGCTTCTGTGGCTTTTGCGGCTTCGAGATGGTGCGGGGCGAGCAGCGCCCGCTGTGGTGGAGGCTCTGGTTCCTCGCCGCCCTGCTGCCGGTGGCGCTGGGCCTGGCCTACGGAATCGCGCAGGCGCAATTCCACCGCTAGACCTTGGTCATCTCCCTCTCCCCCTTGGGGGAGAGGGATCAAGGGTGAGGGGCAGCAACGAAGGTTTACTGAGGTCGGTTAAGCCGGTGCCCGCACTCGACGCAGAAGCTGTGCCGTCCGAGGTTGTGGTGACCACATGAGGGACACACGAGCCGCCGCGGTGGATCCGCCTGCAGCCACCGCTCGCTTTCGCGGCGATACCAGATCCCGTCCTCAGGCCCGAGCATCCATCTCCGACCCTCGTTGTCGAGCACGGCCAGGTCTCGCACCGCGATCCTGAACGCCCGCGGCTGCAGGCTGCCCGTGCGCCGTTCCTCGACCAGGTGCTGGTAGCGAACCTCAGCGTCCGCGAACGGGTCGACTGCCACGGCGGAGAGTATGCCGCCCTTGGCAAGGTAGAATCCAATCGCCCTTCGGGGCTCGCAGCATGCGTCGCACCAACTCCCGCAGCTCCGCCCGGTCCGGCTCGCGCCGCGCTTCGTCGTCCCGTTCCAAACGGAGCAGGCGCGCGGTGAGGCCGCGCCTCAGCTCGCTCCAGGTGCGCGAGATCCTGGGCGTCCTGTTCCTGCTCGCCGCGCTGCTCGGCCTGCTCGGCATCCTCAGCCACGCGGGTTCGATCCTCGGCACCATCCGCGACGGCATGCTCGCCGCCTTCGGCGTCGCCTGGTTCGTGCCCGTCGCCGCGGCGCTCGCGCTCGGCGCGTACCTGCTCTGGCCCAAGGCGCCGCGACCGCGCACCGTCGACGTGATCGCGGGCGTGGTTGCCGTCGTTTCGTTGGTCGGGCTGTTCGGCCTCGCCGGCCACGCCGGCGGGGCGGTGGGGGAGAACATCGACGGCGCGCTCACCGGCCCGTTCACGATCTTCGGCGCCTGGGCGCTGCTGATCGCCGGCCTGGCGATCGGCCTGATCATCACCGTGCACTTCAGCCCCGGCGCCCTGCTAGTGACGGCCGTCGGCGCTCTGCGCGCGGCCAGCGCCGAGAGGGCGCGGCTGCGCGACCTGGTCGCGACACCGGCGCAGGAAAAACCGAAGACCCCGCGTGCGGCGACCTCGGACCTGCTGACCCGCTCGGCCGCGAGCTTCGCCACCGCTCCGCCCACCAGGGAGGAGCCGAACGGCTGGGACCTCGACGAACCAGACCCCGTGGCCGCGAAGAAACCCGCGCCGGACCCGGCGGATGATGCGCCTGAGGAAGCCGAGCATGCTCCGGTCATGCGAGTCGTCGCCGAGCCCGTGGACGACCTCCCGGAGATCGACTGGAAGCTGCCGTCGATCGCGCTCCTCGACACCGTGACCGCGCGGCGCGAGCGCATGGCGGACGAGATCAAGCGCAACGTCAAGGTGATCGAGAGCACCCTCCAGCAGTTCGGCGTCGAGGCCAGGGTGATCGGCGTGAACCCCGGGCCGGCCGTGACCCAGTTCGAGGTGCAGCCAGGCGCGGGCGTCCAGGTGAAGCGCATCACGGCGCTCCAGAACGACCTCTCGCTCGCGCTCGCGGCGGCGCCTCTGCGCATCGAGGCACCCATCCCCGGCAAGTCGGCCGTGGGCATCGAGGTGCCGAACAAGGCGGCGAGCCTGGTCACGATCCGCGAGGTCATCGAGACGGCCGCGTTCCGCGAGGGCACGAACGTGCTTGCGCTCGGGCTCGGCAACGACGTCTCGGGCCAGTCGATCGTGGCCGACCTCACGCGCATGCCGCACCTGCTGATCGCCGGCGCCACCGGCCAGGGCAAGAGCGTCTGTATCAACGCGCTCATCACGAGCCTGCTCTTCCAGGTCACGCCGGACCACATGCGCATGCTCCTCATCGACCCCAAACGGGTGGAACTCACGGGCTACAACGGCCTGCCACACCTTGCGCTGCCTGTGCTCGTGGAGTCGCACCAGGCCGCGGCGGCGCTGCGTTGGGCGGTGGCGGAGATGGACCGCCGCTACAAGCTCTTCTCCGGCGAGGGCGTGCGCAACATCGCGGGCTACAACGACAAGGCGACGCAAAAGCTCGCGCGCCCGCTGCCTTACGTCGTCATCGTCATCGACGAGCTCGCCGACCTGATGATGGTGGCGGCGGGCGAGATCGAAGAGCTCATCTGCCGCATCGCCCAGCTGGCGCGGGCGGTGGGCATACACCTCATCATCGCCACACAGCGGCCGTCGACCGACATCATCACCGGCCTGATCAAGGCCAACATCCCGTCCCGCATCGCGTTCGCGGTCGGCTCCCAGGTCGACAGCCGCGTCATCCTCGACGCGGGCGGGGCGGAGAAGCTGCTTGGACGCGGCGACATGCTCTACCAGCCGGTCGACGCCGGCAAGCCGACGCGCATCCAGGGCGCCTTCGTCAGCGACCAGGAGGTCGAGGGCGTCGTCAACTTCTGGAAGACGCAGGGCGGTCCGCGCTACATGGAGGAGATCCTCGAAGAGGGCGCGGTCCCGGACTGGGACGGCGGTCGCCGCGAGGAGCGCAAGCTCGACCCCTTGTTCGCCCGCTCCGCTCGGGCCGTTGCCGCCGAGGGTGGGGCGTCCGTGTCGCTCGTGCAGCGCAAGTTCAACGTCGGCTACTCGCGCGCCGGCCGCATCGTCGACCAGCTCGCGGAGCACCGCGTCATCGGCGGCTACCAGGGTTCGAAGTCGCGTGAGGTGCTGATGACGCTGCCTGACGTCGACGAGTTGCTGGAGCGGCTCGGCATCGAGTAGGGCGCAAACTTCTTGGGGATGAACGTCCCGAACGCGCTCACCCTCAGCCGCCTGGTCGCCATCCCGGTCCTGATGGCGCTCCTGCTCGTGAGCTTCCCGGGGCACGACCAGATCGCGGCCGCCCTTTTCATCCTCTTTTCGTTCACAGACACGCTCGACGGGGAGCTGGCGCGGCGCAGCGGGTCGGTGAGCGACTTCGGCAAGTTCCTCGACCCCCTCGCGGACAAGCTTTTCGTCCTCTCGGTGCTGATCGTGCTGGTCCAGGCCGGCCTGGTCGCGGCGTGGGTGGTGGTCGTGATCTTCTCGCGCGAGCTGATCATCACCATCCTGCGCTCGGTCGCCGCCAGCCAGGGCAAGGTCATCGCGGCCGCGCCGCTCGGCAAGACGAAGACGGTGACGCAGATGAGCGCGGTGACTCTCTTGATCCTGCAGCGGCCTTACCCGGCGCTGGTCCCGGTCGCCGACATCGCGGTCGCGGCCGCGGTCGTCTTCACGCTGTGGAGCGGGGTGGACTACCTCTGGCGTTTCCGGCACTTCATCAGACCGGTCGACACGGCCCGCGTCCATGTTGGGGCGGCGGGCGGTGTGCCAGAACCGTCACCGGCGGACGTCGCCGAAGCGCTGCGGGGATCTGGTCTCAGCGTGGCGGTCGCGGAGTCCATCACCGGCGGCATGATCGGGGCGCTCATCACCGAGCAGCCCGGCAGCTCCTCCTACTTCGCAGGCGGTGTGATCGCCTACTCGAACGACGTCAAGCGCGAGCAGCTCGGGGTCCCGAAGGCTTTGCTCGAGAGCGCCGGGGCGGTCAGCCGGGAGGTGGGGGAGGCGATGGCGGAAGGCGTCCGCAACCGGCTGCGCACCGGACTGGGTGTGGCCGTGACCGGGATCGCGGGCCCTGCCGCCGAGGGGACGAGCAAGCCCGTGGGCCTCACCTACGTGGCGGTGGCGTCGGACGGCCACGTGGCTTCGCGCGAGTTCAACTTCTCCGGCGACCGGGCGGCGATCCGGCGTCAGGCGGTCGTCGAGGCCCTGCGGCTGCTGATCGACGAGGCGCGCAGGCTCCGGCAGGCGAGGGAGGTGAGGAGCGCTTGACGGCGAACGCTTGTTCGGTTATCTTAACAACCTGCCTTGCAACCGCGAACTCGCCCAAGGACACTTGCCGAAACGACCCAGGAGGCATCTAGCACGAAATTGGAAAAGGACAAAGCACTCGATTCCGCCGTCGGCCAGATCACAAAGCAGTTCGGCAAGGGCGCGATCATGCGTCTGGGCGAGCACGTCGCGCTTCGGGGTGAGGTCACGGTGATCTCTACAGGCGCGCTGCCGCTCGACCTGGCGTTGGGGGTGGGGGGCATCCCGCGCGGGCGCGTGACCGAGATCTACGGGCCGGAGTCTGCGGGCAAGACGACGCTGGCCCTGCACGTCATCGCCGAGGCCCAGAAGGCGGGCGGGGTCGCCGCGTTCGTCGACGCCGAGCACGCGTTGGACCCTCTGTACGCGTCGCGGATCGGCGTAAAGATCGACGACCTGCTGATCAGCCAGCCCGACACGGGCGAGCAGGCGCTGGAGATTGTCGAGGTGCTCGTGCGTTCCAACGCGGTCGACGTCATCGTCATCGACTCCGTCGCCGCCCTGGTGCCGAAGGCCGAGATCGAGGGCGAGATGGGGGACGCCCACGTCGGCCTGCAGGCGCGCCTGATGTCGCAGGCACTGCGCAAGCTCACGGCGGCGATCTCCAAGTCGAACTGCTCGGTGGTCTTCCTCAACCAGCTCCGCGAGAAGGTCGGGATCATGTTCGGCAACCCGGAGACCCAGCCCGGCGGCCGGGCGCTGAAGTTCTACTCGTCGGTGCGCCTCGATATCCGCAAGGTCGAGGTGATCAAGAATGGCCTCGACTCGGTCGGGGCGCGCGTGAAGGTCAAGGTCGTCAAGAACAAGGTCGCGCCGCCGTTCCGCTCTGCGGAGTTCGACATCCTCTTCAACGAGGGCATCTCGCGCGAGGGCTCGCTGATCGACGCCGCGGTCGAGAACGGGATCTTCGAGAAGAGCGGGACCTGGATGTCGTACGGCGACCAGCGCCTCGGCCAGGGACGGGAGAACGTGCGCAACTACCTGCGCGAGAACCCGAGCCTGGCGGCGGAGATCGAGGGTAAGGTCCGGGAGAAGGCGGCCGGAGGGACCATCTCGGTCAAGGCCGCAGCACCTCCCATGCGGACGCCGGCCGGTGCCGCGGAGGAGTTCTAGGCCACAGCCGTCCGCCGGCCGCCGGGCGCGCGCAGCACGCACGTCGGCTTACGAGGCGGCGGTCCGCCTCCTTGCCCGGCGGGCGCATTCCACAGCTGAACTGCGCCGGAAGCTGGCTCGGCGCGGCTACGAGGGCGGGGACGTCGACGGTGCCGTCGCCCGGCTGGGCGGGCTCGGCTACCTCGACGACGCCGCCTTCGCGGCCGGCCACGTGCGGCGACGCTCGGCCGCGCGAGGGCCGCTGGCGCTGTCGGCCGAGCTTGCGGCCCGCGGTGTGGGCCGGCGCGATGCCGACGCCGCCCTGGCGCGGCTGGATCCGGCCTCACAGGTGGCCGCCGCGACCCGGCTGGCCCGGCGGCTCGCCGGCAACAGGCGCCCGGCAGGCTACCAGGAGTTGCTAGGCACGGTCGGCTCGAAGCTGCTGCGTCGCGGGTTCACCCTCGGCGTCGCTCGGGAGGCATGCCGGGCCCTCTGGGAGGGGACGGCGGGACAGGCAGAAGCCTAAAATTTGGGTCACGCGGGCCCGTTTTGAGGCACCGCAAGTCATAGAGCCAACCCGAGGCGGGACCTGCCGGTCCTGCCATGGTCACGCACTTTGACAATCGAATTACGAGGTGCTTGTCATGCCTGTCAACGTCTACGTGCTGCTATTGGTGGTGGCGGCCCTAGCCCTCGCCGGCGGCTTCGGGGTGGCGTATTTCGTCCTCCGGCGCCGGCAGAGCAACGGCAGTCATGTCCTCGAGCTGAAGGCTCAGCAGGCCTTGCTCGAGGCGGATAACCAGGCCAAGGAAAAGCTGCTCGAGGCCAAAGAAGACGCCGTCAAGGTCCGCACCGCCGCCGAACAGGAAGCCAGAGAATACCGGGCGCAGTCGCAGCAGATCGAAAAGCGACTCCTGCAAAAGGAAGAGAACCTCGACCGCAAGGGGGAGGACCTCAACCGCCGGGAGCGCGAGCTGGGCAACCAGCAGAAGGCGCTCGACGACATCAAGGCGAAGCTCGAGGAGAGCTATCGCCAGCAGGAGCAGGAGCTCCAGCGGGTCGCCAACATGACTCGCCAGGAAGCCCAGGGCATCTTGATGGCCCAGGTGGAGCAGGACCTGCGCAACGAGGTTGCGCGCAAGGTTCGCGAGGCCGAGCTGTCAGCCCGAGACGAGAGCGAGCGTCGCGCTCGCGAGATCGTCACCGAGTCGATCCAGCGCATCGCCGCCGACCAGACTGCCGAGGTTTCGGTCTCCGTGCTTCCCCTTCCGACCGACGAGCTGAAGGGCCGCATCATCGGCAAGGAGGGCCGCAACATCCGCGCTCTCCAGCAAGCCACGGGGATCGACCTGATCGTCGACGACACCCCCGAGGCAGTGATCATCAGCGGGTTCGACCCCGTGCGCCGTGAGGTCGCCAGGGTCGCGCTCAACAAGCTCATCGTGGATGGACGCATCCATCCGGCTCGGATCGAGGAGATCGTCGCCAAGTCCCGCCAGGAGGTCCTGCAGAGGGTCAAAGAGGAGGGGGAGGCGGCGGTCCTGGAGCTCGGCCTTCAGGGGTTGCACCCCGAGGTCGTCCGCCACCTCGGCATCCTGCGTTTTCGCACCAGCTACGGGCAGCAGGTGCTCAACCACTCCAAAGAGGTCGCTTACCTCGCCGCCATGATGGCGGCCGAGATCGGCGCCGACGTCCGCATCGCCAAGCTGTCGGGCCTGCTCCACGACATCGGCAAGGCCATCGACCACGAGGTCGAGGGTTCGCACGCCGTGATCGGGGCCGACCTGCTCCAGCGACATCAGGTCCCGGCGCCGGTGGTGCACGCGGTGCGCGCACATCACTACGACGAGGAACCGCACACCATCGAAGCGCTTCTCCTCATCGCCGCGGACGCCATCTCCGCCGCGCGCCCCGGGGCGCGACGGGAGTCGCTCGAGGCCTACGTCAAACGGCTCGAGAAGCTCGAGGAGATCGCCAACTCGTTTACCGGAGTCCAGCAGTCTTACGCCATCCAGGCCGGCCGCGAGGTCCGGATCCTGGTGAGGCCGGAGCAGATCGACGACTCGGCTGCCCAGCTGATGGCGCGAGACATCGCCAAGCGCATCGAATCGGAGCTCAGCTTCCCGGGCCAGATCCGCGTCACCGTGGTGCGCGAGACGAGGGCCGTGGAGTACGCCAAGTAGTCACCAGAGGGAGTCCGCAAGGGCTCCCTCTTTCTTTTTCCACGAGAATCAACTGGTGCCTGACGACGAGCTCAAAATCCTCTTCGTCGCCGACGTGGTCGGCCACCCCGGCCGCGAAGCGGTCAAGGCGATCCTTCCCGGGCTGAAAAAGGAGCTGCGGCCCGACCTCACCGTACTCAACGGCGAGAACGCAGCGGGCGGATTCGGCCTGACCGCGAAGATCGCGGCCGAGCTCAAGGGCCTGGGCGCGGATGTCATCACCAGCGGCAACCACGTCTTCGCCCAGAAGGAGTTCGTCGGCGAGCTGCCGGGCCTCCAGAACGTGCTCCGGCCGGCCAACTACCCGCCCCAAGCGCCGGGCCAGGGCTGGTGCGTGGTCGAGGCCGGCGGGCACCAGGTGCTGGTCATGAACCTGATCGGACGCATCTTCCTCGACTCCCTCGACGACCCCTTCCGGGCCGCGGACACGATCCTGGCCGCGCACCCGGACGTGAAGGTTGTGTTCTGCGATATGCACGCCGAGGCGACCTCGGAGAAGACGGCCATGGGCTGGTACCTGGAAGGCCGGGCCAGCGCGGTCGTTGGCACGCACACCCACATCCCCACCGCCGACGCCCGCGTCCTGCCCGGGGGCACCGCCTACGTGACCGACGTGGGCATGGTCGGGCCGCGGGATGGGTGCATCGGGATGGACCGGGAGGTCGTCATCCAGCGCTTCCTTACGGGCGTCCCGAACCGCTTTGTGGTGGCGTCCGGACCCGTGACTTTCAATTCGGTACTGGTTACCATTAACCCCTCCAGCGGCCGGGCTACATCCATCCAGCGAATCGACCGTGAACACGTTTGAAGGGGTTCCAGCAATGTCAGCGGAGCGCGTTCCAGTAGAGGTGCTCAAAGTTTCGGCCACCTCGAAGCCCGTCGCGGTCGCGGGCGCGATCGCGGGCGTGATCCGCAGCAAGGGCCGGGTCGAGGTCCAGGCGATCGGCGCCGGCGCGATCAACCAGGCGGTCAAGGCCATCGCGATCTCGAGGGGTTACGTGGCGCCGGGTGGGCTCGACCTCGTGTGCATCCCCGCGTTCATCGACATCTCCATCGACGGCGAGGAGCGCACCGGCATCCGTTTGCTCGTGGAGAGTCGCTGACGGCACCGGGTGAGGCACGCTCTCCCAGCAGGGGAGAGGTTTCTGGGGTGAGGGGCCGGTCGTTCCACATCTGGACCATCGGCTGCCAGATGAACGCGGCGGATTCGGAAAGCCTCGCAAGGCGCCTGCTCGCGGCGGGCTACACGGAGGACACGCTCGAGCGGGCCGACGTTGCCATCCTCAACACCTGCGTCGTCCGCCAGGCGTCCGAGGACAGGATCTACTCCAAGCTCCACGAGCTCAAGGCGTGGAAGACGCCCGAGCGCACGATCGCCGTCACGGGCTGCGTCGTGGCCAAAGAGGGGGAGGGGCTGCGGGCGCGCTTCCCGCACCTCGACGCGGTCGTGCCGATCGGGGACTACGAGCCTTTCGTCGCCGCCCTCGAGTCTCGCTACGACTACTCCCAGGGCGAGGCGCTGCCGCACGCGGGACGCACGGGCGTCAGCCACTATGTGCGGGTCATACAGGGGTGCGACCACAACTGCACCTTCTGCATCGTTCCACGCGTGCGCGGCAGGGAGAAGCACGTGCCCCTGGACGCGGTGGTGGCCGAGTGCCGCGCCGCCGTCGCCGACGGGGCCCGCGAAGTCGTGCTGCTCGGCCAGAACGTCGACGACTACCACGACCCCGACGGTCGGGGCGGCCTCGCGGCGCTGGTGCGCGAGACGGAGAGAATTCGGGGCTTGAAGCGCCTGCGCTTCATGACCTCGCACCCCCAGGACCTGGAGCCTGAGCTGCTCGAGGTGATGGCCGCCAGCGACGTCGTGTGCAGGGAGCTGCAGCTGCCGGTGCAGTCGGGGGACGACACGGTGCTAAAGCGCATGGCGCGTGGCTACCAGACGCGCCATTACCGCGCCATCGTCGAGAACGCACGCAGGCTGATGCCCGACATCGGGCTCGCCACCGACGTGATCGTCGGCTTCCCCGGCGAGACCGAGGCCGCGTACATGAACACGCGGGCGCTGGTCGAGGAGATCGAGTTCGACGTCGTCCACATCGCGATGTACTCGCCTCGGCCCGGAACGTTCGCGGCGACCCGGATGGTGGACGACGTCCCGCACCAGGAGAAGCTGCGCCGGCTGAACGACTTGCTGGCGCTGTCGCGCGAGGTCGCTGCGCGCAAGACCGCGCGCTGGGTCGGGCGGGAGGTCGAGGTCCTGATCGAGGGCCACGACGAGCTCGGGCGCTCGTTCGGCCGCATCCGCCAGGGCAAGCGTGCCGTGGTCGTGCGCGGCAACGAAATCAAAGCTGGTGACCTCGTCAACATGCGCGTCATGCAGTCGAGCGCGGGTCAGCTCCTGGGCTTGCCGGCAGCGTGACCATCCCCGCCACGCCGGTCATGCGGCAGTACCGGGAGGCGCGCGAGAAACACCCGGACGGAATCCTTCTCTTCCGGCTCGGCGACTTCTACGAGATCTTCTTCGACGACGCGAAGCTCGCCGCGCCGATCATGGGAGTCCAGCTCACGTCGCGGCCGCTGGGCAAGACCGGCCGGGCGCCGATGTGCGGCGTGCCGCACCACGCGTGGCAGTCGTACGTCGGCAAGCTGCTGCGCGCCGGCCACAAGGTCGTCATCTGCGACCAGGTGGAGGCCAAGAGCAAGAGCAAGATCGTCCGCCGCGACGTCACACGTGTGCTGACGGCCGGCACCGTCGTCGAGGAGGCGTATCTCGATCCGACGCGGCCGAACTACCTGGTCGCCGCCTGGACCAGGGGGCTCGAGTCGGGACTGGCCGCGTGCGACGTCTCGACCGGCGAGCTGCTGCTGTGCCAGCTGCCGAAGGACCGCTTGCAGTCCGAGCTCGAGCGACTTGCGCCTGCCGAGCTGCTGACGCCGCCCACGATCGAGGAGTACCGCTTCGACCCGGTGCGCGGCCAGCAGCGGCTGAAGGACATGCTCGGGATCGGCTACGCGGCGTCGATCGGGGCGGCGGACGCGCCGCTGGCCGTCGGCGCGGCTGGAGTCGTCCTGGACTACCTGCGCCAGAACCAGACGCGGGTCGCCCCTGGGTCTCTGACCGTCCGCACCTACTCGCCCGAAGCGACCATGCCTCTCGACGCCGCGACGGTTCGTAACCTCGAGCTGCCCGCGATCGTGACCCTCGTCGACCGCACCAGCACGCCGGTCGGGGCGCGCCAGCTGCGCTCGTGGCTCAGCGCGCCCCTGCGCGAGGCGGAGTCGATCGACCTCCGGGTCGCCGCGGTCGACGAGATCGTGTCGGCGCCCACGCTGCGGGACCGGCTGCGCGACGCGCTCAAGCCGGTGGGAGACCTGGAGCGGCTCGTGGCGCGGGCCGCCGCCGGCCACTCCAGCGCCCGCGAGCTGGTCGCCCTGCGGCGCTCTCTGGAGGCGCTTCCGGCGGTGCAGGACGCTCTCGGGGCATGTGAAGCGCTGACCACGCGCCAGCTGGCCGGTCAGGTCAGCGCCGCCCCCGAGGTGAGCGAGGTGCTTGCGCGCGCGCTGGTCGAGGACCCGCCCATCAGCGGCCGAGACGGAGTCATCCGGCCTGGGTTCGACGCCGCCCTCGACTCGATCCTGGACGCCTCGAAGGGGGCGCGCGAATGGATTGCCAGGCTCGAGGGCGCCGAGCGCAGGCGCACTGGCATCAAGTCGCTGAAGGTCGGCTTCAACAAGGTCTTCGGCTACTACATCGAGGTCAGCCACGCCAACACGACCAAGCTCCCGGACGACTACACCCGCAAGCAGACGCTGACGGGTGGCGAGCGCTACATCACGCCCGAGCTCAAGGAGAAGGAGGCGGTCGTCCTGAGCGCGCAGGAGCGCGTCGCGGCGCGCGAGCAGGAGATCCTCCACGACCTGGGGGAGATGGTCGCGGCGTCATCGCCGTCGCTGCGCGCGACCGCGCAGGCGGTCGGCATGGTGGACGCGCTGCTGAGCTTCGCCGTCGCCGCCACGGAACATCGCTGGCATCGCCCCGTCGTCAACGCCGGACCGGGGCTGCACATCGAGGGTGGCCGTCATCCCCTCGTCGAACAGGGCCTCCCGGCGGGGGTCTTCGTCGCCAACGACCTCGAGCTCGACCCGGGCGGCCCGCAGATCGTGATCCTCACTGGTCCGAACATGGCCGGCAAGTCGACCTACCTCCGGCAGGCCGCGATCATCGTCCTGCTCGCGCAGTGCGGCAGCTTCGTCCCAGCCGAGCGCGCCGTGATCGGGCTCGCCGATCGCATCTTCACGCGCGTCGGCGCCCACGACGACATCAGCGCAGGCATGTCGACTTTCATGGTCGAGATGACGGAGACCGCTTACATCCTCGGCCACGCGACGCGCGCATCCCTGGTGATCCTCGACGAGGTGGGGAGGGGGACCTCGACCTACGACGGCGTGTCGATCGCACAGGCGGTCGTCGAGCACCTGCACGACGCGCCCAGGCTCGGCTGCCGCACCCTGTTTGCGACGCACTACCACGAGCTGACGGCGCTCGCGGAGCGATTGCCTCGCGTCCGCAACCAGCGCGTGGAGGTCCTGGAGGAGGGCGACACCGTGCGCTTCCTCCATCGCGTGGTCCCTGGGGGCGCTGACCGCTCCTACGGCATCCACGTGGCCGCGGTCGCGGGCCTGCCGCCCGCCGTGATCGCCCGCGCGCGGGACGTCCTCGGCGAGCTGGAGCGGCAGCGGCCCCTGGAGCCACCGGAGGTCCAGCTCGGCCTGCCGATGGAGATGGCGCCCGACCCGCTCCGCAAGGAGCTAGAAGAGCTCGATCCCGCGTCGCTCAGCCCCCTCGAGGCGCTGCAGAAGCTCTATCAGCTCAGGGCGAAACTGTCTTGAGGTGCGCCGTGCGCGCGCCCGGCGCGCCATGATCCAGATGCTGGCCCCAGAGGTCGCCGACGCCATCGCGGCGGGCGAGGTGATCGAACGTCCGGCCTCGGTCGTCAAGGAGCTGGTCGAGAACGCGCTCGACGCCGGGGCGCGGCGGATCAGCATCGACGTCCGTGGCGCAGGCAAGACGTCGATCCGCGTCAGCGACGACGGGGCGGGCATACCCGCCGACGAGCTCGGGGTGGCTTTTGTCCGCCACACGACGAGCAAGCTGTCGACGCTGGCCGACCTGGCCGTGATCGGGTCGTTCGGCTTTCGGGGCGAGGCGCTGGCGAGCATCGCCGCGGTCGCGGATGTGGAGTGCGCGAGCGGAGGCGCGACGATCCGCATCCGCGGCGGCGAGGTCGTCGAGCAGGGAGGAGGGCCGCTGCTGCCTGGGGTGGCGATCGAGGTCCGCGACCTGTTCGCCAACGTACCCGCCCGACTGAAGTTCTTGAAGAGCGACGCCACCGAGATGGCCGCCATCAAGGACGTCGTCAGCGCGTTCACGCTGCTGCACCCGCATGTGCGCTTCCATCTCACCATCGACAGCCGCGCCGCGGTGAGCAGCAACGGCGACGGCGACCGCCGTCGCGCGATCGCATCGGTGTACGGCGCGCCGGTCGCAGCCGAGATGCTGGAGATGATTGGCTTGCCGCTTGTCGCCGGGATGGTGAGCCAGCCGCGACTCAGCCGCGGAAGCCGCGATGGGATGGTTCTCGCGGTCAACGGCCGGCCGATCAGCGCCCGCTCGCTCGTCTACGCGCTCGAGGAGTGCTACGTGGGCCGGCTCGAGCGCGGTCGCCACCCCATCGCGGTCATCGACATCGGCATCGACCCGGAGCTGGTCGACGTCAACGTCCACCCGGCCAAGAAGGAGGTGCGGTTCCGCGACGAGGGGGCAGTCTTCGCCGCGCTGCAGCGAGCCGTGCGCGAGGCCCTCGACGGCAGCGACCCGTTCCGCTATCGGCCGGTCGAAAACCCGACCGCGGCGAGCGTGGTCGCGGCGGGCGGGCCGCAGCTGACGCTGCACGAAGCTCCCGCCGCGGTGGCGGGGGCCGAGACCAACGGCCACGCGCCGGCGACTTTGCTGCGACCGATCGGCCAGGCCGGCCCTGGCTACCTGGTCGCCGAGGGCCCGCATGGCCTCGTCCTGGTCGACCAGCACGCGGCGCACGAGCGCGTCCTCTACAACCGCCTTCTGGAGCGGCTGCGCACCGGACGCGGGTCAAGCCAGCCATTGCTGATCCCCCAGGCGGTGGACCTGGAGCCGGCCTTGATCGCCGCGGCCGCCGACCACCGCGCCGAGCTGGCCAACCTCGGCCTCGAGTACGAGGAGTTCGGGCCGCGCAGCCTGCGCATCACCGCGGTGCCGGTCGAGCTGCCGTCAGGCCGCGCCACGGCCGCCATCCAGGAGACGCTCGGCGCGCTGGCCGAAAACCGCGGCGACGGCGCGATCGAGAAGGCGGCGGCGGCCCTCGCCTGCCACTCCGCGGTGCGCTTTGGCGATGTGCTCGACGTGGCCGAGCAGCGCGGCCTCCTGGCCGACCTGGAGACGGCAGAAGAGTCGATCACCTGCCCGCACGGCCGCCCGACGCGGCTCCTGGTCGAGTGGCAGGAGCTGACGCGCCACTTCCGCCGCAACTACTGAGACCCACGGTCCCGGTCGTCGTCGGGCCCACCGGCATCGGCAAGTCGCAGCTCGCCTTCGACCTCGCGCGTGAGCTCGGCGGGGAGATCGTGGTGGCCGACTCGCGGCAGGTTTACGAGCGCCTCGACATCGCGACCAACAAGCCAAGCCCCGAGCGGCGGCTAGAGGTCCGCTACCACATGATCGATTTCGTCGACCCGGCGACTGTGTTCAACGCCGCTCACTACGTGCAGGGAGCGCGAGCGGCGATCGCAAACATCGCGGCACGCGGGCGCACTCCCATCGTCGAAGGCGGAACCATGCTCTACGTCGACGCCCTCTGCGACGGCTTCAGCCTCACCGGCATCCCTCCCGACGTCGTGCTTCGGGCCGACCTCCAGCAGCTTGACGCGACCGCGCTGCGCGGGCGCCTGCTCGCCCTCGATGCGGATCCGGGTGTCGACCTGAACAACCCGGTGCGCATGATCCGCGCGATCGAGGTTCTTCAGGCGGCGGGTCCGCCGCTCCGCCGGCTGCGCACCCGGACGCCGCCCTCGTGGAGCGCGCTGCGCATAGGACTGACGGCGCCGCTCGAAGTCATCGACCGGCGCCTCGCGGAGAGAAGCCGCAGGCAGGTGGAGCGCGGACTGATCGCCGAGACGAAGGCCGCTCTGGACGCCGGCGTACCGCCGGACGCTCCGGTGCTGACCGGCATCGGCTACGCCGAAGCGCTGGCGCACATCCGCGGCGAGCTGACGCTGGACGAGCTGCCCGAGGCGATGGCGCGCGCCAATCGCCGCTATGCCCGCCGCCAGCTGCGGTGGTGGCGACGCGACGACAGCGTGAGGTGGTTCGAGATCGAGCCGGATCCCCTGCCCGTTATCCTCAACTACCTTGAGCAGAACCGTGGCGGGCGCTAAACGGCTCGGACGGATCCCGCCCTACCTGTTCGCCGAGATCGATCGCAAGGTCCAGGAGAAGAAGCGCGCGGGGGTCGATGTCATCTCGCTTGGCATCGGCGACCCCGACCTGCCCACGCCGGGCCGCATCGTCAGCGTGCTGCAGGAGACCGCCGCCGACCCCGCCAACCACCGGTACCCGTCCTACTTCGGGCTCGCGGAGCTGCGGGAGGCGATCGCACGGTGGTACAGCGAACGCTCCGGCGTGGAGCTGGACCCGCAGACCGAGATCCTGCCCACGCTCGGCTCCAAGGACGGCATCAGCCACGTACCGCTGGCGCTGGTCGACCCGGGCGACATCGTCCTGGCTCCCGACCCGGGCTACACCGTCTACGTGACGGGCGCGATCATGGCCGGCGCCGACCCGTACACGATGCCTCTCACTGAGGCCAACCACTGGCTGCCCGACCTCGACGCCATCCCGAACGACGTCGCCGAGCGCGCGCGCTTGATGTGGCTCAACTACCCCAACAATCCGACCGCTGCGACGGCCGACCGCGAGTTCCTCGTGCGCGCCGTCGATTTCTGCCGCCGCCACGACATCGTGCTGTGCCACGACGCGCCGTACTCAGAGATCGCTTTCGACGGCTACCGTCCGGTGACGCTCTTTGAGATTCCCGGCGCCAAGGAGATCGGCCTCGAGTTCCACTCCCTCTCCAAGACCTACAACATGACGGGCTGGCGCATCGGCTGGGTGTGCGGTCGCGCTGACCTTGTGAACATGATCGGCCAGCTCAAGACCAACATCGACTCCGGCATCTTCCAGGCTGTGCAGTGGGCGGCCATCGAGGCGATGAGCGGCGGCGAGGACGAGACCAGGGCCGCGTGCGCCGTCTACGCGCGGCGGCATCGCCTCGTCGCCGAAACCCTGAACAGCCTCGGCTGGAGCATCAAGCCCCCACGCGCGACCTTCTACGTGTGGGCCGCTGTGCCGAAGGGCTACGACTCCATCGGCTTTGCGGGCCACGTGCTCGACGAGGTTGGCGTGAACATCACGCCCGGGGTCGGATTTGGACCTCACGGCGAAGGCTTCTTCCGGCTTTCGGTCACCGCCCCGGACGCGCGCCTCGAGGAGGCGATGGCACGCATGAGGAAGCTGACGCTCTGATCACCACTCGGAGCCCGCGCGAGCGCGCGTACCTGGTCGGCGTCTTGCTCCCGGGTTCGACGGCCAAGACGGTTGCCGACCAGATGAGCGAGCTCGGAGACCTCGCACGCACCGCGGGCATGGAGGTCGTCGGCTCGGACGTGCAGCGCCGCTCGGAAGTCGATCCCGCGCACTTCATCGGCATGGGCAAGGTCGATTCGCTGCGCGACATGAAGCTGGAGGGCGAGTACGACCTCGTGGTCTGCAACGAGGACCTCAGCCCGCGCCAGCAGCGCAACCTCGAGCTGACGCTGAAGGCGCGCGTCCTCGACCGGACCGAGATCATCCTCGAGATCTTCGCCCAGCATGCGCGCACACACGAAGGCCGCCTGCAAGTCGAGGCGGCACGGCTGCACCACCTGCTGCCGCGACTGATCGGCGCCTACGCGTACGACCGTCAGGTCGGCGGGCGGCGGGGGGGAGTGGGGGCGCGGGGAGGATTCGGCGAGCAGCAGATCGAGGTCGAGCGCCGGCGCATCCGCAGGCGCATCCGCGACCTGGACCGGGAGATCGAGCAGGTGCGTTCGCAGCGCCACCAGCAGCGGACCGGGCGGCGCCGGGCCGAGCTGGAGACGGCGGCGATCGTCGGCTACACCAACGCCGGCAAGTCGACGCTGCTCAACGTCCTCACCGGCGCGGGCGTGCGCGCCGAGCAGAAGCTCTTCGCCACCCTCGACCCGACGACGCGCAAGCTCGAGCTGCCGGCGGGTCGCGGGCTTCTGCTCACCGACACGGTGGGCTTCATCCAGAAGCTGCCGACGGACCTCGTCGCCGCCTTTCGAGCCACCCTGGAGGAGGTGACCGAGGCCGATCTCGTCATCCAGGTGCTCGACCTCAGCTCGCCGGCCGTCGAGGAGCAGGCGGCGACGGTGGAGCAGATCCTCGCCGACCTCGACGCCGCCGAGAAGCCGCGCGTGGTAGCGCTGAACAAGCTCGACCTGCTGGGCCCGGCGTCGCGGCGCCGGGCGGTAGCGGCGCTGACCGGGCGCTACCCGGGCGCCATCTCCATCTCGGCGGTCATGCGGACGGGTCTGGACGCGCTGCTCACCGCGCTCGACCACGCCAGCCGCGGCGACTCGGTGCCGATCGAGATCCTGGTCCCCTACGGACGCGAGGGGGTTCTCGCCGAGCTCCGCAAGATCGGGGGCGTGGAACGCACCGAGTACGTCGAGCGCGGGACGCTGGCGTGGGGCTGGGCGCCCCGCTCCGCGGCGGGGCGCTTCCGCGAATTCTTGCTTAGCGGAAAAGCCTGATCACGCCCCGGACGAGACCGACCAGCGTGACGTTGGTGGTCACGATCGGCTCGTAGGCGGGGTTCTCCGCGATGAGCTTCACGTGGCCGTTGTTGCGCTCGAAGCGCTTGACGGTCGCGTCCCCGTCGACCAGGGCGACCACGATCGAGCCGTTGCTCGCCTCGTGCTGGGGCCGGACCAGGGCGAGATCGCCGTCCAGGATGCCGGCGTTGACCATGCTGTCGCCGCGCACGCGGAGGAGGAAGTAGCCCTCCTTGGCCAGGTCGGAGGAGAGCAGGACGTGGTCTTCGATGTTCTGCTCGGCGAGGATCGGGCTGCCGGCGGCGACGTGGCCCACGATGGGCACCGACACGGCGTTGCGGCGCTCCTGGTCGAGCTCGATGTCGGCGACCAGCTGCACGGTGCGCGATTTGCTGGGGTCGCGCTTGATCAGGCCTCGGCGCTCCAGCTGGTTGAGGTGGTTGTGGACCGTCGAGCTCGAGCTGAGCCCGACCGCCTCGCCGATCTCGCGCACGCTGGGCGGGTAGTTGCGGACCTTGGTCACGTACCGGATGTAGTCGAGGATCCGGGTCTGCCGTTCGGTGAGATGTTCGGTCAATTCAGTGTTCTTCTCCAGATCGTGATGGGGGACGTTGGTTTCACTCTAGCACTTCGGTGCTCGAAGCGCAAACCTTTGTTCGGTTAACCTTGACACAGAACGCCCGTTCGCCTATGCTTCCGAACGTATGTACGCCGTCGGTTCCGGAATCACTCCTTGGCGGGCACCCCGTGCCGGCGGCGGCGTTGGTTCGGTGCGGCGACTGTTGGCGGCAGTCGCCGCCGTTTCCCTGCTCGGGATGGGATTCGCGCTCGGCGCCCACGGAGACGGCCCGACGCGGTACACGACGGTGGTGGTGGAGCCGGGCGACACGCTGTGGGCGATCGCGGCGGAGCATTATCCGGGCGATGACGTGCGCGCCCGCGTCCAGGACATCGAAGCGGCCAACGGCCTGGCCGGGCCGAACATCGAGGTGGGGCAGAGCCTCAAGCTGCCGGGCTAGGGCGTGAGCCTGGTCCTGGTGACCCGCCAGGGCTGCTCCCTCTGCGAAGAAGCCCTGCGCCTCCTCCGCTCGCTGGGCCACGAGCCGGAGCTGGCCGACGTCGACGCCGACGACCGCCTGCACCAGCTGTACGACTGGCGCGTGCCCGTGGTGCTGCTCGACGGCCGCGTCGTCGCCGAGGGCAAGATCACGCTGGACGGGCTCGAGAAAGCGGTGGGCAAGGGGTCCGGCGGCTGAGCGTCCGGTCAGATTATGGACACGATAATGACTGTTAGAGACAGCCCGAGCGCGGTTATCCGGCGCATGTCCAGCTCGAGAGTGCGCTGGGACGGGTATCGGCTGGCCGCGATACACGCCTGGGTGCACTCTCGGCGCCACCGCTACGGATCAGGCTGAGCGCTGCAGCGCCGGCTCCGCGTCCAGGCCCCGCATGAACATCTCCAGGGGCAGCGCCGCCAGCTCGAAGTCGCTCCTCAACAGCTCCAGGTCGGCGCCGGCCTGGGCCAGGCCGGCGATCGCCAGCTCGACCGTACGCAGCGAGCCCTCGACGTAGGCGTCCAGGGGCGCCTCCAGCGGCCTCAGGAGGGCCTCCCGGTGCCAGGACCCGCGGACGTCGGCGGCGAGCTCCAGAAGACGATCCACGAGCGGAGCGACCAGCCGGCGCTCGAGCGGCTCAGAGGCCAGGCGCGAGCGCGCCTCGCCGAAGGCGCGGATCAGCCGCCGCAGCTTGACCTGGGTCTGGAGCGTACGCATGTTTGGGAATTATTGTAGCCGAACGGGCGTTCGCGGCGCAAGCTGGGCTTGTTAAGCTCCGCGGGTGCCCACGCTCCTGGTCCTGGCCGGCCTCCTCTTCCCTCTCGCCCTGGATACGTTCGCGCTCGCGGCGGCGCTGGGCGTCGCCGGCCTCGAGAAGCAAGACCGGCTCCGGGTCGCGCTTGTCTTCACCGCCTTCGAAGCCGGGATGCCGATCCTCGGCCTGCTGGCCGGGCGGCTGGTCGGAGGGTTGATCGGCGCCTGGGCGGGTTACGGCGGGATCCTGTTCCTGGCGCTCGCCGGCCTTCTGCTGCTCAGGCCGGGCAAGGACGAGGATGGCGAGGAGCGCCGTCTCCGCCTGCTCGCCCACGCCCGCGGGCTGGCGATCCTCGACCTCGGCCTGGGCATCAGCGTCGACGAGCTCACGATCGGCCTTAGCGCCGGCCTGCTCGCACTGCCGATCGCTGTCACCGTGATCTGGATCGCGGTCCAGGCTTTCGCCGCCGCCCAGCTCGGGCTGAGGTTCGGCGCTCGGGTGGGCGAAGCCGTGCGTGAGCGCTCGGAGAAGGTCGCGGGTGTGGCCCTGATCGCGGTCGCTCTCCTCCTGCTGGGGCTGCGCCTGGCAAATATCTGAGGCGCGAGCAAAAGACCGGTAGTTTTCCGGGGGCGCGCCGAGACGGACCTTCCTAGGCTGGCCCCCACCTGACGATCAGGCAAAAGGGAGGTCGCATGCACCACACCACCGTCAGCCGCCGGGACATTCTGAAGGCCGCAGGCGCCATCGGCGGGCTCGCCATCGCCCTGCCATGGCTGAGCCGGCTGGTCGTCGCCGATGATGTAGATGCGATCGGCGATCCCCTGGGGCCGTTTGGGCCCTGGACCTCCCCCACTCCGATCGCCGAGCTTGCCTCCAGCTCGAGCGACTTTCATCCGAGCATCGCGAAGGATGGCCTTAGCCTCTTTTTCACCTCGGACCGCAGCGCGCCGCCTCTCACCGGCATCTGGGTCTCACAGCGTGACTCGCTGGACTCTCCGTGGGGCAGTCCGCAGCAAGTCGCCGGCCTTAACGCGACCGGCGCGACAACGGGCGTGCCCAATCTCGCGGCCAACCGTCACTTCATCTACTTCAACAGCGACCGGCCGGGTAATGGCAGGCCAGGGGACATCTACTTCGCCTTCCGCAAGGACAAGGACGACGATTTCGCCTGGCTGCAGCCGGAACCGATCCCGGGGCAGATCAACACGGTCGCGAACGCGGAAGCCGGTGCCACGTATTTCGAGGACGACGCCGGCAATGCGCGCCTCTACTTCACGCGGTTTGCCGGCCGGGGATTCTTTGGACAGCCCGACCAGGACTTCGACATCTACGTCAGCTTCCGCGACCAGGACGGCAACTACGGCCCCGGGCAGATCATCCCGGCGCTAAATGCCGTTCCGCAGCCGGGCGATCCACCGCACACGTGGTCGCGCGACACCCGGACCGCGATCCGGCGCGACGGGCTCGAGATGTACCTCACCTCCAACCGCCACGGAGGCTTGAGCCACTCGGGAGGGCCCACAGAAAACCTCTGGGTGTCCACTCGCGAGAACACGTCGACCGAAGAATGGACCGTACCCGTGCTGGTCGAAGGCTTGAACAGCGGCTTCGGCGACGGCGGTCCGGCCCTGTCCTGGGACGCGACCACCATGTACTTCTTCTCCATGCGGACAGCCTCCGGTCAGGCGGGCAAGCGTCAGCTCTGGACCGCATCCCGGGAAAGGCAGCAAGCAAATGCCTGAGCTCCTCTGCCACAACGGAACGCGCTGCCTGCCGCCTCGCTGCTGTCAGGCCAGCGCGCTCATCCTCCAACCGCCACCTGGTCCAGCGCCACGGCGTCTGAAGCCTGGTCGAATGAGTAGTGGACGACGCGTTTGGGCACCACGTCGATCACGTTCTCCGTCAGGTATGGAGCCATCGGGACGACCTTCTCCATGACGTACAGGTCCAGGGCGACCCAGCACTGGCCCTCGCGTTGGGTTGTGCGCATGCATTCGTGGACCCTGTCGTCGATGTTCGGGACCTGTAACACCCCGTAGCCCCAGGCTTGGAGTTGGCTGGGGCTGGCGCCGACCAGCGACCCGGCCACCGCATCGCTGTTGAAATCCACGGCGAAGCTCGACGAGGCGCTCATCCAGTTCATGCCGATGCCCAGAGTGAGGTCAAGCGGGATGCGTGAAGCCGGATCGCCGGCCTGGTCCTCCCAGGCTTGAGTGCTGCGCACGTCCAGCGTGATCCCGATCCGGTTCAGGTCGGCCGCGATGAGGGCGCCCAGATGTGGAAAGCCACCGTACAGCCGCCCAAAGATCGCGATCCCCGTCGGGTAGGTCACCGCGAGGACGTGCTTGCAGACCGGCGCGGTGCACGTGCCGGTGTGCGCAGGGTCGTAGCGTGATTGCCTCATCTCGTGCATCGCGAGCTCGAGGCTGCCCCGGTCATCGGGCGTGGCGTACGGCCTGTAGCCGCTGAGCGCGCCAGCTTCGACTGAATCGATGTTGTAGTGCGACATCACCACACCGGTCTGAGCGCCGCCGTGAGCCTCGATCAGGGCTCGCTTGTCGAGGATGTAGTTCACCGCCTTACGTACGTGGACGTCGTCGAATGGCGGCATCGCCACGTTCATCTCGATCGCCCGCTGGAAGTCGCGCTGGTTGACGTGGACCTCCCCCAGGCGTCGGTCGGCGGCGTACTTCTCGACGAGCCACGGCATCACCTGGGGCGGGGGTGATCCGTGGAGGATGAGGTCCACCTGCCCGCTGTCGAGAAGGTTGGCCGCCTCATCGTCGGACATCCCCATCGAAAACTCCATCCGGCCGAGGTAGGCAGGTCGAAGGTGATCGAGCTCCGGGCGCCAGGACGGGTTGCGCACCAGGACCAGCGTGCGGCCGAGCTGGAAGCCGCTCACGGGCACCTGCTGCGCGGCGGGCTTCGCATAGTCCAGGTTGGGACTGCCCTCGATCATGTACGGCCCCGACGAGGCGAGGAAACGTCCGTAGCCCGCATCGTGGCCGGTGGCGACGCCATAAGGCGCGCCGGCGTCGACCGGACTCGGCGGGATGGGCGCGCTCTCGGACAGCGCGAATCGGTCAGGCAAGTCTGCCGTCGGATGGCTCAGTCGAACCACGAGCGTGTAACGGTCGCGGGCTTCAGCAGCGGAGATCACCGAAAACGTTGGCGAGTGGACAAGTTCGCTGTCCCGCCCAAGGGCGCGGACGAAATCGCCGGCCGTTATCTCAGTCGCCTGTAGGGGCGGGGCGTAGTGGATGCCAGGCGTGATGCGAAACGTCCATGTGAGGCCGTCGGCGGATTGCTCGGGCAACGCCGCCGCGAGGTCTGGATGCAGCACCGCGCCGCCGTCGCGATAGCTCCTCCCGATGTGAGAGGTCAGGGTCCGTACGAGACAGCAGCGCAGGATCTCGTTGCTGTCGAGGCTGCCACCTCCAACCTGCGGATCGAGCGCGTCCTCCTTCGCGCCCGTCGCAGCCAGCTCCGAGCCGTTCCATACCGGCACCGCCACGCGCAGCGTGCCGCCGCGCGGAACCGCCGGCTCCGCCGCCCGGGGATTGGGCGCGAGGTGGTTGGCCAGCCATATCGAGCGGCCGTCGTAGGCGACGCCATCCACGGCACCTCCGATCGAGGTGGTGGCCAGAACCTTGAGAGTCGCCGCGTCGATCCGCGAAATTCGTCCCTCGGAGCCTTCGCTCACCCAAACGGAATTCCCGGTGGCGACCACGGCCGTCGGACGAACCCCGAACCCGACCCCGGTCTCGGTGTTCGTGGCGGGGTCGATGCGAATCAACCGGTTCGCGGCCTCGCTCACGATCCAGACCGCATCGCGGCTTCCGGCGATCGCGGTGGGAGGACTCTCCAGGACGATCGTGGAGGTGACCGTCGCCGACGCCGGGTCGATCCGGGAGACCGTGCCGTCGACGCCGTTGGCGACCCAGATGGATCCTGCACCTGCCGCCACACCCTCGGGGCCTTCGCCAACCTGAACCTTTGCCGTCACGGTTTCGGTGGTGGGATCGATGCGAAAGACGAGGTCGTCCTCCTTGTCCGCGACCCACAGAGAACCTTCCGAGTAGGCGATACCGGCCAGCCCGCTGGCGACGTGCATCGGGGGTAGCCACTGCCCGGTGATGGGGTCAAACCGACGCAAGGAGTCCTCCCCAAACGCCGTGGTGACCCACACCGCCTCCGGGCTGACCGCGAGTCCAACCGGAGGAGCTTCCCCCGGGACTCCAGGGTTCCTGACCACGGAGCGCCTCGTGCCGTCGATCCTCAACAGGGTCCGGTCTTCGTAGCTGATCTCCCAGACGGCTCCCTCACCGGCTGCCAGTTCGGTGCCATGGGCCTCGGTGGATACAACCGCCGTCACGCTTCCGCTGTTGGCGTCCAGCTGCACCGCGCTGTCAGGTGCCTGGCGTAGAGATGTTGCGGGTTGGGTGATGAGGTAGGTTGCGGCGCCGGCCGCCGCGACGAGCGCCGCCACCAATCCCATCGCGACCCACCGCCGCGATGGTTTTGACCTTGTCGCCTGGTCGACACCCGGCAAGCCTGCGGCTGCCGCCCGGAGCGCCACGGGCTCCGCGCTCCCGTTCGCGTACACGGCCCACGCCGCGATCTGGCTGCGCGTGTGGAAGCCGAGCTTGTTGCGGATCTGCTCGATGTGATACTCGGCCGTGCGCGCGCTGATGAAAAGCCTTTCCGCGATCTCCCGGTTGGTCAGGCCCTCTGCGACGAGGGCCGCCACTTCCTGTTCGCGCCGGGTCAGCGGCCGCGCCGGACGAGGGCCCCTTATACGCGCTTCGACGCCTGTCGAACCGGCCTCGTCCGCAAGCGGCTTCGTGAGGGGCCTCCGGGCGGCATTGTGTCACTTAACAGGGAGCCTGTCCGGCCGGCGGAAGGCAGGCGGGCTCGGCTAAGGCGCGAAGATCACGCACAGCGACGCGGCAAGTCTGTCCGCGTCCGCGCCTGGATGGGTCAGGTAGTAGCCGACGGCGTCGCTTACAGCGCCCACCACGGCCCGCCCAAACACCGCCGGGTCCTTGTCGGCGTAAAACGCGTCGTGGGTCATGGCGTGGCGGACCTCCTCCGCCACCGCGTCGGCGAAACGGGCCTGGAGCTGGTGCCGCACCGCCTCCACCCCCTCGCTCAGCCCCACCGACTCGACGATCAACAGCCGCGCCACGTCCGAGCGCTCGAAGGAGCTGCGCACGAAGCGCGTGATGCCCAGGCGCAGCCGCTCATGGTGGTCGTGCCCCGTTGCCGCGTCGGCGAGCACGTCGTGGATCAGCGCCCCGCCTTCCTGGTCGAGGAGGTCGCGGAAGCAGTGCTCCTTGGACTCGAAGAACTCGTAGAACGCCGACTTGGAGACCCGCGCCCGAGTCACGATGTCGTCGACCGAGGTCACGCTGTAGCCGCCGCTCGCGAACAGCGCAAGCGCCGCGTCCGCGATCCGTCGCCGGCGCTTCTCGATCCGCGCGTCCCGCCGCAGCTGCGCCGACGGGAGCGCCACGACCGCGTTGCCCCTAGCCGGCCGCCAGCGCCCGCGAGATGACCAGGCGCTGGATCTCGCTGGTGCCTTCGAAGAGCGTGTAGATCTTGGCGTCGCGGTGCCACTTCTCGACCGGGAAGTCGCGGATGTAGCCGTAGCCGCCGCAGATCTGGATCGCCTGCTCGGT
>Ga0070697_100000447_pt1 | contig 31726 bp, 31 predicted proteins | sample KBSK1501metaG_FD_65475 | JGI IMG/M metagenome (GOLD analysis project Ga0070697, IMG submission 65475) | Corn, switchgrass and miscanthus rhizosphere microbial communities from Kellogg Biological Station, Michigan, USA - KBS K1-50-1 metaG | ecosystem: Host-associated > Plants > Roots >...
GGCCGCGGCCAGCAGCACGAACTGCACGTGGGTCAGGCCAAGCGGGGCCAGCGCGGCGGCGATCTCGCGCTGCCAGCGCAGCGTGACGTGCCAGAGCAGGAACCCCGGGCTGTCCTCCGGGTCGAGCGGCACCGGGTCAGCCTCCCGCCCGCTCCGCCAGCGCGGCTACCACCTCGGGAAAGTCCGCGGTGATCTGCGGGCCGAGCTCGGGGCCGACCCGGCCGGCCGCCTCGCCGGTGATCTGCGTCCGGTAGACGATCCTGGTCAGGCCGCCGGCCACGGCCTCCAGCCGGTGCTCGGTCCGCACCACGAAGTCACCCGCGTCCATCTCGTCAGTGAACGACGTGCCCGGCTCGATCTCCACCAGCCGCATCCTGATCGGCTCGTCCCCGGGCGGGGTCATGGTGAACGTGGTGCCGACCGCGAACGGGCCTTCCACGTCGATCGTCTCGATGCCGTCGTTCCACTGCGGCCAGGCCGCCATGTTCGCCCAGTGGCGCCACAGCGCTCCGGCGTCGGCGCTGGTCTCCGTGCTGTACTCGTACTCCCACATGATTTCCTCCCTCACCAGTTGAACTACGCACAGACTATCTATATACAGATTATCTGTCAACAGATTAATTATGATCGAGGCAGGTCCGGTACTTTTGGACACTGTGACGACGCCGAGCTGGGATGACGCATACGCCGCGAGTACGCCCGCCGCGTGGGACATCGGCCGGCCGCAGCCGGCCTTCGTGCGGCTCGCGGAGCAGGGCCTGCTGGCCGGGCGGGTGCTCGATTCCGGTTGCGGCACGGGGGAGCAGACCCTGCTGGCCGCCGCCCACGGCGCCGACGCGGTCGGGGTCGACGTTTCCGGGCTCGCCGTCCGGCGGGCCCGGCAGAAGGCGGCCGAACGGGGCGTGGTGGCTCGCTTCGAAGTCGGTGACGCGCTCCGGCTGGCGGACCTGGGCCTTACTTTCGACACGATCATCGACAGCGGCGTATTCCACGTCTTCGACGACGAGAACCGCGCCAGGTACGTGACCAGCCTGGCGGCCGTGCTGCGCCCGGGCGGCCGCTGCTACCTGATGTGCTTCAGCGAACGCCAGCCCGGGACCTGCGGACCGCGCCGGGTGAGCCAGGACGAGCTGCGCGCCGCCTTCAGCCACGGGTGGGCCGTGGTCAGCATCGAGGCGGCGGCGTTCGAACTCAACCGGCCCGGGATCGGCATCCCGTCGGCGCAGGCCTGGCTGGCCGTGCTGGAACGGAAGATCCTGGCTGATCAGGGCTGATCGCCGACCCGCACCGGCGCCGGTGTCGCCGCCGGCGCGGTCGAGGAACTAGTGCACGTAGGCGTGCGCGCCCGCCGCCTGTGCCCCGAACGAGGTGCCCGGCCGGAAGTAAAGGAACGTGATGACCGGCGGCGCCCTGGTAGCGGGCATGCAGCGCGGCGAGCGCGTCGACCAGGTTCGCCGGGACCGCATCGCCCAGGCCAGCGGTGAGCCGGGCGCCAGCGGGGTGATCAGCCAGTCGCTGCCCCACGCCACGAGCTCGGGTATCGCGGTGGTTTCGGGGCGCACCGCCTGCGCGGCGCGCAGCCCGGCGATCTCGTGGGCGGGGGCCTGCTTGCGTACCAGTTCCAGCGGATCGTGGTGGCCGGTCATGTGCAGCGTCACCTGCTCGACCCGGCGGGCCACGGCGCCGCCGGCCAGCGGGCGCACCGCGCATCCGGCCACGCGGGCGCCTGGCCTGGTCCGTTCGGCCCATTCCATGACGGCCGGGGTGAGGATGTCGGCGGTCACCGCAGCACCCCGGCCTCCCTTGGTGCGTGCCGAGCCCCGGTCGGCTGGGCTCACACTCGCAGTATCGCCGCAAACCCCATACCGTTCACCCGATTAATGCGCCGCTAGCTGTCACTAGGCAGGTCTGCACGAGGCGCCGTGCAAACGATAACAACACAGGTTGTTCACCCGGCTTTCATCCATGGGGCGGTTGGCTGTGGCTGCGGACGAAACAGACTCCGTACGCAGGACTGCAATGCCGGGCTGGCGCCGCTCGGAGCCGTATCCTCGGATATGACGTGACGATCATCGGAGGATCGGCTATGGAGATGCGGGCGTTTGAGTCGGTTGACCAGGCTGCCGACAGCGCTATCGCCATGCTCCAGGATGGCGAGCGGCTGAGCAGGCTCTGGCGCTATGTCTTTGTGCAGATGCTTGACGACTACACGAGCGTGCTCCACCACGCAGGAGTCTCCGCCGCCGCGGAAATGTGGGCCAGCGCCCCCAGGAGTACCGGAGACGTCCGGGTTGACGCCGCTTTCGCGGCGATGGCCGAGTACCTGGCCCGCAGAGACGGATGGACGGTCCCGTCATGGGCCAGGCTGCCCGAGCGCGAGGCGTGGCCGTGGTGGTTCGTCACCGACCTGCGCGGCCTACACCCGCGCTCCCTGGTCGAGTCGCCGTCTTCGTTCCGTCGCCGCGGCGTCTTCATCACCAGCGGGGCGCTCGACCGCGCATGAGCACCGGCCTCGGGCGGGAGGACATCCGCGCACTCCTCGACGACCTGTCCACGGAACTTGCGGCACGCGGTGCGAGAGCCGAACTCTTCCTCGTCGGAGGTGCGGCCCTGGCGGTGGCATATGACGCCATGAGGGCTACCCGCGATCTTGATGCCGTGTTCTTCCCGACCGACGTGGTCCGCCAGGCCGCGGCAGCGGTAGCAGAACACAAGGGACTCGCCGAGGACTGGCTCAACGACGCAGTGAAAGGGTTCCTTCCCGGCCCCGACCCTGACGCGCAGCGCTTCTACTCAAGCGACTCGCTGATCGTCGACGTCGCGTCACCCAGGTACCTGCTCGCAATGAAGCTGTTCGCGGCCCGCGCCGAGATCGACGCCGATGACATCATCCTGCTCTACCGCCAGCTCGGCTTCACCACGGTGGACGAAGGGCTCGACCTAGTCGAGCAAGCCTACCCAGGACGGCCAATCCCGGCGAAGGTGAAGTTCCTCCTCACCGAAATCGTGAATTCTATGCAGCACTAAAGTCCACCACAGGTGGGCGCCAAAAGGCCTGACTGTGAGTGTGACGACTCTCCGAAGTGCCGCCACGACCACCGGCTCAAGCAGCACCCCAAGTGGCACGTCGACCAGCTCCCCGACGGCACCTTCCGGTGGACCACCCCGGCCGGCCGGACCTACACCACCGAACCCACCCGCTACCCGATCTGAGCGCGGGATGCTCCCCGGGACATCAGCTATCCAGCCGGGAAAGCGGACGGGCGAGGCGGCTAAGCCGGGCGACGCCGCTGACGTATACCCCGACGACGTCCTCGCGATCGGCGAACTGGTCTCGCAGCCGTCCCAGCAGCCCGGCTACATCCGGGTGAAACTCGGTCGCGGACAGCGGGTAACCGCTCGTCTAGGACAGCGGCTTGGTGAGGTCGTAGACGGTCTGGCCGCCCACGGTCTGCTTCGTGAAGTGGGCCGCCACCCAGGTCGCGATGGCCGAGGAGCCGCGCCCGCCGCCGAAGCTCTGGCTGCCCTGACCCACGTAGTAGTGGATCTCGTGCTTGGCCACCAGCTCCGTGAATACCGCCAGGGTGGGCCACGAGTCGGTCCCGTTGAACCCGCCGATGGCCATCACCGCGTCACCGGTGGCCAGCTCGAGCGGCGCCGCGCTCTCCGAGCCCTCGGTGGCGGCTACCCACTTGTAGCTGGCCGCGTCCTGCTCGAGCAGCCTGGTCAGGGCGCTGCTCACCGTGGTGTCGCCGCCTAGGCCGCCGCCTGCGCCGAAGCCGCCGTCCCCGCCGGGACCCCCCCGAGGCGTCCCGCCGGTACTGGTGCCGCCGGGCGCGGTACCCGTCCCGGCCATCCCGGGCGCGGTACCCGTCCCGCCCGGCGCGATCGAGCCGGTCCCGGCCGAGCCGGTCCCGCCCGAGCCCGTCCCGCCCGGTGCCGTTCCGCCCGGGGGCACACTATTCGGCGCCGCGGTCCCGGGCGTGCCGCGGCCGGACTGCCCTGCGCCGGGGAATCCGCCCTGGCCGCCTGGACCGCCACCGGGACCGCCGAACGCGGCCGCCTGCGGGCCGGCGCTCGGGATCGCGCCGGTATGTGCGGCGGCGACGGTGTCCAGCGCGTACGCGGCCGGCCCAGCCAGACCGGCCGCCAGGGCCAGGCCGAGCGGCGCCACCGCCAGCGCCAGCCGCGCGCGGCGCGACCGGGTCAGCCGGGCCAGCGCCGGGCCCGCCAGCACCAGGACCGTGGCGGCCACGCCCGCGACCAGCACCACCCAGCGCAGCCACGGCAGCCAGCCTGGTGTTCGGTCGAGCAAGATGTACGCCCACACGGCGCTGGCCAGGACGCCGCTGGCGGCCGCGATCCGCCCGGCCAGCGGCCAGGATCCGGCCCGTGCCTGCCACCAGGCCGCCGTCCCGATGCCCACCAGGGCGGCGATACCGGGCGCGAGGGCGACCATGTAGTAGGGGTGGATGATGCCGTTCATGTAGCTGAACACCAGGCCGGTCACCAGCACCCAGCCCCCCCACAGCAGGGCCGCGGCCCGCGTCCGGTCGGTCCGCGCCGCCCGGCGCGACACCCAGCACATCGCGGCCAGCGAGATCAGCGCGGCCGGGAGCAGCCAGCTGATCTGCCCGCCGAACTCGGAATGGAAGAGCCGCAATAGCCCGGTCGCGCCGCCGAACGAGGCACCCTGCCCGCCGCCGCCGGCCGGGCCGACGGAGCCGGTCTCGTTGCCGGTCAGCCGGCCCAGGCCGTTATAGCCGATGGCCAGCTGCAGGATGTTGTTGGTGGTGGAGCCGCCGAAATAGGGCCGGTCAGCCGCCGGGGTGAGCTGCGCGGCCAGGATCCACCAGCCCGCGCCCACGATGATGCCGGCCCCCATCAGAACCGTCTGCCAGATCCGCCGACCCAGCCGGCCCGGCCCGGCCCACAGGTAGGTGGCCGCGAACCCCGGCACCACCAGGAACGCCTGCAGCATCTTGGCCAGGAACGCGAACCCGAGGAGCAGGCCAGTGAACACCAGCCATCTTGTCCGCCCGTTCTCGACCGCCCGGACCAGCGTGTACGCGGCCGCGGTCATCAGCAGCACGAGCAGCGCGTCCGGGTTGTTGAACCGGAACAACAGCGCGGCCACCGGAGTGAGCGCGAGCACCAGCCCGGCGATCAGCCCCGCCGCGGGCCCGAACCAGCGCTTGACCGCGGCGTACAGCAGCAGGACCGAGCCCACGCCCTCCAGCGCCTGCGGCGCCAGCATCGACCACTGGCTGAACCCGAATATCCGCCCGGACAGTTCCATCACCCACAGCGAGCCGGGCGTCTTGTCCACGGTGATGAAGCTGGACTGATCGAACGAGCCGAAGAAGAACGCCTTCCAGCTCTTGGTCCCGGCCTGGACCGCGGCTGAGTAGAAGTCGTTCGCCCATCCGTTCCTGGTGAGGTCCCACAGGTACAGGACGGCGGTCAGCGCGAGCAGCCCGAACAGTGCCGGGCGAGCCCACCGGGGATCTGTCTGCGGCCCGCGCAGCAGGCGCCGGGCCCGGTTGCTCCCGGGGCGGCCCGTCGCGTGCCGCGGGGCGGGAATGGAGGTGGTCGCGCTCAATTGGTTCGCTCTCCCTGAGTAGCCATTTCGTTTCGATGCACCGTGCCGGTCAGCTGACGGCCGGCCGGACGGCCATCAGGCGGGCGCTCCGCACGACCGAACACCCAGTGCCGGTACAACAGGAACCTGACGACGGTAGCGACCAGGTTGGCCGCGATCAGGACGGAGACCTCGGCCAGCCGGCTGACCCGGGCCGAACCCAGCATGGCCAGCGAACCCGATGTCAGGGCCAGGCCGATGCCGACCGCGATCAGGCCCTTGACCTGGTGCCTGGCTGCGTTCGACCGCCCGCTGATGCCGAACGTGAGCCGCCGGTTCGCGGCGGTGTTGGCCACCGCGGTCACCAGCAGGCTGACCACGTTCGCCGCCTGCGCCGGGATCGCCAGCCGGAGCAGCAGGAACAGCACCACGTAGGCGATCGTGCTGGCGACCCCGATGACCGTGAACCGGGCGACCTGCAGCGGCAGGTCGCGCCGGGCGGCGGGCCGGAGAATGGGTCCGCGCAGTTGCGGGACCTGGAGGGATCCGCGCGCGAAACCGACGCCGAGCCGGGCCATACCGCGCAGGTCGGCCAGGGCGGTGGCGATGATATCGACGCGCGAGTCCAGGTCGTCGATCCAGTCCACCGGGATCTCGTGGATGCGCAGCCCGCCGCGTTCGGCCAGCACGAGCAGCTCGGTGTCGAAGAACCAGCCGGTATCCTTGGTGAGCGGCAGCAGCGCCCGGGCCTGGTCACGCCTGATCGCCTTGAAGCCGCACTGCGCGTCGGAGAAGCGCGCCCCCATCAGGGTCCGCAGCAGCAGGTTGTAGCCGCGCGAGATGAGCTCCCGCTTGGGCCCCCGGATGACCCGGGAGCCACGGGCGAGCCGAGTGCCGATGGCCAGGTCGCTGTGCCCGGACAGCAGCGGGGCGACCAGCGGAAGCAGGGCGTTCAGGTCTGTCGACAGATCGACATCCATATAGGCGAGGACTTCGGCCTCGCTCTGCGACCAGATGGCGCGCAATGCCCGGCCACGTCCCGGCAGCTCCATGTGGACCGCGCGCACCTCAGGCAGCTCGCGGGCCAGCCTGTCGGCGATCGCCCAGGTGGCGTCGATGCTGCCGTTGTCCGCGATCGTGATCCGGGCGCTGAACGGGAAGCTCTCGCGCAGGAAGCCGACCAGCCGCCGGACGCTGGGCGCGAGATCACGCTCCTCATTACGAACGGGCACCACGATGTCCACCTGGGGAACTCTCATGGCAGTGAGGATCGGCGATCACGCTCGGTGGCGGCTGAAGCCGAGTTATGTACGCCCTATGAGCAAAGCCGGTCCGGAACGGTCCGGCGGCGGCATGGACTTGCCATCTCAGCCCGGAACCTGCTCGCGCGAGCACCACCAGGTGGAGCGGCCGCCGACCGTTCCGTGCCGCATCTCGGCGCCGCACCGCGGGCAGCTGCCGCCGGGGTGCCGGGCCGCGATGATGTCGCCGGTGTGCACCCCGCCCCTGGCGATAGCGGATGTCAGCGCGGACTCCAGCGCGCGGTAGAGGCGGTCCGCGTCCTCGGGCCGCAGCGTGTCCGTCCGCGCCGCCGGATGCACCCTGGCCTGCCAGAGGATCTCGTCGGCCAGCAGGTTCCCCACGCCGGCGATCCGGGACTGGTCGAGCAGCCGGGCCTTGACCGCGACCGACCCCCTGGTGACCAGGCAGCCGAACTCGGCCGCGGTGACCTCGGCGGCATCCGGCCCGAGCGCGTCGATGTCCGGGTTGAGCCGGACCCGACCGAGCCGGCGCTTGTCGAACAGGACGAGGCTGCCGCCGTCGGCGAAGGCGAGCGTGAACCTGTCCCACTCGGCCTTGCGCGGCTGCGCGTCGCGCCGTCGCGGCCCGCCGCCCTCGGCCGCGCGGCCGTCCCCTGAGGTGACCACGATCCGGCCGCCCATGCCGAGGTGGATGCCGAGGTCGGGCCCGCCCTCGGAGGTCTCGCACCACATCGTCTTGCCCCGTCGGCAGGCCGCGGTGAGCGTCCGGCCGGTCAGCGCGGCGCGTAGCTCACCGGGGGAGTGCGGTCGGCAGACGAACGTGTCGCTGTCATCCACGTCGGCGATACGCCGGTGCAGCGCCTCGTCGGCGATCAGGCGGCGGGCGGTCTCGACCTCGGGAAGTTCCGGCATCCCTTTGTTTTTACCGGTCCCGATGATCGCAGTAGTTAAGATCCAGCACTTTGTCGCACGCGTTCATAGCTACCGGGCAGGATTGCACAGGGAGCAGCTGTCTGGTCAGGCGGCCGCCGCCCGGGCCGTCCGGGAGCGGCTCACCGCGGAGCTGCTGGACAGCCAGGACCTGGCCGCCGCCGCGCACTTCCCGGAGCCGTACTTCGGCCGCCTGGTGCGAGCCGAGGCGACGGCCCGGGAGTGGATTTTCTGTCCGGAAGCGTCTAGCCGTCCGCGGGCAAGATGACGGCGAAGCGGTCCGCGGCCTGGCCGAGCTGCGCCAAGATGCGCTGCCTGGCCGGAGCGCCAAGCGGGGTATCGGGGAGCGCGATCAGCTCCTGCAGGACCGGGACCAGCGGCGCGTACTTGGCGGCCAGCCTGCGCAGGCGCGGGCCGGTGGCGTGGATCAGGCCGACGCCGTTGTCGGTGAAGTCGGAGGCCTTGATGACCCGCGCCCACGGGTCGCGGCGCAGGCTCTCCGTGACGTGCTCCCGGTACTGCTCGTGCTCGTCGCGGTCGGGCGCGTAGTCCGGGTTCGTCACCGCCGCCACCAGCCCGGACACCCGCGGCCCGAACTCCTCCGCCAGCACCGCGAGCGCGGCCGTCCGGGTGCCGTCCTGGGCCAGTTCGGCGGCGTGATCCTCGACCGCGTCGTGCAGCAGGGCGGCGCAGATCACGTCGCCGTCGCGCACGCCGTAGTGCGACATGATCCGGATCGCCACCCGGAGCAGGTGGTTGACGTACGGCTCGCGTTCGCGGCGGTCCGCGGCGTGCAGCCGCCCGGCGAGGGCCAGGGCCTGGGTCAGGCGACGCTGGTCAGCCTCGGGCCACCGCTCGATCTCGGCCGCGAACCGGGCGCGCAGGCCATCCTCGCCGTAGGCCGAGGTGATCGCGTGCAGCGGCATGGTCGCCACGAGCCGCCGCTCGCCAGTATCCATGCCCTAGAACTAGCACACGGCCGGCTGGCCGACCTGGCCGGCCGCCTCACGGGACGATGCAGGCGAGCGTGATGGTGGCGGTGTTCCCGGCGCTCACCACGACCGACGCCGGCTGCGTGCACGGCAGCTCCCGGCTGCGCCCGCCGTCGATCTCCACGACCTCGGGCGACCGGCCGGAGACCTGGTACCGGCCGGCCGGCAGCGGCACTGAGAACGTCCCCGAGGATCCGACCTTGACCGTGACCGGCTGGTGCCCGGCCGCGGTGAAGGTCACCGTGCCGGACATGGGCCGCTCACGCGGCTGCGTGCCGCCCGGGCCCATCGGGCCGCCCTCCATGACCAGCCTCCCGGCGAGGTGACCCGAGGCCGGCGGCTGTGCTCCGGCCGAGGCACACCCGGCCGCCAGCCCGGTCAGCAGCAGCCCGCCCAGCAGGCAGGCGGATATACGTAGTGGTTTCATTGCTCCCCCTGATTCCGGCCCTAATTCCGGTAAGTGTCCTTTGGACGCATCCGCCCGCAAAGCGGTTCCAGGGACGGGTCAGACCGGGGAGGCCTGCGGCTGGCCGGCGGGCTCGGGCAGCAGCGGGAGGAAGATGGCGAACCTGGTTATGCCCGGGCGGCTGGTCACGGCGATGCTGCCGCCGTGCGCGGCGACGACCGCGTCCACGATGGCCAGGCCCAGGCCGGTGCTCTTGCCGGCCGCGCTGGCGTCCCTGGCGCGGCCGGTGTCACCGCGGGTGAACCGCTCGAATAGCTCGGGCAGCAGCTCGGGCGGGATACCGGGACCGTCGTCGGTGATGCTCAGCTCCACCCGCGGGCCCAGGGGTACGACGCCCCGCTGCAGCGCGGCTGCGCCCGGCGGAGCACCAGTAGAGGCGTCGCCGAGGGTGAGCGCGACGCTGACCGTCGAGCCCGGCGGGGTGTGCTTGCCCGCGTTGCTCAGCAGGTTGGCCAGCACCTGATGCAGACGGTGCTCGTCGCCCTCGACCAGGACCGGCTCGTCCGGCAGCTCCAGCCGCCAGCGGTGGTCGCCGCGCGCCACCCGCGCGTCGCTGGTCGTCTCGATGGCCAGCCGGGACAGGTCCACCGGCTCGCGTTCGAGCGGCCGTCCCGCGTCGAGCCTGGCCAGCAGCAGCAGATCATCCACCAGAACGGTCATCCGGTCCGACTCCGACTGAACCCTTTGCAGCGCGTGGGTCACGTCCTCCGGTACCGGGCCCGGGTGCCGCAGCGCCAGCTCGGCGTAGCCGCGGATGGCGGACAACGGGGTGCGCAGCTCGTGCGAGGCGTCGGCGGCGAACCGGCGCAGCCTGGCCTCGCTGGCCGCGCGGCGGCCCAGCGCCCTCTCCACGTGGAAGAGCATCCGGTTGAACGCGGCCCCGACCCGGCCCACCTCGGTCCGCGGGTCGCTGTCGGGCACGCCGGCTGGCAAGGTGACCTCGCCGGAATCAAGCGGCAGCTCGGTCACCCGGGTCGCGGTGGCAGCGACCCGGCGCAGCGGCCGCAGCGAGAGCTGCACCATCGCGGTGCCCGCGACCAGAACCAGCAGCAGCACCGCCGCGAACACGACATGCTCGGTGTTCCCGACGTTGTTGAGCGTGTCCTGGACCGTCGCCAGGGGCAGCCCGGTGACCAGGATTTCGCTGGAACTGATCTGGATCTTGGTCAGCCGGTAATCGCCGGCTAGCGACGCCAGCGTGCGGGTGTAGGACGGCATGTCCGGCCCGCCGGGTCCGGCTGGAGCGCCCGGCCCGGCCGCCGGCACCCGCGTGGTGTGCAAAGCCAGCAGCGTCTTCTCATCGGCGGCGGAGAGCTCGCATCCCCCGGGCACCAGGTTGAGGTTTGAGAAGGTTTTGCCGGTCAGCTCGGCCTCGAACGTGCCGGCGGCCTGACCGTAACAGGCCGGGAGCGGGCCATGGCCCGCGCCGTGGTGCACGTCGGTGTCGCCGTCCGGCGAGGAACTGACGCAGTTCTGCCAGCGCATCGTCGCGGACTGGAGCTGCTGGTCGACCGATGACATCAGCGACCTGTTCAGCGAGTGGGAGGTGATGACGCTGACTATGATGCTGGCCGCGCCGAGCAGCACGACCAGCCCGATGATGAGCTTGCCGCTGATGGTCCGCAGCGACAGCAGGGCCGCCAGGCGGCTCAGCCGGTGCGGCCGCTGCGTACCTGGGGCGGGCCGGGCGGACATCAGCCAGCGGGCTTCAGCACGTACCCGACGCCGCGGACCGTGTGGATGAGCGGCACCCGCCCGGCGTCGATCTTCTTGCGCAGGTAGCTGATGTAGAGCTCGACGACGTGCGCCTGGCCGCCGAAGTCGTAGTTCCATACCCGGTCCAGGATCTGCGCCTTGGACAGCACCCGCCTGGGGTTGCGCATGAGGAACCTGAGCAGCTCGAACTCGGTCGCGGTCAGGTCGATGAGGTCGCCGTCCCGGCGGACCTCGCGGGCGTCCTCATCCATGGTCAGGTCCCCGACCATCAGCGACCCCTCGGTCTGCGCCCGGGTCAGGTTGGCCCGGCGGAGCAGGCCGCGCAGCCGCGCCAGCACCTCTTCCAGGCTGAACGGCTTGGTCACGTAGTCGTCGCCGCCGGCCGTGATGCCGGCCACCCGGTCCTCGACCGCGTCCCGCGCGGTCAGGAACAGCACGCATACCTGGGGCAGCTCGGCGCGCAGGCGGCGCATGACCTCGAGGCCGTTGAAGTCGGGGAGCATGATGTCGAGCACCACCGCGTCGGGGTGGAACTCGCGCGCGGTCCGCACCGCTTCCGCGCCGCTACCCGCGGTGACGACGTTCCAGCCTTCGTAGCGCAGCACGCTGGCTAGCAGTTCGGCCAGGCTGGGCTCGTCGTCCACGACGAGCACGCGCACCGGTGTGCCGTCCGGCCGCTGGATGCCCCCGTCACGTGCGCCCGAAGGCTGCGCCGTCGCCGTACCGTTGTTCTCCATGTCGTCAAGCTCGCCCGTCTCAGTCGGACCTATGCCCAGTATGCACAGGCCGAGATGCCTTCTCAGGCACTCATTCAATGCGAACCGGGTACGGCCTGGGTCAAGATCAGCTTTGAATTAGCTCTGAATTCCCGCTTCAGCTCGCGTTCATGACGCGCGCCAGCTTCGACCCGGAGGCCGAGGGTCTGGCGCCGGCCTCGCGCAGCGCCTGGCCGATCTCCTCGAGCATGGCCGTCGCCCCTGAGCCGGGCGACAGCACTTCCACCTCGATCTCGCGCCAGGTCATCGGCTCGCTGTCCGGCTCGCCGAACCGGATCGCCGTCACCAGGTCGTCCGCCACCTCGACCGCGGCGTCTCCCGACGGCCCGGGCAGCCTAACCACGGTCCGTTCGGTATCCAAAATGGCGACGGGACGCAGCCGCTTACCCGCCGCGATCTCCTCGACCTGAGTGGCCAGCCGGGCCGGCACGCTGCCGTCGGTCCCCTCGCCGAGCGGCGCGTGCAGTTCCTGCCTGGTGTCCTTGCGCACCGGCAGCTTGAGGTGCCAGCCTTCGTCGTCGCCGCCGACACGGCGGCGCAGCGTGATCTTGTGCTGGATGAGGGCGAGGTCCTCGGTGTCGAAGTAGGTGGCGCTCAGGTAGATCCGCTTCGGATCCGTAGCCCGCCTGCCGCCGAGTTCGGGCAGGCTGCCGAGCTTCGGCAGGACGAAGTCGGCATCGGCGTCGTATTTCTGCTCGGTCTCCAGGTGGTCGCCCTTGCTGCTCGTCACGTCTCCAAGGCTACGACTGGTAGACCATGAAGCGCGTGGCGGACCGGTCGATTAGCAGGGCATGGCCGGCCGTGGACGGGTCAGGCTCGTCCGCGGACGACCGCGGATAGGCGTCCACGTGCAGTCGCGTCGCGCCGGGCTGACCCGCGGCGTCCCAGGCCTGCACGTGCGCGGCGAGGGCGGCGCCGAGTTCGGGGCCGTGCGGGCCGAACCCGGCCACCCCCAGGGCCAGCTGCCCCGGCCGCGCCCCGGCCACCGGGACTACCTCGTCCGCGGTGAGCACCGCGATGCCGCCCGAGTCCACGATCCCGGCCGTGGCCGCTATCCCGCCGCCGCCGAGCGGCGCCCGGCCGAGCCGGGCCGGGGCGCCCGGGGTCGCGAGCTCCTCTGCGACCCCGCACGACCGGCGGTCACGGGTCGCCAGCCACAGCCCTAGCCCCCAGAAGACCTGCACGGAACTGGTGCGGACGCCGGTGCCGGACGTGGCCGGCGGCTCGTCGATGAAGGCGGCCAGCGCCGCGCCGTCCACCTCGTGCCCGTCCGCCAGCGTGAGCCCGTCCGGCAGCATGACGGAGAGCCCGGGCTGGAGCACGACGGTTCGTTCCGGGCCGGCCAGCGATCCCCGCATCCGCATGAACCCGCACGGCGCGATCGACCGGCTGACCCAGTGCCCGCCGGTTCCGGAGCGGCCGAACGCCACCGCGAGCTGTGACCCGCGGACGTCGAGCGGCACCACGATCCGGGCGCCCGGCCCCGCCTGGTTCAGCCAGGCTGGAGCCAGGTCGCTGACCCCGACGGTGGCGATCACCCGGTCGTACGGCGCGCCGGGCGGATAGCCGTCCGCGCCGTCCGCGGCCACCACGGTCACGTCCGGGTACCCGGCGCTGGCCAGGTGCTCGCGCGCCCGATCGGCCAGCTCGGCTTCGATGTCGACGCTGATCACGGTGCCCGACGGACCGACGATGTGGCGCATCAGCGCGGCGTTGTAGCCGGTGCCCGCGCCGATCTCGAGCACACGGTGGCCGGGAGCCAGGGTCAGCTGGTCCAGCATGATCGCCATGATGGCGGGCTGGGACGAGGAGCTGATCGGCTGGCCGTCGGCGTCCCGCTTGGTCACGATGGCGTCGTCGAGGTAGGCTTCCGCGGGCGGCAGGTGCGGCAGGAAGAGGTGCCGTGGCACATCACTCAGCGCCGCGGTGATGCGCTCGTCGCGGATCCCGCTGGTCTGCAGGACCTGGGCGACAAGGCGTTCCCGCAGCTCGGCCGGTGACGTGCCGTCCGTCACGGGCTGAGCTCCCCGGGTTCCCTCGGGCGGCCGCGGGCCAGGTACCCCACGGCCGCCACGACCAGCGCCGCCAGGCTGGCCAGCCCGGCCAGCACGAAGCTGTTCCCGGCCAGCAGCTGCAGGCCGTGCCAGTGGAACTCGTGGTACCAGGGCTTGCTGCCGGTGGCGAAGTAGGTGCCCGGCCCGTACCAGACCAGGCCCGCCGGGGTCAGCCCGGACTGGGAGAGATCCCAGAACTGCGGCCAGCAGGCGAAGATGCCGAACAGGCAGGCCGCGGCCGCCCACCAGGCGGCCCGGGCCAGGCGCGAAGCCGCGACCGCGCCCAGGTGGCCCAGCAGCGCGATTCCCGGCGCCACCCAGACCCAGTGGTGGTCCCAGCTCAGCGGCGAGACGAGCAAACCGGTCAGCGCGCAGGCCAGCATGGCCGGCACCGGCTGCCGGGCCCGGTACAGCAGCGCCGCGGCCACCAACCCGGCGACCGCGACCACGACCGCCGCCGCGATCCACGGCACCGTACCCGAGGAAACATTGCCGGCCAGCCGGGTCAGCACGCCGCGCAGCGACTGGTTGCCCCGGGTGCCCAGGAACACGATCCGGTTGGCCTTCAGGAACAATCCATGCGCCCAGTAGGTGCCGGAATCACGCGGCAGTATCGCGTAGCCGAGCGCCGCCGTGGCCGCGAACACCGCGGTGGCCGTGGCGGCCTGCCGGTACCTGCGGATGAGCAGCAGGTACGGGATGAAGATCAGCGGGGTCAGCTTCACCCCCGCCGCGATCCCGATGCCGAGTCCGTGCCACCAGCGGGTGCCGCCTCCCGGCTTGAGCGCGCCGCCGGTGAGCAGGTCGGCCACGACGAGCAGCATGAGCAGCAGGTTGACCTGTCCGAGGCCGAGGGTCTGCTGGACGGGTTCGGTGGCCAGCGCGAGCGCCGACACGCCAAGTGTCGCGCCAAGGCGGATCGCGGGCCTGTCGCGGTAACCCAGCGCGCCGAATACGAGCCACATGGACAGGGCGAGGGCGGCCAGGCTGGCCAGCGTCATCGCCCAGCGCATGACCGTCCAGGACAGCACGGAGCCGACCGCGAAGATCACCGCGGCGAACGGGGGATAGGTGAACTGGACGCCGTTCTGGCCGGTCCAGTCGTACAGCGGCGAGGAACCCTGACCATGGTTCGGGTCGTAGGCGGGGGGCACGTGCCGGACGATCAGCCCGCCGTCCCGGTACACCGCCAGGTCGCGCATGGCGGCCATGTAGGACAGGTGCGTGACCAGGTCGGCCAGGTATGCCGCGAGCACCGCGGCCAGCAGCAGCGCCCCGGCAGGCAGCAGCCACCGCGGCCCCTTCACCCGGGGCCCGGTGGCTGCTGTGGGTTCGGTTGCCGCCGCTGGCTCTGCCCGCACCGGATGCGTCCCTTCATCGGCTGGCACTGATGTGTCGTGCCGATGATAGTGCTAAGCGGCCCGGCAGAGGCTTACCCGGAGCAGGGCTTACCCGGAGCAGGGCTTACCCGACTGTCTGGGTGGTGTCCTCGGTCTTCCTCGTGGGCAGTTGGGTGGAGTCCTCGGTCTTCCTCGTGGGCAGCAGCCTGGTGCGGACCGGCCGGGTCTCCTCACCCCGGACCGTCTCCACCGGCACGGTGTCAGCCGGGACGGCAGTCTCCGGGATCTCCTCGACCTCCCGGATGCCGGACGCCACCGACGCGATCCGGCCGAGCGCCATGGCCGCGACAAACACGATCACGACGCCGAGCGCGGTGAAGAAGCCGAGCTGCTCCATGATCCGCATGTACACGGTGCTGCCGGCTGGCGACCCGCCCATGGGCACGTGGTGGTTCCACAGCGGGCTCAGCACCGTGCCGAGGGTGAACCAGGCGCCGGCCGCCGCGGCCAGCAGCGCGCCGAACGCCGCGGTGTGCCTGCCCCTGGCGACCATCAGGAGCAGGCCGCCGAGGAATACCGCGGCGCCGGGCAGGAGCTCCAGCCACAGCCGGCCGGTGTTGTAGGTCCAGGCCTTGTCCGGCGTGTAGGCGTAGTGGAAATAGGGTCCGACGAAGGGGATGAGTGCGCCCCACAGCCCGAGCAGGATCAGCAGGAATCCGCTGAAGGCTCCTCTACTGCGCCGCATCTGCAGCATCCCAGCCATTCCTATCACTTCCTGAGTGAGTAGCGATGTTCTGTTGTGCGGGCCTATACTGCCAGGCCCCCTACCCGGAGAAGGACGCTGTATTCCGCTGCCGCCGAGGTATCGTTCGCGACGTGGATAGCAGGCGCAATGTGCCGCGCACGGACCTGCTGCTGGCCGACCCGCGCCTGGCGGAGGCCGAACGCAGGCTGGGCCGTGCCCTGGTCAAGGCGGCGGTGGGCCGTGCCCAGCAGCGGGCCAGGGACGGCCAGATCGCGCCGGAGCAGGTCGCCGACGCGGCCGTGGCCGAACTGCCCGCCCGGGCTACCGCGCTGACCCCGGTGATCAACGCGACCGGGGTGCTGGTGCACACCAACCTGGGGCGGGCGCCGCTGTCCGCCGCGGCGGTGGACGCCATCGTGGCGGCGGCGGGTTACTGCGACGTGGAGTTCGACCTGGCCTCCGGGGTCCGCGCCCGCCGCGGCGCGGGCGCGCTCGGCGCCCTGGCCCGGGCGGTCCCGGCCGCCGAGGCGGTCGCGGTGGTCAACAACAACGCGGCCGCCCTGGTCCTCGCGGCCACCGCGCTGACGAGCCCGGACGCCGACGAGATCGTGATCAGCCGGGGCGAGCTGATCGAGATCGGCGACCGCTTCCGGCTGCCCGACCTGCTCGTCTCCACCGGCGCCCGGCTGCGTGAGGTGGGCACCACCAACCGGACGACGCTGGCGGATTACGCCGGGGCGACCGGGCCGCGGACCGCGTTCATCCTCAAGGTGCACCCGTCCAACTTCCGTGTCGAGGGCTTCACCGCCGCCGTGGCCGTCGCCGAGCTGGCCGGCCTAGGTCCCCCGGTGGTGTTCGACATCGGGTCCGGGCTGCTCGCCCCGCACCCGCTGCTGCCCGGCGAGCCGGACGCCGCCACCGCGCTGCGGGACGGCGCCGCCCTGGTCACCGCGAGCGGCGACAAGCTCCTCGGCGGTCCGCAGGCCGGGCTGCTGCTCGGCCGGTCCGCACCTGTGCGCACGCTGACCAGGCACCCGCTGGCCCGGGCGCTGCGGGTGGACAAGCTGACCCTCGCGGCGCTGGAGGCCACCCTCGCCGGACCGGTACCGCCGGTCGCGGCCGCGCTGGCCGCCGACGCGGCTTCCCTCGTCATGAGAGCCGAACGGGTCGTGGCGCGTCTGGTCTCCGCCGGCCTGGACGCCCGGGTGGCGGCGGCCAAGGCCGCAGTGGGCGGTGGCGGGGCGCCCGGCGTAGAGCTGGACAGCGCCGCGGTGAGTGTGCCGGAGGCGCTGGCGGTGCCGCTGCGCGGCGGCCAGCCGGCCGTCGTCGGGCGCCTCGAAGCAGGCCGCCTCCTCCTCGACCTGCGCTCGGTTGCCCCCGCCGACGACCCCCGCCTAACCGGTGCCGTCGCCGCTGCGGCTGGAAAGGCACTTTCATGATCGTGAGCAGTTCGGGACACATAGCGCCCATTTCCGCTCACGATCATGGTCGCGGGGTCTGCGGGGTGGTGCGGTCGTGCAGGTGATCGCTACGGCGGGGCATGTGGATCATGGGAAGTCGGCGCTGGTGCGTGCGCTGACCGGGATGGAGCCCGACCGGTGGGCCGAGGAGCGGCGCCGCGGGCTGACCATCGACCTGGGCTTCGCCTGGACGAAGCTGCCCGGCGGGGAGCGCGTGGCGTTCGTCGACGTGCCCGGGCACGAGCGCTTCGTGCCGAACATGCTGGCCGGCGTCGGCCCGGTCGCCGCGGTGCTGTTCGTGGTGGCGGCCGACGGCGGCTGGATGCCGCAGTCCGCCGAGCACCTGGCCGCCATCGACGCGGTCGGCATCAGGCACGGCCTGCTCGCGGTCACCCGAAGCGACCTGGCCGACCCCGGGCCGGCCACGCGCGAGGCGCTCGACCGCATCTCCCGCACCAGCCTGGGCGCCGTGCCGGCCGTGGCGGTCAGCGCGGTCACCGGTGCCGGCCTGCCGGCCCTGCGGGACGCGCTGGCCCGGCTCGTGGCGGCGCTGCCCGTCCCCGATCCGGCGGCCCCGGTGCGGCTCTGGGTCGACCGGTCGTTCAGCATCAGGGGCAGCGGCACCGTCGTCACCGGCACGCTGCCCGCCGGGACCGTCACCGCCGGCCAGGAACTGCTGCTCACCCCGTCGCTGCGGCCCGTCAGGATCAGGGCCCTGGAGTCGATGAACGAGCCGGTCGCGTCGGCCACCGGAGTCGCGCGCGTGGCGGTCAACCTGCGCGGCGTCCCGGCCAGCTTCCCGGCTCGGGGCATGGCGCTGGTCGAGGCGGGCCGCTGGACCCTGACCAAGCTGCTGGACGTGCGGCTGCTGCCCCGCGATCCGGAGATACCCCTGTCTGCCGGGACGCCCCCGTCTTCGGAGATGACGCTGCCGCTCGAGATGACCCTGCACATCGGCTCGGCCCGCACGCAGGCCCGGATCCGCCTCCTCGGCCCTGCCGTGCTCTCGCCGGCCGCCCGGCTGACGCTGCGCGACCCGCTCCCGCTGCACGTCGGTGACCGGGTGCTGCTGCGCGACCCGGGCAGCGCGGCCATGACGATCATGGGAGCGACCGTGCTCGACGTCGCCCCGCCCGCGCTCGCCCGGCGCGGCGCGGCCGCCGCGGCCGGGCGCGAGCTCGCCGCCTGGCCGGATCCGCCGTCGGCCGCCGATCTGCTGCGCCGGCATGGCTTCCTGCGGGCCGGGACGCTGGCCGCGATGGGCGTTCCCTGTGCCATCCCGCCGGTGGCAGGCGGCTGGCTCGCCGACCCGGACCGGTGGGCCAGCCTGCGCGGCCAGCTCGCCGAGCTGGTCGCCACGCATGTCAGGCGCGATCCGCTGGCCATCGGCATGCCGCCCGAGATGGCCCGGGCCGCGCTCGACCTGCCCAACCGTGCGCTGGTCGAGGCGCTGGCCCAGGGTATCCGGGGCCAGGTCCGGCTCGAGGACGGTTACCTGCGGCCGGCCGGGCCGCCCACGGCCCGGGACCCAGTGACCGGGGATAGGGCCCCGCCGCTGCCGCCGCGGCTCGCCGCCGCGGTGAAGGCTGTCCTGGCCGACCTGGCGGACACGCCGTTCCAGGCCCCCGACGCCGGGCGGCTTCGGGACCTGGGGCTCGACTCGCGGGCCATCGCCGCCGCGGCGCGGGCCGGGGTGCTGCTGCGGGTGACCGAGCAGGTCGTGCTGGCCCCGGACGCGCAGGCGCAGGCGGCCAGGATCCTGGCCGCGCTGCCTCAGCCGTTCACCACCGCCGAGGCCAGGCAGGCGCTCGGCACCACCCGGCGGGTCGCGATCCCGTTGCTGGAATACCTGGACCGGGCCGGGGTCACCCAGCGCCTGCCCGACGACCGCCGCCGCCTGCGGTTAAGCTCATTCCCTTGTCCATCCGCGCGCGGTGCGGGTCAGCTCGCGGAAGCCCACGGCGGGCAGGAAGGCCCGGTAGTCGTCGTAGCGCTGCCCGGTGGGATCGGCGCCCTCCAGCCAGGCGTAATCCAGCAGCCGGCTGACCTGGGCCAGCCTGAGCCAGTCGGCCGCCTGGCCGAGCAGCGAGCCGAGCACGGTGTTCACCGACACGCTCATGCCCGGCACTACCGCCTCGGCGTGGGCATTGACGAGGTGGGTGAGCTGGTCGCGGTCGCTGCGACGGAACGGCCGTACCTGGATATCTGACCTGGCGGCATCTGACCTGGCGGCATCTGACATGACGGGCCTCCTGCATGCTGAACGCGGGATGATGGAGGCCGCTACCCGTGTGGTACAAGCGGAATGCTACCAACCATGACGCTGGAGATCTTGTACAGAATGTAATCGCGCGTGACGGTGTCAGAGGCTGCGGAACTCGGGGGAGCGGCGGAGGGCATCGGCCACGCGGCGGGCGGTGCCGAAGGTGTTGACGAGGCGGAGGAAGAGGAAGCCGCCGCCGTGGACGCCGAACACGGATGCTCCGGGCTGGTCGCTGATCGAGACGCTGGCGTACATGAGCGCGCTCTTGCGCACCGTGACCCGGCGCCTGCCGTTGCTCTCCACCTGGTAACCGGGGCCGAGCCTGTGGCTGAGCACTTTGACGACCTCGCCAGGCGTCACGTTCTTACGTGGCACCCTTACTTTCGGCATGACCTCCAGCGTAGTGCGATTTGCTGGATAAATGCTGAATCCAGGCGTCAGGCGGAGAGCCACGCGGCGGTGTCGGGCGGCAGGCTGCCATCGGCCAAGGGCCCGCTGGCCAGCAGCACCTCGCGGTGGGCGGGCAGGGGCACCGGCGCCGCGCCGAGGTTCGCGGCGAGGATGAACCCGGGCTCACGGGCGAAGCAGAGCAGCCCGCCGTCCGGGCCGAGCCAGCGCAGCGCACCCGGACCCAGGGCCGGGTGGGCCCGGCGCAGCCGGAGCGCCGTGCGGTACAGGTTCAGGGTGGAGTGCTCGTCGGCGAGCTGGGACTCGACGCTGTACCGGCCCCAGTCCGCGGGCTCGGGCAGCCAGGGTTCGGCCGGGCTCGTGCCTCGCTCGTTCGGCTGAAACCAAAACCGGTACCAGTACCAGACCAGGGGATAGGCACGCGGCAGCCGTCGCGGCCGGGATACTCGCCCCCGGTGCGGAAGAACCGGGGATCCTGGCGCGCGTCGTCCGGGATATCGGTGACCTCGGGCAGGCCCAGTTCCTCGCCCTGGTAGATGTAGGCCGAGCCGGGCAGGGCGAGCAGCACCAGGGCGGCCGCCCTGGCGCGCCGGGCGCCGGCCTCGGCGTTCCGGTCGCCGAGGGCGATGAGCCGGGAGACGGTCTGCGGCGTGAACCCCTCGTCCAGCCGGTAGCGGCTCGCCGGGCGGGCCACGTCGTGGTTGCCGATCACCCACGGAGCGCGGGATCCCCCGGTCACGGCGAGCGCCGAGTCGATCGCGGTGCGGAATTCGGCCTCCCGCCAGCCGGCCAGGATCAGCTGGAAGTTGAAGATCTGCGGCAGGCCGCCGGGCTCGAGGTAAGGCTCGAGGGTCTCGGGCACGTCGTACCAGACCTCGCCGATGGCGGTCCGCGACCCGGGGAAGCCGCCGTCCGGGTAGGAGTCCAGGATGGCCCGCCAGGACCGGTAGAGCGGCTGCAGCTCGGGCCGGTGCCGGTACGGGGAGGGCCCGTTCAGCGGCTGCGGGCCGGTGAGGTCGGGCAGTTCGGGATCCTTGAAGATCCCGTGGGCCACGTCCACCCGGAACCCGGCCACGTCGCGGTCCAGCCAGAACCTGATCACGTCCTCGAACAGGGCGGGAACGTCCGGGTTGCGCCAGTCCCAGTCGGGCTGGCTGGCGTCGAACAGGTGCAGGTACCACTGTCCCGTCCCTTGATGCCGGCCGTCGGCCTCGGTCACCCGGGTCCACGCGGAGCCGCCGAACTGCGACGGCCAGTTGTTCGGCGGCTGCTCCCCGCCGGGGCCCTGCCCATTCTCGGGCCCGTCGCGGAAGAAGAACCTGGCCCGCTCCTGGCTGCCGGGCGCGGCGGCCAGCGCGGCCTGGAACAGCGGGTGGGCACTGGAGCAGTGGTTCGGCACCAGGTCGACGATGACCCGGATCTGGTGCGCGGCGGCGCCGGAGACCACGGCGTCGAAGTCGGCCATGGTCCCGAGCAGCGGGTCCACCGCGCAGTAGTCGCTGACGTCGTAACCCCCGTCGGCCAGCGGCGACGGGTAGAACGGCGTCAGCCAGATGGCGTCCACGCCGAGGTCGGCCAGGTACCCCAGCCGGGATCGCAGCCCCGGCAGGTCGCCCACGCCGTCGCCATCCGCGTCGGCGAAGCTGCGCGGGTACACCTCGTAGACGACCGCGTCCTCCCACCACACGTGCCCGCCGTCGCTCACGTGTCCCCCTCGTCCCTCATGTGCCGGCCCGGGCCAAGCCTACGGCGGGGGTTTTATACAGATGGAGCCGAGGCGGCGCTGGCATATCCTGGTCGGGTCACGGGTGACGACGGAAGACCGAGTAACCGGGGTACCGCCGCGCAGAGAGCCGCCGGCAGCTGCGAAGGCGGACGGCGGGCCTGCGGTGAAGACACCTTCCCAGCCCGGGCCGCTGGCCCCGTAACGGCCGCCGAGGCCGGCTCACACCGGCGAAGGTGCGGTGGCACCGCGACCTAGCCCCCGCCCGCACCTCCAGGGCTCCGCTGAACTGGAGGTGATGATGATGACAGTCGCGCTGGCAGGCCATTCCCGTACCCTGGCCGCCGAGCTGCCGTCGGCCGTTTCCGGCCGCCCCGTCCTGATCCAGGGCTGGGTCCACCGCCGCCGGGTGCTCGGCGCGGTGACGTTCCTCATCCTGCGGGACCGTTCGGGCCTGGCCCAGGTGGTCGTCCGTACGCCGCAGGCCCTGCAGGCAGTGCGGCGCTGCGGGGAGGAGAGCGTGGTCGCGGTCCGCGGCGTGGCCACGCGCAACCCGGCCGCGCCGGGCGGCACCGAGGTGACCGACCCGCGGATCACGCTGCTCGGCGAGCCCGCGCAGCCCCCGCCGGTCGACCTGTGGCGGCCGGCGATCGACGCCGGGCTGCCCGCGATCCTGGACCACGCCGCCGTGTCCTGGCGGCATCCGGCCCGCCGGGCGCGCTGGGAGCTGGCCGCCGCGTCGCTGCGCGGCTTCCGGGCCGCGCTGGACGAGCTCGGCTTCACCGAGATCCAGACGCCGAAGCTCGTGCCGTCGGCCACCGAGTCGGGCGCCAGCGTGTTCGGCGTGGACTACTTCGGGCGTCCCGCCTACCTGGCTCAGTCCCCGCAGTTCTACAAGCAGGCGATGGTCGGCGTCTTCGAGCGCGTCTACGAGACCGGCCCGGTGTTCCGCGCCGAACCGCACGACACCGCCCGGCACCTGGCCGAGTACACCTCGCTCGACGCCGAGCTCGGCTTCATCGGCGACCACCGCGACGTGCTGGCGGTGCTCAGGCACGTGCTGGCCGGGATGACGGCCGCCGTGCAGGACCAGGCGGCGGCGGCCGTCGCACTGCTGGGGACCGAGATTCCCGAGGTCCCGGCGCAGATCCCGGTCATCCACTTCCGCGAGGCGCTGTCGATCGCGGGCGCGCCGCCGGACGAGCCCGACCTCGCGCCCGCCCACGAGCGGGCCGTCGGCCGGTGGGCGGCGGAGACTCACGGCAGCGAGTTCATCGCCGTCGAGGGCTACCCGATGAGCAAGCGGCCCTTCTACACCCACCCGCAGCCCGGCGACGGACGCTGGTCGAACAGCTTCGACCTGCTCTTCCGCGGCCAGGAGCTGGTCACGGGCGGCCAGCGCCTGCACCGCTACCAGGACTACCTGGCGGCCATCCGCGCGCGGGGCGAGGACCCGGCCGTCTACGCGGACTACCTGGAAGCCTTCGCGCACGGCATGCCGCCGCACGGCGGGTTCGCGATCGGACTGGAGCGCTGGACCGGCCGGCTGACCCGGGCCGAGAACATCAGGGAGGTCACGCTGTTTCCCCGGGACCGGCACCGCCTGACGCCGTAGGCCCGGACCGCCCACCGTGCCGCAGGCCCGGACCGCCCGCAGTGCCGTAGGCCCGGGCCGCCCGCAGTGCCGTAGGCCCGGGCCGCCCGCAGTGCCGTAGGCCCGGACCGCCCCAGTAGAGTCGACGCGGAGGCGTCTGGGTACCTGGTGGGCCCCCCGGTCTTCAAAACCGGTGAGCGCTGCGCTGCGGCGCTGGCGGGTTCGATTCCCGTCCGCCTCCGCCACCTGCGAAAACGCCCCGCCGGGTGCTGCGTGCCAGGCTGGCCGGATCTGCCCGGCGGGCGGCTGGCTGGAACAGAACTGGAACAGCCGTTCACGATCCGGCCTCCTTGACCAGGGCCTTCCCGGCGATCGTCAGCCACGGGAACCCGGACGGGGTCGCCGTGATCAGCTCCCAGAGGTGTGCGCGGATCCTCGCCCGTGCCTTCGCGATCTTGCGCAGCATCTTGTCATCTGCCAGTTCCAGAGTCCGCCGGATCGTCGTGTCCGACGGCGGCGGGCCGAAGACCAGTTCCTGGTGGGCCAGCAGCGCGATATCGCTCATGCTCGCCGCGCCCAGCACGATCGCGACCGCCATTGATACCAGCGCCATCCCTCGGTCTATCAGCGGGAACTTCCCGGCCCGGGCCAGCGCCCGCGACAAAGCAGCGGTCAGCCCGCTCAAGGACGGCGGACGATGCGGAATCGTGGTCCCGCACAGCGGGTGCGGATGACCGGTATCTGATGCCGGCGATCAGCGCTGATGCGACCGGCCCGGCAGCGCGATATAACGACGGTATGAGCGGCGTGGCGATACGCACGGCGGGGCTGACCAAGCGATATGGCAGCGTGCGCGCGCTCGACGGGCTCGATCTTGAGGTTGGCGCTGGCGAGGTGCACGCCTTTCTCGGGCCGAACGGCGCCGGCAAGACCACCACCATCCGCGTCCTGCTCGGCCTGCTGCGTAAGGATGGCGGCGAGGTCAGCCTGCTCGGCGCCGATCCGTGGCGCGACGCGGTCGAGCTGCACCGGCGGCTCGCCTACGTTCCGGGCGATGTGACGTTGTGGCCGAGCCTGACTGGCGGGGAGATCATCGATCTGCTCGGCCGGCTGCGCGGCGGCATCAGCGCCAGCCGCCGGAAGGCGCTGACCGAGCGGTTCGACCTGGACACCTCCAAGCGGGCTCGCGCCTACTCCCGGGGCAACCGGCAGAAGGTCGCGCTGATCGCGGCGCTAGCCAGCGGAGCCGAACTGCTGCTGCTCGATGAGCCGACGGCGGGCCTGGATCCGCTGATGGAGGCCGCCTTCCGCGACTGCGTGATCGAAGAACAGCACGACGGTCGCACCATCTTGCTGTCCAGCCACATCCTGTCCGAGGCCGAGGCGCTGTCGGACCGGGTGACGATCATCCGCCACGGCAAGACGGCTGAGACCGGCACGCTCGCCGAGATGCGGCACCTGACCAGGATCTCGGTCGAGGCCGAGCTCGGTGCGCCGGCCACGCTCGACGGGATGCCGGGCGTGCACGAGCTGGCTGTCACCGGGACCGTGGTGCGCTGCCGGGTGGATCGCGCCGCCCTGGATGAGGTGGTCGGCCGCCTGCACCAGGCCGGCATCCGGTCTTTGACCTGCCGGCCACCGACCCTTGAGGAACTCTTCCTCCGCCACTATTCACCGGAGCGGTCCCCGGCCGGGAGCCAGTGATGACCGGCTTGGCTGGTACCGGGCAGCTCAGCAGGCTCGCCTTCCGCCGCGATTGCGTCGTGCTGCCCGCGTGCGTCTTCGGCATCGCTGCGCTGCTGGCCATCACCGCCCGCGATCTCAAGGTGCTGTACCCGACCGCCGCCAGCCGGCTCGCGGTAGCAACAAAGGCCAGCGCGAACCCGGCACTGCGATTCCTCCTGGGCCGGCTGGACGGCACCTCGGTCGGTGCCTTCCTCGCCGCGCGGTGGGGCGTGTGGGGGGCGGCTTTCGCGGTCCTGCTGACGATCTTCATCGTGGTCAGGCACACCCGGGCCGATGAGGAGGCCGGGCGGCTTGAGCTGGTCGGCTCGGCCGCGGTGGGCCGGCAGGCGCCGCTCACCGCGGCGCTCCTGGCCGCCGCGGCGGCCAACGTGGCGATAGCCCTGCTGACCTGCCTCTGGCTAACTGTGCTGAAGCTGCCGCTACCGGGCTCGGCCGCGCTTGCGCTGTCCATCAGCGGGTGCGGGCTGGTGTTCGGCGGCGTGGCCGCCGTCGCTGCCCAGCTGGCGGTCACCGCGCGGGGCGCCCGCGGCGTCGCGATCGCCGCGCTCGGCGCCGCCTTCGTACTGCGCGCGGTCGGCGATTCCGGTTCTGCCGGCCTGTCCCGGCTGTCCTGGGCTTCGCCGCTAGGCTGGGTGGAACTCACCCGCGCGTTCGGTTCAGCCGGCGAGAGCTGGTGGGTGCTCACTTTGCCGCTGGCGGCATCCGCCGGCCTGGTGGCAGCGGCGTTCCTGCTCGCCGCCTGGCGTGACCACAGCGCGGGGCTGCTGCCAGACCGGCCGGGACGGGCGACCGCCTCTGGTCTGCTGCGCGGTCCGTTCGGCCTGGCGTGGCGGCTGCAGCGGCCTGTGCTAGCCGCCTGGCTGGCCGCGTTCGCCTTCGCCTTCGCCGCATTCGGTGCGGGCGCCAACGGGTTCGGCTCGATTATCGGCGGCAGCGCCGCGCTGAGGCGTTACCTCCTCAAAGTCGGCTACCAGGCCACCATCACCGACGCCTACCTGTCCGCCCTCATGCTGATCGCAGGTCTTGCCGCCGCCGTGTACTCGACATCGGCAGTACTCCGGCTGCGGACCGAGGAGACGGGGAACCTGGCCGAGCCCGTCCTGGGCGCGGCAACAGGGCGGATCCGGTGGGCGCTCAGCCATATCTCCGTCGCGGTCGGCGGCGCATGCCTGCTACTTACCACGGCCGGCCTGTCGGCCGGCCTGAGCTACGGCATCCTGACCGGGTCCGTGAGCACCCAGCTGCCGGAACTGCTCGGCGCCGCCGTAGCCCGGCTGCCCGCGACACTGGTGCTGCCGGCAGTGGCCGTCTTGCTGTTCGGACTGCTGCCGTGGGAGTCCATCGCCCTGGCGTGGACCGCCGTGGCGCTGGCAGGGGTCATCGCGGTGTTCGGCCCGCCGCTGCAGTGGCCCGCCTGGATGATGGACATCTCGCCGTTCACCCAGATCCCCAAGCTGCCCGGCGGAACAGTATCGGCGGAGCCGCTAATCTGGCTCAGCGCTGTCGTGCTGGCGATCAGCACGGCCGGCCTGGCCGGACTGCGGCGCCGCGACCTCGGCGACCTGGGCCCCTCCCGCCGGGGCGGCGCGATCCGCGACCGGATCGTCGCCTACGCGAGCTTTGATCCGTCCCAGCAAGCCGGGGGACCCGGCACCGCGCAGCCACCGGAAGTAACTGACCGCGGCGCCGGCCCGCTCCCACCCGGCAGACAGCCGCAGGGCGACTAGGCCGGCCTCGAGCTCGACAATGTGTCCCCGCACAGCAAGCGCCAGGCACCGAAGTCAGGCCGCCCGCCCGCAACCAGAACCGCCGCACCCGGCAGGTGCGCGCCCCGACACGCCGCCCCCCGGAACCCAAGCGCGAAACCGCAGCTCACAGCGATGAAGAAACTGCGCGAGGCCCGTCCACTCCGACATCCCGGCGATGAGTATCTGGTTCACTCGTTCCTAACTCTCAGCCAGCGCCAGGTCGATAAAGCACTGGCATTCCGTCAGGTTCCGGTTATCCATCACGCACAGCAGGATGCCGGTGATCTGGATACCGCGTGCAACGGCGATCATCTTGGCATCGATTGGCTTGAGCGGAATGTTTGACACCAGTTCCTCAGTGAAGGCACGAGCAGCACCCTTGACACAGAACCTGCTGGCAGCGTGGCTGGAAAGCTGTCCAGCTAGCTCATGGATGTGATCCTTCGTGGCCAGGATCGCGCGGGCCATCCGGGCCAGCGCTTTACAGTTGTGCTTCCGGCGGGAACGCGACAGGCGCTTCCACGTGGTATTCGCGTAGTCCGATATCCGCTCGGCAACCGCTGCCTGCCAGCCGTCGGTCAGCGAGTCGGCGCAAAATGCGGCTGCCTCCCTCACCTGGTTGCGCTCCTGCTCCCTTCGGGACGGGGCTGGCGATGGTTTCGGCGACTGTCGCCGGTATGCCGAAGCTGGTGCTGGTGTCTGCCACAAGCTCTGGGTATGGACCGCAGGCGGCACTACGGGCACACGTGGTGGGGGGGGCCGCGTCGGGTGGTTCCTGAGCTGCGCCGCCCCAGAGCAGTGGTGCGGGGCCTAGCGGTTCGCCGCCCCCCGCGGAAGGCGCACGGGAGCCGCCGTGACGCCAACAGCGGCGCTCACCGGGTCTGACGGGATTCTGACATGGTGTGCCGTCGTCAGTACTAGTTGGACCACAGAGCGCTGAAGTGCCCTGCGCTCAACATCGCCATATAGCTTGGCGCGCTGGGAGATCAGCCCGCTTAACCCGGGAACAGCCCTCAGCGGACTCCCCTGTAACCCCAGGTCACCGGGATTCTGTCGTTGGCCCCGCCACTCAGTCAGCACCACTCGGGGCGTGAGGGACTGAGGTGCCGGTAAGACACCCGGCGCCGATGGCGCGCGGTACTGGCCGGGCCCCTGCCTGCGGGCCAGGGCCGCGCTAGGCCGCCAGCTCGACCCTCAGGCCCAGGCGCTTGGCCAGCAGGCCCGCGCGCGCTCGGTCCTGGGTGCTGAACGCACCCTCGGCGCGCGTGAACCGGACGTGATGCAGCAGCCCGCCGAGGGGCAGGCCGTCCTCGCGTACCAGCCGGATCCGCTTACCGCCGGGCCAGGTGAGCTCGGCGTTGTCGTCACAGGCCGCTTCGAGTCTGCCGTCCAGGGCCCCGGTGAACAGCCGCGTCGCGCCAGCCAGGTCGCCGACATGGTGCTCGATCAGGCCGAACGCGGCCGGCGGACCGGGCGCGGGCAGCTCGGCGGGCGGCGTGCCGGCAGACGGCGACCCGGCCTGCTGGGCGACCTGGATCACGACGCCGTGCGCGTTCCGCGGGTGCAGGAACGCCTCCTGCCAGTTCGGGTTGTCCAGGTTGACGCCAACCGGCTCGATGCCGAGCGCCCGAACCCTGGCCAGCGTGTCCTCGATGTCGCTGACGAGGAAGTTGAAGTGGTGCGGGCCGGCCCCGCGGGCGGCCAGGAACCGCTCGAGGAACGCGGCGTCCGGGCCGCTGGTGGGGGTCAGCAGCTCGATCTTCGGCCCGGCGGCGAACTCCAGCTGCCCCCACCAGTAGCCCGGGGAGTCCATGCCGTACACCCAGGTTCCGCCCAGGACGCCGCAGAACAGCTCCCAGCCGTCGGTCAGGATCGGCGTGCCGATGGCCAGGTGATCAAGGACAGCTGTCATGGGACGAAATTACCGTCCGGGGCCGCGGCGGCGTTCACGCGGCCCCTGGCGGTGCGGCCGGGCGCGCCCACTGGTATGCGGTGCCCTGGTGGATCGCCAGGTAGATCCGGTCGCGGAGCGCGTTGGCGGCCTCGTTCGTCAGCGTCTTCTCCAGGTCCCGGAGCACGACGCGGACCAGGAGGTTCTTCTGCCCCAGCCGGGCGCCGAGACGGCGGGCGGCCGGCTCGGGCAGCCGGTCGTACGCGGTAGCGGCGAGCACCCGGACCTCCTCTACGCACGGCGCGTCGGCGCCGAGGGCCTCGCGGACCCGATCGCCGAGCGTCTCCTCGTCCTCGTCCGCGGCCACCGCGACCGACAGGTCACGCGTGACCGGCGGCATGGACGAGACCGGCTGATAGGCGGCCAGGTCGCGCATCTGGGTGGCGATGCGCGGATCGGCCGAACGCAGCAGGCGGATGTCCGGGATGCCCTTGACCAGCATCAGCATGCGGTCCAGGCCCATGCCCAGGGCCAGCCCGCCGCGACCGGTCAGGTCGGCCGAAGCGAGCACGTCCGGATGGGCGAGCCCGCACTCCCAGACTTCCACCCACCGGCCGTCGTGCCGCACGTCGACCTGGCGGCCGTGCTCGGTGTACGGGTGGATCCTCGGTTCCCGGCGGCACGGGAGGCCAGGGACGAGCGCCTCGAGCAGGCTCGAGATCATCTCGTCCAGGTCCGCGCCGGTCATGGGCTGGCGCGTGATCCGCCACAGGTCGAGCTGGTGCGGCGTACCGCTGTGCTGCCAGTCGATGGCGTCCCTTCGGTACACCATCCCCGGGCAGGCCAGCAGCACGTCGTCGCCGCCGGGCGCGTGGGCGAGCCGCCGCAGGGCGGGCGGGACCATAGCGGTGGAATGGCTGCGGAGCATCCGGCCGGCGCTCACGTAGCGGGTATAACGGGCTTCCCTGGTGATCGCGCCGGGGGCGTAGCCCAGGCGGTCGTAGTTGTCGGCGACCGGCACGATTCTCGGGCCCCGCCGCCACTGGACCTCACCGGACCACGCGCGCGACAGCGCCGCCACCGCCCGGTCGATAAGAACCTGGATGGCGTGCGGGCCTTCCGCCGGATCGGACAGGTCGCGGACGCCGAGGTCGGCGCGCAGCTGCGCGGGGCTGAGATAAGGAACTGAACTGGACACGGTGACTCCTTGACTGAGGTGAACCCGGCGGGGATCCCTCCCGGCCCTGGACTCGCCTGAGCGAAGTTGCCGTGTTAACGCGGCGAGACGCCTCCCGGCGGCCCGTCGTGGGCCGGGAGGCGAGAAAATCGCCGCGTCGCGATGCCAGTCATGGTTCCAGCATAAAAGCAGGAGCGGCAAGTGCGATTATGGCCGGCGGCTAAGGCCATCTGGTCGCGCAGGCCGATCACGGCGAGGACCAGGCCCGCTACCGCGATCACCGGGCCGGCCACGGCCCAGAAGGTCACGCGGGACATCACGCTTCCGCCGATGATGCCCACGCCCTGCAGCGTGAAGACGACCCCGGCCAGCATGAGGAGGAACCCGACGCCGACGAGCACGACCCGCCTCATGATGCCGCCTCTTTCCCGGGCCGCTAGATGTGGCCCGTTTCCCTGCCATCATCTGTGGAACGGCGCGGAGGCGGGCAGGGTTCAAGGTGCCTGGCCGTGACCTGCAGTGATCTGCCGGATCACGGCCAGGCGGTCAGCCGGGGGCTCCCTCCGACAGGTCAGGGGGGGCGGACCTGCGGCGCTGCTCACGGCTGAGCGGTGAGGCACAAGAGGTCTGGCTGGCGCGCCAATCTCCCCTGGCCATACGTCTGTAGGAACGTACCGAACGGCACGGCGGTTCAGCCTTTGTCCCGCTATTTCCGCTAGCGAGGCCGACGGCGCCAGGCGAGTGCGGCGTACCCTGGCCGCTCCCGGCTGGCCTCCTGGAGCAGATGTCCCACCGTACCGTCGCGGCTGGAAAGCAAATGAAGCTTTACTTGGGCAAATGTTATTTGCTAGATGACGCGGAATAGACTCGCCCGGCCGCCAGAGGCCATCTGGCAATTATCGCTTTACCCTAGCAACTACCATTTGCGAGAGGACACGCCGATTGGCAGCGAGTTTCACGGCGCGAATGCGTTGAGCAGGCCAGCAATCTAGGTGTCTAAAATCCGGACCCTGCTTGGTACTGGTGCTTCGGGGGCTGGTAGTCCTAGGTTTGCACCAGGAAATACATCCTGCTCGCCAGGGGAGGAGATCGCATGGCAGAAATCACCGTCACCGTCGATGGCGTGAAGTATGCGGATCACGTTGAGCCCCGGATGCTGCTTGTTCACTACCTCAGAGAAGTAGTGGGCAAGACCGGGACTCCCATCGGATGCGACACGTCGAATTGCGGCGCATGCACGGTGCTGCTTGACGGGCAGTCGGTCAAGAGCTGTTCCGTTCTGGCCGTCCAGGCGGACGGCGCTGAAATCACCACGATCCAGGGACTGGCGAACGGCAGCCTGCACCCGCTCCAGCGCGCCTTCCACGAGGAGCACGCGCTGCAGTGCGGGTACTGCACACCCGGGATGATCATGGCGGCGTCGGACCTGCTCAGGGAGAATCCGCACCCCAGCGACGACGAGATCCGCGACGGCCTCGAGGGTAACCTGTGCCGCTGCACCGGCTACGAGAACATCGTCCGCGCCGTACGGCGCGCCGCTCAGGCGGGAGTGAGCGAATGACCGCGCAGACCGAGGCCTCCGAGAAGAAAGCAGGCGAACTGGGCAAGGCCCGCCTGCGCAAGGAAGACGAGCGCCTCATCACCGGCCAGACCAACTGGACCGACAACATCACCCTGCCCGGGATGCTGCACATCGCCTTCCTCCGCAGCCCGTACGCGCACGCCAGGATCGCCTCGGTGGACGTCAGCGCGGCCCGGAACGAGCCGGGCGTGATCGCCGCCTACTCCGGCGCGGACTTCGCCGCCGAGCAGGGCAGCCTGCCCTGCGCCTGGCCGGTCACCCCCGACATCGTG
>Ga0070697_100000449_pt1 | contig 31648 bp, 25 predicted proteins | sample KBSK1501metaG_FD_65475 | JGI IMG/M metagenome (GOLD analysis project Ga0070697, IMG submission 65475) | Corn, switchgrass and miscanthus rhizosphere microbial communities from Kellogg Biological Station, Michigan, USA - KBS K1-50-1 metaG | ecosystem: Host-associated > Plants > Roots >...
CCTTACAGCGGCCATTCACGATCGATGAACTCAACGTGAATGCGCGGTATTCCGGCTGGTCCCATGCTGAGACCACGAACAGCAGCATAGACCGACAGGTTGAATTGTTTACTAGACAACCGGATAAACCGACCTATCGGTAGGTTGAGAGTCGTATAAATTGCAGCGCCTTTTGAGCTGATGTTTTCGGTCACGGTGTGCTCGCTGGCTTCGACTTCTCCCTCCTGATTCAAGATTTCGATCAACATATCTACTGGAATATTGTGGCGCGTCCCGGTTCTTTTGTCAGTTGAATCCAACTCAAACGGCACCCACTCCTCAACTTTGATGAGCTGGTCTGGGTGCGACGGGCCAACGTCGTAACGCTGCGATGGGTTTGCTTCATAGCTGCGCGGTGCTTGTTTTCCGACAAACGCAACGCCAACCTCGAATTGAGGCGGCTCATCGTCTGCTGCCGCTAATGGTCTGACATTACGTACCAGGGCCCAAACCTTGTACTGATCTTCAACGTGATCAAAGACTCGCAATTGCCGCGGCATAGGGATGGTCATGTGCAGCAGCCGCCCTTTCTCGATGGGTCGCTTCAGAGTGAAACCAGCGCCAAAGGGAGTGACGTCGATAAGCCGCGTAACTTCGCTCCAATCCAGATCCGCCGTCTCCCGACAGCGCACCCGGACGGGAAGTTTTAGTTCCAGCCGCTGGCGAATGCGCTTCCATTTTGGTTGTTCAGACATAAGAAGGTCGGGGGGTTGAGCACGACGGATCGGGGGTCGAATTACGACGGAATCCAGACTAGCTCGGACAGCTACCATTCGCAAACTCAGCACGCGGTCGAAGCTATTGATTTTACTAGGGTTGGGGGACCTTTTGAGTTTGCCAAAAAGCTGCTGTTCAGGCTACAATAATGCTTACTTTTCTGCCGCCCTTTGAGCTATTTAAGGCGCACACTTGGTGACTCGAATTCCGCGCAAAAAGATCACATCAGACAAAGTTAAGCCCAGGCTAGAGGCTGATGAAACCCACGGTCCGCGCGCGCGCGTCAGTGCGCACAGTCTCGTAAAGTCGGCGGGCGGATTGTACTGGAAAGGTCAACAGGATGGAAACAGCTTCTGAACACAAACCTATAAACATTGAAGACGAGATGCGGCGTTCGTATCTCGACTATGCGATGTCCGTAATCATTGGGCGCGCTTTGCCTGATGTGCGGGACGGACTCAAACCTGTCCACCGGCGCGTGCTATGGGCGATGCATGAGCTCGGCAACACTTATAACAAGCCGTATAAGAAAAGCGCGCGCATCGTCGGCGATGTGATTGGTAAGTACCATCCTCACGGCGACACGGCCGTTTACGACACGATCGTTCGTTTGGCGCAGGAGTTTTCCATGCGCTATCCGCTGGTTGACGGCCAGGGAAACTTCGGCTCGGTCGATGGCGACGCTGCTGCGGCAATGCGCTACACCGAAATCCGCATGGCGCGTGTGGCCAATGTAATGCTCGCGGACCTTGAAAAGGAAACAGTCGATTTTCAACCTAACTACGACGAGTCTTTGAGCGAGCCGAAGGTAATGCCCACGCGCATTCCCAACTTGCTGATAAACGGCTCGGATGGAATTGCGGTAGGGATGGCGACCAAGATTCCGCCGCACAACCTCACGGAAATCGTCGATGCCACGGTTGCTCTCCTGCGTAATCCGTCTATCGCGATTGAAGCTCTGATGGATATTGTGAAGGGGCCGGACTTCCCAACCGGAGGTTTTATCTATGGTGGCGAAGAGCTTAAGAAGTCGTATCTGACCGGTCGCGGAATCATTCAAATGCGCGCGCGTGCTGGAATCGATCGCATTGGTCGTGGTACCGGCGAGCGCGATGCTGTCGTTATTACTGAGATTCCGTTCCAGGTAAACAAGGCACGACTGCTCGAAAGAATCGCGGAACTAATCAACGAGAAGAAGCTGGAAGGCGTTTCAGATCTGCGTGACGAGTCGGATCGCAGCGGCATGCGCATCGTGGTGGAACTCAAGCGGGATGCAGTTCCTCAGGTTGTTTTGAACAAGCTGTATAAGATGACACCGATGCAGTCCTCGTTTGGTGTCATCAATCTGGCGATCGTAAACAACCAGCCGCGTGTCCTGAACCTGAAGCAGATGCTGGAGTGCTTCATTGACTTCCGCCGCGAGGTGGTGCGCCGGCGAACAGAGTACGAGCTGCGGAAAGCTCGTGCGCGTGCGCATATCCTGGAAGGCCTGACGAAGGCGATTGATGCGCTCGACTACATCGTCACGTTGATACGCAACTCCCGCTCGGTGGACGAGGCGCGGCAATGGCTGACCGCTCAGATGAAAACGATGAGCGAGGTCAAAACCTGGAAGGGCGCACCCACGGATGTGGCGCTCAAAACCTACTTAGGAAAACTCCAAAAGACAATGGAGCGGCTCGCGTTCTCCGACATCCAGGCGCAGGCGATCCTCGATCTGCAACTGCGTCGCTTGTCGGCCCTGGAGCGACAGAAGATTACCGATGAGTATGAAGGCATCATTAAGCTGATCGCGGAACTGGAAGAGATTCTTGCCAATGAAAGATCGTTGCGGCGAGTAATTGGCGAGGAACTGGAAGAGGTCAAGAAAGAGTTTGGCGACGCTCGCCGGACCGAGATAGTCGATGAAGGCGTCGAGTATTCAATCGAGGACTTGATTGCTGACGAAGATGTCGCGATTACCGTTACTAACAGCGGCTACATCAAGCGCACTCCCATTACCACTTACACGCGGCAGGGCCGGGGAGGCAAGGGACGATTCGGCGCCGCGGCAAAGGGCAGCGATTACGTCGAACATCTCTTCATCGCATCCACCCATGCTTACATAATGATCTTTACCGACGACGGCATGGTCTACAAGCTAAAGGTCCATGAAGTTCCCGACGCCGCCGCTTCGGCGCGCGGCAAAGCGGTGGTGAATCTGATCAATATTCCGTCTGATCGGAAACTTGCCGGCGTAGTGCCGGTTCGCGACTTCGCGGAAGGTCGCTATGTGGTGATGGTCACGCGCAAGGGTGTGATCAAGAAAACCTCACTTGCCGATTTCCAGAACATTCGTTCAAACGGCATCATTGCCATCAATGTAGATGACGGCGATCAGTTGCTGGACGTCGTCCTGACTGACGGTAAGAAACGAATTTTTATTGCTACTCACAACGGGCTTGCCATTCGCTTTGACGAAAAGAACGTGCGGCCGATGGGTCGCGCAACTCGAGGAGTTCGCGGTATAGACCTGCGGAAGGACGACTTCGTTGTCTCCGTTTGCCCGGTTTCCGCGGACGACTCGGAGAAGATGCTTTCCGTTTCCGAGCAGGGTTATGGCAAGCAGACTCCGATCACCACCTATCGCCTGCAGTCGCGCGGCGGCAAGGGCGTTATCAACATGAAAACCACCGAGAAGACCGGCAAGGTGGTAGCTGTTTTCCCGGTTGATCAAGACTCGGAGATCATGATCATCACGCAGCAAGCAAAGCTGATCCGGCTCGAGGCGGGACACATCCGCAAGACCGGCCGCAGCGCGCAGGGTGTCAGGCTGATTAAGACGGACGAGGGCGATCGCGTAACCAGCGCATCGTTGGTGGAAGCGGCCGCGGAAGAAGAAACCGAAGAAACGCCGAGCTAAAGAAAAAAGGGGAAAAAGGGAAAAAGGGGAACCGGGTCGGATCGAACCCAAGCCGACCCTTTCCCCCTTACCCTTTTCCCCTTTTTACCTGTTGCCTTTTTCCCCTTCTCCTTCCACCCAAACCTCGCCGTCTTCGAAAAACTCCTTCTTCCAAATCGGCACGGTGCGTTTTAGTTCCTTGATTGCCCACTCGCAGGCTTCAAACGCGGCGCGCCGATGCGGCGCACTCACTGCGATCACAACGCTCGTCTCGCCTATTTCCAAGCGACCGATCCGATGAACTATGCCGATGTGCGCAATGTCGAAGCGCTCGTGAGCCTCGGTTCCCAGCCGCTTGAGTTCGCGTTGCGCCATTGGCTCGTAAGCTTCATAAACCAGATATAGGGTTCTGCGACCACGAGTCCATTCGCGCGCGTACCCATCTAAAGTGACGGTAGCTCCGCATTCCGGTAAGACGACTCTACGCGCAACCGAGCCAACATCGATTGGGTTAGTGGTTAACTCGAAGAAGTCGTCTCTGTATTTGTCCTTCTTTGTGGTTTCGGGCGAGACGCCCGCGGTCTCAGCATCCGCGGCTTGCGAGTCGGCAGCTTTCGAGGAACCACCGCTCACCGGCGGAAACACCGCTAACTCATCGCCGTCATGAACCTCGCGATCGGCCTGGGCATATTCCTGGTTCACCGCAAATAAGAGCGAGCGTCCGAACCGCGCCAGGTCGGGAAACTTTTTCATCACCGCAGCGAAAGCACTTTCGGCGGACGGAGTGCCGTGCAAAACGAAGTCAACTTCGGCTTGCCCCACCGCATCGCGCGCCGCGCCAAAAAAGAGTACGCGCACCGATATTTCACTGTTAGGGTCTTCAACCACTCAATTCATTTTTCGCGCTTCGCGCTCATTGCGGGCGAGACGCCCGCGGTCCCAGCAAATCACTTGAGCGCTCAACGCGAACTCACTCAATCTCGATCTTCTTCCCGCTGTGTCCATTCCTCTTGGCTAGCTCATGGACCCGCGCCCTTTCTTCGTAACCGGAAACGGCGCGCGCGAGTATGTCGCGCAAACGCCGCAGGCGTTCGGAAGTTGAGCGAAGCTCAAGCATTTCCTGTTTCACGTCTGGTTCTACTTCCATTGCGGCGGCGACCAGAAATGAAAGTCGCTCCGGTTCAGTGTCGGCGATGTCGGGCAGGTTTGCGCGCTCGTCGTTGATAATGCGCACCGCTCGAGCTATGCGGGTAAACGTTTCCGCAACTTCACGGGAACTCTCTTCTAGAGCTTCGTCCTTCTCGTCTTCATCTTCAAAATAGCTGACCCGCACCACCAGATACGGGTCCCCACGGTCCACATATTCTTCAATGCGATATCTGATGAGGCCAACGGTAAGAATATTTGAGCGGCCATCCGGGAAGCCCTGGGTGTCAGTGATTCTTGCTACGCAACCGATACTACCCACGGGCGGCATCTCGCGTGTGGATGTCGAGGCGTCGAAATAGGAGAGGCCAAAAAGGCTGTCGCGCGCCTGGACATCCTGGAGCATTTGCCTATAGCGGGGCTCAAATATGTGTAGCGGCAACGGCACGCCGGGAAACAGAACTACTGACAGCGGAAAGAGTGGGAGTTCACTCACACCGCTCACCATGTCGCTGGCTTCACTCATCAATCAGTACTTAAGAAATCGGTTTGGTCTAACGCGAGGGAGTCATTATCGCAGACCGGCAGGGAGAAGTCAGTATGAAGGCGGGAGGGGGGACAGGACTCAGGACTCAGGACTCAGAATTCAGAATTAAGGAGTCGGAATGCAGGACCCGGATAAATCTTGTGCTTGATTCTGACTCCTGAGTCCTGAGTTCTGAATTCTGCCTTTCAGGCGAATTCCAGTGGCCGCGGCGCCATCCGGCGCATGGTTGCCAGCAACTTTTCCGTATCAAAAGGCTTGTCGAGAAATTCATCGGCGCCGCCGGCGTAACATGCGTTGCGAGTGTCCAAGCCATTTGCCGAGGTTATGACCAGCACTTTGGATTCCGGAAGATGCGTCTTTAAGTATTCAAGAACCCGCAAACCAACTTCTGGTGACTCAGTCTCGGGCGGCAAATGCAGGTCAAGAATCGAAACCGCCGGCTCATAGATCGTGGCCCGACGCACTGCCGATGGCAAATCGTTTGCCGTCACCACATCATAGTCATCACTCAGCGTCCAAAAGAGTTGCTGGGTTATAGCTTCGTCGTCATCAACAATCAGTATTCTCGGTTTCATGTGGGAGGTTCTCCGTAAATCAAAAACTTTGTGAGGAAGGTGGGGTTCCCGCACACTTCTCACTATTGCAATGACCATACCGAAGCTCCAGGCCACGCGATGGCGATGATCAGAATAAGATACGGCCAACTGCAATGGTTCCTTCAAGCGAACATCTCACACAAATGGATAGAGGCATGTCTACAACTGAGGACGATCAATGGCAGTAGCTCAGCAGTGATGGAGGGCTCTGAAGTCCGCGACACTCGATCCCGTGGTTGAGCATGACCTTCGCCCGGAACCCTCCATTACTGTCGGGCTACTGCCTGCCCACCTCACTTACTTCGCGGGCTCTGTTCTTAGGAACTCGATTCCGGCGGCTTCCTCCGGAACGTCCACGCTAGCGACGATCTTAAGGGTGGCGAGATCGATTATTTCTACGGTCCCAGGTTCTGACCCGACGCCTTCTACAGAAACAAAGGCATAGCGGTCGTCAGGTGAAACAACAACTCCATGAAGCACTTTTCGTCGGGTCGCAATGCGCGCGAGTTCGCGACCGGTCCTCAGTTCCACGACCGAGACAGATTGATCGCGTTTGTTGGTGGCGAGCAAGCGCGTTCCGTCTTTCGTAATCGCCAGATTGTAAACTCCAGGGCGCGCTGGAATGCGTCGCTTCACGCTCCACTTCACGGCATCCACTTCGACGATCTCGTCGGACTTATTGCACGCGACAAAAACCGACGAACCCGTTTTTGATGGTTGGGCCCAGGTAGGCGAACAGGAAACATTGCCGGGCTTGGGCGGCTCCATCCCATGGCCTCCCATGTCCATCGGTTTCGCAGCCGGCGAGGTTAGTGGCGCCTTCATTCCTGCCATCGTCGAACGGCCCGTTTTCGGAGCTACCGGCGGGCCGTTCATGCCCATCTCCCGGCCTTTCGTCAGCAGGAAATGCCGCGAAACCTTTAAGGTCGCGGTGTCGATTTCCACCAGCAGGTCGTCCATCATGCAGGCTGAATAGTGTTTGGTTCCTTCGGCATTAAGGCGCGAGCCGTGCGGCATCGTGCAAGTCTGGATGCGTGCAACTTCCAGCATCGGCTCGGTAGCAACTACAGAGACTGAGGAAGGCACCATGTCGCCGTGCAAATTGAAATTCACGACGTACAGCAGCGAGCCATCCGGTGACAGGTCCATCGTGGCTGGAAACAAGCCGAGCCGCGTATGACCCACAACGCTATCGTCTTTGGTCGAATATTTCCAAACCGATCCGAAAGGCCTGCCGTGGGCCAACGAAACGTAATAAAACTCTTTGTCGCGCGAGATCGCGATTCCATGAGGCCCGTCGATATCAATAGGCATGTCGCCGGTCGGCACCTCGTGATCGACACGGGCTCCCTGCGGTCCGAAACGAACCAAGGAAATCTTGTCAGCGCCCTCCGACAAGACGTAGACGAGGTAGTCTTTGTCAGAGTTGGTTTGGGCAAAGGCCACCGGAGCGGCGGCGAGCAGCGTAACAACGTACGCGAGCAGCGTTGTTAGAAGGATAGAAGAGATGCGATCCACGAAGTGACCCGAAACTTCACCAACGTGTTTTCGTGTTAGTCCGCGACCATTCGTGGGTCCATTATGGCTTTTCAGGCTTCTCCTCCGGCGGAAAATCCTTTTCGTCGATATCCTCGATTACCTTCAATTCCGCACTAAACTTCTGGTAACCCCGAAAACGGATTTCATTGCGGCTCTGAATCGACCTGCTGCGGTCCGTAGTGGTGAGCAGAATCTCCGAATGAGCAGGCAGCAGATATTTGTTTTCGTTGATTGTTACCCAGTCGTAATCGATGACCGTGCTGGCAGCGGTGATCGGAAAGTCCCCAGGTATTTCGGTAGCAATCTGCTCAAACCTCAATACGCGATTAGTTTCGCGATCAATCCAGACGCGCCCGCGCGAGCCGACGGTAACAACGGACGACGCTCTATCAGGACCATTGCTGGTGCTCAAGTTTAGATGGGATAGCGGCTTTTCGATTTGATATTCGAACACCAACGTGCGCCGGCCCTGGATCAAGTCAGTATCAGCCAGCTTGAACTCGGTTTGTGACTCCGGTTTGAAAACATCGGCAACTGCGGAAATGTATTCAACTCCGCTGGAACTCGCGCCGGGGGCAACATCCTTGCTGTAGTCGCGAGTCTGCTTTGCTTCCTGACCCAGTGGGATCCCATTGACGGCCAATACCTTGTATTCCTCGCCGGCTGTGGCGCGGTAAGCAACTGCAATCGTCAGGTTGTCCTGGGGAATCCAATTGTTTGTAGTGCCGAAAGCGTAGGAACGTTTGATTAGTTGTTTGACGAGGAAGTCGGGCATGGCCGCCGCCGCGCCGAGCGTTGCGGTTCGCGTGCGATCCAGCAGTGCCTGCGCTTCTGCATCAGGCGGCCGCGCTGAAGCGGTTGGGTTTACGCGTCGTCGTTCCGCCTCTTCGAGCGTGCGACGCAGCACGGCGTCGCTGCCACTCTTGGTCGCCACCAGCGATCGCATTCCGTCAGTTAGCGGAAAGCCGATGCCGCGTTTCCGAATCTCTTCAACAACTTCGTCGCGCAGTTCCGGATGTTTTGGCAATTGGTAAACCAGGGACACCACTTCGCGGCTGGTTAGCGGCGCCGGCGGAGTTTGCGCCAAGCCCGGCAACGGGCAGAGAAGTACAACGAACGACAAAATCCTTATTAACTTACAATTCATATTATTTCTGGTGCGGCAGTCTTTTAATCATCTTTTCATCTATGATCATAGTACCCGGCGGGATCTCGAGCAAACTGGGTTGAGCCAAAAGGATGCCGACTCGATTGTTGCTGGATTCCTGGGCATTTGCGTTCTCGCGGGAAGCTAAAAGGGAAGCGACAGGTTTTCGATGAATTTCAGGCGAGATAGTTGCCCGTCGAGAGAAGCGTGGGAAATGCGTGCTGGTTTGGCGCAAACCAGGACACTCACTTGAAATGGATTGATTTCAGGCGCAAAGCCGCTTGACTGCCTGACCGAGGATATCGACGCAAGCCTCGAGTTCATCACCAGGGACAAACTCGCCGGTGCGATGGGCTACGCGAATATTGCCGGGCCCGAAGACCACGGCCTGAGCGCCAAGCTCGGTCATCTGCGCTGCCTCAGTGCCAAAAGCGACAGTGCCTGCCTCGTTTCCGGTGAGTTCTTCCAACAGTGTGACGACTGTCGAGCTGGGTGAAGTTTCGAAGCCCTTGTCGGCGCGAGCTGCATCTACTTTGCAGGTGAACCCGGAATCGCGCCGTCTCTCTTCCTCAATTGCTTCTGCCAGCAGATCGAGTAAATGCTTCGGATCCTGTCCGGGTATAGGCCGCCATTCCAGCGTGAAACGACACTCGCCGGGAATAACGTTTTTCGCGGTACCGCCGTGAACGAGGCCAACGTTTAGGGTCGTGTAGGCAGGATCAAACCCCGTGTGTTGTTCGGCCTCGAGCCGGCCTGCGATCGCTTCAATGGCCCTGATGAGACGTGCAGCGCCAAACACTGCCGACGATCCCAGACTCGGATAAGCGCTGTGCGCTTCGCGGCCTTTGATTGTGACTTCCGCCAGGCAGTAACCCTTGCCGGCGCGCATCGGCCGCAGCGACGTAGGCTCGCCAACGATCGCATAACGTGAACGAATGGCGCGTGCCTCCGCCAAACGCTTTGCGCCTATCAGCCCAATCTCCTCGTCGGCAGTAAAGACAAGCGCAATGGGTTGGCGCAGCTTCTTGAGTTCGATGGTCTCAATTGCCGTCAGGCTGGCGGCGATAAATGCTTTCGTGTCGCACGCACCGCGCCCGAAGAACTTTCCTTCGCGTTCAGTGAGTTGAAGGGCCTCGGTCCAGTTTGGATCGAAGGGAACAGTGTCGGTGTGACCAACCAGCGCCAGTTCAACCGCCGTGTCGTCAGAAAACTCCAGGCCAGATAGGGCGATCAGGTTTATCTTTTCGACTCCGCTCGCATCCGTGTAAGGAAGTCGCTTCGTCGACATACCAATGGCACTACATCGTCGGGTGAGGTACTCAACGATGCTTGAATTCGAATTCGACGAGACCGAGTCGATCGCGACGAGTTCGGCAAGTGTTTTCTGAACGGTCATTTCTGATTTCAGCTTATTAGGAAAGGAGAAGAGCGGGGGCGAGCCCTCCTTCCCGACCTGAGAGCTGATCCGACTACGCTGGTTATTAGATTGAAAGCCTTTCGATCAAGAATTCATCTCTCAACTTTGAGAGTCTCAGGGTCAGGAAGGCGGGCTCGCCCCCGCTTTTCCTCGTCAACCCCACAGCTTCTTCTGCAGCGTCTTGAATCTCTCAACAATATCTTGCTGTTGCGCATGCCGTCCATCTTCGACAATCCGCTTACCACCAACCACGACGTCCTTGATCGCAGTTTTTGATAAAGAAAAAACGATCGCTGAGAGCAGGTCATCTGACGAAGCACCGGCAATTGATGGATCGTCAAGGTCCACGGTGAAGAAGTCTGCCGGTCGGCCCGGTTCAAGATTGCCGCCGGGCGCGTTGATGCTCTCGGCGCCGTTAATTGTCGCGCAGTCAAATAGACGAGCCGCCAGCGCCGACCGTCCCTTGTCCTCTGCCGAGGTCAGGACGGCGCGCTCGGTCCTTTGGAGCCTCAAGTGGTACTCCAGTTCGCGCGCGTCTTCGAGCAGGTCGATCTCTACATGGCTGTCAGTCCCGAGGCTGATACGCACGCCCTCGCTGAAAAAGCCGTCAGCTGGAACAGTTCCATCACCAAGATTCCGCTCCGTGGTGGGGCAGGCGCAAACCATCGCGTGCGCGTCTGCCAGCATGCGCACCGCTTTCGGTGAAACGTGAATTACGTGAACGCCGGTGAAGCGTTCGCTCAGCAAACCCTCGGTCGACAGGAGAGCGACTGGCGAGCGGCCATACTCGGCAATACAAGCAGAAACCTCCGCCGGCTGCTCGGCAACATGCATGTGAACAGGAAGTTGTTTGCTGTTGGCAACGCCTATCACTTCTTTCAAGTACTCCAGCGGGGCTGCGCGCACGCTGTGTGGAGCGACACCCGTCCACGCCATTCTCCGCGTGCCATCCAACTCGCCGAGGTCTTTGTCCAGCTGTTCGAGGTTTTTCAAATACACTTCTGGATCATTTTCAATGAACCGAACCTGCAGCGGATTCATTTCCGTCTCGAAACCTGATCGAGCATAAGCAACTCGCAGCAGCGCGATTCGCAGGCCGACATCGTTAGCCGCGCGCACTACTTCCTTTGCCATCAAATTTGGATCGTCATAGGCACTTCCTTCCGGCGCGTGGTGCAAATAGTGAAACTCACCAACAGAAGTGATGCCGGTCAGCGCCATTTCCAAAAACGCCATGCGCGAGGCGTCGTAAACGTCTTCCGGCGTGAGACGCAAGGCGGCGCTATACATCATCTCGCGCCAGGTCCAAAAGCTGTCCTTGTCGTTTGCCGTGCGGTATTCAGTGCGGCCGCGAATGACACGCTGGAAGGCGTGGGAGTGAGCGTTGATGAGTCCGGGCAACAGGGCGCGATTTGTGAGGAGGATTGCATTCTGAACGTGGCCGGCCGAAGGCACGTCCAGGATCCGCGCGGTGTGATCGCACACCAGAGCGGCGCCGGGTTGGAACGAGCCGTTTACGTAAACCAATTTCGGCTGCCACGTCTGTTTGATGCTATCCACTCGACTCACCCAGTCTCAGGGTCAGGAAGGCAGGATTAGCACCCCAGCGAGGCTGCCCTGCTGGGGACCCCGCCTTGCCCCCGCTCTTAAGTGCTGCTGATCTTGCTTTGCTGATGTGTCGAAACTCCAAGAGCGGGGGCAAGCCCACCTTCCAAACCCCGAGATTAATCAAGTTGCAGATTTACTTGCCGGGTAGACGGCTCTTCAACAATTCAGGCAAAACCTTTCACTGCCAACACCTCTCTCGCCGTTGAGCGGTCACCGGTACAACTGATTCGCCTCGGTCCATTCAGATAACTAATTTCAAATCCCAATCCCTTGTATAACTTAACAATTCGCGGCGTAGCCTGATTTGACAGCACCACCGGCCCTGAGTGCGCTGCCAATTGCTCCGCGGTACGCACCTGATCGTCCCAGCCGAAACCTCCAGCGCTGTAGGTGGTAAATTCGACGTCATAGGGTGGATCAGCATAAATGAAGTCGCCAGACGTGATCCGCAATTTATTCAGATCGCCGCAGGAAAACGTCCAGTTCTTGAAGAGCGACTGGAAATCTGAAAAATCGCGAGCGTAAGTAATCGACTTGTGCTGGCCAAAAGGTACGTTGAATTCACCACTCTGATTGAAGCGGCAAAGTCCGTTGAAACAAGTTCGGTTTAGATAATAGAAGATCTGTGCCGCTTCCGGGCTTTCCCATTCGCCTTCCTTAATCAGCTCATTGAACCTACTGCGATGCCTATAGAAGCTTTTCTCTTCATTTCGCATCTCGATAGTTATCTCGAGACCGCGCTGCAACTGTGTGTAAAAGTTTATCAGGTGCGGATTGACATCGTTCAGGATGGCACGCTTTGGTCTCAAACCGAGTGGGGCTGCGAGTCCGCCGCAGAAAGGTTCAACGTAGCGTCTGGATGAGTGTCGTTGCCAGAGTTCACTCAGGTGCGGCACTAACCAGCGCTTGCCGCCGGCCCATTTCAAAGGCGGCTTTGGCGTCTCCTCAAGGTTTTTCGTTTGCGCTGGAGTGGAAGTCAATGGGTTAACGAGATCCAGAGTGGTCGTGGCTGCGTCTCGGGAAAAAGCAATTGTATCCGGTGCACTGGGATGAAAAATAGCAGTACATGTTCCGTTGGGTCAAAGTTGTCTTGACTGTTGTTGAGCTCGCGAGGACGATGCCCAACCTTTATTGACACTCTCGAATCAACTAGGTATTCTTCAATCCCGAACCGCCTATCACTTTACCAAGCTTGCTTCACGCCCAACTGCAAGGCTGTTTTATTACAACCCAGGAGCTGGACGATGAAACAAAGCATCCCTTTAGCGCGGAAAGAATCTCTTGTCATCAAAGAACTCCCTGACGAAACTCTCGTCTATGACAGGGAACGCGATAAGGCACACTGCCTAAACAGCACAGCTGCGCTGGTATGGAAAAACTGCGACGGCAAAAGAACGATCACCCAATTGCGTGAGTTGCTGGAGACGGACGCTGGCTCACCCGTGCCCGTAGAGATGGTGTGGCTGGCGTTGGACCAATTGGAGAATTTTCAGCTGCTGGACGACGCTCCACTAAAGCAATTTCATCTCGCGGGGATATCTCGGCGCACTTTGGTGAAACGCATTGGTTTTGCAGTGCTTGCCTTGCCGGTAATCATTTCAATTACGGCGCCCCCAGCCCGGGCGCAGGGCTCATTGAAACCGCCGGGGGCCTGTTGTCTAAACCCAAACGAATGCCAGTCGAACTTCTGCACCCAGTCTCCCTCGTGCGTTGGCCTTCCCAGCACTAAGGCCTGCTGAGCGCCTGGTAAAATTGGTGCAGGTTCGCGTCCCAAACTATTCTGGTTGGCAGCTAATCGGCTAACAGTGATTTGAACAAGGTGGAATTTTTCAGCGCCTCCATAAGCGCGGGAACCCTCGTCTTGAGCTCGGCGGCATTGTCAGGCGGGTACTGCGCGGTTGCTCGTTCGTAGATGTCGTCTTCACTAAGGCCCTGCAGTAAGCACTCAAGTACGAAGACATAAGAGTCGTCAAACTCAGCCATCCCCAGCGCATTCGTTTCTTTTGAGCCGAGCACCCTGGTTCGTCCCAGTTCTTCCACCCAATCAAGGATAGTTTCCACCGGATCCTGATCCGCGTAGCGTTGTTTCACCAACTCCAGGATTCTTTCGCGACTACCTATGTTCAGCACCAATGCCAGGAAGAAACGGTGGGCATCTTTAGTGATCGTGCCCCGGCGTTGGATGATGCTCATTTGCCGTTCATGCTCTTCCAGGACAGGAAGGACGAGGTCAGTTAGCTCACCGTGGACGTTCTTACATCGATTCAGGATCGCCTTGAAGCGATCCTTGCCAGTCGATAGACCGAAGAGGGCATCCATCTCATTGCTCTGGAGTTGTTGGTAAGTCTCTGCCAACACGAAGTAAGCGGTATGAAAGTCAGACGAGCAAATCAGATCACCTATCATCGTATCTGCATCTTTGTGTTTCATCCCCAATAGCAGCCCGATTGTCTGCAATTTCTTGATCATCACCGGATTTCTAAAGAACGGATTCACCGCGAAATGGGGCTTGCGATAGTCGTACTGCAAGGCCGCCGAAGGTGTGTGTTCCGTCCTGATGGTGATAGTGGCTGACGGCCGATCAAGGTGGAACAATGAGTGAATAAAATTTCTACCGGCTCGGATCATTCTCACGTCGTTGAGCTTGAGTAATTGAACTTCTTCGAGTGCCAGCTTGCCGACTGAAAAGTGTTCGTTGATGATCTTGTCTTCCCGAAAAGAGTAACGGCTATGGATGCTGGAGCCGAGCAGGACCTGAAAAGCACCAGTGAAAGAATGTTGATGGATTGAGGTTGTGCCGTCGAGCCAGTAATAAATGTCGATAAAAAACCGCGGGCCACAGAACAGGGTTACCGGCGGGTTTCCGAAGCGTCCTTCAACATCCTGTTGTTCGGGCAACGAGTCAGCAGTTTGTACCCAGCGAATGACCTCCCAGGGATCAACGCGTGCGGGCAAGTCGGCTTCCTCGAGCGCTTGCGCAGCAATCTCCGGGAAGAGTTGTTCACTGTAATTCTCGGCTCTCCAACGATTCTCCACCAGCGCGCCGAGTTTTTGAAATTCCTCCATTGCGTCCTCTTTCCGATCCTTATAATTTGGCAGCGAGGATAGGAGTCAACCTCAGATTTCGCAAGCTTGCAGATTCCTTTGGATGGGGCATTTTGCCCATGATTCATGACCACCGTTCTGTTAAACGTAAAACGGAATTAATGTAAATGTATTGATCTTTTCGCAAGACTCGTGTAGGTTTCCCTCCCAGTTTGAGAAGAAATTCTTAACAAGGGATTTCACAGTTTATTCGCTGCGTATCCCTTGACTCCCACAACCCAGGAAGGTAATCACTGTGAAAGCAGATCGCCGCAATCAACTACCCAAAGCTCGGCAGGAGCAGTTAATCGTCAAAGAACTTCCCGATGAGCTGCTGATTTACGATCTCCAAAGTGACAAGGCCCATTGTCTGAACGAGACAGCCGCGCTCGTGTGGAAGAATTGTGACGGCCACAAAACCGTCGCTCAGCTACGCGAGCTAATGGAAGAAAATGCGGGCTCGCCAGTGCCTGAGGAGATGGTCTGGCTGGCTTTGGATCAATTGGAAACTTTTAGACTACTCGACGAAGGAGCGCTGAAGCCGGCGCAGTTTGCCGGCATGACCAGACGCGATATGGTCAGGCGAGTCGGAATTGCAGCGATTGCCTTGCCGGTCATTCTGTCGATTGTTTCGCCGACCGCTCAAGCGCAGGCATCGGGCCTGGCGCCGGGAGCCTGTTGTACCAGCCCCGGACAATGCGCCTCGGGCGGCTGTAGTCAGAATCCAGTCTGCACTGGGACTCCAGGGCCAAGCACCAAAGCCTGTAACTAAGGTCCTTGATACATTTTCCCTGTAGACTCCTCGGGACCGTAAATTACGACGCCGGCACCTCCGTAATGAGTATGCCGGCGTTTTTGCCTGACCTCGATCCATTCCAATCACCGCGCAGAACACGCGTGGCTGTTAGCCGCACCCAAATGGTCAGTTCGAAGAAATCATTTAATCAGCCTGCGAAGCTGGCGGCGGTGAGAGTACTAGCCCAGGGCGATGGCGAAGCCGAGCTTGGGGAACCAAACCCCAAACGCTTCGGAGCCCACGAAGTGGGCGACAGATGAAACTTGGGAAAACACATCTGTCGCCAGCTTCGCAGGCTCTCTGAAATTGGTTTTGGTCACCCCAGGCTCGGCTTCGCCATCGCCTGGGGCTAACACTCTCTCCGCCTGCTTCGCAGGCTAGTTGAATGATTCGCCTTAGAATATCGCTCAGTGTAGTGACGTATTTTCAGCGAAACAAGCGCCTACGAATATGCTACACAAAGACACATAGAATTTCATTGAGCGGATCGCAGTAAGCCGGGATCAGGCGCCCGGAGTGATAGTAACTTCTGGGAGCGCGTGTTTGTTTTCAAGCGCGGTTCGCTCTCAACTTTCGGAGTGACCGCAATCGGTGAATTTGGGCTGACCGGCGGGTTGGGAAACGCTTTGTATCGGATACCGGTTGATACAGACTTGGTCGCGCTCGACAAGGGAGAATCGGCATAGAAGAGTTGTGTGCGAAGCCGAATGTCGTAAGTAGTTGGCAGTTTGAGTTTGAAGGTCATGACCGGTTGGAAACTCTGTTCGGCAACGAATCCGAGTCCCTCTAACCATAATCGAGCGCTGCTGGGTGTGAGTTCTTTCAATGAGTCTTGATCGGTGGTGACCCTGACTAATATGGTGTTCAATTTAGGCGGAGCAATTATTTGTAACTGCGGCGATAACACTTGATCGATCTTGCTGAGGAATAACTCGTACGCCTCGCCTGCGCCAGTCCACGGCTTAACTGTCAGAATCCAGGTACCGGCCCGGTCAAACGGTACAACTGTGGCTCCCACGATTTCATACGATAGGTAGACGGGCGCTGTCGTGTCCGGGTCACCCGCGAAGCGGAGTTCAAACCAGCCACTAAAACTTTTCCCCATTCCTTTCGCCCAAATGTTTAATGACCCTGGCGTATCAATTTGGATCTGGTAACTGTCACTATCATCCGCCGTAGCCGTGTAGCCGATTATGTGGCCTGGTACCGGGACGTAATGCGCTGAGTTCACATCAGCAGGAACGTCGTCAACTTCCCTGAAAAGCACATCATCAACATTAGCGTCGCAATCATCATCGAGGCCGTTTAGTGTCTCAACTGCGTCAGGCTGTATGGCCGAGCTGGAGTCGTTGTGATCGCCACTGGCAGGACTGTACGTATCGTTGTCGATGTCGCCACAGAGAGGATTCTGATTGGGGAAGGTGATCGCTATCTGTCTTTCAGCTTCCGCCGAAACGGGCCAGTTCCAACTATTCACTTCACAGGCAACGTTGGCCTCGGCGCCGGCAGCGAAAGCCGAAACCAGAACGTCGTTCTTCGCTTCCGCGGTCGCTGGTGGGGTCGCGTGTGTTGCCTTATAGGCGCCGACATAACGTAGAGCTCGCTTAACTGCGGAAGCTCCATGTAACCGCGCATAACGAAGGAAAATTCCCGCCCAAGTTACATTCGCATAGATTTCTCGGTCATCGCAGCCACTACCAGCCTTGATGCAAGCTTCCCATGAAACGGCGGTACCCGCTGTGTCCCAGGGATCCATGTCGATATCGATTGACTGATCCAGAAGAGTGCGGGGGGAGACAACCTTACCGTGCCAGGAAGCACCGGCCTGCGAGTAGTACTGGGCATAGGGAATCAGAAAAGCGGTCCAGGCGTGTACATTGTTGCCGTCATGGCTAATGTAAGCGTTGTAAAGATCGAAGTTGTGCGACATCTCATGAACGACGGGGTGCGGTACGCAACCTGCCAAAAAGTCGTTTTTGTACCTGAGGCCGTATCCCTCGTACATCTCAACGCCTTTCTTACCAACCCAACCTTTGGCGCCAAAGTCATAGCCCGGGTTAATCAGTGCAATCGTCAGTAGTCCTTCGCCGCTCGGTTCACCACCAACTATCTCCATCATGTGCGCATACATGACGTCAGTCAGGTCGACGAGCTCGCGAATTTCATCTCGTGACAAACCATTAACACCGATCTGAGTCTCGGGCAGCAGATAGCTTACGTACTTCCCGCTAAAGGCATGGAGCGTGAAAATCGTACCGAAACTAAACGACTGGTACTGCACGATGCTCTCAACGGGAGTTCCGCTCGAGACGGTGCTGGACGTTAGAGATTTTTGCCCGGGAGTGGTCGCTTTTCGACTGGCAAACCCCTGGCCGGGAAGCAGAAAATCATTGTCGCCGGCTTTTGTCGCCAGGTTCTGATCGCTGGTAGGTCTGGAAACTTGCTGCCTCCTGGCAGAGTGGTCTTGTTGAGGAAATCTGGTTTGGGCCTGGACGACAATTGCGAAGAGGCAAGTTGAGAGGATCAGTTTAAAGATAATGGTGCGCATGAATCTTCCCCTGTCGAGGTTTGTGGAGCAGTTAAGGCGGGGCAGAACCTGTCCGAGCGGCAACGTGAAGGATGCCGCAGTTACTGGAGAGACGACTGTGAACGCCTGGGCAGTCGTCATCGACCTATTCGCAGGTGTTATGCCGTCAGATTTTTGGAGAACGAATTACGTGTGGAGTTTGTGTGTTGGGCCGGTTCGTCTAAGAAACCTGAGCAAAAGAGTCGTGTGAGTAACTTGAGTTATTGGAAATTGATTTCCGCCATCGAATTGTTCGACTCCACGCGGCAGGTAGTTCTGGGTCATTCGCCCCATCAACAGCGAAACGCCCAACCAGAATTCCCTGGTTGAGCATTCGACTCTTGATCTCGGACGCAATTATTAGTTGGACCAGTTTGTGAGGAGCGTCTGGACCTGACGCGCTGGTATTCCACGCTAATATGAGGAGTGACCCCCATGTTATTTTCCCTAAGTCTTACCCGCTTTGCGCTTTGCATGCGAGCATGTTAACTTCCTCCCATTCCGACGCACCCCGCGTGGTGTTTTCCTTGATTTAGGTTCAGACCATGATCATCGGGCTCACCTTGGAGCTCGGAAAGCCAAGCAATTCCATCGAGTTATGAATGAACCCTCCGATTTAATCAAAGCAATCGCCCTCCGGACTTCAGCGCTCGAACACGCAAATGAATCGCAACGGAATGGCTATGCAACCCCGCCGATCGTTGCTTATGGCGACGAAGCCGGGCCCGAAGGCGAATTACATCTGCGGGATTACTGGAGAACGATCCGCAAGCGTTTGTGGTTGATCATTGGGCTGGCCGTAATCGTCGGCACGATCACCGCACTCAAGCAATCTCGACAACCCGATATCTACCAGGCCCGCGCACGAGTGCAAGTGGATGTAGAAAGCTCGAATCCGGCGTTGGGCGCCTCGAAGGGCTATTACTCAGAGAACACCTACATGGATCCGGAGTACTTTAATACTCAGGTCCAGATACTCTCGAGCCCAACGCTACTGCGACGGGTTGCCAGAAACCTTGATCTCGAACACAACCGCACGTTTCTGGATCCGCGCATAGAGAACCATTCGACGTGGCAGAATCTCTTGCGGATGGTCGGGTTCGCACCAAAAGCAAAGGCCCCCGTTCGGACGCAAAGCTCGTCGGTACCTAATAGCAATAGCCAGTCCCTAACCAGCCGGGCTGCGGCGGTAGACGATCCTGCAGAAATCGAACGACTCGCTCCCTATGTTGACTCGCTTGAGGGAATGTTGGATGTAGCCCAGGTTAAGAAAACGCGATTGATCGATGTTCGAGCCACGCATACTGACCCAGCGGTAGCTACTAAAGTAGTCAACGCAACCGCCGACGCCTTCGCCCTTTGGAATTTGGAAGTGAAGACGAAGACAAACAGTCTGGCGGGCACCTATCTCGATAAGCGAATTGCCGAACTTCAATCACAGATTCGCAGTGGTGAGGAGCAATTAGTTAACTACGCGCAGAGCCATGAGATTCTCTCGTTAGATGCCAGTCAAAACACAGTGGTCGAAAGGCTAACTGGTCTGAACCGGGTTTTGCTCGACGCCGAAAACGAACGGCACCTTGCCGAAGCGGCTTATCGCGCCAGTCTCTTGCCTGGGGCTGCGGAAGCAACTGCCGAAACCGCCGATAAGTCGATTGCAGAATTCAAAACCAAGCTGGCTGATCTAAAACAAAAGCGTTCGCAATTGGTATTGACTGACACGGATGAGTCTCCTGAACTCAAGGACGTCAATCAACAAATCGCCACCCTCGAGAAACAGCTGGAGGAAACCAGAGGCGGCGCCAAAAAAGTCATTACCATCAATCTGGAAAGTAATTATCGCAAGGCCCTCGATCGGGAGAAAGCGTTGCGGGATGCATTCAACAAGCAGCGCGCTGAAACAGTCGCTCAGAATCAGGCTGCTATCAACTACAACATTCTCAAGCAGGAGATTGAAACCAATAAAGGTTTGCTCGACGGTTTGATGCAGCGCTCAAAAGAGAACGATGTTTCCATGGCGGGTACGCCTAACAATATTCACGTCGTTGACTACGCTGCAGTTCCCAAGGGACCTATTGGCCCGCAACGGATGCAAGGGGTGTTTCTGGCGCTTGTTCTGGCACTGGCATTCGGCATCGCACTCGCGCTCTTTCTCGATTACCTCGATGACACAATCAAGAATCCCAGCGATATCGAAAGCGGACTGCGTTTACCCTCTCTGGCAATCATTCCCATAGCCGGCCGGATGACGCAACGGTTCCTACCAATCACACGCGCCCTCCAGCGAGGTGGAAGTGGTGGCGCGCCTGAACTGTTGATAAACGAACAGGGGCCGACGGCGCAGGCCGAAGCCTACAAACACCTGCGAACCTCCATCCTTTTGTCGACGCCCGGAAGGGCACCCAAAACTCTGCTTGTAACTTCAAGCGTGCCGGCAGAAGGAAAGACAACCACGGCGGTAAACACCGCGACCGTGCTGGCACAGACCGGCGCCAAGGTACTGATCATTGACGCCGATATGCGTCGCCCAAGATTGCATCAAGTCTTTGGCTTGCCCAATGACGGGTGTTTAAGTGCGATCTTGTCCAGCGAGATTGAGGAAGCCGATATTCTATCGAGAATCAATCAGTATCAGGACTCAAATATCTATCTGCTTAGCTCTGGAGCGATACCGCCAAATCCCGCGGAACTACTTGGCTCTTCTCAGATGAAGCGTTTGCTCGACATAGTCAGTAAGACGTTTACTCATATCGTTATTGATTCTCCTCCGATCGCTTCGTTCACTGATGGCGTGCTGATCGCAGCGCTTGTCGATGGAGTGATACTGGTAGTGCATGGCGGCAAGACTTCGCGGCAAGTGGTAAGGCGCTCGCGACAGACCCTTAACGAGATCGGCGCCAAGATTATTGGAGTAGTGCTCAATAGGGCCGAGGTAACCTCACACGATTATTACAACTATCGCTACAAGTACGAGGCCTACCAGGCAGAACCTTCGAATGGTGATCGAACTGCTGCGAGCGGATCGATTTCGATTGTTGGTAAATAGTTCCTTGCAACCGCACTGGTTGCGATCCTTCAGGCATTAGATTTATTATCTTCCCCCTCGATACTCCCTGCCGGAGTGGCGAAATTGGTATACGCACCAGACTCAAAATCTGGCGAGGTCAAACTCATGTCGGTTCGAGTCCGACCTCCGGCACCAAACCCCCATGCATTGAATAAGCTCTTGATCGAGTAACTCGTCCTTCGGTTTGTACTCCTTGTTTGGTGCTCACCTCTGTAGTTCCGCATCTCGAGTGGCAGCGGGAACAAGCTCTCCAAGCCTGGCTTGCACGTGTTGCTCGCGACCATCTCGACGAATCGTGAGCGTGACGTCGGTTCCGGGCGCCGTGCCGGCCACGAGGTTACGGAAAACATTCGGCTCACTTATTTCAACCCCATTGAAGGCCGTGATGACATCTCCCTTCTTTAATCCCGCTTGATCGGCCGCACTGCCTGGCTTTACCTCGGCCACACCTACTCCTTTAGTCTCCGTGATCCCAAGATCCTTTGCGGGCTGGGAATTTAGTTTTACGACGACAATTCCAAGCTGACCGCGCCGGACCTTCCCGGTCTTGACGAGAGTGTCCGTGACTGTTCTCGCCATGTTCGAAGGAATGGCAAAGCCGATGCCGATACTGCCCCCCGAAGGCGAAAGGATTTGTGAGTTAATACCGACCAGCTCGCTATTCGTGCTGACTAATGCGCCGCCGGAGTTGCCCTGATTGATCGGCGCATCGGTTTGCAGAAAGTCTTCGAAGTTGCCGCTGCTTAAGCCCGTTTGCCGACCCTTCGCGCTGATGATTCCCATGGTGACCGTTTGCCCGATACCGAGTGGATTTCCGATGGCCAGCACAACATCGCCAACACGCACTTTATCCGAATCGCCTAGCGCCAGAACGGGCAGATTCGTGGCATCGATCTTCAGCACTGCCAGGTCGCTCAGCGGATCGGAGCCGACCACTTTGGCGTCAAGAGTGCGGTTGTCGTTCAAGTCCACTTTTATCTGTTCGGCGCCATCGACGACGTGGTGGTTAGTTAGTATGTAGCCGTCGGTACTGATGATTACGCCTGAGCCAAGACCGCTTCGGCGTTGTTCCGGCATCCGTTGCGGCAAGCGATCTCCAAAGAACTGCCGGAACATCGGGTCATCCATAAATGGGTATTGTTGCGGCGCACGAACCCGCATTTCGGAGTGAATAGTAATCACCGCCGGCGATACCCGACTCACGATATCGGCATAGGACACGACCGGAACTGATGAATTAACGGGGGCTCCGTTGTTGATTGGTGCGTTACTCAACCCCGGATCTGAAGTCGAGGCAAAACGCACTCCCGGTGAGTGGCCGCGATTGCAAGCCCCGAAGGCGAGTGCCAACAATATTAATAGGACGCCCAACTGACTTTTCGAAATTACAAATTGTTTCCCGCGCATAACTCCCTCCTGACTCAATAGTCTGAGCACCCACCAGGGTGAACCCTCAGGTGCAACCCTCGTTACTCATGACTCATAACTGGTTTATTGTGGCATCTCGCTCTCAATTTGCAGTTCGGTCTTTACCTCGAAAAGACCCGGGACGCCGCGCGCTCTCAGATAGGCCAATTGACCGTCACCCTTGTTGGCCACAACGCCTTTCAACGTGGCGCGTCCATTCTTAACAATGATGTGAATCGATGGGATTGCCTGGACTGCGTAACGGAAAAGTGGCGAATCATTACCGTAGAGTTTGCGATACAGCGCCCTCCGTAACCGGTCGTCTTGTGGAGAGAGTGGCAAGACCTCGATTTGGTTGACCACCTTAGACACTCCGTCGACGTCCTTAACGCGAGCTTCGGCATCTGATTTAGTGGTGGGCTTTATTACTTGCCCACGCAGCACAATGGTGTTGTCTGGTCGTACCTCGAATTGGAGCCAGTCGAACACCCCGTAATAAGGCAGCGTCACCAACTCATGCCGCACCTGTCGAATCACGCGAGCATTAAGCGCACCTTGCGGGTGCGCTTTTGGAGTGCTCACACCAGACGCATTACGCGTCATAGCTAAAGCGAATCCTGAGATCGTCAAAAAGAAGACGAGCGCTCTTAGCTTACTATTGCACATTGTCGATTCTCCTTATTCATGATTGGGATTGAAAGAACGCCTGATCCAGGGCCAGTCGGTTCCAATCAACTTGGCTATTTTCCCCCCAAATCTAATTAGACGATCTAGTGCATATCGCAGGCCACCGCTTTCATAAGGCGTTTCGCGATCTTTTTGCTTGCGTTTGGTTTGCAATCCGGAAACCGAGCGTGGAAGGCAAACAAAGTAAATGGTCGGTGTTGGGATATTAGAGTGTTGCATCCCAGCACCAAATGGTCTCTCTCCTCGACAAAGAACCTTTCCGGCAATAGAATCAAGTTACCCCGCCCCCTCAGATCAATATCTCCCTGGAGCGACGTCCTCGTCGAAAGGAAGAACTAATGAAAAAAATGCTTTCAATGCTGATTGTATTAACTTTCATGCTCTTGTTGTTTGTGCCTGCTTCAGCCAGGACCTGCGGACGACTGAGGCACCGGCACGGCAGCTATTGGCACACTCATTCTGCGTGTGTTGGCGATGGCCACAAACATGGACGAAGTTTTTGGCAGAAGCATCGCGATAAGCTCACTACGGCAGGCGGAGTCGGTGCCGGAGCCCTGATTGGCGGCATTGCCGGCGGAAAAAAAGGCGCAGCTATCGGGGCGCTGGCCGGTGGCGGCGGTGCGGCGGTTTACACTTATGGAATCCGCAAGCGCCGCAGAGGAGCCCGATACTGAAGACTCTGGCCTGATATCACTGGACAATTTATCGCTAACGCTCGGTGCGCAGGTTCACTTTGTGGTGTGGTTCGTGCGCTCGCAAGAGCTTATTTGTCTTATAAATCAAGCAGTTACAGCTGTGTAAAAACATGTTTGCCACATCAGGGCAAATTCTGTAGAATCTACGGCGTTCCCTGAGGGTGGGAATACCCAACCGACCAACCTCAAGCCCTCCCAAGCCCCTTTGGAGTTTCCAGTATTGCCTCTGCCGTGCACAGTTGTCTCGAACGCCCCAAAAGTAGGAGTCGGAAAAATGTCAGGTGACGTGCTACCACGCATTCTTATTGTTGATGATGAGCCAGAGATAACGGCAATTCTCTCTGATCTCTTTGACGGCAAATACGACTGCACCACGGCGGGCTCTGCTGAAGAGGCGCTTGGGCGGTTGGCTGGAACGAATTATGAACTCGTAGTCAGCGATATCACGATGCCGGGCATGAGCGGCCTTGACATGATTCCTCATGTGAAACGCAACTCGCCAAACAGCGTGGTAGTGATGATTAGCGGCATGCAGACTGTTGAGAGCGCAATCGAGGCGCTGCGGCTGGGAGCCTTCGACTATGTAATGAAGCCGTTTGATTTGCGGCAGGTAGAAGCGGTGGTAACGAGGGCTCTGGAGCACCGGGATCTGATAGTTGCAAAGCAGCGTTACGAAGATCATCTCGAAGAGTTGGTTGAGCAGCGCACCGCTGAGCTTGACCAGGCTTTGAACTCACTGGAAGACGCCTATCGATCGACACTGAAAGCACTCACTGCGGCGCTCGAAACCAGAGACCTGGAAACACACGGCCATTCCGAGCGAGTAGTTAGTTACAGCATGCGTCTCGGCCGAGAATATGGATTGGATGGTGAGCGTCTCAAGGCCCTTGAATTTGGATCGCTGCTTCACGATATTGGAAAGATAGGCGTGCCAGACTTGATCTTGCGCAAGCCGGCTAAGTTAACTTCGGAAGAATGGGTTCTCATGCGCGAGCATCCCGTGCACGGTCAGCAGATCCTGCGCGGAATTAAGTTTCTCGAAGGGGCAGCCAGGGTAGTTGCGCAGCACCACGAGAAGTGGGATGGTTCTGGCTATCCGCTAGGTTTATCCGCCGATGACATCGACATTTGTGCTCGTATATTTTCGGTGGCGGATGCGTTCGATGCGATCACAAGTGATCGCGTGTATCGCAAAGGCAAACCCTATGAGGCTGCGGCACAGGAATTGGATGAATGGGCCGGAAAACAGTTTGACCCTAAGGTCGTTGAGGCCTTTCACCGAGTACCACCCGAAGATTGGCAGGAGCTTCACGACCAGTCACTATTGAAGAAAGAAGAAGCACTCGAGGTGCGCCGAATGGTCGAGATGGTGCTTGGGTCGCAGCTCGAGGCGATCGTCAGCTAAAAGTTTTTGATTACTACTCAATGAACTAAGCCCTGCCTCACGGTGGGGCTTTTTCTTTCTAAGGTTGCGAGGGCACTACATAGCCCTGCCTCGAACGCAAACTTAAACCAACCCGTCGCGACGCTACTTCAATTCGACGATACTCCCCCTTCTTCGCAGATGAGAGCGGCCGTTTAGGTCGATAGGTCACCACGTATTCTGCGCCAACTTCGCGCGCGGCCTCCCGCGCCTGATCCATCATGTCGTCGCTCGTTTTCGGAAGATAGATTTGTCCGCCAGTTTCTTCCGCCATCTCCGTGAGAATCTGTTGACTGTTTCTGATTGCATCTTCGTAAGCTTTGCGCTGGCGACGCATGGCGGGATCGAAGGTGATCGAATGCACTTTATAGGCAGGACTGCGAGTCGTGCCGGGCGGTTGGGTCGGATCCATGGTAGTAATTGGATCATGTGACGTGGGAATCTGACTGACGGCGTCAGAACCGGGCTTCTTTGGCTGCGGCTGCCTGACATACTCGGTATAGCTGATGATATGAACCGTGGCTCTGGCCGCCGACATTTGTTTCATTGCCTGGGCCAAGGTCACCTTTCCACCCGGAGTGTCGACTCCATCTGTGATGAAAACCACATGCCGGCTACCTTCGGGGCGGTCTTTCAATTGTTGCGCGGCGGCCGCGACCGCATCGGCAAAACGTACTCGCTTACCCGAGGAGAGCTTCGACTTCAACACTTTGACGGTAGCGGGGCGATCGCGTGTCCAGGTTTGAAGCAGATCAACTGAGTTATTAAACTGCATCACCTCAACCCAGATGTCTTCGCGCAGCCTGCTCAGGAGTTCGAGCGCAACATCGCGCGTCAGACTCGTTCGCTTCGAAACTCCGCCAAGTCCGCTCAGTTCGCCACCGGTATCCAGGACCACGACTACGTTGGCGGGAATTCGGCGGACGCTTCTAATCTGTTGGGCGACGCCGTCCTCAAGTACGAGAATATCGTCAGGCACAACAGTCGGATCGTAGTGACCAAACTGATCCACAGCTATTACCGGCAGGCGCACTTCTTCAGTAAAAACAGTGACCCGATCGTCCTCAATGGGAGTGGGTGAGGGCAGCGCTGTTGGCGGCTTGCGCTGAGATTGGCCAAAGCCAGCAGTCGCCAGGATCAGAATAAACAGGAAAAGACTCAGATAACGACTAAGCAAAATGATTGGCCTGCCTCTCGGGATGGAGTTTTGCCGAGGTTGGATGCAAACCGAGCCCAGTTCGAGTTGCCTCTTTAACTCAGAACTCCTCAATCAGATGGCTGCCTGTCGGGCTTGAGACTGCACCGCCGTTATTGCAACCGCATCTACGATGTCTTCAGCTTTGCAGCCGCGGGAGAGATCATTGGCCGGCTTGTCGAGGCCCTGAAGAATTGGCCCAATCGCGGTTGCGCCGGCTAATCTTTCAGTGAGCTTGTAGGCGATGTTGCCTGACTGGAGGTCAGGGAAAATCAAAACGTTCGCCTGGCCGGCAACCGACGACCCTGGAGCCTTTGATTGCGCAATCGCGGGCACCAGCGCTGCATCCGCCTGCAGTTCGCCGTCAATCTCGAGTTGCGGAGCTCTCGCTTTCACGGTTCTGGTGGCCTCTACCACCTTGTCTACGAGTTTGTGTTTTGCGCTTCCCTTGGTTGAGAACGAGAGCATCGCCACGCGCGGCGTTGCACCCAGCAGGGCGCGACAAGAATCCGCGGAGGCGATCGCAATCTCAGCCAACTCCGCCGCAGATGGCTCGATGACTACGCCGCAGTCGGCGAAGATCAGGGCACCGTTATGACCGAAATTAGCGTTGGGCAGCGCCATTAGAAAAAAACTCGATACGAGTTTGAAGCCGGCGCGTACACCGATGCAGTGGAGCGCCGCACGCACGGTATGCGAAGTGGTGTTGGTCGCCCCAGCAACCGAACCATCGGCTTTTCCGAGTCGCACCATCAGGTTGCCGTAGTAAAGCGGATCGGTCATTAGAGTGCGGGCTTCGTCAGCCATCAGTCCTTTAGCGCGGCGCAGCTCATGAAAAAGCGAAGCCATCTTTTCGAAATCAGGCGCGCGCCGGTGATCTATGACGTCAACTCCGCCGAGATCGGCGCCTTCACGTTGTGCGGTTTCGCGAATCGTTGCCTCGTCGCCAAGTAACGTAATACGAGCCATCCGGTTGCGCGCGCAAATCGCGGCTGCAACAACCGTGCGCGGATCGTTTCCTTCAGGCAAGACAATGTGTTGGGGTTTGGCGGCGGCGCGCTGGCGAATTCTTTCGAGTATGGACATGGCAGCGATGTGCGTGTGGTTTAGACAACCTTTTTTCGTGAGCGGAGTCTAACCGAGCCGCGAAGCGAGAACAAGTTTGAATACACGTACGTATGCATAAAGTGGAAATACTACGGCGCGGAAACCGGTCGAGGACGGTATTCTTGGAGTTAGTTTTCCCGACCTAAGCTTTTCATCTAAACTGCCCATAATCTGTCTATCATAAGGAGAGACCCGGAATGAGAGAAGTGACGAAAGATTCAAGGAGGCTGCATCTGACTCTCTGTCTGTTGAGCATTTTTGCTCTTCAGATTTCGGTCTCCGCGCAAAATAAAGTCCGGCAGATCGATGAAGTAATGTCTCTGTATCACAAGTATCAGCAGTTTAACGGATCGGTGCTGGTCGCTGACCACGGCAAGGTGATCTACAAGAAGGGCTTCGGCCCGGCGAACATGGAATGGAATATTCCAAACGAGCCTGATACGAAGTTCAGGCTTGGGTCAATCACCAAGCAATTCACCGCAACGTTGATACTGCAGTTGGTGGAGCAGGGAAAGATCAAGCTGGACGGGAAGGTCTCAGACTACTTGCCGGATTATCGCAAGGATACTGGCGCGCGGATGACCATTCATCAATTGTTGAGCCACACGTCTGGAGTTCCCAACTACACCGCGCAACCGGGATTCTTTGCGAACGTCAGTCGCAATCCTTTCAAAGTCGACGACTTCGTCAAGCAGTATGCGAGCGGCGATCTCGAGTTCGAGCCGGGCGCAAAGTTTAACTACAGCAACTCTGGTTACTTTCTTTTGGGGGACATCATTGAAAAAGTTACAGGAAAATCTTACGAACAAGTCTTGAAGGAAAATATTCTTGATCCGGTGGGAATGAAAAACACAGGTTACGATCACTACGGGACCGTGCTCAGCAAGCGTGCCGCCGGTTACATCAAGACGCCAAACGGCTACGAGAATGCTCCCTATCTCGACATGACAATCCCTTACGCCGCCGGTTCGCTCTATTCGACTGTCGAAGATTTGTTTCTTTGGGATCAGGCCCTGTATGGAGACAAGATACTCTCAGCCGCATCGAAGGAATTGATGTTCAAGCCCAACCTCGAGAATTACGGCTATGGGTTTGGCATCAGGAAAGCCAGCCTGGGCCCGAACAAAATTACTGTTCCAGTCATTGAGCACAACGGCGGAATCAACGGATTCAGTACGAGTATTGTTCGGTTGGTTGGTGACAAGCGACTAATCGTGCTGCTGGATAATACATCTCAAGGCCGTTATCTGGACGGAATTGCTTTGGGTATTACCAACATTCTTTACGATCAGCCTTATGAATCTCCCAAACAATCAATCGCCGAGACGCTTAGCCCAACTGCGGTTAGAGATGTCGCCGCAGCAATCAAACAGTATCGCGAGTTGAAGGCGTCGCGGAATACCGAATACGATTTTCGCGAACCGGAGCTGAATACGCTTGGCTATCAACTTCTGCAAATGAAAAAGGTGACTGAGGCGATTGAAATCTTTAAGCTCAACGTTGAAGCTTATCCGAACGCCGCCAATACCTACGACAGCCTGGGGGAGGCCTACCTGGCCCACGGTGATAAAGAACTCGCAATCAGCAACTATAAGAAGGCGGTCGAATTGGATCCTAAGAACACTAACGCCACTCGGATCGTGGCATCGCTGACCGGCACGCAAAAAGAAGCGATAAAAGACAGCAATCCCTACGAGTCTTATGTTGGAGAATATGAACTGGCTCCAAACCAAATCATCACCATCAGTGTCGAAGATGGAAAGCTGATGGGTGCGCCGACTGGCAAACCCAAAGCCGAGTTATTTCCCACGTCTGCAACCGAGTTCTATCTCAAGGTTGCGGATGTCCAAATCACGTTCGTTAAGACCGAACAGGGAGTGGTTACGCAGTTGATTCTTCATGAGAATGGGAGCAACATGCCCGCAAAGAAAATTCGCTGAAGAACCGGAGTCAAAAAGAGATGGCATGGCAAACTAACCGACGACTAAAGAACCTGCTGCTGTTCATTCCGAATATGCTTTTATTGTGCGTGCGTCTGCTGGCGGACTCGCGCGTCCCGAAAGTTGAGCGGGCGCTGGTTGGTGGAGCCATTGTCTATGCAATCATCCCTTTCGATCTGATACCTGACATGATCCCCTTCGTGGGACAGGTTGACGATGCTTATTTAATCGCGCTGACGTTGCTGCGATTGATGGAGCGAACCGATCCGAACGTTGTTCGTGAACATTGGAGTGGTGGTGGCGACGTAGTTGAACTGGTTGGCGCGGCGGCGTTAGTTGCCGGCAAGTTTCTGCCGCAACGAATTCGTCGCGTACTCACGTCCCGGGTTGAAGTTGTGCCGGGGAAACTCGAGGATCTCAAGAACATCCCCAAACCATTGTTGGTCGCTCGGCCAGAGCTTGAAGCGGTGGAAGGCGGGGAACAGAAGGCAGTAGGTAGAAAATAGTGGGCAGTGGGCAGAAGGAAGGCATCGCTTCTGCTACCGCCCACTGCTTCTTTAGTACTGGAAATTATTGCTCTTTAGAAAGAACGCTGTAGCCCACTGCCCACTGCCTACTTCTTCCTTAGCGCCTCCAACAACTTGTCATGAATTCCACCAAAGCCGCCGTTGGACATGATCGCTACCACGTCGCCTTCCACCAGCTGCGGTAGCAGGTGCTCGATGATCGCGTCGCAGTCAGGAAGCGCAACCGCCGGCTTACCCTCTTTGGACACCTCCTCGATCAGCTTACCGGTGTCGAGCGATCTTCCTTTTTCAGAAACCTTCTTACTGTCGAAGACGTTGGCGATCACTACATAGTCTGCCGCTACGAAGGCATTGGCATAGTCGTTCTGAAACACTGCCAGACGAGACGACCATGAACGCGGCTCAAACACGGCGATCAACCGACGCTTCTGGTATCGATTGCGCAACCCGCGCAGCGTTTCTCTCACAGCCGTTGGATGATGGGCAAAGTCGTCGATGACAGTGACGCCGCCTTCCTCGCCACGTATTTCGGCGCGGCGTCGCACATTTTTAAACGAACGCAGGGCGCCCGCAATAACCTCGCGGCTGACCCCCCAGGTGTCAGCGGCGATGATCACAGCCAGGCAGTTCAAGAGGTTAAAGTCTCCAATCAGCGGCGTTTCAAACTTGCCCCACGGCTTGCCTTCGCGGGTGACGGTAAATTTGCTCACCTCTCCGGAGAAATCCATTTCGCTAAGACGCCACTTCGCTTCGCCACTAGTCCCAAACGTTTCGAGTTGCGTGAACAGTCTCGAGCCTATAGAAGTAACAACGTCACGCACGTGCGGATCGTCCCATCCGGCGATCAGTTTGCCGTTGCCGGGAACCAGATTCATGAATCTTCGGAAGGCAAGTTTCACCGCGTCCAGATCGTGATAAATATCGGCGTGGTCAAACTCGATATTGTTTACGATGGCAATCTCCGGCAGGTAGTGCATAAACTTCGGACCCTTGTCGAAATATGCCGTGTCGTATTCGTCGCCCTCAATGATGAAATAATCGCTTGGGGTAACGCGAAAGCTCACGCCAAAGTTTTGCGCGATGCCACCTATCAGGAAGGTCGGATCAAGTTTGCCCTGATCCATCACCCAGGCGGCGATACTTGTCGTCGTAGTCTTTCCGTGCGTGCCGGCGATGACGAGTGAGCGGCGCCCGCGAATGAATTCTTCTTTGACGACTTCTGCCTGCGAGCGGTAAAGAAGTTTACGATCGAGGGTAGCTTCAACTTCAGGGTTGCCGCGCGGAATAGCGTTGCCGACAATCACGCAGTCGGGTGAGGGCTCGAGATGTTCAGCGCGGTAGCCTTGCTTAACCTCGATTTCCAGGCCCGCCAGCATGGTAGACATCGGCGGGTAAACATTCTCGTCGGAGCCGGTGACGTGATGCCCGCGCGCTTGCAGCATACCTGCCAGCGCGGCCATTGCCGTTCCACAAATTCCGATTAAGTGATAATGCATTTGTCACTGGTCCAGTAAGCG
>Ga0070697_100000450_pt1 | contig 31641 bp, 27 predicted proteins | sample KBSK1501metaG_FD_65475 | JGI IMG/M metagenome (GOLD analysis project Ga0070697, IMG submission 65475) | Corn, switchgrass and miscanthus rhizosphere microbial communities from Kellogg Biological Station, Michigan, USA - KBS K1-50-1 metaG | ecosystem: Host-associated > Plants > Roots >...
CAAGCCGTCGGACCTGATCCCCGAGCTGCAGGGTCGTTTCCCGATCCGCGTCGAGCTCGCCCCGCTGGGCGTGCCGGAGTTCGTGCGCATCCTGACCGAGCCGAAGAACGCATTGATCAAGCAGTACCGGGCGCTTCTCCTGACCGAGGGGATCGAGCTGCAGTTCAAGGACGACGCGATCAGGAGCATCGCCGAGCTGGCCGCCCAGGTCAACCAGCAGTCCGAGAACATCGGCGCCAGGCGTCTGCACACCATCATGGAGAAGCTGCTGGATGCCGTCTCCTTCGACGCCCCGGAGATGTCCGAGAGGAAGGTCACGATCGATGCCGAGTACGTCCGCCGGATGCTGGCCGACATCGTGAAGGACCAGGACCTGAGTCGTTACATCCTGTAACGTGTTCCGCAACCTTCGACCCGCCGGCCGCGTCGTCCGCCACCCGGGGGTGACCCTCGCGCTGGCGCTCGCCGCGGCGCTCTCGTGCCCGGGGTGCGGCAAGAAGGGGCCGCCGCTGCCACCGGTGCGCATCCTGCCGCGCCCGGCGCAGAACCTCCACGTCCGGCAGGCCGGCGGGGACATCGTGGTCGAGGCCACCCTGTCCCTGACCCGGACCGACGGGACGCCGCTCGGGCCGGAGGCCACCGTGCGTATCTTGAGGATGCCGCCCACGGCGACGCTCCGTCCCGGGATGGTCTCGGCGCGCTACCTGGTGGCGACGTTCCAGAAAGAGGCGAAGCTGGTCGGTGTGCTCAGCGGGAGCGCGCTGCAGCAGGCGGTGTCGGACGGCCACCTGGTGTTCCGGGATTCGGAGGCCCTCACCGAGCCCGGCGCCGCCAAGGGGGGGCATTTCATGTACGGCATCCAGGTGGTCGACGCGAGCGGGGAGAAATCGGCCCTGACCGTGCCGATCGATATCGAGCTGAGCGAGGCGCCTCCGACCCCCGTTCGTCTGACGGTCGAGACGGCCGAGGGGGAGGTGCGTCTCCGATGGGAGCCGGGGAATCCGGACAAGAAGGGGGAACTGTACAACATCTACCGCGGGAGCACGACGGACGCGCCCGAGCCGCGCACCCCGCTGAACTCGACGCCCACCCCGGATCACGCCTACGTGGACACGTCGTTCCAGTACGGCGAGACCTACCGCTACTTCGTGCGGGCGCTCGCGGCACCGCCACCGCCGCTGCGCGAGAGCCCGCCGTGCGCCGCCGTGGAGGTACGGCCGCTGGACATCTATTCTCCGAAGGCCCCGACGGGTCTGGGGGTGGCCGTCGAGGGGCAGGTCATCAAGCTGTACTGGTTCCCGAACAGCGAGCCGGACCTGCACGGCTACCGCGTGTACCGTCGCCAGGGGGACGGAGAGTGGAGCCCGCTCGGCGACGTGGGGGCGGCCGAGACTTCCTTCGCGGACACCACGGCCGCGCCGGGCGTGCGCTATCATTACGCGGTGACCGCGTTCGACGGGGCGAGCCCACCCAACGAAAGCCCCCGCTCGGACGAGCAGTCGGAGATGCGACCCGCCGGGGACGAAGGCGCCCCGGAGGCGCCGCCGCCGGGGAGACGATGATGACTCCGCCCGAGATGGAATTCTTCAAGATGACCGGAGCCGGCAACGACTTCATCCTGTTCGACAACCGCACGGGAGGATTGAAAGGGGACCGGCTCGGCGATCTGATTCGCCGCATCTGCACCCGGGCCCTGTCGGTGGGCGCCGACGGAGTGATCCTCCTGGAGCCGTCCAGCGTCGCGAACGTGCGGGCCGCCTTCTTCAATCCCGACGGTGAGCCGACGTTCTGCGGCAACGGTGCGCGCTGTGCCGCACGCCTGGCGTACCTGAAGGGCATCGCGCCGGCGCGGATGACCGTGGAGACGTCCGTGATGGTGCATCGCGCCGAGGTGAAGGGTTCGCAGGTGTCCTTCGAGATGCGCGACCCGCGCGGGTTCGACGATGCGGTCGAGGTCGAGGTCGCGAGCGAGACGTTCCGCGGCGTCTCCGTCGACACCGGCGTGCCGCACTTCGTGGTCTTCCGGCCGTTCGCGGAATCGGGGTCGATCGATACGCTCGGCCGGGCGTTGCGCTCCCATCCGCGCTTCGCGCCCGCCGGCACGAACGTCAACTTCGTCCAGCAGGCCCAGGACGGCACGCTGTCGATGCGCACGTTCGAGAGGGGGGTGGAGGGAGAGACTCTGGCCTGCGGTACCGGAGCCGTCGCCGTGGCGCTGGCCGCGGCGGCGTCCGGCGGGGCATCGTCTCCCGTCGCCTTGCGGACCCGCTCGGGGGCGGCGCTGACGGTGCGCTACGAGGGACCGCCCCGGCGCGCTTCCGGCGTGCGTCTCGAGGGGGAGGCGCGGCTGGTCTACGTCGCCCAGCTCGGTGACGAGGCGCTGCAGGGCTTCTCTCCCAGGATCTGATCCCCTTCCGGCGGGGACCGTGGATGGATTTCGCGAGCGGCAAGAAGAAGGTCTGGCGCGCCGTCCGGCTGGTGGTCGGCTGGGGCCTGACGCTCGTCGGCCTGGCGCTCCTGTTTCTTCCCGGTCCCGGTCTTCTTCTCCTGCTTCCCGGTCTGACGCTCCTGAGCGCCGAGAGCCTCTGGGTCCGTCGCGTGTTGCGTCGTCTGCGCGAGAAACGCCTGGTCCGAAAGGCGATGAGCCAGGCGGAGAAGGCGGGACTCCATCTCGACCTCGGTCCGGACGACGAGCCGTCCGGCGGAGCGCCAAAAGGCTAGGACGCACTCCTGCGCGTCCGCTTCGTCGTCCTTGCGGTCGGGACTCCGCCTTCCGGAAGACGCGAGGGGCAGTTCTCGCGCAAAGGACAGGTGCCGCACAGCGGCCGGCGCGCCTGACAGACGTAGCGGCCGTGCAGGATCATGGCGATCGAGAAGAAGATCCACTCGGATTCGGGAAGGATCGCCATCAGGTCGCGCTCGATCTTCACCGGATCCGTGTGGCGGGTGAGGCCGAGCCGTCGGGCCACGCGTGTCATGTGCGTGTCGACGACGATCCCGGACGGGATCCCATAGCCGGCGCCGAGGACGACATTCGCCGTCTTGCGGCCGACCCCGCGCAGCCGCGTCAGCTCCTCGATCGTGCGCGGCACCTGCCCTGCATGACGCTCCACCAGCGCCCGACAGGCGTCTTTGATCGCCCGCGCCTTGGCGCGAAAGAAGCCGGTGGAGCGGATCGCCTTCTCGAGACGCGGCAGCGGGGCGCGCGCGAAGGCGGCGGCGTCCGGGTAGGCGCGGAACAGGGCCGGCGTGACCTGGTTGACACGCGCGTCCGTGCACTGGGCCGACAGGATCGTGGCGATCAGGAGCCGGAACGGGGAGTCGTGATCGAGCTCGACACGCGCCTCCGGACGTGCCGCGTGCAGGTCACGCAGGATCGCGGCGACGCGTGCCGGCTGGGCGGACGGCGGGCGGCGTGGGATGTCGGCGACGCGGCGCTTGTCCATCATTGATTCCGGAGGCGACATGCTACTGGAGCCTGAGCTGGCCTGTCAAAAAGTCATGGTGTCGCCTGAGTGCGTCAAAAAGGCCTGATCGCGCCGCTGCAGGGCGGATCGGCTCGTCGAGCCACGCTCGATCCAAAATCCTGGTCATCCTCGGGAATCGGCCGGAATTCCATCAATCCGGCCGGTTCACGGCCTTTGGGATGCTGAGTTCGGCCCGCGCGCAGGTGTCCCCTCGGGAGGGCTGGAGCAATGGCAGGGAAGTTGCTATGGCACGTGGGCAGGGAAAGGAGGTCGCCATGTGGCGCCAACTTCTACCGCACGCGACGAGTTACGATGACTTCATCTCCCCTAACGAGGACACCCGGCTGGAAGCGTTCATTTCCGACCCGGACTCCTTCCGGCAAGAGCGGCAAATCCTGAAGGCCGAAGTGGACAGGATTCTGAACAGCGCGCTGCGCCAGCTGCCGGCACGGGAGCGCTATATCCTCGAACGACGTTTTGGAATGCGCGACGGCAGCGAGCTGACTCTTGAAGCGGTCTCGCGCATTCTCAAGTTGAGCAAGGAACGGGTCCGACAGCTCGAGCGCGAGGCATTGCTCAAGCTGCGTCTGAACCTGGACGGCATGCGCAGCCAGTTGATGGGCGCCTGACACCACTCGACGTCGAACCCGTCGAAGCGAACGGCCGCCGTTCCCCCGTGGGGGGCGGCGGCCTTTTTCATGCTCGGGTCACGAGCCCCGGGTTGCGGGGGGAATGCAGAGGCAAGTTGCCGCGTGGGACACGATGGCACTTGCGCCGCTTGGCAAATCGGGTAGGATCACGCTAAGATTCGGCCCGGGCCGGTGGGGAACGCCGGATCCGTCCGCATCATATGAGGATCTGGAAGGCGGCGGGCAGAGCGCCCGGCGCGCCGCGTGTGGGGAACGACCGATGAGAGGATCACGCAAAGTCGCCGGGCTGGCTCTCGCGGCGCTCGTTCTTGGCGGAACCGGTTGCCAGGGCACGGTCGATCATCTGAAGGCGAATTTCGCCGCCAAGCAGGGGAACGACTTCTACAAGGCGCAGGATTTCCAGAAGGCGGTCGAATGGTACCGCTACTCCCTGTATCTGAATCCCGAGCTGCCGATTGCCTACCACAACGCTGGTCTCGCGTACATGGGCCTCTACAAGCCGGGCTCGAAGCATCCCAAGGATCTCTACTTCTCGCAGCAGGCGATCGACAACCTGGTCCGCTTCCTCAGCTACCAGCCCGACGACGACGAGGCCAAGAACCAGCTCCTCACCGTCTTCCTCCAGGGCGAGCGCTACGACGACGCGGCCAAGTTCTTCGAAGGAGAAATGAAGCAGCGCGCCGGCGATCCCGAGGTGAGCGCGCGCTACGCCCAGACGCTCGGGATGATCTACGCGAAGAAGGGAGACTTCGAGTCGTCGCTCGAGTGGTACAAGAAACGGGCGGAGATCGAGAAGGACAATCCGGAGGCGCTGTATACGATCGGTGTCCTGTGCTGGGACAAGGTCTACCACGCCGGGATCACCATGGAGCTCGACGCGCGCAAGCAGATGGTCGAGATGGGGCTCGATTACCTGCAGCGGGCGGCCGATCTCCGGGAGAACTACTTCGAGGCGACCTCCTATATCAATCTCATGTACCGCGAGAAGGCGAAGGTGGCGCAGCTGGGCGGCAACATGGAGGACTTCCAGAAATTCAACCAGGAAGCCGACAAGTTCATGAGACTGTCGCTCGAGCAGCGCAAGAAGGCCATGGCCAAGAAGGGATGAGGTGACCGTTGTTCGACTCGATGGTCTTCTCCACCAAGCAGAAGCGCCGGACGCAGCGCTGGCTGACGGTCCCGATGGCGCTGGTCCTGCACGCCGTCGTCTTCGGCGGTCTGATCCTGGCTTCGTTCATGTCGGTCGAGTCGGTGCCGCCGCCACCGATCACGATCTCGTTCGTGGCCGCGCCGCCGCCCCCCCCGCCGCCGCCTCCGCCGCCGGCCCGGCACAAGAAGACGACCGAGGTGAAGCCGAAGGAGATCCCCAAGCCGGTCGAGATCGTGCAGCCCAAGATCGTGCCCGAAGAGAAGCCGGTGCCGATCACCGCCCCGGAGGACACGAGCGAAGACGACGGCGTGGATGGCGGAGTCGAGGGGGGTGTGGAGGGCGGCGTCGTCGGCGGGGTCGTGGGCGGCGTGGTCGGGGGCGTCCTCGGTGGCATGCTCGGGGGCGTCGATGGCGGCATGCTGGACCAGCCCCTCTACGCCGGTATCGGCGGCGTCACGAACCCGGAGCTGGTTCCGGGTTCCAAGAAGCAGCCGACCTATCCGGAGATCGCCCGCAAGGCAAAGGTCTCGGGACAGGTGATCCTGCAGGCGGTGATCAAGAAAGACGGCTCCGTGGGAGAAATCCAGGTGCTGCGCTCGCCCGGGTCGAAGTTCGGCTTCGACGAGGCGGCGATCGCGGCGGTGAAGCAGTGGCGCTACAAGCCCGGTCTGCAGAACGGGAAGCCGGTGGACGTGTATTTCACGATCGTGGTCGATTTCGTGCTGCAATGAAGGAGGAGATCCGCACATGATGGGGCATTCGGTACTGGATATCTGGATGCAAATGGGGTTCCTGGCGAAGACCGTCGCGATGTTCCTGATCGTGATGTCGGTCTACTCGCTCGGTCTGTTCATCGAGCGCTTCCTGTTCTTCCGGGCCTCCAAGAAGCAGTCGATCGACTACCTGCCGGTGGCGACCAAGGCGCTGCGGGAAGGTAATTACGAGCTCGCCGTGCAGACGGCCAAACGGTTCAACAAGAGCCACCTTGCGAAGGTCCTGTCGGCCGGCCTGCAGCAGTTCATCTTCGAGAAGTCGGAGCAGCCGTCGCACGACGCCGTCGAGTCGGTCCGGCTCGCCGTCGAGCGCGCCGCGGCCCTGACGACCGCCGAGATGAAGAAGGGACTGGGTGGTCTGGCCACCATCGGCGCGACGGCTCCCTTCGTCGGCCTGTTCGGCACCGTGGTCGGCATCATCAACGCGTTCACCGGCATGGCCGCGACCGGCTCGGGCGGTATCGGCGCCGTCTCCGCGGGTATCGCGGAGGCGCTGATCACCACCGCGGTCGGGCTTGCGGTGGCGATCCCGGCGGTCTGGATGTTCAACTACTTCCAGGGTCAGGTCGAGTTCTTCGGGATCGAGATGGCCAACTCGTCGTCGGAGCTGGTCGACTTCTTCCTGAAGCGCCAGTCGTCACAGGCGAAATAGCCATGGCGATGCAAATGGGCGGCAGAGGGCTGAACTCCGACATCAACGTCACCCCCTTTGTCGACATCTGCCTCGTGCTCCTGATCATCTTCATGGTGGTCACGCCGATGCTGCAGGAAGGGATCACGATCAACCTGCCGTATGCCAAGAAGAGCGAGAAGCACGAGGACGACGAGCAGCACGCCATCGTGGTCGCGGTCAAGACGGAGAAGAACGGCGAGCAGGTGGTCTATGTGCAGAAGAAACCGGTGCCGCGCGACCAGTTCCAGGCCGAGATGACCGAGGTGCACGACCGGATGTCCGACAGGTCCGTGCTGATCAAGGCCGATCGCAGCATGAAGTACGGCGATGTCCGCAAGATCATGATCGAGACCAACCAGGCCGGGTTCGACTCGGTCGCCCTGGTGACCGAGAAGGTCCAGGGCCAGGAGGACTGAGGAGCGTCTCATGGCGATGCAGCTCGGCTCCAGCGGAGTCAAGTCGGACATCAACGTCACACCGTTCGTCGATATCGTCCTGGTCCTCCTGATCATCTTCATGGTGGTCACACCGATGCTCAGCCGGGCCCTGGATGTCGCCGTGCCGCCGAAAGATCCCACCACCGCCCCCCCGGTCGATCCCAGCGAGCAGCTCATCGTCAGCGTCAAGGGTCCCGACAACCCCCCGAAAGTCTTCCTGAACCGCGAGGAGATCCCGGGCGGCCTCGACGGTGTCAAGGACCGGGTCGCCGAGCTGATGAAAGGGCGGCGCGAGAAAATCGTCTTCTTCCAGGCCGACGCGGATTTGAATTACCAGGACGTGGTCAACGTCCTCGACAAGATCAAAGAGGGCGGCGCGCAGATCGGCCTGATCACCGACGAAAACCTCGACGTGACGCAGGCCGGCCAGTAGCTCCCCGCCTTTCCTCGAACGACCGCCTTGCGGCGGACCAGGAGCGGCGTTTGGCGATGGCCCCCCATCCGAGCAGCCTTCCCGTCCGACGCGTCCACCTCGTTGGTATCTGCGGCACCGGCATGGGCTCGCTGGCGGGCCTCCTGGCCGACGCGGGCGCCGAAGTGCGCGGCTCCGACGAGTCGGTCTATCCCCCGATGAGCACCATGCTGCGCGACAAGGGGATCCAGGTCCTGGAGGGGTACACGGCCCAGCATCTCGACGACCGTCCCGACCTGGTCGTGATCGGCAACATCGCCACGCGCGTCAACCCGGAGGCGACCGCCGCCGCGGAGCGGGGTATTCCGTTTCTCAGCATGCCCCAGGCGATCGGCCGGCTGTTCCTGGAAGGGCGGCACTCCGTCGTCGTGGCCGGCACCCATGGCAAGACGACCACCGCCGCCCTGATGGCCTGGGTCCTGTCGGCCGCGGGCCGCGACCCGTCCTTCCTGGTCGGCGGCGTCCTCAGGAATTTCAACCGCTCGTACAGCCTGGGGAAGGGCGAGGAGTTCGTGATCGAAGGAGACGAGTACGAGACCTCGTTCTTCGACAAGGGACCGAAGTTCCTGCACTACCGGCCGCGCAGCGTCATCCTGACCTCGGTCGAGTACGACCACGCGGAGATGTACCCGGACCTGGCTTCGGTGAAGGAAGCGTTCAGGCGTCTCGTCGATCTGCTCCCCGCGGACGGCCTCCTCGTCTACTGCGCCGACGACGCCAACGTGCGCGAGGTGGTGGCGGGGGGGCGCTGTCTCCGGGTCCCGTACGGCTGCGGGCGCGGCGAAGGATGGCGCGGCCACGTCCGCGAGACCGGCCCGCAGGGGATGGAATTCGAGGTGTCCAGGGACGGTCGTCTTTACGGCGTGTTCAGAAGCCCGATGACGGGGCTGCACAACCTGCGCAACAGCCTCGCCGTGATCGCGGTGGCGCATCACCGCGGCGTCGCGGCACAGGCGATCGGGGAGGGGATGGCCGCCTTCGAAGGCATCAAGCGGCGACAGGAGGTACGCGGCGTCGCCGGCGGCGTCACGGTGATCGACGATTTCGCCCACCATCCCACCGCCGTGCGCGCCACCCTCGAGGCGACCCGTGATCGGTACGCCACCCGGCGGCTCTGGGCGGTCTTCGAGCCGCGCACGAACACCACCCGGCGCAGCGTGTTCCAGGAGGAGTACGCCCGCAGCTTCGACGACGCCGACCGGATCGTCGTGGCGGCGGTCGATCACCCCGAGCGCGCCCCTCAGGGAAGCCGCTTTTCGGTCGAGCGGCTGGTGTCCGATCTCAAGGAACGGGGCAAGGACGCCCTCTACCTTCCCTCCGTTCCCGACATCGTCGCGCACCTCGCGCGCGAGACGCAGCGGGAGGACGTCGTCCTGATCATGTCGAACGGCGCCTTCGGCGGCCTACACGACAAGCTGCTCGCGGCCCTGGGATCCCGCGGCGAGGTATGAGGCGGTTCAGTTGCCCAGAAGCGCTGGGTCGCCCTGGGCGAGCAGGCGGACCAGCTCCTGGCTGAAGAAGTCGGTCGATCCGGACCCGAGCGTCGGAAAGCGGTTCGCGAAGGCCTGCCGGCTGCGCTCGATCTCCTTGTGAAGCCGCGTGGAGAGGTCGTGGTGCTTGCGACCCTGGATGACGGCGGGCTCGTGGTACAGCAGCAGCTCCGACACCAGCAGATTGGCGAACCGGCGTGCGTCCGCCTGGCGGCGACGATCGTCGTCGCTCATCCCATCGTCCGCGCCTCGCGTGCGCAGGTTGCCGCCAAGGTCCGCCAGGATCGCCTGCAGCTCTGCTTCCTCGGGCGGCGCGGGGGAACCGGCGGCCGCCGAGCGCTGCGTCGTTCGCGTGACTCCGGTCCGCGCGATCTCCGTCGTGTCGGCCCGGTCGTGTCGCTGCGGCGAGGCCAGCTTCTCCATCGCCAGTCCGGCGATACGCGCCACGATCTCCAGGGCGAGCGGATCGCCCCCTTCCGGTGACGACCCGGTGTCGCCGTACAGAACCGCCACCGGGCGGCCCCGCACCAGGACCGGCACGGCACAGGCATCGCCGGGCATGACCCCTCCGAGAGCGCCGAGCAGCTCCTTGCCCGCTCCCTGGACGCCCGCCCTCGCTGCCGCGCCCGCCGCGACGGCGCGCGCCAGGAGGTGATCCCCGGACACCCCGAGGGCGACCCGGGCGATCTGCTCGCTGTGGATGCCGCCCTCCCCGAGGAAGCCGAGACCGCCCCATCCGCTCAGCGTTCCCGACTTGAGGATGAACACGGCGGCGCGCGGGTAGATGGCCGCCGCGGCATCGATCAGGGAGGCGAGGATCTCGCGCTGCGATTCGCGGCGTGCGATGGAGTCAATCGCGTCCTTGAGAACCTGCAGCTGGGCCGCACCGCCGGCGGCACCCCACTCGCCGGGCGTCAGGGGAACGCTGAGCGGCTCGACCGTGGCGGCGAGCATCTCCTCCAGGGCGCCGCGGAGCCGCTCGACCCGGGCGCGCAGGATACGGTTGGCCTCGGCCTCGACCCGTTCTCTCAGGTGGGCGCTCATCGGCCGGTTAGATATCACGGCGACTCGAGCCAGTCAATTGTCACTTCGGGCAGGAGGGTGGCAGCATTAACACAGGAAGGTGTGGCTTCTCTGCCAATCGGCGCTGTCCCTCGCTTTGCCGGACGATTCGAGCCGGTTCCGTAACTATCTGTATACTAACAAGTTAGTGACTATATGGTGAGATTGTGAAGAATGGCACAGGGGCTGCAGTACCGGGGATCGGGTACGAGATCGCTCGATTGGGAGAAGGGGCATGGCCCAGATCCAGAAGACGGTTGCGGGACCGGTGGAGATCGAAGGGGTCGGGCTGCACTCCGGTCGCAGGGCCTGGCTGAGGATTCTGCCCGGAGAGGCCGGCAGCGGCATCGTTTTCATCCGCCGTGACCTGCGCGGGGCGGAGATACCGGCATCCTATCGTCTCCTGAACGGCAGCAATTTCTCCACCACGCTGTCCAGCGGCTCCGCCGTCGTGGCGACGGTCGAGCATCTGCTGTCGGCCCTCCAGGGTCTGTCGATCGACAACGCCCGGATCGAGATCGACGGCGACGAGGTGCCGATCCTGGACGGGAGCGCCCTCCCGTTCGTCGAGCGGATCCGCGAGGTCGGCGTGCGCTCGCTCGGTCGGCCGCGGCGCTTCCTGGCGCTGACGCGACCGGTGCGCGTCAGGGCGGGGGACAAGGAGATCCTGGCTCTCCCCGACAACACCTTCCAGGCGACCTACGCCATCGACTTCGCGCACCCGGTGATCGGCGCGCAGACGGTCACGACCGACGTCACGGACGACTCCTACGTCGAGACGATCGCCCCGGCGCGCACCTTCTGCCTCCTGCGCGACGTCGAGGCGATGCGGCGCTCGGGTCTGGCGCTGGGGGGCTCACTGGACAATGCCCTGGTGGTCGGCGAGGACGGCGTCCTGAACGGGGCGCTCCGCTTCCCCGATGAATTCGCACGTCACAAGGTGCTCGATCTGATCGGTGACCTGGCGCTTCTGGGGTCGCCGATACGCGCCCACGTGATCGCGTTCAAGGGAGGTCACCGGCTGCACGCGGCGCTGGTGGAGAAGATCATGTCGATGCGCTCCGCATGGGCCATCGCGACCTCCGACGACATGCTGCCCGCGGCGAGTCTGGCCCGCTTCGCCCGCCTCAGGGACAGTCTGCTGCCCCATCTCGCCGGAGCGGCTGGCTAACAGCCTTCCCGGTCGGCGGATCCCGTCCCGGGGCCCGCTCTTCGTCCCCTTGCCACCACCCGACCTCTCCGATAGACTGCCGCCGTCCGGGTCACGAAGGCCGCGCCGGCCGCACGGAGAGGCGCCCCCTTCCGCCCGAAGCGAGCCATGAAGGCCGGCCCTGGTCTGCTCACCATCTGCCTCATCACCGGTCTGAGTGCCGCTCCCGCGCTCGGGTCACCGGCCATCACCCATCTGGCGGCGGAGCGCAATGGCGACACGTTCGAGGCCTCCTGCCGTCTCGAGGGCGCCCTGACTCCGGACGTGGAAGAGGAGATCGCCGCCGGGCTGTCCACGAGCATCGAGTACCGGCTGAATCTCTATCGCAAAAGGACGGCCTTTTTTGACCAGGTGGTCGTGAAGCACCGGATCGAGTGCACGACGCGCTACGACACCCTGACCAAGCAGTACACGCTGACCCGGAGGCTCGACGGTGAGCTGCAGGAGACCCGCGTGACCGACGACCCGGCGGCGATGCGCGGGTTCATGACGGAGCTGCACGGCGTGCCGCTCGTCCGGGCGGAGGAGCTGCAGCCGGGGGAGGAGTATTACCTCAAGGCGAAATCCAACCTCGGCCTCCTCTGGCGCTTCTACCTGATTCCATGGCCGAGGGACACGGACTGGGAGCGGGTCGATCTCGCGCTCACGGGAGGGAAGGGCGTTGCCACACAACCCTGAGCGACAGGAAGGCAAGCCGGTTCCCCGCGTGCGGATCGACCGCCTCGTCCGATCCAGCGTCCTGTTCCTCCTTCTGGTCTTCGTGGCGGGATACTTCCTGCTGCGCAAGGCGACCAACTTCTCCTGGCTGTACATCACGAACTCGGTCCTGCTGTCCTCGCTCTTCCTGATCAACGCCATCCTGATCCTGACCCTGGTCACGCTCCTGATGCGCAATCTGATCAAGGCGCTGGTGGAGCGCCGGCGCGGCATCCTGGGCTCGCGATTCAGGACGAAGCTGGTCTTCTCCCTCCTGCTGCTGTGGCTCATCCCCTCCATGATCATCTTCTGGTCGGCGCTGCACCTCATCCAGCGCAGCGTGGATCGCTGGTTCAACGATCCGATGGACCGGCTGACGGAGGCCTCCCAGCAGATCGTAGACACCTACTACGGCGAGGCGCGCAAGCGCGGCGCGGCGTTCGCACGCGAGGTCGCCCGACGCCTGGCGGAGCAGGATGTCGCGAGACCGCAGACGCGCTCGGCAATCCACGAAACTCTCGGTGCGCTGCTGCGCGAGTATCACCTGGATCTGGTCGCGCTCGATCTCGGCCACGATCCACCCTACGTGGTCGTGGACCCGCACGTCCCCGCCACCGGCAACCTTCAGGACATCCCCGCCAATCTGCGCGAACAGGCGTTCCGGGGCGAGCCGTTCGTCACGATGTCCGACTACCATGGCGGGATGCTGATCCGTTGCGGCCACCCGGTCCGGGCCTCCCCCGAAGGGCCGGCGCGCGCGGTGGCCATCGTCGGCGTGTATGTGCCGCGTGACCTCGCCCGACTGGCGGCGTCCGTCTCGCGCAGCGACCAGGACTACCGCCAGATGCGCACGCAGAAGGTGCAGATCAAACGCGTCTACATCATGGTGTTCGCCCTGATCACCCTGGTCGTCCTGTTCTCGGTTACCTGGATCGGGCTTTACCTGGCGCGCCGCATCACGGATCCGATCCAGACGCTGCTGCATGGGACGCGCGAGATCTCGTCGGGCAACCTCGATTACCGCGTCGAGGTCGACGCGGGCGACGAGCTCGGGATCCTGGTCGAATCGTTCAACCGGATGACCGCCGAGCTCAGGACAGGGAAGGACACGATCGAGCGCCGCAACCTCGAGCTGTCGGCCAGCAATCGCGAGTTGGTCGAGCGACGGCGCTACATCGAGACGCTCCTCGACAGCGTCACCGTGGGGGTCGTGTCGTGCGATCGCCATGGACGCGTGACCACGGTCAACCGCGCGGCGCTGCGTCTTCTGGCGCTCGAGCACGGGCTCGATCTCATCGGCAGGCCCCTCCCGTCGCTGCTTCCTCCGGAAGGCGGCCGGGCGATCGACGAGCTTCTCGGAGAGGCGTTCGCGGGCGCCGGGCAGTCCGCCGTCCGCGGTCTCGAGCTGTCGATCGGCGGCAAGACCTGCATGCTCGCGGTGGGCGCGACGTCGCTGCGGGGGGATGCGGGCGAGCCGCTCGGCGCGATCCTCGTGCTCGAGGACCTGACCGACCTGATGCGGGCGCAGAAGATCGCCGCCTGGCGCGAGGTGGCCCGAAGACTGGCGCACGAGATCAAGAACCCGCTCACACCCATTCAGCTGTCGGCGGAGCGCATCCGCAAGAAATACGCGGAGAAGAGCCGCGACCTGGACGAGATCGTCGAGGAGGGCACGGCGGCCATCGTCAGCGAGGTCGCCACCCTGAAGAACCTCGTGGATGAATTCACCCGCTTCGCCCGCCTGCCGGCGCCGAACCCCGTCGCGACCAGCCTGCAGGAGGTCATCGCCGCGTCCTTGTCGCTGTACAACGGCGTGCACTCGAAGGTCACCATCACGCCGATCTGCGACCCCGACCTCCCCAGCGTCCGGCTCGACCCCGACCAGATGCGTCGTGTCCTGGTCAACCTGCTCGACAACGCGGTCGAGGCGATGGGCGGGCAGGGAAGCGTCACCATCGAGGCCCGGCGCGATCCCTCGGGCTCGGTCCGGCTGGAGGTCGCCGACGACGGGCCCGGAATCCGGGACGAAGATCGCGACCGCCTCTTCCTGCCCTACTTCTCCACCAAGAAGAAGGGGACTGGTCTCGGGTTGGCCATCGTGCACCGAATCGTCTCCGATCACCACGGGCGCATCCGGGTCGAGAACAACCGGCCGCGCGGCGCCCGATTCGTGATCGAATTGCCGACGGCCGCCGCCTGAATGCACGAAGCCGCCCTGATAGAATAGGCGCCCCATGGCCAAGGAACGTGTTCTCGTCGTGGACGACGAGGAGGGCGTGCGCAACTCGCTGCGCAACATCCTCAGGGACGAGAATTACAACGTCGAGGTGGCGGAATCGGGAGAGCGCTGCCTGGATATGGTGCGCTCGACGCCGTTCCACGCCGTGCTGCTCGATGTGTGGCTTCCCGGGCGGGACGGTCTGTCCGTCCTCGAGGAGGTCCTCGCGCAGCCACTCCCCCCGCGCGTGATCATGATCTCCGGGCATGCGGACGTGCCGCTGGCGCACCGGGCGGGACGGCTGGGCGCGTTCGACTTCATCGAAAAGCCGCTGTCGCTCGAAAAAGTGGCGCTCACCCTGCGCAACGCTGTGGCCGACCGGAAGAAGGACGAGCGCATCCTGCAGCTGCGCGAGCAACTGCAGGAAAGCGTCACTCTCATCGGGGACAGCCGGCCGATCCGGGAGCTGCGTCAGCAGATCGAGGTCACCGCGCCGACCAACGGACGCGTGCTCATCTACGGCGAGAACGGGACCGGCAAGGAGCTGGTCGCCCGCGCGATCCACGCCCTGTCGACGCGTCGCAGCGAGCCGTTCGTGGAGATGAATTGCGCCGCCATTCCGGAGGACCTGATCGAGAGCGAGATGTTCGGTCACGTCAAGGGGGCCTTCACGGGCGCCGGCGAGAGCAAGCCCGGGCGGTTCGTCCTGGCCGACGGCGGCACGCTGTTCCTCGACGAAATCGCGGACATGTCGCTGCGCACGCAGGCCAAGGTCCTGCGCGTCCTGCAGGAGCAGGCGTTCGAGCCGGTGGGCGGATCGACGCTGCGGGTCGACGTGCGGGTCATCGCGGCCACCAACAAGGACCTCAAGACGGAGATCGCGGCCGGCCGGTTCCGCGAGGATCTTTACTTTCGACTCAACGTCGTCCCGCTGCGGGTCCCGCCGCTGCGCGAGCGACCGGAGGACGTCCCGCCCCTGGCGCGGCATTTCGTGGAACAGTTCGCGCGCGCCTACGGGCGGCCCAAGCGTCTCGCCCCCGAGGCCCTGGAGGCCCTGCAGGCCTGTCGCTGGCCGGGGAACGTGCGCGAGTTGAAAAACGTGATCGAACGATTGATGATACTGACCGCGGCGGATATCATCGGGCTGGACGACGTGCGGCGCATGATGGGGGCCGATGCGGAGCCCGCCGAGGATCGGCTCCTCGGATTCTCCACGCTTCGCGAGGGCCGTGAGAATTTCGAGCGGCAGTTCATTCTGCGGCGCCTCCAGGAGGCGGGCGGCAACGTGGTCCGCGCCGCCGAGCTGCTCGGGCTGGAGCGCAGCAACCTGTACCGCAAGATGCGCGCCCTGGGCATCCGCGGAGGCGACGGTGGGTGAGCGAGCATCCCGAGAGGCGGCCACGGGGACTCTTGACAAGTCCTTTCCCGTCTGCTACTAAGAGTGTCCCTACGAAGGAGGGAGCGAGGCCTCGCGTGCAACTGACCAAAGGCGTTGAGTATGGCATCGAAGGGATTCTCTACCTGGCGCGCCGGCACCACGACGAGCCGGCGTTGATTCGCGACATCTCGCGCGCCACGGACATCCCGGAGACCTTTCTGTCGAAGATTTTTCAAAAACTGGCGACCAAGGGGCTGATCCGCTCGCGGCGTGGCTTTCGGGGGGGTTTCCGGCTGGCGCGGCCGGCGGAGCGGATCACGCTGCGCGAGATCGTCGAGGCGCTGCAGGGGCCGATCGAGTTCCATCAGTGTCTCGATCACTTGCGAGCGCGCGGCCGCCGCCATCGCTGCCACGTGCGGCGCGTGTTCCGCAAGGTCCAGAGAAAGGTCGCGTCCATCCTGGAGCAGACCACGCTCGACGATATTCTCCAGGCGGCTTCGTAGTCCCGGGGAGGGTCCTCCGTTGTCGTCTTTCGGACGAATCGGGTCTGATTTGTCCCGTGAGCGGACGTCGTCCACGGAGCCCCTCTGCCGGGCCGACCTCCACGTCCACTCGTGCTACTCGGGGTCGGGCCACCTGCGCGCCCCGCGCCTGCGCTCGGGTCTCTCGGAGCCGGAGACGCTGGTGCGGACGGCGCGCGCGCGGGGCATGAGCCTGGCGACGCTGACCGACCTGGACACGATCGAGGGCTGCCTGGCGTTCCTGGATCGCCACCCCGACGCACCGGACTTCTTCCTGTCGGAGGAGGTGCTCGCGTCCGAGCCGCGCAGCGGCGCGCGGGTGAGCGTGCTGATTTACGGTCTCGACGAGAGACAGCACCGTGATCTGCAGGGTCTGAAGTGGGACGTGTTCGACGTGGCGGCCTACGCGCGTGTCGAGGGTCTGGCGGCGTCGCTCGGCTCCCTGCTTCCGGTCCTCGAAAGGGCCGGTTCGGAAGATCGGGTGAGGAACTTGATTCGTGCGTTCGACCGCTTCGAGATTCGCAACGGCGCCGAGGACCGGGTCTGCAACGAGCTGATGGCGCGGCTGGTGCAGCAGACGGCGGCGGGCCGGAGCTTTGGCGTGACGGCGGGGAGCAACGCTCATGTGACGGGACGAGTCGCCCGCACCGTCACCGTCGCGAGGGCCTCCGGATGCGGGGAATTTCTCGATGCGCTACGCGAGAATCGGACGTGGGCGGAGGGAGAGCACGGTCGCGCCTGGGCGTCGTTCGCCGAGGTGCTGAGGCATGTGCCGCTGCACCGGGCGGCCCATCCGTTGGTGGACAGCGCCATGCGGCGCGCGCGCAGGAGCGCGAGCGCCCGGCGGACGAGAAAACGTCTGGACCGGATCGACATCCAGCAGTTCCAGGAGAAAGCGAGGTCGTTTCGCGCGACCGGCCCCCGGGCTGGACCGGGGCCCGGAGAGGCGCGCTGATGTGAACCGCGGTGTCTCGCAACGTGGCAAGGCGCCCGAACGAGTCAACAACGCATCAAGGCACGTCAAGAGGAGCGCAAATGAATCAGGCTGTGGCCCGTATGGATGAGAGGACCGAGGTCGCGTCGGGCGGGCGTCCATCGCCCGCTGCCCCTTCTTCCGCACCCGAGCCGCCACGCGGCTCCACGCGTGCCGTGCAGCGGGGCCGCGGAGCGTCCCGCTACTTGCGGCCCGGAGTCATCGTGGGGTCCGCCCTCAAGGGCGCTGCCCACCTGACCTGGCACGCCTTCCAGTCGATCAACCGCCGACTGCCGTACGGTATCAAGCAGCCGAAGTGGGCTCCGGCCCCGCTGATGAAGAGCAAGGACCGGACCTTTCCACAGCTGGGCTTCCCCCGGGAGACCGACTCGCTCTGCCCCCAGTGCGTCAAGGACGTGCGGGAGCGGATCATGAGCGGTGAGAGCGACTGGCGCGTCCTGATCGAGGGCAAGCCGGGCGAGGTCAAGGCGCGCATCGTCGAGCGCGATAATCAGATCTGGATGGAGAAAGAGTGCGCGACGCACGGCCGCTGCGAGGATCTGATGGCGATCGACGCCGAGTTCCTGCGGCGGATGGAGCGGCTGTACCCGGGCCGCGACTTCCGCATGACACCCGATCCGTTCCACAACCATGGCTCGTCCACGGTGAAGTACGGCCGCGGGGCGGTGCTGACCGTGGATCTGACCAATCGCTGCAACATGATGTGCAATCCTTGTTTCATGGACGCCAACCAGGTCGGCTACGTGCACGAGCTGACCTGGGACGACGTCAAGCAGATCCTGGACAACTCGATCAATGTCAAGCCGCGCCGCCAGATGTCGGTGCAGTTCTCCGGCGGCGAGCCGACGCTGTCGCCCTATTTCCTGGACGCCGTGGCGTACGCGCGCAAGATCGGTTACAGCAGCGTCCAGGCCGCCACCAACGGCATCCGGTTCGCGCAGGATCTCGACTTCGCGAAGCGGGCCAAGGCGGCGGGCCTGCGCCTGGCGTACCTTCAGTTCGACGGCGTCACGAACGAGGCGAACAACCATCGGGGTGTCGGCAACCTGTTCGACGTCAAGAAACGGGCCATCGAGAACCTGCACAAGGCCGGCATCGACATCACCCTGGTCACGACCATCGTCAACACGGTCAACGACCAGCAGGTCGGTCCGATCATCAGGTTCGCCATCGACAACATCGACAAGATCAACACCGTCTCGTTCCAGCCGGTGTCCTTCACCGGTCGCGACGAGGACATCGACGACGAAACGCGGCGGAAGCAGCGGTACACGCTGTCCCACCTGGCGCGGGACGTCAAGGATCAGCTCGGCTTCACGGAGCCGATGCGCGACTGGTACCCGCTGTCCGCCTCCGGACCGTTCTCCGATCTGCGCGACCAGCTGGAGGGGCTCGACTCGGAGTGGGGCTCACTGAAGTGCGGCTGCCATCCGAACTGCGGCGTCGGCACGATGCTCCTGGTCAACCAGACCACGCGCGCGGCGGTGCCGTTCCCGCAGATTCTCGATACCGATCGGCTGCTCGAGGACCTCAAGGTCATCAACGACAGCTGCCGCCCCAAGGCGCTGACCGTGTTCCAGTTTCTCCTGTCGGTGCTGCGCAACGCGCGCTTCGCGGAGTTGCCCGAGGGAATGAATCTCTGGGAGATGGTCAAGATCATCGACGGGCACAACGGGAGCAAGCTGGGTCTGGCGGAAAAATCCCGCTACGACTGGCGCATCATGATGGTCGCGGGGATGTGGTTCCAGGACCTGTTCAACTATGACTTCCGCCGCACCGAGATGTGCATCATTCCCTATGCCACGCAGGTGGGCGAGATCTCGTTCTGCGCCTACAACACCGGCGTGGGGTGGAGACAGATCGTGGAGAAGATGTTCTCCACCCACAGCACCGCGCAGTGGTTCAAGGAAAAGGGGCGCCACCCGATCTTCGCGGCCGGCCGGCACGTCCCTCTGGGACCGTCCTCGGACACGGCGCGGCCGGTGGGCGCCGAGACCCCCGCTCCGGGCCGCAGCGCGCCGATGATGGTCGGGGCGTCCTCGCCCGAGGTCCTCGTGCCGCCGGCACAGGCGGCCGACTGCGGCACGGGGTGCGGCTGCCACTGACGGACAGGCGGACCAAGATCATCGCCACCCTCGGGCCGGCGGTCGAGGCCCCGGGGGTGTTGTTGTCCCTGTTCCGAGCCGGCGTGGACGTCGCCCGCCTGAACTTGTCCCACGGCACGCACGCCGAGCACGCGAGCGTGATCGCGCGTGCCCGACGTGCCGCTGCGGCCGCCGGCCGCGCCGTGGCCATCCTGGCCGACCTGCAGGGATCCAAGGCGCGCGTGGGGCCGCTGGCGGGCGGCGGTCCGATCCGGCTGGCGCGCGGCGAGATCGTCACCCTGACGCCGCGCCCCGTCCCCGGCGGCCCCGGTCTGATCCCGACCTCCTCCCGGTCGCTGGCCCGCGACGTCAGGCGGGGTGATCCGATCCTCATCGACGATGGCCGGCTGGAGTTGTCCGTGGTGCGGGCCCGCGGCGCCGATGTGCGCTGCCGCGTGATCACCGGGGGGCTGCTGCACGAGCACAAAGGCATCAATCTGCCGAGAACGACCCTGCGCGGCGAGGCCCTCACGGCGAAGGATCGGGCCGATCTGGCCTGGGCTCTCCGCCAGGGCGTCGACTATGTCGCGCTGTCGTTCGTGCGCGCGGCGGAGGACGTGGAGCACGCGCGCCGGTGGGCGCGCCGCCTCGGCAGGGTCGTGCCGCTGGTCGCCAAGCTGGAGGTCCGCCAGTCGGTCGAGCGCCTGGCGGAGATCCTGCGCGTGGCGGACGGCGTCATGGTGGCGCGCGGAGACCTGGGTGTCGAGGTTCCGCTCGAACGCGTGCCGGTCCTGCAGAAAAGGATCCTGCAGGAGGCGAACCGCGCCGGGGTCATCGCCATCACGGCCACCGAGATGCTCGAATCGATGGTGGAGCAGCCCCGTCCGACGCGCGCCGAGGCATCCGACGTGGCCAACGCCATCTTCGACGGCACCGACGCGGTGATGCTCTCCGCGGAGACTGCCTCCGGACGGCACCCGCTGAAGGCCGTCGCGGTCATGGACCGGATCATCCGGGAGGCGGAGCGCAGCGGCGCGCACTGGGCGGCGCCGGCCGAGGCGTCGCCGAGAACGGACCACGAGGCCCACGCCGTGGCCCACGCGGCGGCGGACGCGGCGCGCCAGTGGGGAGCGCGGGCCATCGTGGTGTACACCCAGACCGGGTCGACGGCGCGCATCCTGTCGAAGCTCAAGCCGCCGTGCGCGATTCTCGCGTTCGCGCCGACCGAAGAGGCGCGGCGACGCATGGCGCTGTACCGCGGCGTCCTGCCGCTCCAGCTGCGCTTCGCCACGAGCACCGACCGGATGCTGCGGGACGGCCAGCGCGCGCTCCTGGAGTCGGGTGTCCTCGAGCGGGGCGAGCGCGTGGTCGTTGTGTGCGGCACGACCCCGAGGGCGGGGGCCACCAGCCTGATGAAGCTGCACCGGCTCGGGGACAGGCTGTAAGGGAGACCGCGGCTGCGGTCAGGCGCGCGGGGAGCGCGCCCGCGGGTAGGACCCGAGAAGACGCACGAGGTCGCAGACTTCCTCCAGATGGCGCAGCGCGTTCCGGCACCGCGCCTCGGTCGCCGATCCCGCGAAATCGACATGGAACACGTACTCCCAGGGCCGGCCGAGCAGCGGGCGCGACTCGATTTTCAACAGATTGATGTTGCGCAAGGCGAAGACGGCCATGCAGCGGAACAGCGCCCCGGGGACGTGCGGCGTGACGAACAGCACCGAGGTCTTGTCGGGCCGCCCGATCGGGCGACCGTCACGCGACAGCAGGAAGAAGCGCGTGAAGTTCGCGCGGTGGTCCTCCAGGCCCCGTGCCAGAACGCGGGCGCCGTACAGCCGCGCCGACAGCTCCGGGGCGATCGCCGCGGCGTCGCGAGCCTCCTGATCGCGCAACAGCCGCACGCTCCCCGCCGTATCGTGCGTGGCCACCCGCGTCAGCCGCGGGTGCCGGAGGAAAAAGGTCTCGCATTGCGCCAGCGCCACGGGGTGTGAGAAGACACGCCGCACGTCGCGCAGGCGCACCCCCGGCAGGGCCACCAGGCTGTGCGAGACGCGGATGATCGTCTCGCCCGCGACCTTCAGCGGGGAATTCAAGAGCAGGTCGTAGACGCGATGAATCGACCCGGCGATGGTGTTCTCGACCGGGGCGAGGGCGTAGCGAGAGCGCCCCTTCCCCACCGCCTGGAACAGGGAGTCGAAATCGGCGCAGGGGACGATCCGGGCGCTCGCGCCGAACATCGAGCGCACCGCCAGCTCCGAGAAGGCCCCCCGCTCTCCCTGGATGGCGACGCTCGGCGCCCCGGCGCCCTTCACCGTTCCCTCCGGCCGCCGGCCGCGGCGGCATCGGGCATCCCGCCGGAGGCCTGCGACTCCTCCAGACGGCGCTCCAGGACCTTCGAGACGTCGAACTCCTCCAACCTCAAGAAGTGCCGGGCCGTCTCGACCAGGGCGTCGGAGGGCACCAGACCGACGATCTCGCTGCCGGTCACTTCCACTCCGTGCCGGGCCGCCTCCTCGCGCACCCTCTCGAACACGACGTGCAGGGGAGTCGTCCTGTAATCGGTCATGTTGATCGACACCTGAGCGATGTGCCGATCGTGCAGCATCACGCCCATCGCCTTGACACACGGCAGCCCGCCGCTGCTCTCGCGGATGAGACGGGCGATCGCCTTCGCCAGGCCGAGGTCGGCCGTCGCCAGATTGATGTTGTAGGCGATCAGGAACTCGCGCGCCCCGACGGCGACGCAGCCGGCGGTCGGGTGGACGCGGTCCGGCCCGAAGTCCGGCTTCCACAGGGGGTCCCTGATCTTCTCGGGAAACCCCTCGAATTCGCCCTTGCGGATCTCCGCCAGGTTCCGGCGGTGCGGCGCCGTGGCGGCCTTCTCGTAGAGATAGACCGGCAGGTCATGACGCGCTGCGATGGTCGCGCCGATGTCGCGGGCGAGCGCGACGCAGTCCTGCATGGTGACTCCGCGGATCGGAACGAGGGGGATGACGTCGACCGCCCCCATCCGGGGGTGACCGCCGTGGTGGTCCCGCAGATCGATGCGCGCGACGCACGCCTCCACCAGCGTCAGCAGGGCCGCGCGGACGACACCCGGGGTGCCGGCGATCGTCAGGACCGAGCGGTTGTGGTCGGCGTCCGAGGAGGCATCGAGAATCGACACGGCGCCGCTGCCGCGGACCGTCTCGAGGATCGCCTCGACGACATCGCGCCGCCGGCCTTCGCTGAAGTTGGGAACGCTCTCGATGAGTGCGGAGGGCGAGGGCCGGGCCGCGTCCTGGCCGCCCGCCGGCATTCTCAGGCGACCTCGGTCGCGGCCTGCGTCAGCGACTCGACCAGCTTGACGGGGTTGCGCCCCAGGGACCCCTCCCAGTCGGCGGCCAGACGTGACGCCGGACAGCCTCCCTCCCCGCCGAGCCGGCGGTCGAGCAGGGCGAGATAGTCGGATTCCTCGGGGTAGCCCTGGTTGTTCAGGCCCTGTCGCGCCAGCCGGACGATTTCGATCAGGAGATCGCGCGCGGGAACGGCCCCTCGGGCCGGTCCGTCGCCGTGCGCCGCGCCGGGGGGCGCCGGGACCCGTGCGGCGGGGCCGAGCCGGCAGACGTCCTCGAGGAGTCGCTCGCGTTCCTTGAAGGACAAGTGGCGCACGAGTTCCCAGGCGGAGCGCCGCGAGGCTCCGTCGTACAGGATCCCCTTCAGGAGGGCCGCCAGGGCGAGACACGAGGCCGGCTCGCCGGAGTCGGCGCCCCGGATCTCGATGTACTTCTTCAGACGCACTTCCGGGAACAGGGTCGAGAGGTGCAGCTCCCAGTCGGCCAGGGTCGCGCGCTGTCCCTCGAACCCCCTCTTGATGAACTTGCGGAATGTCATGCCGTTCGCCGGCTTCCAGTCGGCGCCGCGCACCACGAAGAACATCGGCACGTCGAGCGCGTACTCCAGGTAATCGGCGAAGCCGGCGCCGTCCTTGAAGACGAACGGCAGGAGCCCGCAGCGATCCGGATCGGTGTCCCGCCAGACCCAGGCCCGGTACGACATGAAACCGTTGAGCCTCCCCTCGGTGATCGGCGAATGGGCGTAGAGCGCGGTGATCAGGGGCGAGATCCCCATGGCGGTCCGCAGCTTGTCGGCGGCGTCGACCTCGCTGGCGTAGTCGAGGTTCACCTGGATGCCGCAGGTCTGCTTCATCATCACGTGCGCCAGGGATCCCCGGCGGGGAAGGTAATCCCGCATGATGGCGTAGCGTTTCTTGGGAATGAAGGCGATCTCGTCGAGCGGCGTGAACGGCTGCAGGCCGATCCCGAGCCAGGCGATGCCGTGGGGCCGCGAGACGTCTTCCACCGTCGTGACGTAGCCGGCGATCTCCTCACGCATCGACGTCAGGCTGCGGTGGACCGCCCCCGACAGCTCCATCTGCGCCCCCGGCTCCAGGGTGATCCGGGTCGCCCCGCGGGCCAGACCGAGGAGGCGACCGTCCTCCACCAGCGGGTCCCAGCCTCCCGACCGGGAGAGGTTGGAAAGCAAGGTCTCGACCGAGGCCGGGCCCTCGTAAGGCACGGCGCGTCCGCTGTCGCGGAACACGCCGGCCCGTTCGTACTCGATGCCGACACCCCAGCGCTCGCGGGGCTTACAGCCGCTCTCGAAGTAGCCGTGCAGGTCCTCTTCGCGCGCGATGATCTCGTCCATGGTGATCCCGGAAAAGCGCCGATTCTATCATTCATTGACATGAGCCGGTCTCGGGGGACCGCCCGGTGCGGGCGTCGCAGACCGTTGAAACGACGGACTCTTCGGGGCTCTAGTTCTGCGACCAGGGAGGCGGCTGTCCGGGCGGATGGGCGCGCGACTCCTGCCAGTCCCGGTAGCGTTTCATGTAGTTCTGGGCGACGTCGTCCCCCGACAGGCCGAGGCAGCGGGCATATTCGCGTAGAAAGCCGCGCACGAAAACGGCGGCCGGCAGATCGCCGAAGCGCTCCTCCTCGATCGCCTGCAGGTAGGCCCGGCGGATCTTGGTCTTCTCGGCAATCGTCTCGATCGCCAGATGGAGACGTTGCCGCTCCTCCCGCAGCTCCGAGCCGCTGCCCGGAGCGGGCCGCGCCACGGACTCCGACGCTGTCTCGGGGACCGGGACCGGCTGTCCCGGGTCCACGGGCGGCTCCGAGGCGCTCGCGGGGGTCGTTTCGGCGACCGGGACCGCCGGGGTGTCCGCGGGCGCGCCGGCGGCTTCCGCCACATCGCGACCGCCGGCCAGCTCCATCGTTCCGGAGGCGGCGCCTCCCGGCGAGGTCTCGGTCTCCGCCGGGGGCACAGGCCCGGCCGGCGGGGTCTCGGTGCCCGGCGTCGCGGGCGCGGGGCCGGGCCCGACCTCAAGCCCGCGCACCTGGTCCTCCTTGAGGGCTCCCTTCCCGAGGAGCTGCCGGTCGTAATCGGATCGGCTCTCCAGGAAGATGAGGGTGCGATAGGCGGCCTCGATCCGGGCCTGCATCTCACGCAGTCCCGGGGCGTCCATGAGAGGGGAGAGGCAGGTCGTCTCGGGATCGTACGTCTTCTTGAGCAGCTGGTAGGCCGATTGCACTTCCTTCGGAGAGGCCTTCGGAACGACCTCCAGCACCCGGTAATGATCCAGGGCTTCGAGATCCTCCCACTCCTCGTCAGCGTCACGCAGCGGCCCGACACCGACGGACAGCAGGCGCGCCGCGGCCCGCGAGATTTCCTTCGTCGAGGCGGCGTTGGGATACTGCTGCGACAGGGGTCTGCGTTTCTGGACCGCCTGCAGGATCGACAGATCGTGCTCGATGATGCCCGCGGTGGACAGGTTGATCCCGAAGCATTTCCGGAAGCCGCTCGCCAGGCAGGCGGCCGCCTCCTCGTCGGCGTCGCCGCGGACCTGGTTCAGGAGCAGCTCCAGGCGCGTGCGCCGGATGATCGCGGCGATGGCGTCCCGGGCCGCCGCGTCGATCGCCTGCAGGCGCGTCATGAAGGCGCGGAAGCTGACGCGGCCGGGATCGACCCCCGCCTCGCGCAGACGCGTCTGGATGGCGGCCATCCGCTCGCCGGTCAGGGCGCGCACCAGGCACCAGCGCAGGTACGCTTCCGTGAACAGGTAGGCCGCCTCGAGGGCCGCCGGCTCCGGCGTGGTGACCAGGATACCGACCGTGGCCTCGGCGAACGAAGCGACGGTGGCCGGCCAGCGTCCCGACCCGCAGTCGACGATCACGTGGTCGGCGGACAGGGTACTGAACTGCTCGGCCACCTGGCGGACGAAGGCCACCGGATCGTCGCGCAGCTCGCCGCGCTGCAGCCCGCCGATCACTCTCAGGTGCGCGGTCGGGGTCTCGCAGGCGAGCTCGGAGAGGACGGCGACCTTGCCGCTGGCGAGGTCGGCGAGCGACCGCGGCAGACGCTGATAGCCGAGATAGGTCTGCAGGGTGCTGCCCTGCAGATCGAGATCGATCAGGACCACCCGCCGGCCGGCGCGGGCCAGCTGGATCCCCAGGTTCGCGGCGAGGAGCGAGCGGCCCACGCCGCCCTTGCCTCCGGCGAGACCCCAGATCGACTGGCGCGCCTCGCGCGCCCCGGCGGGTCGCGGCGAGGTCGACGCCCCGCCGGTCGCCTGCGTGCCGGTCGTGGAAGCGCTCATCATGCCACCTTGTCCGTCACGTCCTTCTCCTCGAAGTCTTCGCCGTCGAACGTGATTCGACGGCCCTTGTCATCCACCGTGGTGTCGAGATTCACGGGGCGGCCCCAGATCTTCTGAATGTTGCGCAGCGTGTCGCGGGCATAGTCATGCTTCAGCTCGATCCCTTCGTACTTGTGCTGCAGGTGCAGCTCCCCCTTGTTGCGGAAGTTGCCGTCCACGACGAAGATGAACGGCTGCCCCGCGTTGGTGAGCTGGAACAGCAGACGCTGCTTGACCTTCTTGAATTCGCGGTCGCTGATCTGGTACATGCCGGTCTTCGGGTTGAAATCGTAGATGAAGAGCTTGTGCTCGCGGCAGAAATCCTCGGTCAGATAGTCATCGATGAAGGTCACGTCGGTGCAGTGCCGCCGGACCTCGAAGATCTTCTCGCGCCCCAGACCGGTCCGCCGGTCCCAGCGCGCGCGCTCCACCAGGTCCTCGCACTCGTCGTACTCCTTGCCGAAACGCCCCTTGTTCCAGCGCTCCTCGATGTTGCGGAACAGCTCGACGCCGAGCTTGTAGGGGTTCAGCCGACCGCTCCTCCCGCCGAGCGTCCCGGAATGGTGGTCGGCGTAGTCGATCACCTCCGCGTCGGTGAGAACCTTCTCGGTCATCAGCTTCGAGTGCCAGTAGGTCGCCCATCCCTCGTTCATGATCTTGGTCTGGGCCTGGGGGGCGTAGTAATAGGACTCCTCCCGGATCATCGACAGGATGTCCCTCTGCCAGTTCTCGATCGGGGAGTGCTCGATCAGGAACTTCAGGATGTCGCGCTGCGGCGCCTCGGGGAAGCGCTTCTTGCGTCGGGCCTCCTCCTCCAGCTTCTTCTTGTGGGCCTCGATGAACTGGGGCGGGTTGACGTAGTCGTTCATGTACGACTTGCTCTTCATCCGCCTGACCTGAGGACGCTGGTCCTCGGGCTGGTCCCGATCCTTCGGGCGGTCGCGCACGATGAAGGGAGAATGCGGATCGATCAGGTTCTCCAGGGACAGGCACACATCGACGAAGTTCTCCACGACCTCCACGCCGTAGGCGTCCATGTAGCGCCGGATACGCGTCCCGTGGTTGGCCATCACGTCCATCATCTTGCGGTTGGTCTTCGAGAAGGCCAGGTTGTTCTTGAAGAAATCGCAATGGGCGTAGACGTGCGCCATCACCAGCTTCTGATCGACGATCTGGTTGCACTCCAGAAGGTAGGCGTAGCACGGGTCGTTGTTGATGACCATTTCGTAGATCTTCGACAGGCCGTAGGAGTAGGACTTCTGGAGGTACTCGTACTCCATGCCGAAGCGCCAGTGCGGGTACCGGGTCGGGAAGCCGCCGAAGGCCGCCACCTGATTCAGCCCCCGGTAATCGAGGAGCTCGAACAGGACCGGAAAGAAGTCGAGCCCGTAGGAGCGCGCATGCCCCTCGATCTCTTCCTGGAGGTCCTGCAGGTTCTTCGACAGGTTCGCCATCTCAACGTCCCCGACCCAGGAAGTCCTTGATCGACTGGTAGACGCCCTCCTTGTTCTCGATCTTCGACAGGGCGACCCGCTCGTCCTCGGTGTACGCCTCCTTCAGATCCACCAGGAACTGACCGGTCCCGTAAGGGCTCTCCACCTGGCCATAGCAGAACAGGTTGACGCGCGGGAGAATCTGCGTCTTCAGCAGGGAGACGCATTCCTCGGTGTCCCCCTGCGACCAGTTGTCGCCGTCGGAGAAGTGGAGACAATAGATGTTCCATTCCTCGGAGGGGTACTCCAGCTCCATCATCCTCGCGCACATCTTGTAGGCGGCGGAGATCACGGTGCCGCCCGACTCGCGCGTGTGGTAGAACGTCTCGCGATCGACCTCGCGCGCCTCGGCGTCATGGATGATGTAGCGAATCTCGACCCCCTTGTAGTGGTGCCGCAGCCAGGTGTCGATCCAGAACGACTCGATCCGGACGATCTCCTTCTGCTCCTCGCCCATCGACCCCGAGACGTCCATCATGTAGATGATCACGGCGTTCGCCTGCGGCATGACGGCGCTCTTCCAGGAGCGATAGCGCTTGTCGGCCCGGATCGGGATCAGGATCGGGTTGTCGGGTCGATAGATGCCGGTGGAGATGCTGCGCTTCAGGGTCTCCTTGTAGGTCCGCTTGAAGTGCCGGAGCGTCTCCGGGCCGTAGCGGGAGATCCCGGTGTAGCGATCCCGGGAGGACACGATGTTCTTGCGACCCTTGGGGCGAATCTCGGGAAGCTCCAGCTCCTCGCCGAGCATCTCGGCCAGCTCGTCGAGGGAGATGTCGACCTCCAGCAGGTGCTCGCCCGGCTGGTTGCCGGCCTCCTGCTTGCCCCCCTCGACCTCGCCGGCCCCGAGGACGGTGCCGATCGCCCCCTCGCCCTGGCCGACGCCGCCGGTCTGCTTCGGTCCGTAGATGAACTGGGGGATGCGAATCTGGGGGAGCGGGATGGAGATGTAGTCCTTGCCGCGACGCCCGATGAGCTCGCCGCTGCTGATGTATTTCTTCAGATCCTTCTTGATCCGCCCGCGGATGATCTGCTTGAAGCGGTTGTGATCCTGCTCGATCCTGAGGATCATCGCGAACTCCCCTGTGACAACAACGCCCCTGCGGGGCGCGGGGTGGCCGAGCGGCCGCGGCCCGGCAGGGGCCTCATCGTGTCGCCGGCGGTCTCAGTCGCGCGCGTCACCGCGGGCGAAGATGCTGGCCACGTAATGCAGCACGTCGGTGGCGCAGATGTCGCAGTAGCCGTAGTCCTTCTTGAGACGGCTCTTGACGACGTCGATCTTCTCCTGGGTATCCTTGTCCACGACCGAGGAGACCAGCGAGGTCAGCTTGATCGAGTCCTTCTGATCCTCGAACAGTTTCAGCTCGAGGGCCTTGTGCAGCCGCTCGTTGGTCTTGTAGTTGAACGACTTCCCCTCCACCGCGAGCGCGCCGATATAGTTCATGATCTCGCGGCGGAAATCATCCTTGCGGTTCTCGGGGATGTCGATCTTCTCCTCGATCGACCGCATCAGTCTCTCGTCGGGCTCCTCGTCCTGTCCCGTGTACTTGTTGCGGACGCGCTCCCTCTGCGTGTACGCCTTGACGTTGTCGATGTAGTTGCTGCACAGCCGGGCGATCGCCTCCTCGTCGGCCGAGATGGCCCGCTGCACCTCGTTCTTCGCGATGTCCTCGTATTCCTGCTTCACGACGCCCAGCAGATCGCGATAGCGTTTGCGCAGCTCCTCGGACGTGATCAGGGAGTGATGTCTCAGGCCCGACTCGAGCTCGTTCAGGACCATGAACGGGTTGATGCACCCCTCGCCCTTGTCGGAGACCAGGGCGTTGCTGATCTTGTCCTGGATGTAGCGCGGCGAGATGCCGTCCATGCCCTCGCGCATGGCCTCCTTGCGCAGCTCCTTGACATTGTCCTCGGTGAAGCCGGGCAGCGTCTTGCCGTTGTAGAGACGCAGCTTCTGCAGGAGCGTCAGGTCGGCCTTCTTGGGCTCCTCCAGACGCGTCAGGACCGCCCACATCGCCGCCATCTCGAGAGTGTGCGGCGCGATGTGCTTGCCCTTGATCCGCGACGGGTTGTAGTCCTTCTCGTAGATCTTGATCTCCTCGGACAGCTTGGTGATGTAGGGGATGTCGATCTTCACCGTGCGGTCCCGCAACGCCTCCATGAACTCGTTGTGCTGCAGCTTCCGGTACTCGGGCTCGTTCGTGTGCCCGATGATCACCTCGTCGATGTCGGTCTGGGCGAACTTCTTCGGCTTGATCTTGTGCTCCTGGGACGCTCCGAGCAGGTCGTACAGGAAGGCCACCTCGAGCTTCAGCACCTCGATGAATTCGATGAGTCCGCGGTTCGCCACGTTGAATTCGCCGTCGAAATTGAAGGCGCGTGGATCGGAGTCGGAGCCGTACTCGGCGATCTTGCGGTAATTGATGTCGCCGGTCAGCTCGGTCGAATCCTGGTTCTTCTCGTCCTTCGGCTGGAAGGTCCCGATACCGACCCGATCCTTCTCGGACAGGATGAGCCTTCGCACCCGGACGTGCGACACGATCTTCGTCCAGTCGCCCCCGTAGCGCAGCACCAGCTCGCGATAGGTCTGCCGGCAGGAGGGGCAGAGATCGCCCTCGAGGATCACGCGCTCGCCTTCCGGCCGGCCCTCGTTCAGCATGCGCAGGACCTCGGGGCGCAGCTCCTCGGGAACGAGGTGGAGCGCCTCCTCGTGCATCGGGCACGCGATGATCTCGTTCTGGTCGGTGCGCTTCCGTCCGATGTCGCCCTGCACCACCCACGTGAACGTATAGAGCGCCCCCTCCGGAGTGCGCGAGTAGTCCTCCAGACCTTTCTTCAGGAGCCGCACGATGGTGGACTTCGAGGAGCCGACCGGGCCATGCAGCAGCAGGACCCGCTTCTCCGTCCCGTAGCGCTTGGCCGCCGACTTGAAGACGTTGACGAGCTTCATCAGCGGAATGTCGAGACCGAAGATCGCGTCGACGCCGCCATGATCCTTGTCGTCGAAGAAGTTGTAGTGGATGATCTTCTTCTTGTACTCGTAGTATTCCCGCGTCCCCTTGGACAGGATCATGTCGTAGATGCGCTGGAACGCCGTCCTCGTCACCTTGGGGTTGTGGCGGACGATCTGGAGGTAGTCCTCGAAGCTTCCCTCCCAATGCTGGTCCCTGAAACCCCGCAAATCCTGGAGCCTCCCGATCAGTTGGACGATGTCTTGGCCCGTGGGCACCGGCTTCACCTCCCGCTCAGGCATCGCGTCTCGGGTGGGGGAATGTGACGTATCTCTTTGGTAGGCCATGCGTTCCTCTATTTCAAAGTACCTAACCGTAATATAAGGCGCAGTCAGGGAATTGTCAAAATCTTTTCCCCCGCCACGCGGTGTCCCGCCGGCGAGGCTCCGGATGACCCCCGAGCCGCGCCGCGCGCGGCCGGCGACCGCGTTTGTTGACAGCACGGGAGCGAGTCATTAACATCGCGGGGGTCGACGCGCAGAGGGGGACAGTGGGCCCGCGGGACCCGAGACGCACCGTCCAGGATGACATCCGGGAGGTTCTCGCCGACCCAGCCGCGCGAGGAGCCCGCCTGATCGAGGCGATCACGGCGATCGGCACCCGGCATTCCGTCGAGCCGTTTCGCGCCGTCCTCGGCTCCACCGTCGCGCTCGAGAGGACCGAGCCTCAGGCTCGGACCGCCATCCTGGCCATCGACGAGCGCCGCGGACACCTCGAGAGTCTGCTGGGAAGGGATCCCGGCTTTGTCGTGGCCGGGTGCGATCTCCTCCACGGGACCGAGCCGGCGCTTCGCGATGCGGTTTTCCGGCAGGAGGCGTCGGAGGCGTTGCCGCCCGAACCCCCGGTCGACGGCGACGGCTCCGCGTCGCTGCGGGAGGCGCAGCGCCTCGAGACCCGCCGCTCCGAGCGTTCGGGGCGGCCTCTGGCGGTCGTGGTCCTCTCGGTCGATCCGGCGGACGCTCCATCGCCCGAACTGTTCGCGGCGGCCGTCGCGTCCCTGCGCGGCGGCGCGCGTGATGCGGACCACGTCGCCGGCACGCCGCCCGCGGAACTGATCGTTCTCCTGCCGTGCACCGGGGGTCGTGAGGGGCAGCGGGCTGCGGAGCGGTTCCGCAACATCCTCGTGAAGACCACCGCCCTCGGCTGGCGGGCGGGGGTCGCCTTCGGCGAGCCCGGGGCCGCGGAGGCCCGC
>Ga0070697_100000451_pt1 | contig 31549 bp, 23 predicted proteins | sample KBSK1501metaG_FD_65475 | JGI IMG/M metagenome (GOLD analysis project Ga0070697, IMG submission 65475) | Corn, switchgrass and miscanthus rhizosphere microbial communities from Kellogg Biological Station, Michigan, USA - KBS K1-50-1 metaG | ecosystem: Host-associated > Plants > Roots >...
CGTGCAGGACAAAGCCGGCGACGAAAACTATCTGGTCTACGCGGTCAACCCGGCGGAGAATCCGGCAGCCGGCGAGGACGTGCCCGCCGCCCGCAATCTGACCGATGCGAAGGGCGTGCGCGCTGCAATCTATTCGGTGCCGCGCAGTGAACCCGACGCGATGTACATTGGACTAAACGATCGCGACAAGGCCTGGCACGACCTCTACAAAGTAAAAATCTCAACCGGCGAACGCACTCTGGTTCGCAAGAATACCGAGCGCATCACGAGCTGGGTATTTGATCTCAAAGATCAACTCCGTCTGGCAACCCGCTCGGCAGACAATGGCGACACCGAAGTCCTGCGCGTTGACGACAACGGCTTTACCAAAGTCTATTCCTGCAACGTCTTTGAAAGCTGTGGGCCGGTGCGTTACCACAAGGACGGCCAACGCGTCTACTTTGAAACCAACAAGGGCGCCAACATTGACCTAACTCGGTTTGAACTTTTTGATCCCGCCACCGGTAAAGAAGAGTTGGTCGAGTCGGATCCTATGAACCGCGTAGACTTCGGAGGCGCTAATTTCTCTGAAGTGACCGATGATCTTATCGTCACCACTTACGACGATGAGCGCGAGCGGCTTTATTGGAAAGACAAAGCCTACGAAGCTGATTACAAATTTTTGCAAAAGAAATTTCCGGGTAAGGAAATTGCTTTCGGTTCGGGAACGAAGGATGAGCGGCTTTTCCTGATTGTCGTCAACAGCGACACCGAACCGGGCGAACGTTATCTGTTCGATCGCAACACCAAGAAGTTAACGCTGCAGTATCGCATTCGCGAAAAACTTAACCGCGACTACCTGGCGCCAATGACCGCGGTTCGTTACAAGTCGTCTGACGGTCTCGAGATTCCCGCTTATCTGACTTTGCCAAAAGGCGTGCCCGCGAGGAACCTGCCCGCGATAGTGTTGCCGCATGGTGGTCCATGGGGCCGCGATTCCTGGGGCTACAACGGGTTCGATCAGTTTCTGGCAAACCGCGGCTATGCCGTGTTGTCGCCCAATTTTCGCGCCTCGACTGGCTACGGCAAGAAGTTTCTTGATGCCGGCAACAAACAGTGGGGCGATAAGATGCAGGACGACGTGACCTGGGGCGCTAAATATCTCGTGGCCCAGGGCATTGCCGACCCGAAGCGGATCGGCATCATGGGTGGATCTTATGGCGGCTATGCAACGCTGGCAGGCGTAACTTTCACCCCCGACCTCTACGCCGCGGCTGTTGATATCGTTGGACCGTCAAACCTGGTGACACTGCTGGAAACCATTCCACCTTACTGGGAATCGATCCGCAAGCTTTTCTATGCGCGCATGGGTGACCCGGCCACGCCCGAAGGCAAAGCGCAACTCGAGCGCCAGTCGCCGCTGAATCACGCCAGTAAGATCAAGACGCCTTTGCTCGTGATCCAGGGAGCCAACGATCCGCGCGTTAACAAACGCGAGGCGGACCAGATTGTCATCGCCCTCCGCGATCGCAATTATCCGGTTGAGTATCTGGTCGCTCCGGATGAAGGCCACGGCTTTGCTCGTCCGGTTAACAACATGGCGATGTTCGCAACTACCGAGAAGTTTCTGGCGAAACATCTGGGCGGCCGTTATCAGGAAACGATGACTCCGGAGGTCGCGAAACGACTGACGGAAATCACAGTGGATGTGAAAACCGTCTCCCTGCCAAAGAAGATGGAGCCGGTTGGCGCCAATGCCCCCAAGCCGGCGGTTGATCTCCAGGCAGGTAGCGCAAACTACAATGCTTCAATCGCTCTTGGCGGACAGAATATTCCGCTGACTATCAAGACCGACACGAAGGAGGATGCCGGCGTATGGGTGGTGACGGAGACCGTGGTCACGCCACAAGGAAACATTACCGACACTTCAACCATCGAGAAAGGCTCGCTGGTTTTGAAGCGACGTGTCTACACGCAAGGTCCAGTGAGCATTGAGGTCGACTTCAAAGACAACAAAGCGAGCGGTTCGATGTCTATGAACGGTCAAGCGAAACCAATCGCGGTTGATTTGGGCGGCGACGTCTTCGGCGACGGCGCCGGTGGATTCAATGTGATTGCCGCGTTACCGCTCGCCGAGGGTTACACCACGAGTTTCCGCAACCTCGATGTCGAGAAGCAAAAGCTGGAGATGAAGAACCTGAAAGTTGTGGGGGTCGAGAGCGTGACTGTTCCGGCCGGCACTTTTGAAGCGTACAAGGTTGAAATCACTTCAGCCGACAACGAAGCCGACAAGACGACGCTATGGATCGTCAAAAACTCGCGCAAGGTGGCAAAGGTTAGCGCTGTGTTGACCGCGCTGAATGGCGCGATACTTACGTCGGAACTGGCGCAGTAGCGAACGCAACAACCCCACAGCACTCAAGGGCGGCTGGTGTCTTCGGAAGCCAGCCGCTGTTTTGAGTTTGATTCGCCGTCCAAGCAGTATCGATTCGAACATGCAAAAGGCCTTGCTTACGGCTGTGCCGCCTGATGTGCGGAAAGGCTTAGCCTTTCCGTGACGCTAACCTAGAATCATGAGGCTACGCCTCATGCATATTATTTCACGCGACGATCCGGCCTTCTACATTACCGCGGTAGCCAAAGACCGCCTTCCGGTATTTCGAACCGCCGTTCTCAAAGGCATAACGTGTGACGCTCTCGATGAAGCTAGAAAGTCGGCAGGTTTTTCCATCTATGCTTACGTCATAATGCCTGATCATCTGCATGCGATAACTGATAGCCATCGAAAACCATCCGAGACTCTCCGCTACATTAACGGCATCATCAGCCGTCGGGTTATTGATTATCTCAAGGAGCACGCCCATAATTCCTCACTCCGGAAACTCAGGCATGAAACAAAGGAAAGGGCTTATCGCTATTCACTTTGGGACCACCATAGCAATGTGTTTTCAATTTTTAGTGAAGATATGTTCATGCAGAAAGTGAATTACATCCACCAGAATCCGGTGAGGGCCGGCCTTGTCGAAAAGGCCGAGGATTATCGCTGGTCGAGTGTGCGATGGTGGAAGCGTTGTCCTTTGGAAGATGAACCTCTCAAGATCGATCTCGACCGGATCTCTTGGAGGAGAGGCACAGCCTCATGATATAGAAGAGCGGGTCGGAAAGGCAGAGCCTTTCCGCACATCAGGCGGCACAGCCGCGATCGCCTCGCAGAGTGTCAAAGCATGAAGGTATTCCTACGAATTCAAAGCAGACGAACAATCAACCATGAAAACTCTAATCAAAAACGCCCGCGTCATCACTGCAGCTGACGACTACCACGCTGACATCCTGATCGAAGACGAGCGCGTCTCCGTCATCGGCGCAAAGCTCGACATGGCCGTGGACAAAGTGATCGACGCCGCCGGCAAGCTCGTGATCCCGGGCGGGATCGATCCGCACACGCACATGGAACTTCCCTTCGGCGGCACTAAAGCCTCCGATGATTTCACCACCGGCACGCGCGCCGCCGCGCACGGCGGCACCACCACCATCATCGATTTTGCCGTGCAGTACAAAGGCGAGTCGCTCATCCAGGGCATCGACAACTGGCACAAGAAGGCCGAGGGCAAGACGGCGATTGACTATGGCTTTCACCTGATCACGACGGAACTTGAAGACAACCAGATCGAAGAACTGCACACCGCCATGGACGAGGGTGTGACCAGCTTCAAGATGTTCATGGCTTATCCCGGAGTTTTCCTCGTTGACGATGCGACAATCTTCCGGGCCATGTCGGCTGCCGGTGAGCGTGGCGGTTTGATCTGCATGCACGCTGAAAACGGCATCGTCATAAACGAGATCATTAAGCACGCCCTGGCTAAGGGTCATACCGCGCCCAAGTATCACGCGCTAACTCGCCCGACAATCGCCGAAGCAGAAGGCGTGCATCGCGCGATCGCGATTGCGGAGATGGCTGAGTCGCCGGTTTACATCGTTCACCTGTCGTGCGCTGACGCGCTCAACCAGGTTCGTCAGGCGCGAGATCGCGGCATACCCGCCTTCGCCGAAACGTGTCCGCAGTATCTCTTCCTTTCCCTCGATGACTACGGTGAAGACTTCAACGGCGCTAAGTATGTGATGACGCCCCCGCTGAGAGACAAGTCAAACCAGGCAGAGTTGTGGAAGGGCCTGAAGATGGACGACCTGCAGGTCATCTCAACTGACCATTGTCCCTTCTGCATGAAAGAGCAAAAGGAACTCGGCCGCGACGACTTCAGCAAGATTCCGAATGGCGCGCCCGGCGTCGAGAACCGCGTACCGCTCATCTACAACGGCGGCGTTATCGAGAACCGTATCAGCCTCAACCGCTTCGTCGAACTGACCTCGACCGCGGCCGCAAAGATGTTTGGTTTGTTCCCGAAGAAGGGCACGATCGCTGTGGGCTCGGACGCCGACATCGTTATCTTTGATGGCGAGAAAGAACAGACACTCGGCCTCAAGACCAGCCACATGAACGTCGACTACAACACGTATGAAGGAAAAAAGATCAAAGGTGTCGTGGAGACTGTGCTTTCACGCGGCAAGGTTGTAATCGAGAATGGCGAGTACAAAGGCAACGCCGGCGATGGACAGTTTCTGAAGCGTGGCACGTGTGTCTCGATGTAGTCGAGCCTTTAACCACGGAGATGTTTGTAAATGCCGGCTTCTATCATGAACGGAGCACTGATACTTTTGCTGCTACGCGATTCAGCAAGCAGCTGGAAGGAACTCTGTGACAAACTCGGCATAGACCTGGTATCTCACGCGGAAGAGTCAAACAGAATATATTTGTCAGAGATGCTTGTCGGTCTTCGTAAGGTCGGGTTGGTGCATTACCGAGGCAAGACTCCACAAAAAAGCTCTAAGATCAAATCCACGGGTCAGTGGGAACAGATCCAAACCGCTATCGGAAGACCGAAGTTGGCGGACATAACCGCAATTTCCGACAACGCAAGGGGCGTTGTGGTCAAGCCAATCTTCGGGCGGGTTATTGGAGATCATAAACCGGCCCAGGTCTTTGTTCTGATGCCCTTCAACGCTGAGCTGTCGGAGTTGCACAAGATACATTTCAAGAGGCTCGAGCAGGAGCTGGGCGTGACAATCAAACGCGCTGACGAGCTCTACAGCCTTAATGAATCTTTTATGACCAAAGTCTGGCGGGCAATATATTTCGCAGACTTGATTATCGCTGATTGCACTCAAAAGAATCCGAACGTCTTTTACGAGATCGGTCTGGCCCACGTCCTCGGTAAGCCGGTCGTGTTCATCACCAGGAGCGACGACGATATTCCCTCTGATATCAAACACCTCGATTTCATTGAGTATAAGTACGATAACGAAGGCGTTGACTCCTTGTTGGTGAAGTTAGCAGGAATCATCCGGGAAAAGCTCAACTTAGCGAGTCCATGAAGTGTTTTATTCTCCAACCCTGACACGTATTGCTATCGCCTCGTCGCTCTGGCCAATTTCGCCCAAACTTCGACAAAACACTTGTAGCGCTTGCTTCTATTGTCTTACTATTCGCGCGGTCTAAAATCCCTTCAGAACTAATCCACGGAGAACTGACGACCGTCCGTTCGGGTGGCGCCACTAAGCAAACGAATGATTAGAAAAATACTGTTGGTTTTTGTGATCGTGCTGACTGCGAGCGCCACCCTCGCGCAAAATGCAGTTGATCGTCCACTGATTACGGTGACTGGCCAGGCCGAGGTGAGAGTGCCTCCCGACGAAGTTGTTTTCACGCTAGTGGTGGAGTCCGTCGACAAGGACGTGTTGGCAGCTAAAAAGAAAACCGATGAGAGCGTGAAACAGGTTTTTGCGCTGGCCCGGGACAACAAAGTCAATACGGATGACGTTCAGACCAGCTACATCAGCGTTGAGCCGAAATACAACACGGATGATCTCGCATATGGTGATGAGCGCCGCGGCGTGAAGCGCGTTTTTATCGGTTACGAGGTATCAAAAACAATTGCGATTCGGCTGAAAGACATTTCACGGTTTGATCCGCTGCTATCTGATGTCTTGAAGGCCGGCGTCACGAAGGTCAGCAACGTTGAGTTTCGTGATTCACAAATCCGCAAGCATCGGGACCAGGCGCGTGCGATGGCCATCAAGGCGGCCCAGGAAAAGGCGAATCTGCTCGCACGCGAAATCGGACAAACAATAGGCCCGGCATACTCAATCACTGAAGGAGTAGCCAGCCGCTACCCTCCCAACGCCATGATGCAGAACACTACGTCTGTCATTAGCGGCGAACTTTCGGCCGGAGAATCCGAGAGCGCGATCGCGCCGGGCCTGATCTCAGTCACCGCGCAAGTCACGGTCAGTTTCGAACTCAAATAATTACTGACATAGTCTCGTCCACCACGCCGACATCTATGATAAGCAGCTCCGAGACAATTCAACATCCCGATGGTCGTATCGAACTGAATCCCGAGGCTGCCGAGGAGATTGGCAGGAGTCCTCTCTACAACAGCGACCTGGCGCCGGTCCCCGTCTCCAGGCGCAATTGGACTACCTACAACTATGCCGCGCTCTGGATCAGCATGGCGCACTGCATCCCGACTTACATGCTTTCTTCGGGATTGATCAGCGCCGGGATGAATTGGTGGCAAGCGCTGATCACGATCCTACTGGGCAACATTATCGTTCTGATTCCAATCCTGCTGAATTCGCACCCGGGCACAAAATACGGAATTCCCTTCCCGGTATTCGCGCGCGCAGCCTACGGCACCTACGGATCAAATCTCCCGGCTCTTATGCGCGCGATTGTCGCCTGCGGCTGGTTTGGTATCCAGGCATGGATCGGCGGCGAGGCGCTACACACTTTCTTCAAAGCGATTATTCCCGGATGGGCCACTCTACTCGGCGGACCGATCGGCGGGCATGCGCCGACTGAATGGTTATCGTTTCTACTCTTCTGGGGACTGAACATCTACATCATCTACCGCGGCATGGATCTACTTAGAAAAGTAGAAAACTGGGCGGCTCCGTTCGTTCTGATTATGACTTCGCTGCTGCTTGGGTGGGCAATATGGAAAGCGAATGGTCTTGGTTACTTGTTAACGCAACAGAGCAAGTTTCATAACCTTAAAGAGTTTTGGCCAATTTTCATTCCTTCTCTGACCGGCATGATCGGATTCTGGGCCACACTTTCGCTGAACATGCCAGACTTTACACGGTTCGGGCATAGTCAACGCGAACAAGTGCTAGGACAAGTGGTCGCCTTGCCTACAACCATGACTGTATTTGCAGCGATGGGAGTAATGATCACGTCCGCCGCAGTAGTGATATACCCGCACATGAAGATGGATGAGTTATGGGATCCGATGAAGCTGGTGGGCCAGTTTCATAGTGTGGCGGTAATCGCTATCTCGATGTTCACGGTGGTGGTGGCCACGCTCGCCGTTAACATTGCGGCAAATGTTGTCTCTCCGGCGAACGACTTCGCCAATGCCTTCCCCAAGCTTATTTCGTTTCGGACCGGTGGCTTGATCACCGGCATCGTCGGCATTCTGATGCAACCGTGGCGCCTCCTTGCGGATCCTTCCGGCTATATCTTTGCCTGGCTGGTCGGCTATTCCGGTGGACTCGGTTCAATCGCCGGCGTACTGATTGCCGACTATTGGTTGGTGCGCAAGAAGCGGCTCGCACTTCCAGATCTCTATCGCACTAAAGGCGTCTACACTTACAGCAGTGGTTGGAACTGGCGGGCCGTCCTTGCCACGTTGCTCGGTTGTGCCGCTGCGTGGATTGGGTTGGTGGTGTCGGCGCTGAGGCCGCTGTATGATTATGCCTGGTTCGTAGGTTTCGGCACGGCTGCCATAGTTCATCTGGTGTTGATGAGAATCTTTCCACCGTCGTCCGCCACTGCCGACGGCACTGAAGGTCTAGGTTGAATCGCGCGGCCGGGTTCTTTGCTTAAAAGACTGTATTCGACAATCACACTTCAGGAGATAACATGCCACGTACAGTTAAATGCGGTCTCATTCAATGTTCAAATGCAGCCTCAACTGAGTTGCCCATTGATGACGTGAAGCGCCTCAACATCGAAAAGCATCTCGGTTTCATCGACCAGGCAGCTAAGCAGGGCGTGCAGATACTTTGCATGCAGGAGATATTCACCACTCCCTACTTTTGCGCGGAACAGCAAACGCGTTGGTATGAAGCGGTAGAAAGGATTCCCGATGGGCCGACCGTCCGACTGATGCAGGAAGTCGCGAAGACGCATGGCATGGTGCTCGTCGTTCCGATTTACGAGGAAGAGATCACCGGCATTTACTACAACACTGCGGCCGTGATCGATGCGGACGGCAAGTATCTTGGGAAGTACCGCAAAAATCACATTCCGCATGTGAACCCGGGATTCTGGGAAAAGTTTTACTTCCGTCCGGGCAATCTTGGCTATCCGGTTTTCGATACGGCGTTTGCTCGAGTCGGCGTCTACATTTGCTATGACCGCCACTTCCCCGAAGGCGCACGCGCGCTGGGCCTGAATGGTGCTGAGATAGTCTTTAATCCATCAGCAACTGTCGCCGGTCTATCTGAATATCTCTGGCGGATTGAACAACCGGCGCATGCGGTGGCAAACGGCTATTTCGTTGGCGCTATCAATCGCATCGGACACGAAATGCCGTGGGACATTGGCGAGTTCTACGGTCAGAGCTACTTCTGCGACCCGCGTGGCCAGTTTATTGCCGAAGCGGCACGGGATCAGGATGCGCTGGTGGTCGCTGATCTGGATCTCGATATGATTCGCGAAGTGCGTAACACCTGGCAGTTTTTCCGCGATCGCCGGCCGGACACTTACGGCGCATTGGTCGCAGACTAAATAGAGTTCCGAGTTTCAAGTTTCAAGTTCCAAGTTTGTTAAGGCGGTTATCAAAGTGTCCCGGGCAAACTACATCGAACGATTCTGAACGAACTTGAAACTTGGAACTTGAAACTTGAAACTTTCTTGGGAGTACTTATGGATCTATCGATCGTAGTAAACGGAATGACCTTCCCAAACCCCTTCCTGCTGGGCTCTGGCCCGCCAGGAACGAACGCGCGTGTCATCGCCAAGTCGTACGACGCCGGTTGGGGCGGAGCGGTGGCGAAGACTATCAGCCTTGAATCGGCGAAGGTAGTCAACGTCGTGCCGCGATACGGCAAACTGCGTTCAAAGACTTCCGGCGAAGTGATCGGCTTTGAAAATATCGAGTTGATTTCCGACCGGCCTATCGACGTGTGGCTCGACGAGTTTCGCCAGATCAAGAAAGATTATCCGAAGCACATGCTGATCGCGTCGATCATGGAGGAATATGAGAAGGGTCGTTGGCAGGAACTAACGCGCCTGGTGCAAGACACCGGCGTTGACGCCTTTGAGCTGAACTTTTCCTGCCCTCATGGCATGACTGAACGCAAGATGGGTTCAGAGATGGGCGAACATCCGGACCTGTGCGAGCAGGTTACAAGTTGGGTAACTGAAGTTTCAAACATTCCCGTGTGGGCGAAGATGACGCCCAACATCACCAACATCAAGGAGCCCTCACTCGCAGCGGTGCGCGGCGGCGCTGCCGGCATCTCGGCGATCAATACGATTCTTTCGGTGATTGGCGTCGATCTCAACACACTGCGGCCGATGCCGACGGTTGAGGGGCACACGGTGCCTGGCGGCTATTCTTCTCAGGCAGTGCGGCCGATTGCGCTCCGCATGGTTAGCCAGCTGGCATTGGGACTCCCGCAGGACGTTTCCATCAGCGGCATTGGCGGCATTGAAAACTCGCACGACGCGATCGAGTTCCTGTTGTTAGGGTCTTCGACGGTGCAGATATGTACCGGCGTAATGCTCCACGGCGTGAAGATGATCGACGAACTCAAAGAGGGACTCGAAAAATTCATGACGGATAAGGGTTTCAACTCAGTGCAGGAAGTGGTAGGCAAGAGTCTGGGTTATTTTTCCACGCATATGGATCTGGTCCAGAAGATGAAAGCCGCGAAACGATCAAAAGCGGGTGAAGCCAGCCGCGATAACGAATGGGGGCAGAAGGACATTACTGAGAAGACTGCTGAGCTCACTTCGAACTAGCGTTCCTCAGTTTGAAATTGATGGACCGGCGACGACTAGAAAGACTGCAGGTTGTTGGAAAAGTTAGTTATTCCAGGCAACCTGCTATAGAATGCCGCCCGCCATGTTGCTGCAGCAGCCACGATCGCTTGTTTCACCTGTTTTTCGGGATCGTAAATTTGCTTTTGTCCTAGCTGGGGTGGCGGTACTTCAAATTGGTTTGTTCTCCCTAAATCTCCCGGGATGGCAGTGTCCGTTTCTTCAGGTCACCGGGATTCCCTGTCCCGGTTGTGGGCTGACGAGGGCAATGGTCCTTCTGCTGAAAGGCGATCTGAGAGCGTCGCTTCGGTTTCATGCATTCGCGCCAATCTTTCTACTCGCATTCGTGGCGCTGATTCTTTCAATCCTATTACCCAGGGCAGTGGTCCAGTCCACGTTTTCTAAAGTGGAACTCCTGGAGCGTCGAACGGGATTCACCGTCATCATCCTTGTTGGTCTAATTCTCTACTGGCTGGCACGTTTGGTCTTCCTGCAATCGACTTTCGTCCAGCTAATTCGAGGGTAGTCTTAGGCGTTCGACTAATAAATAAACTGGAGGACAAAAGAAATGCTTGGAATACTGGCACTCTTGGTCTGGTTGGGGTGGATGATCTGCTTCGTCATAGTGCTGATCAAACTATTCCAGAATGAAGGCGCACTAAAAGGAATTCTGGGGCTGATTTGCGCGCTCTACACCTTCATCTGGGGTTGGATGAATTCGGACAAGCTCGGAATCAGGAATATCATGATGATCTGGACGCTCCTAACCATTGTGTGTCTCATTCTCAATTTTGTTTTTGGGGCCTCAATGATTCCCGGCTATCCGCGGCCGGTTCCAGCTGTCCCCTAAAGTAAGCCAAACTTAGAAGCCTTTCGGCGGTGACAGCTAACGTGCAATCGCCGCCGGAAGACTTCGATCTTTCGCAAACCCAGCACGCCGCCGGGTATTCACTTAATAAAAACCTTGTGATACAAGTACGCAGCAGAGCAGAGGAAAGAAACGAGTTGGCCAAACCTTAGCCAGCTTCCCCAGTCACCTCGTCCCGTGCGCCTCCCGCTCACCGTTCTAAATTCCACGACCAGACTAGGAGAACCCCATGCAAGACGAGTCTATCCAGAAGACCACCCCTAAATCATCGGACAGGCGAAAATTCATTGGACAATTTGGCGTTACCGGCGCCGCTGCTCTGGCGACCGGAGTTATCTGCATCGAGCCATTCCTGCGAAGCGAGCGTTCACAAATCGAGGCCGCTCCGGCGGCTGGATCGAATCGGCGCGCAAACGATTGCGCGAAACTGCGCCGCGATGCTGCTCAGGCGGGCCTGCAAAACACGCCTCAGAATTTGCAGCACCCTCCCAACGGCGATGAAAGTCTTTACCCAAACAGGATTGCCAACTACTCAAAAGGACTGCCGCACAACAACGACGGCACCGTTGTCTTGAGTGCATATGAAGCGTTGCTAAAAGCGGTCAACAGTGGTCAGCCGTCAGACTTCAATGCGATCCCACTCGGTGGCACTCGTCGGTTAACCAATCCGCAATCAGGTCTGGCGTTTGATATGGAAGGACCGGACGGTCACGCGCTGGTGCAGCCACCGGCCCCGACGTTTGCCAGCCGTGAGCAGGCTGCCGAGATTTCCGAAAACTATTGGATGGCTCTGCTGCGCGATATTCCCTACTCGCAGTATTCATCCAGCCCGATTGCAAACGCCGCAGCAGCCGATCTCAGTCTTTACGGTTCCGATTTTAGAGGAGCTAAAACCGGCGGCGTGGTAACTCCAGCGACGCTGTTTCGAGGTGTGACACCGCCAGATGCGGCCGGCCCTTACCTATCGCAGTTTTTCTACCAGCCGTGCAACTTTGGCGCGAACAAGCTCGAGCAAAGGATCCGAACGACGATGCCCGGCATAGACTACATGACGGATTTCAACACCTGGCTCGCGGTACAGCGTGGGGTTAACCAACCACCGGATGTTTTCGATCCCACCGCGCGCTACATGCGCAACGGTCGCGACATCGGACAGTGGGTACACATCGACGTACTTTTCCAAGCTTACTTTCATGGCTTCCTGATCCTCGCGGGAGCTGGCGCGCCTTTTGACGACGGCAATCCTTATGTCGGCAACCCAACGCAGGACGGTTTCGGCACTTTTGGTGGGCCACACATTGCCGCGCTGCTTTGCGAGGTCGCAACCCGCGCGCTCAAGGCCGTCTGGTTTCAAAAATGGTTCGTGCATCGGCGCCTGCGCCCGGAAGTCCATGCAGCCCGCGTCGATCGCACTATATATCACGGCGCCGGTTATCCGTTGCACACGGAGATTCTGAATTCCCTATCGAGCGCTGGACGTCTTGGCGGATACCTGCCCGCAGGAAACGCACTTTTGCCAATGGCGTTTCCGGAAGGTTCACCTACGCATCCAGCTTATGGAGCCGGACATGCTACGGTTGCCGGGGCTTGCGTAACAATCCTGAAAGCATGGTTTAAAGAGTCGACTAAACTCGTGGATATCGGCCTCAGTCCCGTCGAGCCCATTGTTGATGGATCGAATCTGGTGGCCTATGCCGGAGCCGACGCTGGAGATTTGACTGTGGGCGGCGAGCTAAACAAATTGGCTTCCAACGTCGCGTTGGGTCGCAACACGGCGGGCGTCCATTGGCGTTCAGACGGAACAGAGTCGATGAAACTCGGCGAGCAGCTGGCGATTGGAATCTTGCAGGATCAGAAGGCTTGCTACAACGAAACGTTCGGTGGATTCTCGCTGACGAAGTTTGATGGTACGCAGGTCATAGTCTAGGTTGGTTTGTTCACGTTAACGATCCACGAACTGACACGAATTGCACCAACAAAATTTCGTGTTAGTTCGTGTGGTTGTTAGAACACGTCACTCAAACTCTGCTACGACTGGGGCATGATCCGAGGGCCGCTCCCAGGTGCGCGGTTCGATATCGATCCAGGTGTTCGTGCTGCGCGCCAGCAACGGTTTGGTTATCCACATATGATCGATGCGCAGACCGAGGTTGCGACGAAATGCGCCCGCCCGATAATCCCACCAGGAAAATTGCCCACCCTCTTCATGATGCTGTCGAAAGGTGTCCGTGAACCCCCAGCGCTTGATTTCGTCGAGCGCGGCGCGCTCGGCTTGGCTACACATTATTCGTTCCTGCCAGAGTCGTGGGTTGTGAACGTCGCGATCCTCGGGTGCCACGTTAAAGTCACCGCATAGTATGACCGGAGAAGCGACCTGATAGTGGTTATCGAAAAATGCCCGCAGGCGTTTCATCCAATCAAGCTTAAACTCAAACTTCTCTGAGCCGACCGCTTGTCCGTTTGGAATGTAGACGTTAACGATGCGAATGCCTTCAATCGTGGCCGCCAGCAAACGGGCGTGCGCGCCCTCCTGATCTTCGTAGTTGCCTCGTTGCAGCTCGGCGCATTCCTGCCGCGCAATAATCGCTACGCCGTTATAGCTTTGCTGCCCAAAGACACTCGCGCAATAACCTATCTTTGAAAATTCCTCAAAGGGAAACTTATCGTCGGTACACTTCGTCTCCTGCATACAAAGAACGTCAGGCCCGACAGCTTCAAGCCAGCGAATGACATGTGGCAAGCGAGCGATTATGGAGTTGACGTTCCAGGTAGCAATCTTCATGAAAGTTGTGTGCTGGTAAACTTAACGTCTCACCTGAGAACAGCGCAAGCGCTGAAAACTCAAAGTGGCGGGTTAGGAACCGAATAGCTCGGATCTGTTCTATACTCTCGCAACTAACACAACACACTTATGCCGCAACTTAAACCACTCAAAAAACTCGTTAGCAAAGCGCGCAACCTGCGCGATAGCCACCAGGAACGCCACCGGCCCACGGGCTTCGGCTTCGCACTCGCCGATAGCATTGACTATCTCGACGCTGGTCATTGGAACGCCGTGGTTCAGGGCAAATCATTGTTCCTATCGCCACCTTACCTGCGCGTTCTCGAACAAGCCGGTCCGGATAATCTGCGACAGCGATACGCGCTCATTTTCCGCGGACGCGATCCGGTAGCGGCAGTGGCCGCGCAAAGCGTTACGGTGTCCCTCTCGCGCGTGAGTAAAAAGTCAAAGACCGGAAGAGCGGCAGCACCACTTGAGAAGGTCCAAGAGACAATGCTCGTTTGCGGAAATCTTCTTTCATGGGGCATGCACGGGATTGCTTTTGCCCCTAACGAAGACGCCACGGAGCTTTGGCCCGCCATTGCCGAAGCCCTCTACCGTCTTCGTCGAGCTGACAAGCTGTTTGGGAATACTGATCTCATAATGGTTAAGGACATAACCGACCCTTACGCCGCCGGCGCCTCAGTTCTTTCCCGGTTCTCCTACCGCCAACTGGAAACTGAGCCCAACATGGTTCTGGACATTTCGCCAAAATGGACGACCTATGAAGACTATCTGGCCAGTCTGACTTCCAGATACCGCAAACAGGCGAAAGACATTGCAAAGGAAGTTGCCGCTGCCGGACTTCAGGTCGAACTCCTTGATGGACCCGCTGAGGTAGCACGTCACGCCGAGGCTATACATGCGCTCTATCTGCAAACGCATCACAACGCGCGGGTGAGATTGGTGACGCTCTCTCCGAAATTTCTTCCGACCCTGGCGGCGCAACTCGGCAAGGACTTACGCTGCACGATCCTCAGAAGCGACGATCAACTGTTGGGATTTGTAACGACTGTGCGCGACGGGGAAACGGCAGTGGGCTATTACATCGGTTTCGATCGAAAAGCCAATGCGGACGTGCCAATCTATTTTCGCTTGTTGCAGGCGGTGGTTGACGACGCAATCAAATTCGGCTGTCGGAGTCTCTCGTTGGGCCGCACCGCGCTCGAGCCAAAAGCACGCCTCGGCGCCAGACCCGATCCCTTCCGCATCTGGATTCGCCACCGAATCCCTTTGCTTAACGTGCTCGTGCGCGGACTGCTCCACACCATCTCACACCATGACGAACCGCCGGAACGAAACCCGTTCAAGTAGGCGACGCCGCAACGAACAATTGTCATTAGATCACAGAGTGTTAATCAACGCGGCTAATAGTGCGCCGCGTCGCGGAATGTCATCGACGATGATGTGCTCGTGAACGGCGTGCGCTCCGTCGCCATCAATTCCGAGTCCGTCCAAAACGGCGGCGCCTGCGGCCGCAGCGAAGTTTCCATCCGACGCCCCACCCACCTGAATTTCGCCTAGTTTGAAGTTTAGTTGAAGAGCAAGGGCTTTTGCCTGGTTGTAGAGACCGAGAACCTTTTCGTTACGCTCCAGCGGCGGGCGATTAATACCGCCCCTAACGATCAATTGCACGCGCTCGTCATAAGGACGTAGGTTGAAAATCTCATTTTCGATTCGCGCCGCCTCGTCGCTATTGCTGAAACGCACATCGACCTCCGCACGCGCCGCCGCTGAAACAACGTTTGAAAGCGTGCCACCCTTAAAGACGCCGACGTTAACGCTGATGCCGCCCGATGAGCCGTTGTATGAATGCAACCTCTCAGTCTGGCGCGCTAACTCCAGAATTGCACTGGCGCCTCGCTCGGGCTCCAAACCCGCATGTGCCGCACGGCCGCGCGCTTCAATCGTAAAGATTCCAGTTCCTTTGCGACCGGTCTTTGCGCGACCACCATTTCCCGGTGGTTCCAAGACCAGCACTGCGTGTGCCCGACGCGACGCCGCTTCAACGAGCTGTTTTCCGGTGCGACTTCCCGTCTCTTCATCACAGGTCAGCAGCAATACAACTGGACGCTTCGGAGTGAGCCCGGTAGTTCCGCAGGCTTGCATTACTTCAAGCGCGAGAGCGCAGTTGGCCTTCATGTCAAACACGCCAGGTCCGTACGCGCGATTTCCCTCCAGGCGCCAGGGACGTTGCTTCAGAGAGTTCCGGGGGTGAACAGTATCCGTATGGCCCAAAATGACGATTGGCTTTTCGCGCGATTCACCAAATGCAGTTACCCTCAGATGTTCTCCATAGTCTTCGCTGGCTACCCGTTCAATGGTTGTCACCCGGCTGATCGCCGCAGCAGCGGCCGCCAGCAGCGAGACTACAGCTTTGCTACCTGCCTCGTCGCCAGACGGCGATTCCGTTTCGACCAACGCGCGCGCAAACGCAACTACCGCGTCCTGGCGGCTGGCAAAGTAGTCACTCAACGCTTTGGTAATTGAAGAGGAAAGCTCCATGTGTTTTGAAAAGCCTTGCGACTGTTGCGTGGTGGCGTAGATATTAAGCCATGCCAGGCTGTTTGCAGAACCAACAACAGTCTCTAGCTGATGAACTCAGTCCTGACCGTCAAACTATCGATTCTCCGTTGATTAACTTCGAAGCCGATGCCTGCTTTGCCAGGCGCGCTGATGGTTCCATTCTTCGAAACCGTTACTGGCGGATTGATAATGTCTTCAGCCCAGTATCTGGAACTGGCTGAAACATCGCCTGGCAACGTGAACCCTGCTAGCGTGGCCATGGCGATGTTGTGTGCGCGACCAATGCCGGACTCGAGCATCCCGCCGCACCACACCGGGATATTGTTCTCGCGACAAACTCGCTCAACCTCTTTCGCCTGAGTGTGCCCGCCAACCCTGCCTAACTTCAGATTGATAATTCGCCCGGCACCCAGCTGAATCGCGTGTTTTGCATCCTCGCTCGAGTGAATCGATTCATCCAGACAAACCGGCGTCTTGATCTGTCTCTGCAATTCAGCGTGATCGAAGATATCGTCATGAGCCAGCGGTTGTTCCACCATCATCAAGTTGTATTGATCAAGTTCTTTGAAAAGAGCTGCGTCGGCGAGCGTGTAGGCGGAGTTCGCGTCAGCCATCAGACGGATTTCGGGAAACTTGTCGCGCACTTGAGCGATGATCTTCAAGTCCCATCCCGGCTTTATCTTGATCTTGATGCGCTGATAACCGGCCGCTAACTCAGTTTCTATCTTTTCAAGCAAGGCTTCCGGCGTATTCTGTATGCCAATTGAAACCCCGCTCGAGATCTCCGGGCGCGTACCACCCAAATGTTTCCACAACGGCCTATTCAATAGCTTTGCTTCAAGATCCCAACAGGCATTTTCAATGGCCGCCTTAGCCATACGATGCCCGCGCACGGCCTTCATCAGTCCCCAGGTTTCTGCTGCAGTCTCGATGTCTTTGCCGAGAACCATCGGAGCGAGGAACGTTTTGATTGTGGGCCACGCCGTTTCGATCCACTCGTCAGAATAGAACGGACCTTCTCCGGCAGTGCACTCGCCCCAACCCTCAGCGCCCTCGTTGTCAGTTGCGCGAACCAACAAGATGCGCCGCTCAGTGGTGCGCCCGAAGCTGGTCTCGAAAAAGTGAATTAGAGGAAGGCGAATCTCACGCAGTTCAACCGAAGCTATGATCACTTGATGCCAGACTCCATCAGGAAGGATTTAGTTCAGAAGTCAGCAATTATGCCCGTGACCGACGGCTTTGTCAGCCTGAACGATTGTCGCGATGCAGGAATCGCTAATTTGACCGACCTGTAATTAGTTTGACCGACCTTTAAAGCGACTGGACCTAATCCTCATTTCCAGCTTTTAGTTTATCGAAAACCAATACAAGAAATCTGGTATTTCCCTTGACCCTATGCAAGATTGCTGGTTAAACTTTTCGCTCATTCTCAGGATTCAGTTACTGATCGTCTGTTATTGGATCTATCGAATGTACCCCAACCACTCTGGCAAGTCCGTCCTGTCGAAAGAACCGTCAACCTTTTGCTTTGGAGATACCTAAATGCCAAGTCCCGACAACAATCGTAAACGGAATATTTATTCACGCCGTAATGTTAGCAAGCATTCGGAGCGACGACTTCTCTTATCGCTGCTAATCCTGACTCCCGTGCTGATAGCGGCAATCTTCGCTTTCGTACCGCGTTCATCTGCCCTTACGAACAGTGGAAGTATCACCACGTTTGGGTCAGCCTTAACCGAAAACTTCGATACGCTCGCGCAGACCGGAACTGGTATTACGTGGACAGACAATTCGACGATTCCGGGGTGGTACTCGAATCGCACGACGTACAATTCGGGTACGGGGTCGTCCAACACCGGAGCGCTCTATAGTTTCGGCGTCGCCGGAACCAATCCGGTAACTGACCGCGCGCTGGGATCGGTCGCGTCGGCTGGAACCCTAACCGTTTACCAGGCCGCCAGGCTGACCAACAATACCGGCGGAACCATCACTTCGCTTGATATCAGTTACATTGGAGAACAATGGCGGAACGGCGGAAACGCCCTCGCTCATTCTCTTACTTTTCAATATCAAGTGGCCAACGCTGGGGTTGTGACTGGCGCCAATACTCCGACCACCGGGTGGACGACTTTCAATCCCCTGACCTTTACCGGGCCGATTGTCGGAGCAGCGGCTGCAACGCTCGACGGTAACGCACCGGCTAATCGCGTCGCGATATCATCGACATTAACGGTTACCGCAACCAGCGGACAACAGATTTGGATACGATGGGAAGACCCAGACAATTCGGGCAACGATCACGGGCTAGCGATAGATGACTTCTCGGTTACCGCTCACGGCTTCTTTCCGGGTGAGACCGCGCCCTCGGTAACGGCGACTTCACCTCTTAACAACGCAACGAATGTCCCTGTTAGCAACAACATTGACATCACTTTCAGCGAGAGCGTCAACGCAACCGCGAGCGCTTTTTCCATTCAATGCCCCAGTGGCTCACCCCAGGCTTTTTCACAGACTGCTTCTCCCAGCACCACTTTCACACTGAACCCGACGGCCGATCTTCCATACAGCACCGTTTGCACGGTGACGGTTACTGCCAATCAGATAACTGATACCGACGTGAGCGATCCACCCGATCAAATGGCCGCGAACTTTGTCTTTTCGTTCACGACGGCAGATCCGCCCACACCGGTCGCGACAAACGTCATCATCAACGAAATCGACGCGGACACACCCGGAACCGACACGGCGGAGTTCATCGAGTTATACGACGGCGGTGTGGGTAACACGTCGCTCAACGGATTGGCTGTGGTTCTTTTTAACGGTAACGGTGACGTGTCCTATAACGCTTATGACCTTGACGGATTCACGACCGATGCCAACGGCTATTTTGTAATTGGAGACAACCTGGTGCCGGGCGTTGATTTGGTCAAACCGGATGGCTTCATACAGAACGGCCAGGACGCGGTTGCACTCTATGCCGCTAACGCCACAGATTTTCCGAATGGTACAGCTGTTACGACGACCAACCTTCAGGATGCGATCGTCTATGACAACGGACAAGCGGACGATGCAGGACTCCTCGTTTTACTGAACGCCGGCCAGCCCCAGGTCGACGAAGGAGGTGCGAACAGCTCTCTCGGGCGTTGTCCCAACGGTTCCGGTGGAGGACGTAACACCTCTACCTATTACCAGGGAACTCCCAGTCCTAAAGCTGCAAGCAACTGTCCGCCTACACAACCACCGAGCACCAGTCCGATCTTGATCAGTCAGGTATATGGCGGCGGAGGCAACTCTGGCGCAACCTACCAGAACGATTTCGTCGAGCTGTATAACCGCAGCGCTTCACCGGTTGATACGGCTGGCTGGTCGATTCAATACTCAGCGGAGGACGGAGACGGGTGGGCCTTTGGTACACAACCGCTGGGGGGAACGATTGGCCCGGGTGAATATTATTTGATCGCTCTGGGATCGGGTGGAGCCGTTGGCTCTCCCTTACCACCATCTCAAATTCACGGTCTGATAAACATGAGTGGCACCAGTGGCAAGGTTGCACTCGTGAACAGCTTTGATGCACTGGTCGGCAATTGTCCGCTTGGCGATCCTTCGCTGCTGGATTTTGTCGGCTACGGAAGTCCTGATTGTCGGGAAGGCGCTGCTCCGGCGCCGGCGCCAAGCAATACCACTTCAATCTTCCGACAGGGCGGTGGCAGCATAGACACCAACAACAACGGAAGCGACTTTTTCACTGGGGCACCGAATCCGCGTCAGACGGCGCCGATTGTGGAATTAGGTCCACTGGTTCTAAGCACCGATCCGCGCAAAAACGGCACCAATGCGCCGCGTGATGCGAGTATGACGATTACGTTTACTGAGCCGGTGGACGTAGTTGATCCGTGGTTCGACATCACTTGTCCGAGTGGGACGCACAACGTCGCGACGTTCGCGACTACCGACGGAGGCAGGACCCACGTCATAACCCCGAACTTGAACTTCGTCGCCGGCGAGCAGTGCACGGTTACGATCTTCAAAGATCAGATTCACGACACTGACACGGACGACAGCGGGTCTAACACCGACGGTTTGCCGGCGAATTACGTCTGGTCATTCACAGTGTCAACGGGAACCGCGCCGCCCTACCCATCGAGCGTACATCTAACGTTTGGTGATCCGGGTTGCGGAACCATCTACGGTTGCGCGGCTGCCAGCCTCGGTTCGCCGAGTAACTTCCTGATGGACAAGCCCGAGTTTACGATCTCCTACAATCGCGATAAGGGTGGGCCCAACTGGGTAAGCTGGCACCTAACTGACGAATGGATCGGTTCGCTGACTCGCGTTGACACGTTCCGTCCTGACCCGGGGGTGCCTGACACCTGGTATCGCGTGCAGGCATTCGATTTCGCAGGAGCCGGTTTTGACCGCGGGCACATGACGCCCAATGCTGATCGTGACAAGGAGACTTCGATCCCGATCAATCAGGCGACCTTCCTGATGTCAAATATGGTCGCGCAGGCTCCCGACAACAATCAGGGCCCATGGGCGGCTTTCGAGGGTTATCTCAGAACGCTGCTGCCGGCGAACGAGATCTACATTGTCAGTGGTGGCTTCGGCACGGGCGGGACCGGCAGCGCCGGACCTGCGACTACCATTGCCAACGGACACGTAACTGTTCCGGCCCAGACGTGGAAGGTCGCACTCGTGCTTCCCAAGGCGAGCGGCGATGATATCGCTCGCGTCGACTGCTCGACGCGAACCATTGCCGTCATCATGCCCAACGTCCAGGGCATCCGGAACAATCCCTGGGAGACCTATCTGACGAGCGTCGATGCGGTAGAGACGCTGACCGGCTATGACTTCTTCCAAAACCTGCCGGATCCATACGAAAGATGCGTCGAGGCGGGCACTAACGGCGTCAATCCTCCGTTGGACACCGACAACGACGGCGTGCCGGATTCAGGAGATAATTGCCCGTTCGTCTCGAACGCTAATCAAGCGGACCTTGATCACGATGGTCTGGGAGATGCTTGCGATCCCGATGACGACAACGACGGAGTGGCAGATGCGGTGGACAACTGTCCAACTGTTGCCAACGCGAACCAGGCAGACGGCGATGGCGATGGCATCGGCGACGCCTGCGATCCGAACCCGAACGACGGTCCGACCGGAGATCTCGATGGCGACGGCGTTCTCAACAATGTAGACAACTGCCCCCTCACGCCGAATCCCGATCAATTCAACACCGACGGTGATGCCTTCGGCAACGCCTGCGATGGCGATGACGACAACGATGGCATCTCGGACGCAACCGACAATTGCCCGCTGACAGCCAACGCCGATCAGGCCGATAACGATCACGACGGCATTGGTGACGCCTGCGATGATGATGATGACAACGACGGGATTGTCGACACCGCCGACAACTGTCCGCTCACAGCCAATGCTGACCAGGCCGACTTTGATCATGACGGCCTGGGCGATGCCTGCGATGACGACGACGATAACGACGGCGATCCAGACACAACCGATTGTGCGCCGCTAAATGCGGCCGTCAATCACAGCGCAGTCGAAGTCTGTGACGGCATCGACAACAACTGCGACGGGAACGTCGACGAGGGCTTCACGGATACTGACTTCGATGGACAGGCCGATTGTGTGGACACGGATGACGATGGCGACGGCGTGCCCGACGCGACCGACAACTGCCCGTTGTCGGCCAACATGGATCAGGGCGACAACGATCACGACGGCATTGGCGATGTCTGCGATGCGGATGACGATAACGATGGTGTGCCTGATGCGACCGATAACTGCCCGTTATCGGCTAACCCTGATCAGGCAGACAACGATTATGATGGCATCGGCGATACCTGCGATGCCGACGATGACAACGACGGCATCCCGGATGCGACAGATAACTGTCCGTTCACGGCCAATCCTTCCCAGGCAGACACCGATCATGATGGCATCGGCGACACCTGCGATCCCGACGACGACAACGACGGCGTGCCCGATGCTACGGATAACTGTCCGCTTACGGCAAACGCCGATCAGGCGGACACCGATCACGACGGCATCGGCAATGCTTGTGAGGACGACGACGATAACGACGGCGTCCCGGATGCCACTGACAATTGTCCGCTCACGGCCAATCCCAGCCAGGCTGACAATGATCACGATGGTCTTGGCGACGCCTGCGATAACGACGATGACAACGATGGCGTGCCCGATGCAACAGACAATTGTGCTTTCGTCGCGAATCCTGGCCAGGCAGACAACGACCATGACGGTGCCGGGGACGCCTGCGATAGCGATGACGACAACGATGGCATTCCAGACACCGCTGACAATTGTCCGTTTAGAGCTAATCCAAGCCAGTCAGACGTCGATCACGATGGTATTGGCGACGCTTGCGATTCTGACAACGATAACGATGGCGTGCCAGACGCCACGGACAACTGCCCGTTCACGCCCAATCCGGATCAACGTGATACAAACGGAGACGGCATCGGCGATGCTTGCACCCAATTCCAGATAAGTGGAGTGTTTGTAATTGGCGACCGGGTTAGTCTTACTAACGGAGCGACGGTTTATTTCTGGGGCTCGCAATGGTCCCAGAACAATCCGATGAGCGGTGGATCGGCACCAACCGGATTCAAGGGTTTTGAAGACGGATCGGCGGCACCGGCCTGTAATGGCTCATGGGTAAGCGGCCCCGGAAATAGCACGAGTCCACCGGCAACGATACCACAGTACATGGCGGTCATCGTTTCCAGCGCAATCAACAAAGACGGTACCGTCATCTCCGGTGACATTAAGAAGATCATCGTGGTGCGTACCAATCCCGGCTACGGCCCGTCGCCCGGACATCCGGGCACCGGCCAGGTAATTGCGATACTTTGCGATTCAGCGGCTCAATCTGCGAGCCTATTTAATAATCTGCTGAACGCACCAGGTCCATTCGCGTTCGTCACAGATAGCCAATGGTTGGGTGCTGGAGTTGAAACAATGGGCTTCGGCTCCAGGCGCGAGTTCGGTTTTTGAACTCATTGTCGCGGGGCTCTGTAAGGATTGTTTCCGCTCGAGGAAAAAGGACTGGATAGGAGTTAACTCTTATCCAGTCCTTGCGTTTTGAGGGTATCGGTCTTTTGGATTCCGGACGACTTGCCCCTGGTCACTCAGTTGAAGTAATTGTCTGATTATTCAACGCCGCATGCATGGTATGCCACGGCAGTGAAGCGCATTTTACGCGAACCGGAAACTCACGCACGCCGGAAAATATCTTCAGGTTGCCAAGCCCATTCGTCGTGGTCTCTTCATCGAGCTCTCCCGTAACCATTTGATGAAACTCAGTGAAGAGTTGCTCCGCTTCCTGCTTGCTCTTTCCCTTCACCGCCTGCGTCATCATGCTGGCCGCGGCTTTGGAGATTGCGCACCCGGAGCCCTCGAAGCTTATTTCCTTTACGGCACCGTCTTCCAGGTCCAGGTAAACTGTCAGTTGATCGCCACAGAGCGGATTAAATCCCTCAGCCGAATGATTTGCCGATTCAAGCTTACGAAAGTTTCGCGGCTTCTTGTTGTGGTCGAGAATGACCTGCTGGTAGAGTTCGCTTAATTCAGACATATGAAAGACCGTAAATAGTGAAAAGTGAATAGTGAAGAGTCAAAACACTGCTTGGGGTCATGGTAGTTCTTAACTTTTCACTTTTCACTCTTCACTCTTCACTGTTTATGAAAAGATTTCGACAACCTTCTCAACCGTCCGTGCCAGCACATCAACTTCTTCTTTCGTATTGTAGAAGGCGAAAGACGCGCGCGCGGTTGCAGGGATATTGAAACGCTGCATCACGGGCTGCGCGCAGTGGTGGCCGGCGCGAATGGCGATACCCTCCTGATCGAGAATGGTGCCGATGTCGTGAGGGTGAATGTCGTCAATTACGAACGACAGCACACTCATCTTTTCTCGGGCTGTACCAATAATTCGCACTCCCTCAATCTTCCTTAGACGCTCGGTTGCATACAGCAACAACTCGTGCTCATGCGCCGCCGCCTTCTGGCGATCGATTGAATCCAGATAGTCGATCGCGGCTCCCAGGCCGATCTGCGAAGCGATTGCCGGCGTTCCCGCCTCAAACTTGTTGGGCAAATCTGCATAGGTCGTCTTCTCAAACGTAACGCTTCTAATCATGTCGCCGCCGCCCTGGAAAGGGTTCATCTTTTCGAGTAGCTCGGCCTTGCCGTAAATGATCCCGCTGCCCGTGGGCGCGAACATCTTGTGTCCCGAGAACGCAAAAAAATCGCAGTCAAGATCCTGTACATCCACCAGCATGTGTGGCGCGCTTTGGGCTCCATCGATCAGGACCGGCACGCCATACTTATGCGCCTGGTCGATCATCTCTTTTACCGGATTGATCGTACCCAACGCGTTGGAGACGTGCGTGAAGGCCACGAATTTCGTTTTCTCGTTGAGCAGCGCGTTGTATTCGTCCTGCAGTAATTCGCCGGCGTCGTTCATCGGGATCACTCGCAGGCGAGCGCCCTTCTCTTCGCAAAGCATCTGCCAGGGTACGATATTGGCGTGATGCTCCAGCGCCGAAATGATGATCTCGTCGCCGGGGCCGATGAACTTGCGCCCGTAGCCATGCATTACCAGGTTGATGCCTTCAGTGGCGCCGCGGACGAAGATACATTCCTTCGCTTCGCGCGCGTTGATGAAACGCTTCACCTTCTCGCGCGCGCCTTCATAGGCGGTTGTCGCCTTCTGGCTTAAGTAGTGAACGCCGCGATGAATGTTGGAATGTTCGTCTTCGAGATAGATGCTGCCGCGATCGATCACAACTTGAGGGACCTGCGATGAGGCGGAGTTGTCCAGGTAAACTAGTGGTTTGCCGTTCACGGTCTGACGCAGAACAGGAAAGTCCTCACGGATTCGTTCCACGTCCCAGGCGCGTCCAGTCTGCCTCTTTTCTTCAACGCTCTTTATTTCTGCCGTGGCCATAAAACCTCACCAATGATTGCCAAAGCTACGAACTAGTTTCCTGTTGCCGCGGTATTAGAAAGTAAGCCAGCAACAGGGATAGTAAAACCAAGCCGATCAAAACTATCGGCGCCAGGAACGTGAACACCGCTATCACTGCAAAGCAAATTCCAAAAACCAAAACATGAATGCCGACCACACCCTTCATGATCCGGACCTCCGCTTGCTTTCGCATCAAAAACGCGAGCGTCAATCCACCCAGCAGACAAAGAAGCGAGAAGCTGGCACTCAACGCAGTTACCAATTCGTTGGTCGAACGCTTGAAGCCTGCGCCAAAGTCCTGCTTGTAGGTCGCCATCAAATCAAACAACTGCCGTTGAGTACCATCCTGCGCTGCCGGCTGGATGAACAGGGTCACCGAATGAATCAGCGCGTTCAGCAAGAGAACCACAACGGCTAACCACAGCCAAAATCGGTAGCGCTTCAACATAGCCTTGGAACCTCCGAGCAACTCAGAAAATCAAAGACTAAGAGCGGAACTACGCCTCCAGGCGCGCATTCAGTCGATTCAGTACCGCTTCGTCAAGCTGCTTCCTGATCGAGTCGATCTTTATTTTGCCAATCACTTCTTCGGCGAACCCGTAGGTCAGTAGATTGCGCGCCAGGTCGGGATGAATCCCTCGCGCCTCCAGGTAAAACAGTTCGTCCTCCTCAATCTGCCCGACGGCAGCCCCGTGTGCACACTTAACGTCGTCAGCGAGAATCTCAAGTTGCGGCTTCGTATCCACACGCGCCTCATTCGACAGCAAGAGGTTTTTGTTCGTCTGCATAGCGTCAGTCTTCTGCGCATCATGACGCACAAAAACTTTGCCGTTGAAGACAGCGCGCGACTTGCCGTCAAGAATGCCCTTGTAAAGCTGGTGACTGGTGCAATGGGGCTTTCGATGATCGATAACGGAATGTGTGTCCGTGTGCTGCGTCGCGGTAACCAGGTACAAACCGTCAACCCAGCATTCCGCGCCTTCGTTGTCCATGGTCACATGAATGTCATGTCTCGAGAGCTTAGCGCCAAAGTTGATGGTGGTAGTGTCGTAGCTGGAATTCGCGCCCAGATCCGCCGCAGTGGTGGCCACATGAAAGGCCTCGACGCTCTCGCGCTGCACTTTGTAATGCTCCAGGCGCGCCCCATCCTTAAGCACTATTTCGACAACCGCATTGGTAAAGTACCGGGAGTCGTTAACACTTACAAAACTCTCAATCAGGGTGGCGCTGCTGTTCTCACCGGCAACCATGAGCACGCGTGGAAAACTAGCTGTTTGGGAGCCGTCTGAAATGAAAAGCAAATGTAGCGGTGTCTTCATTACCGCATTCTTTGGCAGGTAAACAAACGCGCCATGTGAAACGAGCGCTGTGTTTAGAGCAGTGAAACCATCGGCAACATAGTCAGCCTGCTGCGCGAGATGCTTCCAGACGATTTCGCGATAACGCTCGTCCGCGATGGCCTCAGAGAGGTCCATCGCGACCACCTCTTCCGGAATCGCCGCCAACGAGGAAAGGTCTTTTCGCAGAATGCCGTTCAGGAAAACCAATTCGCTTTGCGCGGTCTCCACACAACTGAACGACGCTAACGCCTCCGTTTCAAGCTCGCTATCGGCGGCTGTTTGCAAAAGCGCCGGTTTGAAGTCGATGGCTGCTATCGGCGCGACGTTGGTGTATTTCCACTCCTCCTCCTTGACCGAAGGAAAGCCCAACTCTGCAAACCGATCCATCGCGTTTGCGCGTAACCGCCGGAGCCACGCCACACTCTCGCTCTGGCGATCCTCCTGCAGGTCTCGAAAAGCCAGTTGATAAGAATTCTCTCTGCTCGCTATTTCAGTAACCATTTCTTATTTTGCCTGCACGCCAGCGCCACTCGGTTCAGGAGTAGTTGCTTTCAGCCAGTCGTAGCCCTTCTGTTCGAGCTCCAGCGCCAATTCTTTGCCGCCCTCTTTGGCGATGCGTCCATTGGCCAGCACGTGCACAAACTGCGGCACGATGTAGTCAAGCAGTCGCTGATAGTGCGTTACGAGGATGACGGCGTTCTCCGGATTGTGAAGTTGATTGACACCGCCCGCGACGATTCTTAGGGCGTCGATGTCCAAACCGGAATCCGTTTCGTCAAGAACTGCCAACTTCGGCTGGAGCACAGCCATCTGCAAAATCTCGTTACGCTTTTTCTCGCCGCCGGAGAACCCTTCATTGACGGAACGCGTCATGAAACTTGCATCCATCTCAACTACCTTCGCGCGCTCTTTCAGCAGATCCTTAAACTCAAGCGGATCGAGTTCTTCCTCGCCGAGATGTTTGCGCTTCTCGTTATAAGCCAGCCGCAGAAACTGCGCGTTTGAGACACCCGGCACTTCAATGGGATATTGAAAGGCCATGAAAATGCCTTCACGCGCGCGCTCGTCGGGCGGCATCTCAAGCAGGTTCTTTCCTTCGTAAAGGACCTCACCTTTAGTCACCTGATAGGCAGGATGGCCGGCCAGGACTTTGGCGAGCGTCGACTTACCGGAACCATTTGGTCCCATGATGGCGTGGATCTCGCCCTTCTTTACGGTCAGGTTAATCCCCTTCAGGATCTCGTTGCCGTCGATGCCCGCATACAGATTCTTGATCTCTAACACTTAATGATTGCTCCTCACTGAATCAAACTTTTACTGGCGCAATGACACGGAGACGCGGGGACGGGAGAAAAACTTCACCGCGTCCCCGCGTCTCAGCTCCCCGCGTCTTTCACCCGACACTGCCCTCCAGCTTCATTCCCAGAAGCCGTTGCGCTTCGACAGCAAATTCCATCGGCAACTGCAAAAACACGTCCTTGCAAAAGCCGTTAATAATCAAAGACACCGCATCCTCTTGTGAGATGCCACGCTGCTGCAGGTAGAACAACTGTTCCTCGCTAATTTTTGAGGTCGAAGCCTCATGCTCCACACTCGAGGTATTGTTCATCACCTCGATGTACGGAAAGGTGTTCGCGCCGCTGTTGGAACCAATCAGCATCGAATCACACTGCGTATAGTTTCGCGAGTTTTCCGCCTTCGGCATCACCTTCACCAACCCGCGGTAGCTGTTATTTGATTTACCGGCCGCGATTCCCTTGGAAATGATTGTAGAGCGCGTGTTCTTGCCGAGATGGATCATCTTCGTTCCCGTGTCGGCCTGCTGTGCGTGGTTGGTTAACGCAACGGAATAGAATTCGCCAATGGAGTTATCGCCCAGCAAAATGCAGGACGGATACTTCCAGGTGATTGCTGAGCCGGTCTCAACCTGCGTCCATGAGATTTTGGAATTTCGTCCGGCGCACTTGCCGCGTTTCGTCACGAAATTGTAGATGCCGCCAACACCTTCCTCATCTCCCGCATACCAGTTCTGCACGGTCGAGTATTTGATCTGCGCATCATCAAGCGCTACCAACTCAACTACCGCCGCGTGCAATTGGTTCTTGTCAAACTTCGGAGCCGTGCAACCCTCAAGATAGGAAACGTGCGACCCTTCTTCAGCAACGATCAAGGTCCTTTCAAACTGTCCCGACTCCGAATTGTTGATTCGGAAATAGGTAGATAGCTCCATCGGACAACGTACACCTTTGGGGATGAAGCAGAACGAGCCGTCAGAAAACACCGCGCTGTTGAGAGCTGCGAAGAAGTTGTCGTTAGTTGGTACCACCGAGCCGAGATATTTCTTAATCAGTTCGGGATATTCGCGAATTGCTTCGGTGAACGAACAGAAGATCACGCCATGCTTCTTGAGTTTTTCTTTATAAGTTGTCGCAACAGAAACCGAGTCGAACACCGCATCAACTGCCACTCCGGCAAGCTGCTTTTGCTCAGTCAAAGGAATGCCGAGCTTCTCAAAGGTGCGTAACAACTCGGGGTCTACTTCGTCGAGACTGGCTTTGACGGCCTTTTGTTTGGGAGCACTGTAATAGATGACATCCTGGTAATTGATCTCGGGATAGGAAATGTTGGGCCAGTGCTTCGGCTCGGTCATCGTCAGCCAATGACGGTAGGCCTTCAGCCGGAAGTCCAACATCCAGTCGGGTTCATTCTTGATCTTGACGATCAAACGGATCGTTTCTTCCGTCAGCCCACGTGGAATAACGTCCGACTCGATGTCGGTGACGAAACCGTATTTGTATTCCTGCTTACTTAAGAGTTCTGCTGTGCTCATCTGTTATTAATCCGTAACCCTTTTCAACCTTCCAATAATCGTCGGACTTATGATTCCCTTTACACCTGTGCGGGGCTCTCGACATTTCGCTGGTGCTTCACACCCTGAATCTTGTGCAACACGGCATCAACCGTCGCTTCGGTGCCGAGCAACTGCGACAACGTAATCTCAGACAAGGCATTGTCAACAATCTGATGTAACTCCACGATCACCGGTCTTATACCGCAGTCTCCGGTGTGCACGCAGGAATCCAACACGCCCGCATAACTTTTGCAGTGAGTTTCGACGCTCTCGTCATCCAGCACGCTAATAACCTCGTTGAGATGGATAACAGATGCGGGACGCGCCAGCCGGTAACCACCCTTGATGCCTCGCTGCGATTGCACCAAGCCGGCCTTATTCAAAATCCACATCAGCTTGCCGGTATTCGCAACCGAAATACCTTCCAGTTGCGCAATCTGCGCCAGTGTCAGCGACTCGCCCTGTGAATCCGCTCGTGCAAGTTGGAGCAAGCAACGTAGCCCGTATTCTTCCTGTGCAGATATCTTCATTACACTTAATCTCGACTGCCTGGACGCGCTGAAAAACTCCTCAACTACATCAATTGAGGGCAGTCTACCGAATCCTTACTTTTAAGTCAACATTAGAGGGCGGGCTAAGGACGAGGGTTAGAACCTCCTGAAATTCGAGGAAACTGGGCAGTTAAAGGCTAAAGTTGAAGTCGATGTAGCCACTGAGGCGAGTGGGCCGACCCTCAATCGAGACTGACTGAAAAGTCCATTGCCGGGCGGCATCTTCGGCTGCCTGGCGGAGGAGGATCGGGCCTTCTGAGCGTGAAACCGAGATGACCTTCCCGCCCTCGACAATCACGTAGACCCTAACCCGTCCCGTAGCGCCGCTTTGTTTGGCAAGCGGAGGATACGGTGGCACGACTTTCCTCGTCGCAAACGCGTTCAGCGATCCAGCGTCGTTATCGTCAGGTGCACCTGGTTTCTCAACCGACTGCTGCGTCGCAGCCACGTGATCCTTATCCGCCACTTTGACATCGAGTGCCGTATCGGCAGGGCGCTTTGTAGAGTAAGGCGACGGCGCAGCTGAGGTGTTGCCGGTGGACTTGCCTGGTCGCAAGGGTGGGATTCCACCGAGCGAAGCGATCTGCGTTTGGGACGAGGCAAGAGCCTCGCGCGCGCTCGCATATTCGCTTTGCCACTTGCTTTGATCCTCAGCGTCTCGGGATAGTGACAAGCGCAGTCCCAGCACGTCCTCGAGCAGGGAGAGAGAATCGTAGGCCCCTCGCGCGCTCGAGATTTCTTTCGCCTGGGCAATCATTCGTTCGAGCAGCGACCGCAAGCGGTTAAGATCAGTTACCGCTTCTGCCGGCAGATTGCTGTCGGCCGTACTAATGCCAAAAGTTCGGTAGCGCGCCAGGTGCGTGCGGGCGCCGTTTACCGCCTGTCCGGCCAGGGCGAAATAGCTTCCGAGCGATTCATCCTTTTGCGTCGAACGGGCCTTGAAATTCTCCTCCAGCAGCGCCTCGGCTCTAGCGTAGTTCCCTTCTTCCAGATACACGTTCATTAACATTATCGAAGATATGTTCCGGAAGGCATTGTCTTGCGCTGTCGCCCTGACAGACTCAAGTTCGCTGGCGGCAGTATCCAAACGGTGGGCGGCGATTAGCGCCCGCGCTCGCTCGATCCGTAGCCGAAGGGCCTCGGCAGATTTAGTTGGGTCCGCAGGTGGGTTGACTGCCTGCGGCTGAGACTGCGCAGGCTCCGCAGCTACTCCGGTTGGATTGGTCGCTGTTACCGCAGGCTTGGTTGGCTCTCCGGGAACCTGGGCGTGGGCTACACCTGAGAATAATGCGAAACCCACGAAAACAAGGAAAAGTCGACGATAGGAACGAAAGAATCTGGGTAATTGGCTACGATTCACTATACTTAACTCCCAACAAATACAAAAAGCGAGCCTAATGCTCGCTTACGAACTAACCCAATTTTGACGCCCTATTATGGTTCCTGATTTGGCTACACGCAAGTGGCCAAAAAAGGTTGGTCGTGCCCAGTT
>Ga0070697_100000454_pt1 | contig 31480 bp, 23 predicted proteins | sample KBSK1501metaG_FD_65475 | JGI IMG/M metagenome (GOLD analysis project Ga0070697, IMG submission 65475) | Corn, switchgrass and miscanthus rhizosphere microbial communities from Kellogg Biological Station, Michigan, USA - KBS K1-50-1 metaG | ecosystem: Host-associated > Plants > Roots >...
GGTGCAGGTCTGTAAAAGCGTATCGTACGCGAAAGTGTCTATGGTCTGCGCCGCGCTTACGGTGAACAACGGCGGATTGCCGATTATCGAACTCTCAGCCGGTGTGACTCTTCCTATGTTGACTTTCCAAGTTCCGGCTTCGCCGCTGCCCGTGGGCAGAGAGAAAAGAAAGTACTGGGGATTCTGGGTAATAGTGCCGCCGTTGGTCTCGGTGGAATTGGGGTGGAACCAGTTCACATAGTAATTGCCCGGCGGGGTAAGATCGACTCCATTAGTTTTCGCACAAATCGTCTCGCCCAGGGCAAATGCCGTCTTCGCCGTTGTACAGTCAGCCGCGAAGATCTCAATAGTCTCGCCACCCACTGGCGCGGCCACGTTAGGCATCCAATTCCCACGGCCCAAACTGCTCGTCACCTTACTCACTTCAGATGAATTATGGCTAGGATTAGCAATCGAAGTCCGCTCAAGGCGGCGCGATTGTACCGACGGCAGCACTACAAGGGCAGCAATAACGAGGAAGCCAAAGGATGCTACAAAATATTTATTGGTTCGGCGGCCGGCTGGGGTTTTCATTTGTGTATCTCCCTTAGGTTTGAAATGCGGCGGTTTCAGAATTGCCTCGGGCAACCGACTGAAGAGTCTGCTCCGAAGACGTCACCCTCTGTAGAGTTCTGCATTGACACCCGTGTGTCGATAAAACGTGACTTATTCAGGGTGATCGTCATTCAGAAAATTGTTTACTGCCACCAAGGCCGCGATACGCGCCAAAGAGCTAAGACTTGTGCGATGATAACCGTGGCGAGACGTAGGCTGGGTTTTCATAGAAAGTCTCCTCTAAGGCTTGGTTCGCTCGTTAGTTTGTGCATCGGCGCGGGTCGTCAAAAACTCGTGACGTGTGACCGTCAAAACGCGCGCAGAAACTGTTAGAGACTGGTAAACTGCTGTTTTCCTGTTAGGTAAGCTCCAAAACTTTTTTCGCAAAGATCTTTGAAGGTTCCAATGGGCATCCAACGACACTCCGGGACTCGTTTTCAGGGCTCAACGCGTGGATTTGTTTGTGCGAATCACTCGAGATGTGGTGGAAGCCGCAGACTCCGGATAAAACGAGGACGTGTTAATAGACCATTTCCAATAAGAAGTCAACAAGAATTTACAAAATTCTTTGCATAAACTTCATCGCTTTCGCGCCTTACTTTGAGAACGGCCATTTTGTCATTAATATGCAGTGTTTCTTTCATCTTTTGAAATCTGAGACCCCCAGGATTGACCAGAAAAATGCGTGAAATCTTCGTTACCGGTGGCGCTGGATTTATTGGTTCAGCATTTATCAGACTGTTGATAGAGGAAACCGTCGATTGCAGGATTACAAATTTCGATTCACTGACCTATGCGGGAAATCCGGATAATCTCGAAGGTCTTGACCAGGCACGTCACCGCTTCGTTCACGGTGATATCGTCGACTCCAAAGCGGTAATGGCGGCCATAAATGAAAACACCGACGCCGTGGTTAACTTTGCCGCTGAGTCACACGTTGATCGCAGCATTACAAATGCAACGGAGTTTCTGCGTACGAACATCACCGGCACGCAAGTTTTGCTTGATGCTGCTCGCGCGCGCGGCGTCAAGCGTTTCCTCCAGGTTTCAACGGATGAGGTGATGGGCAGTTTGCCTGAGAATGGCGACACCTTCTTTACGGAAGATTCCCCGTTCGCACCAAACAGCCCGTATGCAGCGTCGAAAGCCGCAGCAGAACATCTCGTGCGGGCTGCCCATCACACTTTCGGCCTCGACACAGTGATAACACGCTGCGGTAATAACTATGGACCAAGGCAATTTCCTGAAAAATTCCTGCCGCTTGCGTTATCAAATGCGCTCAACGACGAAACAATTCCAATCTATGGCGACGGCAGAAATGTACGCGATTGGATCTACGTTGAGGATCACTGCCGCGCCATTCTTCTGGCTCTGGAGAAAGGCAGGAAGGGAGCGGTTTACAACGTAGGGGCCCGGAATGAACGGCATAACATCGATGTTGTTGAGTCGCTACTGGACACGGTTGGTAAACCTCGTTCGCTGATTCGCTTCGTCAAAGATCGTCCGGGACACGATCGCCGTTACGCCATAGACCCCATTCTCATGGAGTCCGAATTAGGTTGGCGCCCACTTGAGACGTGGGAAACGGGATTGCAAAAGACAATTCAGTGGTACCAGGAAAACGGCAGTTGGCTTGAACGAGCCCGAAGCGGCGCCTACAGGGATTATTACCGCGAACAATATGGCGCAGAGGCAGGTGTGAGTTGAGAGTTGTTATTACCGGTGCTGGTGGAATGGTCGGGCAGGCGGTTCACGAATACTGCCGCGCGAGCGGGGATCTTGTTTTTCCCTACGATCACCATTCACTCGACATCAGCGATTCTGATGGCGTGCATGAAACGCTGCGTCAGGACCAGCCTGAGTTCATAATTAATTGCGCCGCCTGGACTGACGTTGACGGCTGCGAACTGAACCGAGATCGAGCTTTTGCGGCCAACGCTGAAGGACCGGAAAACCTGGCGCACGCGAGCCGCGAAATAAGCGCTGGTCTAATTACTATTTCCACCGACTATGTTTTCGATGGCAAGAAAGACGGCTTTTATACTCAAAGAGACCAGCCAGGCCCCGAGAGCATTTACGGGCTGTCGAAGCTTGAGGGCGAACGACGAGCACAGTTGGCTTATGCACGGACGATTGTGGTCCGTACTGGATTCGTTTTCGGTCCTAATGGCACCAATTTCCTGAGCACGATCATCGAACGTGCCGGCCGAGGTGAAAAACTCAAGGCCATCCGGGATGCGTACGGAACGCCTTCATATGCGCCCGATTTGGCCCGCCGGCTTCGTGAGTTGGCCCTAATGGATCTGCCGGGAATCTTCCATGTAGTTAATGCCGGAGACGGAGTCAGTTACGAAGAGTTTGCCCGCGCGGCACTGGATCTGAGCGGTCATGCGGCGACGAATCTGGAGAGTGTGGAAATGGATAGCCTCGACAGACCAGCGCTACGGCCCCGAAATTCGCGCCTTAAATGCTTACTTTCGGACGCGCTTGGTTTAACGCCGCTGCCGTTATGGAAGGATTCCCTGAGCACATTTGCCGCTCTGGAGTTGCGAAGTGGGGTAGCAGCTAAAGGCTAGAATGCCGCCCTAAGCTTGCCTGCTGTGAAGCGTCTGCTATTATTCTCTTATCTTATGAATGGTTCTGAATTAGAGGTCTAGAAATCCAGATGTCGCAAGATAACCGTCTCATGCCCGTTAGCGGACTCGACCGCAGCATTGATCGACCACTGGCAGACTTCGCCCAGGCAAAACCATATGGCACGTCCGGTTTAGAGCCCACCACTTTCCGGGACTATCTATTCATCGTTTTAAAAAGGAAGTGGTTGATTCTCAGCCTGGTGCTGGTAGTTACTTCACTGGTAACCATCCAGGCGTTTCGCGCGCCTTCGATCTACGCCGGAGAAGCCACCATCCGCATTGAACAAAGAGCGCCAAACGTACTGCAAACTAAAGAGATTGTAATCGCGGGCCAGACCGATCCAAACTTCTGGGGTACCCAGCTAAAACTTTTGGAAAACCCCGCGCTCGCCCGCCAGGTGGTCCTTACGCTGGACCTGCAGCACAATCCGGCATTCTTTGGTGGACAGTCGCAAGGCGGTGTCTTCTCATCGATTCGCCGAATCTTTTCAAAACCAAAGAAAGTAAATGAATCTCCAGCAGTGTCTTCGGGACTCACCGTCGTAGGTGAAAGTGAAGTAACCGGAGGTTCGTTGACTCCGGAACAATTGGCGGAGCTGGAACCCTACGAAGACGCCATCATCGGTGGAGAGTTTGTCGAATCAGTGCCGCAGACCAATCTCGTTAAGATTAGATTCGTACATTCTGATCCTGAACTGGCGCAGAAGATCGCAAACACGCTTGCCGAAGTTTTCGTCAATAACAATCTGGAGCGTTCTACCCGAGGGTCGAACAAGGCTGAAGATCTTCTCGCCCGAGAGATCGCAAACCTCCAGACCAAGATCAAGCACGATCAAGAGGCGCGGTTTAATTACGCGAAAGAGAAGAACCTACCTCTGGTCAACGATACTGCCGGAAACCTCGAGGCTACCCGCCTGGCGACTCTTAGTGGCCAATTGTTAACCGCCGAAAACGAACGAAAGAATCTACAGGCCCAGCTCGAGGCGGCCAGGAACGAAAAGAATGCGTTTTCTATTCCGGATGTTAATACCTCGGGCCGAGTAGAGAAGCTCCGAGATCGCATCTCAGCCCTGAAGGAAAGACGAGACGCACTGCTCATCGTTTACCAACCGGAATGGCCGGAGGTTAAGAAGATCGACGCCCAACTGAAGGGACTGGAAGCAGAGCTAGAGAAGGCGCCTTCAGAAATCGTGACTTCAATGCAGAGGCGTTATGAAGCGGCCGTTTCACAGGAAAACCTGCTGCGGCGCGCCTATGAGCAACAGAAGGGAACTCTTACCCAGAATACGCGCGACCAGATCGATCTGTTGGCCATGACCCAGGAACTGGAAACCAACAGGCAAATCCTAAACACTCTCTTGCAAAAGCAGCGCGAATATCAGGTCACAAGCGGCGACAGATCAAATGAGGTTAGCATTGCAACCTATAGTCGCTTGCAACGCGAACCCATTGGACCGCAGCGTTTCCGGAACATTTTTGTGGCCTTCCTCCTGTCGCTGGTTGCCGGTATCGGTCTCGCTTTCCTCCTTGATTTCCTCGATGACACTATCAAGTCAGTAGAGGATGTAGATCGATATTTGCACATGCCGGCTCTGGCGTTGATTCCGGCAAGCCGAGATCGCGGCCGCCTAATTGGAATTGCCGGGCCAGGCAGTGGTCCTGCGCCGGGGGAAACCACCGCTCTCGCAATGATCAGCGATGCGCGTTCACCGATTGCTGAGTCTTACCGGCATTTGCGTACGTCGCTCTTGTTGTCATCTGCGGGACAACCACCGAAGACCATATTGGTAACCTCGAGCCAGCCGTCGGAAGGTAAGACCACGACAGCGATCAATACGGCATTCATGCTCGCACAGACCGGCGCCGAGGTTTTGCTGATCGATTGTGATTTGAGACGGCCCCGGTTGCACTCTCATTTCGGTGCTCCCAATGCGAAGGGTTTGACAAACTGGCTATCCGGCGAAACGGACATCGATAGCCTGATGCAGACCTATGCGACGCTCCCCAACCTTAAGTTTTTAACCTCTGGTCCGGTACCTCCGAATCCAGCGGAGCTTTTGGGCTCAGATGAAATGCGCAAGCTTTTGGGCTTGCTGACTGAACGATTTGCCCACGTTGTGATCGACTCGCCACCAGCAATATCTTTTACCGACGCGTCGATTCTTTCCACAATGGTTGATGGCGTAGTGTTGGTGGTTCACGGTGGTAGAAGTTCCCGAGCGGTTGTGCGTAGGGCGAAACAGCAGTTGCTTGACGTCGGGGCACATATCTTTGGCGTGGTTCTTAATAACGTCAGAGTCGAAACTCAGGAGTACTATTACTCTGGCTACTACTCCTCAAATGAGTACGTTGAGGGTGACAACCCGGACGTGGCACCGGGACAAACTGCCGGAACTCCCTGAATCAGTTTGCCCGTCCGGATGGCCGCGCTGAGATGATTATCGAAGCCTGCGCAGAGATTTTGGGGCTGCCGCAGGCTTTGCTGCTCCCGGGGGGCCACTAAGAGAATCTGTTTTCTCGCTTGGCGGACAAAGGGCGGTGGCCGCAGAGCACAACACACCTGAATTATGAAGAGAGACTCCTTTCGAACAGAACGAGAGTTTGGTTTGGTTGTCGGCGGTGTTTTTGTTTTGCTGGGCACTTGGTGGCTCTATCGCGGCAAGTTTTTTAGCGCCACGCAGATCGTCCTCCCACTTGGCTCTCTTCTGATCTTGCTGGGGCTCATCTGGCCGAGAGCCTTGGTGTTACCAAATCGTGGATGGATGTTGTTGGCAGAAGGACTGTCGTTCGTGACTACTCGCATCATCCTGGCTGTGGTTTTCTTCTTAATAGTGACGCCGATCGGAATGGTGAAAAGACTTTCGGGCTGGGATCCGCTTAGCCGGCGCGGGCCTCGCAGCGCTTCCTACTGGAGGCCCTATTCCGAGCGCCAGCGCGATCCGCGGCATTACGAAAAAATGTTTTAAAGTTCGCGGTAACTTTTGGAGCAGATCAAAAACGTGGCAGCGGTAAGAGAGATCCCAAGGAGTTGTTGATGTCAAAAGCGCAGGTTGTTAGCGAGCTCTGGCAGTTCATGAGAGAAAACAAGAAGTACTGGCTGGCGCCAATAGTGATAACGCTCGTGCTGGTTGGCGCTTTACTGGTGTTGGCAAAGAGCTCGGCCATAGCGCCTTTCATCTATACCCTGTTCTAGACCGGAGGTGCTGGCTTGGTAAGCATTCTAGGCATCTCCGCTTTTTATCACGACTCCGCCGCCTGCCTGGTCGTTGATGGTGAGATCGTGGCCGCGGCGCAGGAAGAGCGATTCACGCGCGTCAAGCATGACCACCGTTTTCCTCTCAACGCCGCACGCTACTGCCTGAGCGAAGCAGGGATAAAAGCCGACGAGCTCGACTACGTTGGCTTCTACGACAAACCGCTGCTGAAATTCGATCGTCTCCTCGAGACCTACCTCGACTACGCTCCCTCCGGCTTCAGTTCCTTCCTCAAAGCCCTGCCGCTTTGGATGAAGGAGAAGCTTTGGATGCCTGACTTGATTCGCACCGAACTCGGGAAGGCAGGCGGCGAAACGGACGAGCGCGCCGCAAAGAAGCTGGGCAAAAAGTTTGAGTGGAAACTTCTCTTCGGCGATCATCACGAGAGTCACGCCGCCAGTGCGTTTTATCCCTCGCCTTTCGAGGAAGCCGCCATCCTGACGATTGACGGGGTCGGCGAGTGGGCCACCAGCTCCATCGGCATCGGCAAAGGAAACGAGATCACGCTGCTAAAGGAGTTGCGGTTTCCCGACAGCCTCGGGCTACTCTACAGTGCGTTCACCTACTACACCGGGTTCCGGGTTAATAGTGGCGAGTATAAAGTGATGGGATTGGCTCCCTACGGCGAACCAAAGTACGTCTCGGTTATCAAAGATAAACTATTGGAGATTCGCGATGACGGCAGCCTGAAGATGAACCACGAATACTTTAGTTACTCGCAGGGCCTGCGCATGACCAACGTTGCTTTTGACAACCTGTTTGGAGGCGTGCCGAGAAAGCCGGAAGCGCGTATTACGCAGAAAGAGATGGACCTCGCGCGCAGCATTCAGGCGATCACTGAAGAAGTGATGCTGAAGATGACAAATTACGTCCATAAAGAAACGGGAATGAAAAAGCTCTGCATGGCCGGCGGGGTGGCGTTGAACTGTGTGGCCAATGGTCGAGTCTTGCGAGAAGTGCCCTTCGAAGACATTTGGATCCAACCAGCCGCGGGTGATGCCGGGGGCGCGCTGGGAGTTGCATTAGCTATCTGGCATCGCTATTTGGCAAAGCCAAGGGTAAGCCCGGAGCAAGCGGGCACCTGGCAATCAGCGCGGGCGGTAAAGAACAATGTCAGCGCTACGGCAGAGAACGGTGTTAGCGGCAACACAAATAACAACGGCCTGGCGGCTTATGCAGACAGCATGAAGGGTTCGTTCCTGGGCCCACGAAACTCCGAAGCCGAGATCGAAGAGTTTTTACAGGCGCGGCAGTTGCCATACAAGAGGCATTCGCGCAAAGTATTGCCCGAGGCGGTGGCGGACCTGCTGGCCGCGGGAAAAATAATTGGGCTTCATCAGGGGCGCATGGAGTTTGGCCCACGCGCGCTCGGCGGCCGCAGCATCATTGGCGACCCGCGCTCTCCGGAAATGCAGTCAGTGATGAACCTGAAGATCAAGTACCGCGAAAGTTTCCGTCCGTTTGCTCCGAGCATATTGCGAGAGCAAGTGGCCGAGTGGTTTGAGTTGAATGCTGATAGTCCCTACATGTTGCTGGTGGCTGACGTCGCCGAGTCGCAACGTAGAAAGATGACGCCGGAAGAGAAAGCGCTGTGGGGAATCGACAAGTTGAACGTAAAGAGGTCGGAAATTCCGGCCGTTACGCACGTCGACTACTCCGCGCGAATACAGACGGTTAGGCATGAGACAAATCCCCTCTATTGGGAGATCATCGAAGCCTTTCGACAAAAGACAGGATGTCCTGTGGTCGTAAATACCAGCTTCAACGTGCGCGGCGAACCGATCGTTTGCACTCCCGAGGACAGTTACCGCTGTTTCATGAGAACTGAAATGGATTACCTGGTATTGGAAACGTGTGTACTCGACAAAAAAGATCAGCCGAAGCTTGAAGAGATTACTGACTGGAAGACACGGTTCAAACTCGACTGATCCTGGCTCTCAGTTTGATGGCAACGCGTCGTGCTCGCGTACCAACTCATTGGTCCACTCCTAATGCACATCAGCGCTATTGTTTCTGTCCGCGATGAGGCACAATCCATCAGCGCTTTGCTTGATGGGTTGTTGGCCCAATCGCGACCCCCAGACGAGATCGTGATCGCCGACGGAGGGTCGATTGATGAGACGGCAGCGATTATCGACGAATACATCAGCCGTGACGCGCCGATTCAACCAATTCGGGCGGGACCGGCGCTGCCCGGGCGGCGTTTTCGATGCTATGCATGAACAGCAGGTGTCTTCCCCCACACGATCAGTGATGAAAGCCCTCTTGCTTTCTTTGTTAATAATTCTGGCTGCGTGTTGCACGTGCGCGAGTGCAGCAACCAGTGGTCCGATGCTGATCAGTGAATCGAATTCCACGCGAGCCATTGCGCTCGAATCGGTAATCCTTACCCGTGAGCCTTTCTCTCCGACCTCGTTTCCTAGCTGGGGCAAAGATCAGCGCACCCGAATAATAATTTTCGCGATGAATCTGACCCTCGAGCCGGATGAGGATCTTTCGGTATTGACGGCTGACGCGGAAGACGGCGCTCATATCCATCACAACTTCAAGGTCGAATACGTCGCAGGTATGCCGGGGCGCACGTGGCTAAGTACGGTCATTCTTCGCTTGAGCGACGATCTAACTGACGTAGGGGACGTCTTGCTGAGCCTTAGTTACAAGGGCGCGGCGAGTAATCGGGTTCGTGTGGCCATTGGCCACCTTGGTGGTGGGCTTCCTGACGATGCCGGGGCCGCACCGACACCGGCCCCGCCCTACATTATCAGGGGTCAAGTAATTGAAGGCGGCAAAGGCCTGGGCGGGACGGTGATGACTTTGAGTGGATCGGTAAACGACCAGGTTACTACGGACAGCAACGGCTTCTATTCGTTCACGGTCAATGACGTCGGAGACTACACGGTGACGCCGTCGAAGGCCTCTTACGACTTCACTCCGGCGAGTTTCGTCTTCAGCCACTTGACCCATTCTCAAACCGGAATCAGTCATACTGCGAGGCGTCAAACTTTTACCATTAGCGGCCAGGTGACAGATGAAAAAAACATGGGGCTGGACAACATCGCGGTTGCGCTTGTGAACGCGACAAACGGCGATACGAGCACCTTGAGCACGAGCAGCGGTGGCAGTTTCTCGTTCGCAAACATCGCGGCAGGCTTTCAGTACACCGTCACAGCCGCAAACAATAATACCTTTACTTTCACACCTCAGAGCATCGACACGCTGAGCGGGAATCTCGAGCTCAGCTTTAAAGGGACGCGCCGTAGTTACACGATTAGCGGTCAGGTGATCGATAACTCAAATCAGGGCCTGCCTGGAGTAAAGATCGATCTGAGCGGCGTACAAACCTCAACCGACAACAGCGGTAACTATTCTTTTGCGAGCGTACCCGCGGGATTTGGTTACGTGATCTCGGCTGCGAAGACACACTACTCCTTCAACCCACAGAGTTTGAACATCAACAATCTGGAGAACTCCCAGACGCTTAATTTCAAGGGCGCTTTGGTAAGGTACGAACTCGCGGGCCGGGTGACAGATGGCAGCGGGCGCGGGTTAATTGGAATGACCGTGACTTTGAGTGGTTCGGAATCCGCCACAGTCATAACAGACAGTGGCGGCAACTATTCATTGTCCGCAACTGCGCTCGGCAACTATGGGCTAACGCCTTCAATTGAACAGGATTACTACACCTTCGCGCCCGTCTCGCAGCAACTGAATAGTTTGAGCGGTAATCAGTCCGCCAACTTCACAGCGACCCTGGCCCCGCTTCCGCAGCCCCCCTATGTCCTTGACTTTGACGGTTACGAGCGAACAGTTGACTACGGCTATTACTGGCCATATTCCAGCGTTGAGCTCGGACATTTCTTCTGGGAGTTCTGGGCCATGCCCGGCGCTAATGCCGGAGCCACCTACTTACTCTCTGACGGTTATGGCGGAGCGCATGCCTTGCTCTTCGGGTTCGGCTTTTATGGCGCGAGCGAGCCCGGCCGTTATCAATTGTTCGGCGATACCTTTGATGGCGTCCTTGACATCAGTCACATTACCTTTTTCGGCAGCGATCAGGGACCTGCGGTCGGAGAATGGGGTCATTTCGCCGTTGGCTGGGATGGGCAAAACATAATTACCTACCTCAACGGAGTCCCAGTCGGTAAAGCAGCATTTGCCGGTCCGCGCCATACGCCGGGGGCCGCGGGTGGAGGCGGTAAGCTGCTGATCGGCGGTTCGGATCACAATAATCTGGTGGGTCGCATCGCACAGGTTCGGGGCTATGAAGACAGCAACCCGCGCGAAAGTAGCGCAGGCCCGGGCAGGAGTGGCGTAGAGACATCTTTTGCTCCGCAAACAGTTTTCGAAGTTGGCGGCAGTCTTCTGAGTTACTATTTTCGTCCCGCGGAAAAAGTTGCCGATCTTTCATTTGGATACAACGACAGTACCCATGTTGGAATTCCGCGCGGAACCAGGGACGGGGTACTTTACGACTGCGGGAGTTGCCCTCCTCCGCAGTTTGTGATCGATCCGAGCGCGCCCGGTTTTGCGTCAGGCACACCTCCATCTCCGGTAAATAATCCTTCCCCGGCGCCCGTTCCAGCCGGTGCGCGCGTCTTCGATTCGTTCGGGCGCGGGAATTCGACTTACTTGTTCGGCGCGAATGGCGGACTTGGCTTGACCGAGGGGGGCGCGGCGGGCCAGCCAGCGTGGATCACAAGTCAAAATTCTTCGCAGCAAAAACCCTTCGGTATTCTGAACGGCGTCGCCGTCCTCTTGGGCAACGACGCTTGTCTCAGCTGGGTTCCGACGGGTTCGACCACAGGGAACCTGGAAGTGCGAATCGACCGCCGTCCTGGGACATGGGGAAGCGGGATTAGCACGGGACTCGGCTTCCGGGTGGTGAACAATCAGAACTACTTCTTTGTTTACGCGAACGGAGGCTCGTCCGAACACCAGGCATTGACGATTGGATATTATCTGGACGGGCAGCGAACGACTTTAGCGACGGGCCTGGCAATGCCTTCCACGTGGACCACGCTTAGAGTGATAACGAAGAGTTCAGGCAGCGTGGACATCTATGCCAACAGCGCGCTTATCTACTCGACCAACAGCCTCATCCTGGCGACGGCCACAGGCGCGGGAGTCTATAACGACAGGCAGGGCTCGGGGCTGGTCAATCGCTGGGACAATTTCGTGGTTTATGATGCGCCTTTAGATCCGTAATTGGCGCCGACCATGCGGGCGGCAGTTTATTCCGGCAGACGACCGCTTCAGCGGCGTCAGACTCTTTGATAAGATACCCACCTTCGGGCGTTGCAAATCGAGACCTGCATGGTAATCTCGCTTTGATCCAAGTTTGAGTTCTATACGGACCACCCGAGTCTCAATTATTCGAGCGCACTGTGACGAGACCTGCATGAAGACGGTAATCCTCTGTGGCGGACGAGGCACGCGATTGGGCGCGCACGGCATCGCGGTGCCCAAAGTGCTGATCGAGATTGGGGGACGGCCGGTGCTGTGGCATTTGTTGCGGCTCTATGCGCAACATGGTTTCCGCGATTTCGTGTTGTGCCTGGGCTACCTGGCAGATGAGATCAAACGTTACTTTATCGAGCGTCACTGGCGCGAGAATGATTTCACGCTCGAAGTGGGCGCCGGGGGTGAATACGAGATCCGGCATCACGAGTCAGGCGGCGATGATTGGCGCATTACGCTTGCCGACACGGGACTGGACACAAACACGGGCGGCCGCATTAAGCGGATCGCGCCTTACATCGGCGAGGATCAAACGTTCTGCGCTACTTACGGAGACGGGCTGGCGGACATCGATCTGCGAAAGCTGCTCGAATACCATCGCAGTCATGGCCGGCTCGCGACCCTGACCGCGGTCCATCCACACACGCATTACGGCTTTCTCAAGCTCGATGCCGCCGGGGCGATCACTCAATTCGAAGAGAAGCCGCAGTTGCGGGACTGGATCAACGGAGGCTTTTTCGTTTTCGACCGTCGCATATTCGATTATCTCAACGAGAACAGCACGCTTGAGCGCGAGCCTTTTGTGCGTCTGGCCCGCGAGGGCCAACTCATGGCTTATCAGCATACCGGCTTTTGGAAATGTATGGACACTTATAAGGACAGCATCGAGTTTAATCACCTGTGGGACACTGATCGGGCGGCCTGGAAGAGCTGACGAATAATTGTGCGGCCGGCCGTAGGATTTCGTCTAAGAAAATGGAAAGGTCTTTTTGGAACAAACGCAGAGTATTTGTCACTGGGGCCGCGGGGTTCGTCGGCGCTAATCTCGCGGGCGGTCTGGTGCAGCGCGGCGCGGAAGTAGTGTGTCTTGAGCGGGACATGCCACAGCCGAACGCGCTCGATTTGTTGGGCCATCGATCGCATGTCACGATCGTCAACGGAGCAGTGGAGGATTACGCCCTGATTGAACGCGCCCTGAACGAGTATGAAATCGACAGCGTTTTTCATCTGGCGGCACAGACTCTAGTTGGATTGGCAAATCGGTCTCCGCTTTCCACATTTGAATCGAACATTCGCGGTACATATTGCCTGCTGGAGGCGTGTCGCCGAACGCCTGCGGTGGATCGCATCGTCATTGCATCCAGCGATAAAGCTTATGGCACACACGCCCAGTTGCCCTACAGTGAAGACTATGCGCTGCTGGGCCTTTACCCGTACGACGCTTCGAAGGTCTGCACTGACGTTTTGGCGCGCTCGTTTGCTCATACCTATGGGATGCCCGTGGCCGTAACTCGATTTGCAAACATATACGGCCCTGGGGATCTCAACTTCAGCCGAGTCATTCCGGGCACCATTTTGTCAGTGCTGCGCCACGAAAGTCCCATCATCCGCAGCGACGGAACGCCGGTTCGCGAATTTGTTTTCGTGGACGACGTGGTGCGCGGCTATCTCCTGGTCGCCGAAAAGAGCAACGAAGTCAACGGTGAAGCTTTCAACCTGGGCACCGGTGAGCAGGTGCAGATGCTCGACCTGGTTAAGCGTATTATTCGCATCGCCGGCAAGGACGGCGAGTTGGCTCCCGACATCCTGCTAAAGTCGAAAATCGAAGGCGAGATCGACGCCCAGTCTCTTTCTTCGGCAAAGGTCGAGCAGCGCCTCGGATGGACCGCCGAAGTTATACTGGATGAGGGTTTGCGGCGCACCTTTGATTGGTACCGCGAGCATTTGACTGAGTTGAGCCAGGGAGAACTAAGCGGTCCACGATGAAACATTTTCCGCTTTTTTCCATAGTTATCCCCACCTACAACCGCGGTGCGCTGATTGAGAAAACGCTTCAGAGCATTTGGCAGCAGACTTATTCCCACTATGAAGTAATCGTGGTCGACAATTGCTCTACGGATAACACCACAGAAGTACTCACTCCCTATGTGCGCAATCAACGCATCCGCTTCATTAGGCATGATCGAAACCTCGAGCGCGCGCAGTCTCGCAATACGGGCATGGGGGTGGCCCAGGGTGATTTTCTCACGCTGCTCGATTCGGATGACCTAATGTACCCGACGAATCTGGAGGATGCGGCCAACTACGTCGCGGCGCATCCCGACAGCAAGTGTTTCCACAATCTTTCTCAAATGGTTGACGCCGACGGCAAGGTTATTTACCGGCCCAGGTTTCCCGATTTGAAGGATCAGGTAAAGGCCATTGCCTGGGGGAATTTCATGGGATGTACCGGGGACTTTGTTCACCGTGAGATCTACACTCAATACAGGTTCGCCACCGATCCGTTGATCATCGGTGCTGAGGATTGGGAATTCTGGCTACGCGTGCTGGCCCGGTATAAAGTGGGACGAATCGAGAAGGTGAATAGCGCGGTCGTACATCATGAGACTCGCAGCGTTAACAGCCAAAACATAGCCCGGTTAGAGCAGGGTGTTCAGTTAGTGGTCAAAAACATCGATGCCGATCCCTATCTCAGTTCCGTATATGCAAACCACCTGAAATCGATTGCTGCCAGTTCGATGACCTATCTGGCGATGCTGGCCAACGAAGGCGGCTCTCATAAACTTGCACTTAGCTATCTCTACAGGGCCGCAAAGGAAAACGTCGGGGTATTCAGATCGCGGCGGTTCCTCAGATCCTTGCAAATCGCGCTTTTTGGGCTTGTGCGTCGTATCTCATCCCCGGCTGACAACGCTGCGCAGAATTCTGAAAGGCGCCAAGCTTGAGACCCTGAAGCTCGCAAACCTTGCGATGCGCCGGGCGAGACTCCATTTTTTTTGTGATTGCTCGAACTCCTTGCTTGCCCCAAATGCCTAGGCGAACTCTCCTGCCAGGCGGAAGAAGTTTCCTCTGAGAATGAAGCTCAGAAAGGAACGTTTGACGTGTAAGCAGTGCGGGGCGGTCTACGCAATCACTGCAGGCAGTCCGAGACTCGTAGAGAGCGATAACTGTTCTTCGGTTATCAATGGAATAGGTTTAAGGCCGAACAGATCGATTCAATCAATGGTACCGGGCAGCCAGAGGTCGAAACGGCTTTCGGAAGCGCCGGCATCGTCAATCTCAACCCTCAATAATGGGAGTGAATGGCGAGAAGGTGCGCCCGGCGATACCGCGTAATCGCCAGCCCGCAGCCCTTCCATCCCGTGCCGGATTTGCCAATACAAGATTTCCCGGTAGACTTGGTGAAACAAGACTCTCCATCGATCGAACATAGAAATCAAAGGGGACGAACAAAGAATTATGTTCATAGTGCTATGGGGTCTAATTGCTTATGCGGCAGCGACTGGTCACCAGTTTCCAGCTCCGCTTACGAGCGCAGCTATGGAGAGCCTCGCTTACTCGAGTGCGCAGCCGGGAGGGAAAAATACCCGCCTCGCCAATAGTTTTCCCGGCGCTGACCTGGGCGCGAAAATTAATGCTGCTGACAAAGATTTAGGCGCCGGCGTGGGTGAAATCCTGGTCCGGGACGGAGGCACGATTTCTACCCAGGTGGTTATAAACCCGGGACACACTTTGCACTTCGGGCCTGGGACATTCAGATTGGCGACGCAGTTATTATCAGAGGGCGCAATCCTGTTGAAGTCGCGCACGACGGTCACCGGCTCAGGCTGGGACGCGATCATTGTCGAGCCGCCGCGAACGGGCTGGATCGTTTTTCAATCTTATGATGACGCCCGCAGTCAGCCAATCCACGGTGGGACGAATTCAGACATCAACATCACAAACTTGAAGATAGTGGGGGCGAATCCTGCCGTCGAAGGCGGCGTGCGACAGACAGTTAATCTGGGCAACTGTCATCGTTGCAAGGTCGAGCATCTCTGGTTGGATGCAACCGGGGTAATTGGAGTGCAGGCAGGCGGTAACGCGCTCACCGGGAATTTCGCGGATACAGTGGTAATCAAGAACAATTTGTTTACTCACGTCGCCAGTCAGGCTGCCGCGGTCGTGAACGGCCGGAACGTCGTGATCGACGGTAATACATTCAAGGATTCGGGGCGCGACGTTCATCAGGGCATGACGCCGATCGACGTGGAACCCAACGATCCGAGCGACATCGCGCAAAACATCGAAATAACCAACAATGTCATTGACTCGAGGGGCTCTACGTTTCTGCACGGGAACGGCATTCTCGTGCAGAATGCGGCCGGCACTCATAACTTTGGACCGGTCATGGTCAAAAACAACACGATCATCGGCGGCGAATTGCAACCGACAGTAAATGGGAGAATCGCAACCGGCATCTACATCGCCGGCAAGACGCGCGATGTTGCCGTCATCAACAATACGATTCGCCGCGTGGCGCACAGCGGCATCAGGCTTCAGGATTCGACGCGCAATCAGGTGGCAGGAAACAAGCTTATTTCAACCGGTACCGGCGGCATTCTCGCCTTTGAAGTAATTGACACGACAGATTCCAGCATTCTTGACAACGTAGTGGCCATTGATCCGAACTCGCCTGCGGGCAACAGCGTCATCAAGGAGAGTGGGGCCTCACGAAATAATACCTACCGCGGAAACACTGATGGTCGAAGGGCTCTCGATCCTGTAATTGCCAGCGGAGGTTCTCGGCCTTGAGATTGAATCTTCTGCGCCGCGGAAAAGCAGCGGAGATACTAATCAACAGCCGAACTAAAGCCCCGATTTTTCGGCCCTTATGGAACTTCAAGTTGTCATCGTTGGATTGATTTAGAAGTGAAAACACAAGCTTGGCAATGACACTTGAAGGCAGCCGCGTCCTCTACATCTCATACAATGGGATGCTCGATCCGCTTGGCCAGAGTCAAGTGTTGCCCTATCTGCGCGGCCTTTCTAAGAAAGGTGTTTTTTTCACTCTGCTTAGCTTTGAGCGGCAGAGTGCATTCGAACCCGCAGGTGTAACGAGATGCAAAGCTCTACAGGTTGAGCTGAGCGAACAAAATATCGAATGGCATTGGCTGCGTTACCATCAGCGACCTTCGCTGCCTGCAACTGTCTACGACGTAACGGCCGGAATTCGCACCGCGCTGAAGCTGATCAAGCAGAATCACATCGGGATGGTCCATGCACGTGCCCAAGTTCCCGCCACGATTGCCCTGGTGCTAAAGAAGCGCTATGGCATCAAGATGATTTTTGACATACGCGGTCTGATGGCCGAAGAATACGTCGATGCCAATCATTGGAAACAGGGCAGCATTCCTTACCGTCTGACCAAAGCAATGGAGACACGAGCTCTGGCCGCGGCTGACGGCGTGGTAACACTGACAAGAAGGATATGGCCTGTGATCAGAGAGTGGAAGGGTCTTCGGGGCAGGAAAGTGGTGCACGAAGTTGTGCCTTGTTGTACTGACCTTGAGTTATTCAGGTTTCGTGCGGAGGATCGAGAGCGGCGCAGAAAAGACTTGGGGCTCGAGGGCAAGTTTGTTGTCGTTTACAGCGGGTCGATCGATGGCTGGTATTTAACTGAAAGAATGGCGGAGTTTTTTAGCCACTTGAAAACTGCCCGGCAGGACGCACACTTTCTTTGGCTAACCCATGGTAGTCATGAACGCGTTCGCCAACTGATGCGTGCAAAGGGCCTCTCGGACAGTGACTATACTGTGACCAGTATATCTTCCCGGGATGTGTCCTCTTATCTGTCAGCGAGCGACGCGGGTTTGGCTTTCATAAAGCCGAGCTTCTCCAAACAGGCTTCATCACCAACGAAATACGGCGAGTACCTTGCGTGTGGGTTGCCGCTAATTATCAATTCCGGCGTCGGCGATTCAGATGAGCTGATGATGACTGAAGGAGTCGGCGTCCTGGTAAGCGAGTTTAATAATTCCGAGTACGCTCGGGCGGCACTGGCGGTGGACGCGTTAATCAAGCGGCCGTCGCAAACTCGAGAACGAACCCGAGGCGTTGCGGAACAGCTCTTTGATGTGCGCGGCGGCGTCGAATCCTACGCTCGTTTGTACGAGAAAACCCTCGGCCGAAGTCCAGTGGGGAGTGATGGGCCGGCATTTTTTGAGGATGCGGGTCACGCACCATGAAAGTTTTGGCTTTCGCTTCATATCCTGTCGAAGCAGCAGCAACCCGTTATCGTTTGCAGCAGTTTGTTGGACCACTCTCGGATCGTGGGATCTCGCTTACCATCAAGCCGTTCCTGGATTCAAACGGATTCAAGTCCTTGTATCAACGCCGGGATCTGGCCCGTACCGGACTGAGGCTGCTGAGAGCGGGCACCCTGCGCCTGAGCGATGTATATAGAGCGCGCCAGGCCGATGTGATTCTGATTCAGCGCGAGGCCATGATATTCGGACCTCCGGTGATTGAGTGGCTCTCTATCAGATTAGGGCGATGTCCGATGGTCCTCGATTTGGATGATGCTACATACGTTCCCTATACTAGCCCTACGTACGGAAAATTTGGACAGGCATTGAAATGGTTTAGTAAAACTGACGACCTGATACGCTGGGCCAGGGTAGTCACCTGTGGTAATCGTGCTATTGCCGAGTATGCGGAAAGTAAAGGCGCGACAACCCGAATAATTCCGACCGTGGTTGACACCGACGTTTTTGTTCCCAAGCCCCATGTTTCCGATGGGTCTATAGTGCTGGGCTGGATTGGCACCCACTCGACGTTTCCCTATCTTCGAGAAATCTTTCCGGTGTTGCAGGAATTGGCGCGGACACACCGCTTCAGACTAAAGATTGTCGGCGCTGGTTCGAACGTTGTGAATATTCCTGGAGTTGACGTGGAGAATTTGGGATGGATATTGGAGCGCGAAGTCGAGGATTTTCAATCTTTCGACGTTGGGCTTTATCCAATTGACCCTTCGTTGTATGCCCAAAACTGGGCTGCCGGAAAGTCAGGCTTCAAAGCGATTCAATACATGGCAGTCGGAATTCCTTTTGTAGCGGCGCCGGTGGGAGCGATGGCCGAAATCGGTGAAGCAGGCGTAACCCACATCAACGCAACAAACAAAAACGAATGGTTGCGGGCGCTGGAACGTCTCCTTTCCGATGCGCAACTGCGCAAAACCATGGGAAAGGCGGGGCGGCGACACGTCGTCGAGCACTATTCACTTCCGGATCAAGCAGACAAACTCGCAAGCGCATTACGTGAAGCCGTCAACTAGAACAAGCGGCAGCATGAAGGCGAGCTAAGCAGAGCATGCAACGTCTAAGGAAATCTCGATTGACTGTGCTCGCGTTCATCGCGCTGTTGCCGTCATTTCTAAAACGCCCCTGCTATCGGTTGCTTTTTGGTTATGAAATAGGAAAGCGAGCGCGTATCGGAATTAGCATTATCGATGTCGGCGAGTGCCGGATCGACGACGACGTTCAAATTGGGCATTTTAATTTGATTATTAGAGTGAAGAAACTTGAGATTAATGACCACGTAAGAATCGGACACTTGAACATAATAAGAGGCGGCGACGAAGTTCATCTCGGACGCTACTCCGAAATCATCCGAATGAATGAAATCAATTCCATTGCCGAGCCGGAAACTGTTAACCCGATCGATCCGCGATTTCACCTTGGCGACGGCAGTGTTATTACGACCGGACACAAGATTGACTTTACGGATCGAGTGACCATCGGCCGGCGGTCAATCCTGGGCGGACGCAATTCCTCCCTCTGGACTCACAATCGTCAGCGAACTCGGCCCATCGACATCGGCGCATTTGCTTACATTGGATCCGAAATCCGGATAGCTCCTGGAGGCACAATACCGTCACGATGTATAGTCGGAATAGGTTCTGTAATCACCGGCACTCTGAGCGTCGAAGGCTATCTAATCGCGGGCGTGCCGGCCAAGCCGGTAAAGGAGCTCGACGACGAAGATCAGTTTTTGATTGAACGAAAGACGCGAATAGATTTGCCGGACGATGTTTAGTCGGCTGACCACTTGATTCCTGAACATGAACGCTGTTCTAACATTGCTTTATCTACTTCTGTGCGTTGGGATTGTGATCTTTGTCCCGCCATTAGTAAACCCCTTTGTAACCAGTTACGGCGTGTTCACAGCCTTTGACGCTGCCAAGGCTGTTTTGTTATGCACCGGGCTGGCCGCGGTCGCCGGATTTTACTCTTACAAGAGAGAGGTTGATGGTCCCTTCTTGTTGCGCCTGTTTGTTGCCGGCTTGATAACGCGGATAGTTATTGGCCTGGCAATATTCGTATTTCGTGGCCAGGACTTTTTTGGCGGCGACGCCATAACCTACGACCTTTTTGGATACGCGCAGCTCCTTGGTTGGGGAGGAGATAAATACTATCAATCCATCGCCAATCAATTTGTCCGCAGCGGAGAGGGTTCAGGCTGGGGAATGGTTTACCTGGTTGCGGTGGTCTACGGCCTGGTCGGACGCAACATGCTCGCAGTTCAACTAATGAATTCGGTAATTGGCGCTGCGACAGCAGTAGTAATTTATTTATGCGCACATCAGGTTTTCCAGAGTTCAAGGGTGGCACGGATTGCCGGCATTGCCGTAGCGTTTTATCCATCGCTCGTTCTCTGGTCGGCGCAAGGCCTTAAAGATGGCCCGATAGTTTTCCTGCTGGCGTTGGCCATCCTCTGCACTCTGAAACTGGGTGAAAGACTCTCGCTGAAATACATCGTCATACTGGCCTGTTCACTAATAGCTTTGTTCGCTCTCCGGTTTTACGTCTTGTATATGATCTGCGTCGCTATAGCCGGAGCATTTGTCATCGGCATGCAGCAGGTAACGGCGACGAGTTTCGCGCGCCAGTTTTCGGCCGTCATTCTGTTGGGCCTGGCCTTGACTTATGTCGGAGTAACGCGGTCGGCCGGCCTTCAATACGAGCGTTACGGAAACCTGGCAGGACTGCAACGCAGCCGGCTTGATCTGGCGCGTTCTGCTGAGTCCGGTTTTGGAAGAGATGTCGATGTTTCGAGCACTTCCGGCGCGCTTTCTACGATTCCCATGGGGGTGCTCTATTTGCTTTTTGCGCCTTTCCCCTGGCAAGTCACTTCTCTGCGGCAAAGCATTACCCTGCCGGAGATGGTTGTTTGGTGGGCTTCGTTTCCGCTGCTGGTCCTGGGTTTATGGTTCAGCATCCGGTATCGCTTGCGAATGATCTCGCCGATTTTGATTTTCACAGTCATGCTTACGCTTGCCTATTCGGTTTTTCAGGGTAATGTGGGAACAGCCTATCGGCAGCGGGCTCAACTCCTGGTGTTCTATTTCATATTCGTCGCTGTCGGGTACGTGCTCGTGAAGGAGAAGCGAGAAGAACGAAAGCGGCGAGAGGAGGAGGAGCGAAAGCGACTCCGCAAGCGATAACTTTCAACTGCGCCAGATTAGCGGTTAACTAGAGTATGTGTGGAATTGTAGGCATAGTTCGAAACGACAAGTCAGACACTGACCAGGCATTGCTGGGACGGATGTGCGCTGCCATCAGGCATCGCGGACCGGACGACGACGGCTTCTACGTCAACGGCCCGGTTGGCCTCGGTATGCGCCGCCTGGCGATAATCGACTTAAAGAGTGGACAACAGCCCATTCACAATCAGGACCGCACTGCCTGGATAGTTTTCAACGGCGAGATTTACAACTACCGCGAACTCCGCGACAAACTCGAGAAACTCGGTCACTCCTTCTATACAAACAGCGACACCGAAGCAATCGTTCATGCTTACGACCAATACGGCGCCAACTGTCCCAACCACCTACGCGGAATGTTTGCCTTCGCAATTTGGGATGAGCGCACGCAGGAATTGTTCATCGCGCGTGATCGCGTAGGCAAGAAGCCACTGCTTTACGCGCAGGTAAAAGGCCAGTTTATTTTCGGTTCGGAATTCAGCGCCCTGTTACAGCATCCTGACATTGGCAAAGACGTCGACTTCGAAGCGCTCAACCACTATCTCTCCTTCATGTGCGTCCCGGCGCCGCTGACTGCCTATCAAGCGATCAGAAAGCTGGAGCCTGGACACAGCCTGCGCTACCGCAAGGGCGAAATAAGAATCGAACGTTACTGGCAACCTGACTTCTCGAAGAAACTAGATATCAGCGAACAGGAGGCTGGCGAGCGAACAATCGAGATCTTGCGCGAGGCAGTGAGGGTGCGTTTGATGTCGGAAGTCCCGTTGGGCGCTTTTCTATCGGGTGGCATTGATTCGAGTGCCGTGGTGGCGCTGATGGCCGAGGAGTCCAGTACGCCGGTAAAAACATTCTCGATCGGGTTTGAAGAGCAGGACTTCAGTGAATTGCATCACGCGCGCCGGGTCGCGGAACATGTGGGCGCGGACCATCACGAGTTCATAGTGCGCCCTGACGCCCTCGAAGTTTTACCAATTCTGGTAGAGCATTACGGGGAACCATACGCCGATTCTTCAGCCATTCCCACTTACTACGTTGCGCGCGAAACGCGGAAGCACGTGACCGTTGCGTTGAATGGTGATGGTGGTGACGAATCGTTTGCCGGTTACGAGCGCTACGCAGCAATGCGTCTGGCCGAGCGGTATCATCGAATACCGGCAGTGCTTCGCGAGTCGGTAGTAAGGCAGGCGATCGAGTTAATGCCGTCTTCGGAAACGAAGCGCAGTCGCATCCGCGACGTGAAGCGTTTTGTTCAAGCCGCGTCGTTACCGAAAGTCGAACGTTACTTGCGCTGGGTAAGCGTGTTTGACAGCAAGGCTAAGCAGGATTTGTATACCGAAAACTTCACTCGGCAAACTCAGAGCAACTCGGCTGCCGGTATGCTTAATCCCTGGTTTACCCGTGCAAACGGATCGGGCACTGTGGATGCAGCTTTGCTGGCAGACATCATGACTTATCTTCCCAATGATCTGCTGGTGAAGGTCGATATCGCCACGATGGCGAATTCACTCGAAGCGCGGTCACCCTTTCTCGATCATCACGTCATCGAGTTTGCGGCCAGCTTGCCTGAGAAATTTAAGTTGCGCGGGCTTACCACCAAGTATTTGTTGAAACAAATCCTGCGGAAGCTTTTACCCGCCGAAAATCTGGACCGGCGCAAGATGGGCTTTGGCGTGCCGATTGGTCATTGGTTTCGCGGTAAGCTGCAACCACTCCTGCGAGAAACACTACTGGCGGAAGCCTCGTTGAAACGCGGCCTCTTCAGACCGGAAGCGGTCAAGCGGCTGATTGAGCTGCACACGCGCGGCGAGCGTGACTATTCTCCGCAGCTCTGGACATTACTAATGCTGGAGCTGTGGTTCCAAAGATTCATAGACTAAACATGGCCTTTGCTTTTGGACTTTAAGGTTCATTCAATATTTCAATTCATCCAGGAGACATATTGTGAAAGGTATTGTTTTAGCAGGCGGACTCGGATCACGATTGCGGCCATTGACGGCGGTGACGAACAAGCATCTGCTCCCTGTTTATGATCGGCCAATGATCTACTACCCGATTCAAACGCTGGTCAACGCGGGTATCACGGACATCATGATTGTTACCGGCGGTAATTCAGCTGGAGACTTTCTCAAGCTCCTGGGAAACGGAAAAGCTTTTGGTCTCAAACATATCAACTACACCTATCAGGAAGGTGAGGGCGGAATTGCGGAGGCGCTCTCGTTGGTGGAACACTTTGCGGCCAAAGAACCGGTTTGCGTCGTACTCGGTGACAACATTATCGAAGGCAACGTCGCTGCCGCAGTTCGCGCTTATCGCGAGCAGGGCCGCGGAGCGAAGATCATATTGAAGAAGGTTCCTGACCCGGAGCGCTTTGGCGTTCCCGAGCTCAGCGGACAAAACGTGTTGCGTATCGAAGAGAAGCCAGCCTCGCCAAAGTCGGAATACGCAGTCATCGGAATTTATATGTATGACGGTGAGGTGTTTGACATCATTCGCACCCTAAAGCCCTCCGGACGGGGCGAGCTGGAAATAACCGACGTCAACAATGCTTACATCAAACGAGAAGCGATGACGTGGGAGGAACTTGAAGGTTGGTGGACTGACGCGGGCACGTTTGAAAGTTTGCTGCGCGCCTCCAATCTCGTCGCCGAGACGGGTGCAAATAAGATGGAGTTGCAACGTCCTGCCGAAGTGAGCGCTGGTGTTTGAAACAACCGGTCGGAGAAAATACGATCCGGGATTGTTTCACAGAAATTCATCAACCGCACAGGATGCTCGCGCTTCCAGGAAATGAAGATTGTTCGCGTCATTGCTCGCCTTAATGTCGGCGGGCCGGCCAAGCACGTTGTCTGGTTGACCAAGTTGCAAACTCCGAATTGGGAGACGCTGCTCGTCGCCGGCACAGTCCCGCCGGGCGAAGATGACATGGGTTATTTCGCAACGGAACTGGGCGTTACGCCTGTCTTTGTTCCCGAGATGAGTCGCGAGATTTCCGTAAACGACGCACTCACCGTCTGGAAACTTTACCAACTCTTCCGACGCGAACGCCCGGACATAGTTCATACCCACACCGCAAAAGCCGGAACTGTTGGCAGAGTTGCCGGGTTCTTCTATCGCTGGCTAACTCCAAAAATTTTAATCGGGCGTCCGCGCGCCTGCCACTTTGTCCACACTTACCACGGACACATTTTTCACAGCTACTACAGCCCACTCAAGACTCGCGTTTTTCTATTGATAGAAAAAATTCTGGCGAAGCTGGCTACTGATCGCGTCGTTGTTTTGAGTGAACAACAGCGACGCGAGATCAATGAAGAGTTTGGCGTTGGCAATCCGCGGCAGTTTTCTATCATACCCCTGGGGATCGACCTCAGCGTGTTTGCCGATTGGCAAGAACGCGGACAATCGTTTCGCGCTGAGTTTGAACTGGGCCTTGCCGATATTCTCGTGGGGATTGTCGGCCGGCTTACGGAAGTGAAGAATCACGAGCTGTTCCTGCGCGCCGCCGCGCTGTTCAAGAATGAGTTTGCCAAACCTGGTTCGACCGTGCGGTTCGTAATCATCGGAGATGGAGCATTGCGAAACGCGCTTGAGCAGCAAGCGCAATCGCTCGGCTTGGCAAATGATGTGATATTTACCGGCAGCCGTCGTGACCTCGAGCACATCTATCCAGCGCTGGATATTGTCGCCCTGACTTCGCGCAACGAAGGAACACCGCTAACGTTGATTGAAGCGATGGCTAACGCGCGCCCGGTCATCTCCACGGCTGTTGGCGGTGTTGTTGATCTCTTGGGAGAACTTCTGGTTAGTAGCGACCGGGAATCATTTCAGGTTTGCCAGCGAGGCATCAGCGTTTCGCCAGACGACGCCGATGGATTTGCGGCCGGCTTGGCGAGATTGGTCGATGACGCCACGCTGCGTCGTGAAACCGGCGTGCGTGGTTTACAATTCGTGACCCGCCAGTATTCGAAGGAGCGGTTGCTCAAGGATATCGAGGCTCTCTACAGAGGATTGCTGCAAGGAAGGCCTGCGCCGTCTCCGTAGGAACGAAGTTTCTTGTGTCGTGGTCTATATACGGCTCCCGGGGCCGCGGGTTTTATCTTGTTTGGTTTATAAGGAGTCCTAAATTTTGCGTGTACTCATCACCGGCGGTGCCGGCTTCATAGGTTCTCATCTTGCCGATGCATATTTGCAACGCGGCGACGAGGTTACGGTGATAGACGACCTATCAACCGGAACCATCGACAATATTCAACACCTGAAAAGTAATCCGAAGTTTCACTACACGATCGATTCTGTCCACAACCAGCCGGTAACGGCTGAACTCGTCGACCAGTGTGACGTAGTTGTTCACTTGGCGGCAGCGGTAGGCGTGAAGCTAATCGTTGAGAGTCCGGTGCGCACCATCGAGACGAACGTGCGCGGCACCGAAGTGGTGCTGGCGCTGGCAAACAAGAAACAAAAACGGGTCCTGGTTGCCTCGACCTCGGAAGTGTATGGGCTGAGCGCCGATGTCCCGTTTAAGGAAGACGGCAACCTCGTAATGGGTGCGACGACAAAGGGACGTTGGAGCTACGCCTGCTCGAAAGCGATTGACGAGTTTTTGGCGCTCGCTTATTGGCGCGAAAAGAAATTGCCCACCACGATCGTGAGGCTTTTCAATACGGTAGGGCCGCGACAAACTGGCCGTTACGGCATGGTCATTCCCACCTTCGTGAAACAAGCGCTCGCCGGACGTCCTATTACCGTTTACGGCGACGGCAAGCAGACGCGCTGTTTCGGTTATGTTGGAGACGTCGTCGGCGCTCTGATCAAGTTGATGGACACGACTGATTCAATCGGACAAGTCTTCAACATTGGCTCGACTGAAGAGATTTCAATCCTGCAACTCGCGGAAAAAGTTAAAGAGTTGACCCAGTCGACTTCGGAGATAGTCTTCGTGCCTTACGATGATGCGTACGAGGAAGGATTCGAAGATATGCCGCGTCGCGTGCCTGACACTACGAAAATCAATCAGCTCGTCGGCTTCAAACCGGAGATGACACTCGACGGGATACTGGACACGGTAATCAGTTTTCACCGCGGCCGGCCTGCGTCTTACGACGATTAGTCATGTTTTGAAGTGGTTAAGGAAAACGCCTGCAAGTGTACTAACAAACGCCGGGTCTTCCTGTGATCGAACTTCTGTTCTTAATATTATTTCTCCCAAGACGAATGCGCTTCCTTCAAGGGAGCGGGACCTGAGCCCGCTCAAATGGACTCTTGCCGCGGTGGGTGCCTGGCTTGGTGTGGAATGCCTGATTATTTTTGCCTGGGTTTTGATTTCTACTATCAGCTCTTCACTGTGGGGCTGGCCTGAAGATCCGGAAAAATCGCCCCTGACATACCTGGTCTATTTCCTGGCATTGGTTGGCGGAATGATAGCGGCGGATCTTGTCCGCCGCCGGCTTACGGCCAAACCCGTCACCCGCGAAGTTAAGCAGTGGAAAGGGGTCTTGGGATGAGAGCACTAAAACCAAATCTTGATTGGCTTCAAGCCCGCTGCCTCAAAGAACGGATCTAATCTTCTCGCCAGCTTTGGCCAGTTATGGTGAGGAACTGTTGTATAGAGATGATGCTCCAAATGATATGTATGCTCCAGACCAATGATTGAAACAATCTTGCCTCGGTACAGACGTGTCTGCAGTAGCACATTCTCGCCGCGTGGGTTATGAGGGATATATGAAGTTATCAAGGGTATGATCAACTTCCCATGATCATCAGAACCACATAAACGAGAAATATCGGCGTGATGGAATACAGCATTAACGACAGGCCAATAAAGAATAGGCAGATGCAACCTTCCAGCCAGATGAGCAGTCTCGATTGTCTGGATCGCCTTACCGCCCAGAACCAGATTTTGGGTTGGAAGATGACACCCTCAAACAAGGTCCGCAGCAAAGACATTCCTGAGGCAGCGCCTTCAATGTCATCGCTATGAGGGAAGCGAGCGTGGTGTGCAGATGCGCCGCCCGGTAAGCGTGGCCGCTTCGCAAGGCCAGTAACTCGATCAGAGACAGGAACAGATCATTCACTGAACGTCGCAGCCCAAGATTCCTGTGGACCAGGTCGTGAGATATTGAGCCATAAGTAACAAAACTCAGAGCGATTAAGGAGAGGACCGCCAGCGGCCACCACCTCAGCGCAGCGAAAAAGAAGTAAGCAGCCGTGAAGAAGAAGGGAAGTGAGAGGGTGAAAATGCGTTGACCCCTAGTGATACGCGTAAGCTCCGGAGCAAGCTTTGGTAGTTCTGGCAACGCGTGTTCTATGAGGTCTTGTGCGTTATTCATGGCAATTAACTCAAAAGCGATCCGTCTTGAGCGGTGAAGTCTCTCTCACATTATAGCCGAATCTGTGAACCATTGAGCGGAGATCATTCTCCGGGCCGCCGGAAGCGCTGACAACTTGATTTGCTCCCCGCTATCGATTAGCTTTCCTCTTACACTGACCAATCGAAAAAGTCCCTAATCTTGCAGTCCTATGCCGTTTAGTTCATTTCATCTTCTGGCTGTAGCCGCGTCAGCGGTGCTGGCGCTTGGGCTAACGCCGGTCGTACAAATTGTGGCGCGCCGATACGGCATGATTGCCACGCCCAAGACGGACAGATGGCATAAAAAGCCGACGGCAATGTTGGGCGGCGTGGCTATCTGGTTGTCAGTAGTTTTCAGCTATTTCATCTTCATTCGCCCCGCCACCGGTCTGGGATGGCACTTTCCCAGCTCGGCGCTGGACGTTGTCATCGGAGCCAGCACTTTTCTATTCCTGGTTGGACTTGCCGACGATTTTCTAAACACAAAGCCTTACCAGAAACTTATCGGGCAGGTGATGGGTTCGGCTTTCGTGGTTTATTACGGACTGAGTCTGCCGTGGACCGGCTACTCAGCGGTGAACGTCGCGCTGACGATCTTTTGGCTGATCGGGATTACGAACGCCGTAAACCTGCTCGACAACATGGATGGCCTGGCATCGGGCATCGCGGTCATCGCTTCCGGGTTTCTGGCGCTTAGCTTCCTCGCCACTGGCCATGTAATGGCAGCCCTGTTACTCGCCACGTTCGCGGGCGCGCAACTAGGATTTCTGGTTTACAACTCAAGTCCGGCATCGATCTTCATGGGTGACTGCGGGTCGATGTTCATCGGCTTTTTTCTGGCGAGCGCGGCCCTGGTGAATCTCTCAGGCGGGCGATCGAGGAGCCTGGTGCCCGTGCTCGCCGTCCCGATTCTCGTCCTGTTCATACCTATCTTCGACACGACGTTCGTTACCATCCTCAGGAAACTTTCCGGGCGCGCGGCGTCCCAGGGCGGGCGCGATCATACCTCGCACCGGCTTGTTGCTCTCGGAACTTCCGAACGCCACGCCGTCTGGATGCTTTACGGTTTGGCCGCGCTCTCAGGTTTCCTGGCGCTGCTGGTTCAAAGCGTAAAACTTGATGTTAGTCTGGCGGCAATTGCCGGTTTCACTATTCTGCTGACCTTGCTCGGCGTCTACCTGGCCGGCGTCAAGGTGTACGACGAAACTGAGGAAGCTTTAGCGGCGGATGACAATTCTCTCTACGCCTTCCTGATTGATCTCTCTTACAAGCGCCGCATCTTCGAGGTCCTGCTGGATGTGATTCTGATCCTGCTGGCTTATTGGGGCGCTTACGCTGTGAAGTTTGGTGCGCTTTCCGGGAGTACGGCGTGGAAGCTTTTTCTGCGAACGTTGCCGATATTGGTTTTCGTGAAGATGGCGTCGTTTCTGGTAATGGGCGTTTACCGCGGCCTCTGGCGCTACACGGGACTGGATGATTTGATCGTGTTTGCTAAAGCCGTGGTGCTTAGTTCAGTCGTGAGCGTCATGGCGGTGCTGTTTACTTTTCGTTTTGAAGGATTCTCGCGAACCGTCTTTTTGATCGACGGGATTCTAATGTTTATGTTCCTCGCCGGCAGTCGCCTGGCATTTCGGTTATTCCGCCAGGTAATCCCCATAGCGAAGAGCGCCCAGGGTCGGAGAGTTTTGATCTATGGGGCCGGCGACGCGGGGGAGTTGTTGCTTAGAGAACTGCTGAATAATCGTGAACTAATGTATTCGCCCGTCGGGTTTCTTGACGATGATCCGGCCAAGAGCGGGAAACTGATTCATGGCCTGAAGGTCTATGCCGGCAATGGTGATCTAACCTCAGTTTGCCGGCAACACAAAGTCGATGAAGTATTGATCTCCAGCAACAAAATGTTGCCGGAGCGCCTGCAGGAGATTTTGGACTTTTGCCGAGCGCAGGACATCATGGTCAGGCGGATGCGAATCACCATTGAGGACCTGGCAGAACAATGGCGACCGTCGATTCATAAGACGCCGTAAAGCATTGGCGAAGGCTATTCAGGATTTATGCCCGATCAATTAATTGAGTTTAAGGCCAGCCCGCCGGTCAAGGCGATAATGACGCTGACGGTGGTGGTTGCGTTGTTTTCTTCCTGGTTTGTGGTTCGATGGTATATCGGTAACACGATCGCGGAATATTTTCATCCTGATGACCATCGCCTGGAAACTGCGCAGATGGCAGTGCGCCTCGCGCCAAACGATCCGTTGCCCCACTGGCGACTCGGCAATCTGGCATTGAAGGAGCTTCCGCCCGATCAGATTTCGTTAGTTGTAGCCGAGTATGAGAAAGCGGTCAGCTTGTCACCTCACGACTACAGACTCTGGACAGAATTCGGCGGCGCTCTGGAACAAGCCGGTGATTTTGACAAAGCGGAAAAGGCGCTGCGGGAGGCCGTAAAGTTAGCGCCTTCGTACGCCTATCCGCGTTGGTATCTGGGCAACCTTTTGTTGCGAACCGACCGTTACACGGGCGGGTTTGCCGAGTTGCAACGAGCGAGTGAAGAAAACGAGCAGTTTCAGTCGCAGCTATTCAACCTGGCCTGGCAGCTAAACAAAGATGACTTCGACGCGCTTCGGGCCGCAGTCGGCAATTCGCGAGCGGTTCGCGCCGCCTTTTCGAAGTATTTGGTTGAACGTGGCCGTTACGATGATGGTCTGCGACTTTGGAATACCTTAAGTCCGACTGAAAAAAGAGAAAGCCGTTTTGCCTCCGATCCGATTATAACCAGTCTTGTTAGCGCTCAGCATTTTCATCAGGCAATGGAGATCTGGAATGAGGTGGCTCCCGGCCCCGCTTACAACGCCAAGTTGGGAAGTATTCTGGATGGGGGGTTTGAAAACAATCTGGCCCATGGGCCGGGAGCGGTGTTTGGTTGGCAGGTGCAGTCAAACTCGCAAGTGCAGATCGGAATAGATCCCGCGCAGGGTCACAGCGGCAGTCGGAGCTTGCGGGTGTATTTTCAGGTTCGCTCACACATAGACACAATCAATGTCTTACAATTGGTGCCCGTAAACCCTAATACCGAGTATGAACTCGAATGTTATGTGAAGACGGAAAGAATTGAGAGTGCGGAGACTCCGGCAATTCTGGTAGTCAATGCAGCCGACGACGCGACCTTGGTGGGTTCAGCGGGAGCGCCTAGTGGAACGAATGACTGGCAACGGGTTTCTCTAGCGTTTAAGACTGGGGAGAAAACTGAAGCTGTGAAGGTGAAGATGGTACGGAATTCATGTTCTGACAGTCCGGTCTGCCCAATTTTTGGGACTGTTTGGTATGACGACTTCAATCTTAAGCCCCAAAAGTGACGCGCTCGTTTCGCCTGAAACGCAGGCACCCGTCGCAGTCAACACCGGCTATGTCACTTATCGCATCAGGCATACGCTTGCGAGCCGCTTCGCATTTCTTATGGTCTGCTTGGCGATTATTCTTTCGGCGCTTGCCTACGGCACGGTTCACTATTGGGCGCTTGCGGTGTTTTTTCTCGGTGGCGTCACAATCCTGATTCTATGGCTGATTGACAGCTGGCACCTCGGAACATTTCGTGTCAGCCGAAACGTTTTGCAGTTACCGCTGCTCGGAATGTTCTTGCTGGGACTGTTTCAGCTTCTGCCTCTGCGACATCCTGAGGACGTTGGCACCCATTCCATTCCGCTCGTCAGCAGCCTCTCGTTTGACCCCTACTCCACGAGGTTCATTCTCGTCCAGATTGCTGCGCTCACAATTTATTTTGCCGCTGTGCTTGTTTTTACTGACACGCCTAAGCGTTTAAGGCTGCTGGTGAGAACAATCGGGGTCTTCGGATTTTTTCTGGCAATCTTCGGACTGACTCAATCGTTCACAAGTC
>Ga0070697_100000458_pt1 | contig 31297 bp, 19 predicted proteins | sample KBSK1501metaG_FD_65475 | JGI IMG/M metagenome (GOLD analysis project Ga0070697, IMG submission 65475) | Corn, switchgrass and miscanthus rhizosphere microbial communities from Kellogg Biological Station, Michigan, USA - KBS K1-50-1 metaG | ecosystem: Host-associated > Plants > Roots >...
CCGCCTCGAGCAGGACGCCGAGCCGGATTTGACCCGACGCGGCGCCCACGGCGCGCAGGAGCCCGAAAGAGCGGCGGCGTTCCACGGCCGAAGCGACCAGAGCGTTGGCGACTCCCAGAATCGCCACCGCCACCGCAATGGACTCGAGCGCACGCGTCACGGCGAAGGTCTGGTCGAAGATCTTGAGCACTTCGCGACGCAGCTCGCGGTTGGTCGAGACCGCCAGCGCGTAGCGGCCGGAGGCGGCGGCGAGCAGACGCCGGCGAAGCTCGTTGGGGTCGACGCCCGCGGACGCGGCGACGGCCACGCTCGTGACCCGGAAGTCGGAAAAGAGAGACAGGTACAGCCCGCGGTCGAGCAGGACCGTGCCGCGGTCGTTGGAGTAATCTCGATAAACGCCGGCCACGCGGAAGCCGCGAGGCCCCGCCGGCGTGGGGATCGTCACGTGCCCGCCCGCCGCGACGCCGAAACGCCGGGCGAAGGGCTCGGAGATGAGCGCCTCGCCCCGCTCGCGGGCCCTCGAGGCCGTCGCGTGCGCGTCTCCTCCTCCGACCAGCGGAAGACCTCCGAGGCGCGCGACGACTTGGAAATCACCGGAGCCGATCGTGAAGGGCCGCCCCTGCGCGTCGGTGACGTCGCGAACGCGAAGAGGGTCGACCTGCGCCACGCCCGGCATCGCGCGGAGAAAGGGGAGGATCTCGGGCGGCAAGTCTCCGACCAGACCGCGGCTCCTTCCCGCGGCCGCCTTGACCCAGAGATCGGACCGGAGCGTGGATTCGACCCACACACGCACGGTCTCCCGGATCGAAGCGACCGTCACGATCATCGCGAGCGTCATCCCGAGCGCCAGCGCGAGCGCGGCGACGGCAATGGCGTTTCGGGCGAGCGATCCGCCAAAGAAGCTCGAAGCCAGCCGGCCCGGCACGCCGAAGAGCCGCGCCAGAGGCCGAGCAGCCAGGCGTGAGGCGATGCGGATCGAGAAGGAAGCCAGCAATGCCAGCGCGACGACCACAAAAAGGACGGCGGCAAATCCGAAGAGCGGGAACCCGTCGACCGGCGGCGCCTTGGAAGCCAATCCCGCCGCGAGAAGCAAGGCGACGGCCGCAAGGGCTCGGGGAGACTGGCGTTCTCGGCGCACGCCCTCGATCGACCCGACGCGCATCGCCGGCGAGGGAGCGACGCGGGTGGCCTCGGCCGCCGGAACGAGCGTCGCGACAAGCGCCGCTGCCATGCCGACACCCGCCGCGAGCCAGACCGCAGACGCATAACCGGCGCCCGCGATGCGGGCCGTGGGCAGATAAATACTCGAGACAGTGCCGGCGACCGCGCGCAGGGCCGCGCGGGCCAGGACCGTTCCGCCGAGCTCGCCCAGAACCGTACCGGCGGCGCCGATCGCGAGTCCCTCCGCCACGAACACCAGGAAGACCGCGCCGCGAGAGACGCCGAGCGCGCGCAGGGTCGCGATCTCGGGCCGCCGCCGCAGAACCGAGATCGAAACGGCGTTGGCGATCAGAAACACGCCGACCAAGAGAGTCAACGATCCGAGCGCGTTCAAGTTGAATCGGAAGGCCCGGACCATGCGATCGGCCGTGGACGCGCTTGCCGAGGGGGGCGCCAGCGACAGCCCTGCCGGAAGCCGCTTTCGAATCTCGGCCTCGATCGCGGCGCGCGACTGACCCGGCGCGAGCACGATGTCGATCCGGTCCACGAGCCCCGGCTTTCCGAGAAGCCTCTGCGCGGTGAAGAGGTCGGTGACGATCAGATCGCCGCCGGCGGCGCGGGCCGCGCCGGAGAGCTCCAGGAGGCCCGCGATCGGAACCGTCCTCAGGACGCCTCCGGCAACAATATATAGATTGTTGCCGGCCGAAAGCCCCTGCCGCCGCGCGAAGGCGTCCGTCACGAAGACAGAGTCCGCGCCAAGGCGGCCTTCCGGGCGCCCCCCTCCGACGATCTTCAATTCCCGCACGACGCGGTCTCCTCCCGGATCGATCCCGAGAAGGGGCACGACTTCGCCCGAGCTTCGGACGACCGCGGTCCCCGTAACGACGGGAGCGAAGGAGGCGCGTCCCCAGAGAAAGGCGAGCGATCGCAGGGCTTCCACGGGAACTCCCGCCGCGCCGGTGATCACGAAGTCGCTGCGGCCTGCGAGGGTGGCGGCCGCGTCGCGGAACGACTGGGTGACGCTCCGATTCGCGTGATGAATCGCGGCCACCGCGGCCACGCCGATCGCCACACCCAGCACCGGCAGCGCCGCCCTCATCGGTCGCCGCCTCGCGGGGCCGAAAACGAGCGCTCCAAGCAGAAGCCGATAGCGCCTCATCGCGCGGGCGATCATAGTCGCGGGGCGACTGTCGCTGTCCGATCCGGGTGTCCCTGTCCGATCCGGGCTAGTCTCTCGCTCTCGCCATGTGCAAACGAAGATCTGGACTCCCGGAGTGGGCGCCGCCGGCCGTGGCGGTCTCGATCTACTTTCTGCTCCGCCTGCCCGGGCTTCTGGCGCTCCCGATTTTTTGCGATGAGTCGGTCTACGTGCGGTACGCGCAGCTGATTGCCCGGGCTCCCGTCTCGAGGGCATTCCTTTCGGTCGTCGATCCGAAGCCGCCCCTTCACTACTGGCTGCTGGCGCTGGTCTTTCGCACAACGAGCGACCCGCTGCTCGCGGCTCGGCTGCTCTCGGTCGTCGCCGGCGCTGTCTCGGTACTGATGCTCTTCCCCTTGTGCCGTGAGCTTGCGAGTCTTGCGCGAGGCGCGCAGAGGAAAGAAGTTGGAACCGCCCCGACAACAGACACGTTCGCTGTATTTGCCTCCGCCCTCTTCGTGGCCTGTCCCTTCCTGGTGTTCTACCAGCGGTTCGCGCTCGCAGAGGGGCTTCTCGTTCTCGAGGCATTGCTCGTCGCGTGGCTCTCTCTGCGCTGGGCAGCGTCCGCGGGCGGACCGGCGGCGCGGTTTCGAAGAGAGGCGCTCGTCCTGGGTCTCGCGCTTGGCGCGGCGTTGCTCACCAAGCAGAACTTCAGCTACGTGCTCTTCGGCCTGCCAGTCCTCGCCGTTGCTCTGCGTCCCTGGCGAGACCTCCAGCCGATGTTTCGCCGATACGCGCTCGGGTTTCTCGGAATCCTCGCTCTCTCGATTCTTCTCTTCCTTCCGTACCTGGTCGTGCAGCCGGGCCCGCCGCTTCGCGATCGGCTGTTCTACAGGGCGACTCACGGCGGCTTCTCGGGCGGGATCGCGTCTCACGCCCGGATTGCCTGGGACAACTGGCGCTACGTCTTTTTCCCAACGACGATGACGCCGATCTCGCCAATCCAATATGAGGGCTTCCGAGCGCCGGCCGAAGGCGGATGGCTCTGGATCTATTTGACGCCCCCGGTTTTTCTTCTGGCGGTGGCGGGACTCGCGGCGCTCGCGTGGCTCAAGGAGTATCGCCTGCTTTTTTTTCTCGGCAGCTGGACGCTGCTGCCGCTCTGTCCGTTTCTCCCGTTCGCGACGGTCGCCGTTCCGCGCTACGCGGTCACAGTTGTGCCGCCGCTTCTTTTCGCCGCCGCCTTCCTGCTCGATCGGGTGGTGCGAGGCGTCGGGAGACTGTTGGGTGGAGCATTTCCGGCCAGAGCGGCAGCCGCCGTCGTCCTCCTGGCGCTCTCGGCCTGGCCGCTCGTTTCCATCGCGGATCAGGATACCCGCTGGGATCGCCAGCGGCTCGTCCGCGCGGACCGCTGGCAGTACGTCTCCGGCTGGCCGTGCGGCCTGGCCTCGCGGCGGACCGCCGACTTCCTGCGCGCGCGCGCGGCGACCGGCCCGATCGTCGTCATCACAACGGAATCGCTCGGAACTCCCAACGACGTCATCTGGACGTACCTGGATCGGACGCGGAACGTGTCGCTTTTCTTCGCGCCGTGGGCGCTCGAAGCGCCGATCCTGCGCCCTGTCCCCGGCGAGCCGGATCGCTTCCTTCTCAACGCGGACCTGCACGATCTCTGGTACCGCAAGGAGGTCGTGTCCGTCCGGCCGGACGTGCCGATCTTCCTCGTGTCCATGGATCCCTACCCCATGCCGGACGGAAAGACGGCTTCCGCCGACAGCCTTCTGCGGCCCCGCAATCCGCAGTTACGGGAGGTCGCGCGGTTCGAAAACATTCCCATGGACCTGCCGCACCGGGTCGACAGCGTGGTGGTGTACGAACTCAGTCGGTAGTCGGTAGTCGGTAGTCGGTAGTTTCGACTCGAGACGTCCGACGTTCAGGCGGCGTGGATACTCCCGGTTCCGCTGGTTCCGCCGATCGAGAAACGGGAGCAGATCCTTCGCTGCGCTCAGGATGACAGCGTCTCGACTACCGACTACCGACTACCGACTTCCCCTGCGATTCTTCCGTCCCGGATCTCGACGATGCGTTCGGCACGAGCGGCGGCGGACGGGGAGTGTGTCGCCAGAAGCAGCGTGACTCCCCGCTCGCGTCGGATCTCGTCCAACAGAGTGAGAACCTGATCTCCGTTTCGGCTGTCCAGATTGCCGGTGGGCTCGTCGGCCAGCAGCAGCCGCGCGCCCGTGACGAGCGCCCTCGCGATGGCGACGCGCTGCATCTCTCCTCCCGAGAGCTCGTAGGGGTGCGCCGACGCACGCGCGCGGAGGCCCACGCGCTCGAGCAGCTCCTGCGCCCGCCGGGCCGAGTCCGCCTTCCCGTCCAGCGCGCGGGGCAGCTCGACGTTCTCGAGCACGGTGATGTGGGAAAGCAGGTTGAAGAACTGAAACACCATCCCGACCTCGCGGCGGCGGTAGAGCGTGCGCTGACTCTCGTTGAGCGCGCCGAGGTCTCGTCCGCCGACTTCGATCGATCCCGACGTGGGTCGATCGATGGCGCCGAGCAGATGGAGCAGCGTCGATTTGCCGCCGCCGGATGGGCCCACCACCGCGGTGAACTCACCGGGAGCAAACTCGAGATCCACTCCATCGAGCGCAACGACCGGCTCCGCCCCTTCGTAGACCTTTCGGACCGAGCGGCAGGAAACCGCGGGAGCGGAGGCTTGGACAGAAGTCACGGCGTTGGAGGATATCGGTTACATTTGCGAAAGATGGCGGTCGATCAAGAAGCTATCAGCTCTCAGCTGTCAGCTATCAGCCAAGCCTCAGGCTCGGCTGGCTGGTTTTGAGCTGAGAGCTGAGAGCTGAAAGCTGAGAGCTCGATGCTCCCGCTTCTGCGCGCCTGGCGCCAGCGCGCTCTGATCCTCGCGCTGACCCGCCGCGAGCTCCAGGCGCGGTATCGCAATGGAGTCCTCGGCTACTTCTGGTCGCTCGTCAACCCCCTCCTTCTGCTTCTCGTGTACGCGACCGTCTTCCGTCTGGTGTTCAAGCCGAGGGCGGATGTGCATCCCTATTCCCTTTTCCTTTTTTCGGGGGTCCTCACCTGGGGATTCGTCTCCTCGGCATTGCTCGACGCCGCGGAGACGTTCCGCGCGAACGGACCCCTGTTGCGCAAAACGACCGTGGCGCCCGAGGTCTTTCCCGCCGTGGCCGTCGGGGCGCGGCTTTCGCACCTCCTGCTCGCCCTTCCGGTCCTGGCCGCGGCGATTCTCGTCGCGGGCATTCTGGGCGCCGTGCGGCCCAGTCTCGAAGCATTGGCGTTTCCGGCGGTGGTCTTTCTCTTGACCCTCGCGGTCTTCGGGATCGCGCTCGCGGTTTCTTCGCTGGCCGTTCACTTCGGAGACGTGCGCGATCTGGTCGCCAACCTGCTGACGCTCGCCTTTTTCCTGACGCCGATCCTTTATCCGATCGACTCGGTTCCGGACCGATTCCGCCCGTGGCTGCGCGCAAATCCTTTCGCCACGTTCTTCGCGGCGATTCACGACAGCGCGTTCTTTTTCCGACCGATTCCTGCCGCCGACTGGCTCTGGATGACCGGAACAGCGCTGGTCTGTCTGGGAGTCGGCGCCGCAATCTTCGAGAGGCTCCGCGATTCGATCGCGGAGGAAGCGTAGTTGGGAGATGAGGGGGAGAGGGGGAGAGGGGGAGAGGGGGAGAGGGGGAGAGTCGATGAGTGAGACCTCCGCTAGCCGCGCGGTCGTCGTCGACCATGTGACGAAGCTTTACCGGCGATACGGGCGGAAGCATACGGTTGGCACGCTGAAGTCCGCGCTGCTCGCGGGCCGCGCGCGGCATTCGCTTTCGCCGGATTCGGCGGTCCCGGCGCTCGTGGACGTCTCCTTTCAGGTGGATCCTGGCGAGACGCTCGGAATTGTCGGGCCCAACGGATCCGGTAAGTCGACTCTGCTGAAGCTGCTCGCCGGCATCGTCCGTCCGACGCAGGGGAGCGTGACGGTCGAGGGAAGGTTGGGGGCTCTTCTGGAGCTCGGCGCGGGGTTCCATCCGGAGATCTCGGGCCGCGAGAACATCGAGATCAACGGGCTCCTTCTCGGTCTGACGCGCCGCCAGATCGCGCAGCGGTTCGACGAGATCGTGCGCTTCGCCGAGCTCGAAGAGTTCCTGGACGCGCCGCTCAAGACCTACTCCTCGGGCATGGCGGTGCGCCTGGGCTTCTCGATCGCGGCCCACAGCGATCCGGACGTGCTTCTCGTCGATGAAGTACTGGCAGTGGGAGACGAGCGCTTCGCCCACCGGTGCCTGGAGAAGTTCGCCGAGTTCGAGCGGGCCGGCAAAACGCTCCTTCTGGTCTCGCACGATCTGGCCCTCGTTGCGGAGCATTGCCGCCGCGCTCTGTGGCTCGACGGCGGGCGGCTGCTCGCCGACGGACCCGCGGCAGAAACCGTGGCGCGCTACCGGGAAAGAGTCGCGCAGGAGGAGGGGAAGGGGAGGCTGGAGGAGGGGGAGAGACGCGGGGACGCGGAGACGCGGGGACGCGGGGAAGGAATCGGATCGGGAGCCGCGACGATCGAACAGGTCCGGTTGCTCGATGGGGCGGGCAAACCGGCGGGGAGGGTTCGGTCGGGAGAGGCCGCGCGGCTGGAGATGGAAGTGGACGCGCCGTCTCCTCTGTCGGATTTCGTGTTCGGTTTCGCGCTGACGACCGTGGCGGGATCCGTTGTCTTTGGAACGAACACGGACCTGGAGGGGTTCCAACCGGCGCAGTTTGCGGGACGGGCGGTTGTCGGCCTGGAGATTCCCTCTTTGACGCTCGCCCCCGGCGTCTATTGCGTCGACACCGCCATCCACGCCCGGGACGGCGCGCCCTACGACTACCGCCGCGATGTGCTGCGCTTCGAGGTGACGGCCGACCGAGGAACAGCCGGCGTCTGGAGTCCTCCGCGGCGGTGGAGCTTCGGCGGCGCGATTCGCTGGAAAACGTGACGACGGGCAACACTCGCATTCCGGCGAGCCCCTCCAGGCTCCGTACGTTTCTGCGCCGGAGATTCTCCCGGGAAGAGACTTTGGGGCTGTACCTCACCGTCGGCTTCGTGGCCTTCGCTCTTCTCGTCGCGCTCTTCGGGGTCCTCGCCGACGAGGTCTTCGAGGTGCACGGAGAAAACCCGATCGACCGGCGGATCACGCTCGCGGTCCGGGCTCTGCACGCGCCCGGGCGGGACGCGCTGGCCCGCACGATCACGGACCTGGGAGATGTGCGATTCCTGATGCCGGCTGCCCTCGCGACGGTCGCGGCGCTTTACGTCAAGGGCCGGCGAGTCTCCGCGCTGCTCTTCGCGGGCTCCGTCCTCGGAGGCTGGCTGCTCGAAACGGTGCTCAAGATTTCGTTTCACCGTACTCGGCCCGACCTGTGGCCGGCGCTGGTGACCGAGAAGACCGCGAGCTTCCCCTCCGGCCACGCCACGATGACGACGGTGTTCTTCGGCGGGATCGTGGCGCTCGTCTTCCATCTGACCAAGAACCGGCGGGCCCGAGCGGGAGCGCTTTTCGCGGGAGCCGTGATCGTGCTCGCTGTCGGGTTCACGCGCATCTACCTCGGGGCTCACTGGCTGACGGACGTCCTCGCGGGTTATCTCGTCGGCCTGCTGTGGGTCGTGCTGTGCGCGACCGGGACCGAGTATTTCGCGCGGCGAGGCCGCGTGAAGAATTGATTCATTGAAACATAGATTCATTGTGTGATTGGGGCGAAGAAGTTCTATTTCGAGTCAATCCGACAATGACTCAACGACTCAATGATTCAATCCCTTCACGGTAGACTCACCCAACGCATGCGAGACACCTTTCTCCCGTTTGCTCGGCCGAGCCTCGGCGAGGACGAAATATCGGAAGTGGCCGATACGCTGCGTTCGGGATGGATCACGACCGGTCCGAAGGTCGAGAAGTTCACCGCGGCCTTCGCCGATTACGTCGGTGGGCGCTTCGCCGTTCCCGTTTCCTCCGCCACGGCCGGGCTCCACGTCGCGCTGATGGCCTTAGGGGTCGGCCCGGGGGACGAAGTGATCACGACGCCGATGACATTCGTCGCCACGCTGAACACGATCGTCCACTGCGGAGCCGTGCCCGTCCTCGCCGACATCGACGCCTCGACCCTGAATATTCGCGTGGAGGAGATCGAAAGAAAGATCACTGCCCGTACGAAGGCGATCGTTCCGGTCCACTACGTCGGCCAGCCCGCGGATCTCGATCCGATCCTCGGGCTTGCGGCCTCGCGCGGCCTCGCGGTCCTCGAGGACGCCGCCCACGCGGTCGGGGCCGAGTACAAGGGTCGCCGCATCGGATCTTTTCCGACAACCTCGGTCTTCTCCTTCCACCCCAACAAGAACATGACGACCGGAGAGGGAGGCATGGTGGTCACGGAGGAGGAGTCGGTCTTCGAGAAGGCCTCGCTCTTCAAGTTCCATGGGATGGACAAGGAGTCGTGGAAACGCTTCGCGAAGACCGGGAGCCCGCGCTACGACGTCGCCATCCCGGGTTACAAGTACAACATGATGGACATCCAGGCGGCGCTCGGTCTGCATCAACTGCCGCGGCTCGACGGCTTCCTCGCGGAACGGGAGCGCCTGGCCTCCCGGTACGACGCGGCCCTCTCGGCAACGGTCGGCCTGATCCTGCCCCAGCGGGTTCCTTATCCGGTCCGGCATGCCTGGCACCTCTACACGCCGCTCGTGGACGTGGACCGGCTCACGATCGACCGCGACCGCTTCATGGAGGAGCTCAAGACGCGCAATATCGGGACGGGACTCCACTACACGGCGGCGCATGAGTTCTCTTACTACGCGAACCGGTTCGGCTGGCGGCCGGAGGACTTTCCGGAGGCCCACTTCGTCTCGGAGCGGATCGTCTCGCTGCCGCTTTTCCCCGGCCTGACGGACTCGGATCAAGACGACGTCATCGAAGCGATCCGAGACGTGCTCTCCGAATTCCGTAAATGAAGATCTCCGTCGTCGTCCCGGTCTTCAACGAAGAGGCGAACCTGGAGGAGTTCCTGCGGCGCGTGACCGCCGTCCTGGACGCTTCCGGGCGCCCCTACGAGATCATCCTGGTCGACGACGGCAGCCGCGATCGGTCGTTGGACATTCTCAAGGCGTGGGCCGTCCGGCGTCCGGACGTCCTGCGGGTCCTGGAGCTCTCCCGCAACTTCGGACAGCACCCGGCGATCCTTGCCGGCTTCCGGGACGTCACGGGAGACGTCGTCGTCACGCTCGACGCGGACCTGCAGAACCCTCCCGAGGAGATTCCCAAGCTGCTCGCGAAGTTCGAGCAAGGCTACGACGTCGTCGGCGGAGTCCGGCAGCAGCGGCGGGACTCGGTGGCGCGGCGCCTCGCCTCCGTGATCGTCAACCGGGTGACGGCATCGATCACGCGGATGAAGCTGACGGACTTCGGATGCATGCTGAGGGCCTACTCGCGCGACGTCGTGGAGGAGATCAATCGGTGCGATGAGGCCTCGACGTTCATTCCGGCGCTCGCCCAGACCTTCGCGAGAAAGCCGACCGAAGTTGAGGTCGCGCACGCGCCGCGGACCGGCGGAGAGTCCGCGTACTCCTTCTACCGGCTGCTGCGGCTGAACTTCGATCTGATGACGGGCTTCTCCTCCGTTCCGATTCAGGTCTTCGGGATGCTGGGAACCGCCGTCGCGCTCGGGGGGATCGGCTTCGGCATTTTTCTGTTCGTCCGGCGGCTCATCGTGGGAGCCGAGGTCGAAGGGGTCTTCACCCTCTTCGCGATTCTCTTCACGCTGCTGGGGATCGCCATGGCGGGTCTGGGAATCGTCGGCGAGTACGTCGGTCGAATCTACGAGCAGGTCCGGGGAAGGCCGCGATTCTCAGTGAGGAGAACGTATGGCCTCAGGGCGGAGGCCTCGCCCCGGCCAGCCGAGGTCGAGTCGAAGTGAAAAGCAGTCGACAGTCGACAGTCAACAGTCAACAGTGGAGAGCCGACTCACTATATTTAAAACAATATACATTTTGTATTCCCTCCTCCAATGACTGAGCCGCAATCGACCCGCATTCCCATCGCCGTCTTCGCGTACTCGGACACCGGGCACGCGTGCCTCGAACGCCTGCTCGACCGGGGCGAGAACGTCGTGCTCGTCGCGACGCACGAAGACTCCGCCGGCGAGCCGCGCTGGTTTCCGAGCGTCGCGGAGCTGGCTCGGTCCCGCGGAATCGAGCCGGTGGTCTTCGAGCAGGACGCGTCGCCGGAGGCGATCGCCCGGGTGAGTGCCGCCGCGCCGGAGCTGCTCTTCTCTTTTTACTACCGGGGTGTCCTTCCCGAGGAGATCCTCGCGATCCCGCGTCTGGGCGCTTACAACATGCACGGCTCTCTGCTCCCGAAGTATCGGGGACGCGCGCCGGTCAACTGGGCGGTTCTGAAGGGAGAGACCGAGACCGGCGCCACGCTGCACGTCATGACGGCTCGCCCCGACGCCGGAGACATCGTGGACCAGGAAGTCGTTCCCATCGGCCCGGACGAGACGGCGGCCGACGTCCAGCGTCGGGTCACCGAGGCCGCGGTTCGGGTTCTCGAGCGGCGCCTGGAGGATCTGAAAGCCGGCCGCGTGCCGCGGCGTCCGCAGGAGGAGTCGGCCGCGACCCGGTTCGGGAAGCGTCGCCCCGAGGACGGCCGGATCGACTGGTCGCGCACGGCGAGCGAGATTCATGACCTCGTGCGCGCCGTCACGCACCCGTACCCCGGAGCCTTCACCGATGTCTTTGGAGGCGGAAAGACCTACGTCTGGCGGACCCGGCTGCCGAATCTCGGCGCCCACGACAACTTTCCCGGCCAGGTGCGCCGCGAAGAGGGTCGGCTGTACGTCGCGTGCGGCGACGACTACTACGTGGAGGTCCTCTCGCTCCAGCGCGAAGGAGAAGAAGAGGTGGAGGCGAGCCGTTTTTCGTTGAACCTGAGGGACACGCGATGAGAGTCCTGATCCTGGGCGTCAACGGCTTCATCGGCAACGCTCTGACCGCGCGGATCCTCGAGACGACCGACTGGACGGTGGCGGGACTGGACATCGGCAGCGACAAGATTGCCCCTTTCCTTCCGGAGCCGCGCTTCACCTATCTGGAAGGGGACATCGCGATCAACAAGGAGTGGATCGAGTACCAGATCAAGAAGTGCGACGTCGTGCTGCCCCTGGTCGCGATCGCGAATCCTTCGCTCTATGTCAAGCAGCCGCTCGCGGTCTTTCAGCTCGACTTCGAGGAGAACCTGCGCATCGTCAAGCAGGCCCTGCAGTACAAGAAACGCGTCGTCTTCCCGTCGACTTCCGAGGTCTACGGTATGTGTCCCGATCCGGAGTTCGACGAGGAAGCCTCGCCGCTGGTCTACGGGCCCATCCGCAAGCAGCGCTGGATCTACTCCTGCTCCAAACAATTGCTCGACCGCGTCATCTATGCCTATGGAGAAGGCGAAGGCCTCTCCTACACTCTCTTTCGTCCGTTCAACTGGATAGGCCCCCACTTAGACGACGTGGACTCTCCCAAAGAGGGCTCGAGCCGCGTCCTGACGCAGTTTCTTCACAACATCCTCTATGGCCTGCCGATCAAGCTGGTGGACGGCGGGACGCAGAGGCGATCCTTCACCTACATCTCCGACGGGATCGACTGCCTGATGAAGATCCTGGAGAACGAGGGAGGGCGGGCCGATCGCGGCATCTTCAACATCGGCAACCCCGCCAACGACGTATCCGTCGCGGAGCTCGCCCGCAAGCTGATCGACGCGGTCGCGGCGCATCCGGCCTGGACCGAGAAGGCGCGGGCGACGCCCATCGTCGAGGTCTCTTCCGGCGACTACTATGGAGAGGGATACCAGGACATCATGACGCGAGTTCCTTCCATCCACCGGGCGCGCCAGTTCCTCGGGTGGGAGCCGAAGGTCGCGATGGACGAAGCGTTGCGCCGGACCGTCGACTTCTATTTGCGCAAGAGAGAAACCAAACCCTAGGGTTCGCTGGCGTAAGCCCGCCCCGGCCCTGCGTTCCTCCCGGGACGACGCGTCGAGAGAGTGAGAACTGTTAGCTCCTCGCTTGCGCTGGCTCGGCGTCGAGCGCCGGCGGCGCGGCCGGCCTTCGCCGAAAGGCGAGGACCCACAGGATCAGCAGCAAAATGGTCGCCGCCGAGATGAGGGCTCCGACGAGCAGAGACGTCGGCCGATACGTTCTCGTGACGACGTGGGTTCCGGCGGGCACGGCGAGCGCCGAGAAAGCGACATTCGCGTGGAGGAATTCGGTCGGGGAATCGTCCACCGTGCCTCCCCAACCCTCGTAGAACGGCTCGGAGAAGACCACGTAGCCGTCGCAGGCGGAGGTGACCCGGCCTCGCCAGGACGAGGGTCGGCGCTCGAGCTCGACGATCGAAGCAGGCGCGCAACCGGGACCGCGCACGGAGGGCGCCGACCTTTCCACGACGAGATGGCGGCGCGGATCGAAGCCGCGGGAAAGAACCGCACGGACAGCGTCTGTCTCGGAGGCGACAAATGCCGGATTCGCAACGAACCCGACCCTGGGAGCCGCCAGGAGATTTCGATACAGGAAGAGGGGAACGTCGCTCGGGTTGGAGATTGGCGCGACCAACTCGAGACCCGGCACGGCGAGGTGCTCCGGGGTCAGGACCAGGGTGACACTTCCAGCGGACAGCAACGGCAGGCGTTGCTCCCAGGGCAGCTTTTGGAGGAGGAAGGTCAGTCGCACCAGCCGCCTCGGAGCGAGAAAATCGTAGTCTTCGTGAAAGATCACCGGAATCCCAAAGGCGCTGCCCGTGTAGAGATCGAGAGTTTCGCGCAGCAGGAGGTACCGCCAGAACACGTCATTGGTGGGAGCCTGGAATTCCAGGCTGGGCGTCCGATCGCGGAAGAGCCTTCCTTGTCCCAGATCCTGCCGGACCCTCTTGACGATCGCCGGCTCTCTCGTGAGCAACGCGCGGGGGGCGTAGGGATTGATGCGATAGCCGGCGATGCCGAGATCGAGGACGACGAGGACCCCGAGCGCGGGAAGCAGCCAGCGCCTTCCGGCCGGGCGAGTCCCGATCGTCAGGATCGCGACCAGGACCGCGGCGGCGGCGCAAGCGTGGAAGAAGGCGGCGGCGAGGATCGGTCGGTGACTCCTTTCGAGAGGCATCCGGAACGCGCACCGCTCGAGCGAGTCGGGCACGGCTCCCATCTCGAGCGCGATCGCCACCGCCCCCAGAGCGAGGGCCGCGAGCGACAAGCTCAGAACCGCCCACCGGCCCTGGCGGGCGTGTCCGAATTGCGAGACGTTCGCGAAACCGTCCGCGGCGCACGCGGCCAGGAGAGCGAGGGGGAGGGGAGCGGCCGCCAGCGCCTTGATCGGAAATCGGAAAAGGCCGCCGAGCGGAAAGATTCGATAGAAGACGGGGGAAAGAAAGAGAAACCGCCCGAGGGCGAGCAGCAGCGCGGCCGCTGAGATGAAGAGGAGAAACCGGCGGAAACGCTTGGACAGTCTTGAGCCGCCTCCGGCCAGGCCTCCCATCAAGGCCAGGGAAAGGACCGGTATTCCGAAATAGATGCTCAGGATCAGCGGGTGACCCCCGTCCTCCACGCGGTCGCCCCAATACCCTTTGTCGAAGAGGGACGGGGTCGAGCCGAGAAACCGGGGGACGAAGAGCTCGGGGAGACGACGCGGGTTCAGCGACCAGTACGAGAGATTCAGAAAGTAAATACCCGATCCTCGGTTGGACTGCCGGATCACTTCGATCTGAGGGCCGATCTGCACGGCCGCGACGCCGAGAATGGCCGCGCCCATCACGCACCAGAAGAGGACTCGTCGCACGCGAGGCGGGGATTCCGGCGGGTACGGATAGACGAGGGCCCATCCGAGCGCGATCGCCATCGACAGCAGGAGAAACTCCACGGAGCCCGCCAGGATCACGAGCGCGCCGCTCACCACCGCGCCGAGGAACCATCGCTTCTTCCTCTCCGCCAGGAAGAGATGCCAGAAGAGAAGCAGAAGCACGACGTTGGGCGTCGCCAGGAGCCGGTTGAGCAGATTGCCCACGGAGAGCGTGAAGCCGCAGAAGACGAAGGCCGCGCCGGTGATCAGGCTCGAAGTCGGCGAGAGCCCGAACACGCGGGAGAGCCAGTACGCGGCGAACCCGCACAGGAGAAAGTGCAGGACGATTTCCAGGTTGAACGCAGTGACGTGGGGAAGGAAGAAGTAGAGCAGCGCCGTCGGATAGAGAGGCAGATTGTTTACGTTTGCGAGGAACGGCTGTCCCCCGTGAAGATAAGGATCCCAGAGCGGAAGGCCGGAAGATCGGACGAGCTCGACCAAGCGCTCGCGTTGGGGAAAGGCAAGGAGCGTCAGGTCGCGAAAGAAAAAGGTTTGACCCAGAAAAACGGGGCGGGCAAAGAAGAGGAGAACGAGAGCCAGAAGAACCCAGAGCGGCCGTTCTCCGAGGATTTGGGAAATCGAGAGACGTCGATCCAGGCCGGAGCCTTGTTCTGCCGCGGACCGAGTTTCCGGGGTCACCGAGGTAGTCTAAAGTCTCTCGAGGCGCGTCGGCGATCGGCGTGACGAACCGCCGAGTGAATGGGAGTAGCAGTGACCCAGCTCAACAAAGACTCGGCCCGCCGCGAGCGGCAGCGGGCGGATGCTCGGTGAGGCGCGTTGCTCTCAAGGTCGACTGCGACACCTACGTCGGAACACGTGACGGGATTCCGCGACTGCTCGAGATCCTCGGTGCTCGTAAGATCCGCGCGACGTTTTTCTTCACGTTTGGACCGGACCGCTCCGGCGTCGCGGCCCGGCGCTTTTTTACGACACCGGGCTTCCTCCAGAAGATGCTCCGCAGCGGCGCGGCCTCGCTCTACGGCTTCCCGACGGTTCTTTACGGCACGCTGCTTCCCGCGCCTGTGATCGGGGAGAAGTGCGGGGACGCGATTCGGTCCGTGGTGCAGGCGGGTCACGAGACAGGCGTGCACGCCTGGGATCATGTGGCCTGGCACGATCATCTGGACCGGTGGCCGGAGGAGAAGATCGCCGAGCAGAACGGCTTCGCACACGCGGCTTATGAGCGGATTCTCGGAAAGCCGGCGGCGGCGTCGGCGGCGGCCGGTTGGGCCGCCAACGCGCGCTCGCTTGCGATCGAGGAGGGGCGGAATCTCTTGTACACCTCCAACTCCCGGCTCGGCGCTCCGTTCTTCCCGAAATCCAACGGCCGGATCTTTCGCACACTCGAGATTCCCACGACTCTCGCGACTCTCGACGAAACGCTCTCCTGGCCGCAGGTCAAAGGCGACGAGTCGCAACGCCGTTTCTTTCGGGAGGCGCCCGGAGGGACTCAGGTGCATACCGTCCACACGGAAGTCGAGGGTCGTTCGAAGGCAGACCTCTTCCAACGGATTCTCGACGACTGGATCGCGGACGGAACCTCGTTCGTGCTCCTCTCGCAGCTCGCGCGCGAGGCGCTCTCGCGGCGAGAGGAGGTCCCTGTTCGCGATCTCGCGTGGGCCCGGCTGCCGGGACGCGGCGGCACTGTCGCGAGCGGCTGGGCGGAGGCCGGATGAGCTCACAGGAAGTTCCGCAGCGGCCGCCGGCGGTCCGGCCGGAGATCTGGGTCGTCCTCGCCTCGGTGGGAGGATCCTTCCTGGTTTATCTCCCGTTTCTCGGGCGAATGGAGACGGTGTATCGGTTCTGGGACGGTCCGAATTATCTGACCGTGGCGCGCACCCTTTATGCGGTTCGCCCCGACAATCCGCTGCTCCGCTACGTTCAGACCCCCACGTACTTTCTGACCCACCTGCCGCTCTACCCGCTCCTAGTTCGCGCGTTCTCCTTTTTCGGTTACCAGCCCGCGCTGCTCGTCGTATCCGTGGCCGCGACGGCGGCGGGTGCCTGTCTTTTCTTCCGCCTTGCCCGCGACGTTTGGCAGGTCTCCTCCCCGCTCTTCCTGACCATCGTCATGCTCTTCCTTCCTCCGCGATGGCTTCTCTATCGGTCCACCGGCGCGACCGAGGGTCTCTATCTCGCTCTCGCCCTCACATCGCTCTTCTTCTTCGAACGGGAACGGTACGGGCGCGCCTCTCTCCTGGCAGCACTCGCCGCGGTGACGCGCATTACGGGCCTCGTGTTCCTGCCCGCCTACGCCGTGGTGCTCATTCGACGAAAGCAATGGCGCAGTCTCGCCTGGCTCGCGCCGATCCCGACCGGGCTCCTAGCCTATGGCGTGTTTTGCGCGGTGCGATTCGGGAATTTCTTCGCGTACTTTGCCCCGCACGGCGAGAAGCTCGCGATGTTCCGCCCGTTCGGTTTCCTCCCCGTCCTGTTTCAAAAAGGGGATTACCACCAGGCGGAATTTCACATTCTTCTCGCGCTGGTTTACGCCGTGGGAATTTCTCGGCTGAAGAAATACCCGGTTCTCTTCTGGTACTGCGTCTTTGCCTTTCTGCTTCTGATCTGCGTTTCCACGGAGGACTGGAGCCGCTATTTCCTCGCGATGGCGCCTCTGGCGATCGTGATCGGTTATCGCGAAGTCCTCGGCGCGCGGCCGATGGTCTGGATCCTTCTTCTCTATGTGCCGCTGGCCCTCTATTACGCCTGGAACGTGATCCCCTTGAACGGTTGCCGTCCCGACATCTACCAGGCCCTTCTCGAGCACCTGGGCCTGGTGGCGCGCTAGCTGTCAGCTCGTAACGGGTTGTCCTCTCGAGAGCGTCCCGACGTCGGGCCGCCTCCCTCGTCGGCACGCGCCGGCCCGGCCGCACAGATTCCCAACCGGGCCGTCGCTGGGTCGGGCTTTCGGCGCAGGGTCGCTTCGCGACCGGCGCCGAGAGAGTTAAAAACGAAAGCCCCAGAGCTTTTGCTTTCGGCCAAAGGCGGAAGGCGGACCCACCGCCGGGGCTCGCACCGTGACACATGCCTCACTGCGAGCCCCGGCCCGGAGGCGTTCCACGCGGCGACCCTCGAAATCGCGTTGGTGTGCACAGGCCGTGATCGAACAGTTGTACGACTCTCCCTTGCACCGATTTCGCGAGCGGCCGCCTGGAGAGCTTTCCCTTCGGTCCCGGGAGGGCGGCCGCGTGGTCCCGCGGGGAATGCCGCAGGGCCGGGGCGCTTCGTTAGCCGACCGGTTTCCGCAACGCCCGGGCCGCGACCGCGGCCGCGAGGATGAGGACGGCGCCGAATGCCTGCAACGCGACCCCCCGCACGAAGGGGCGCCGGTCGTATTCGAAATCGACGCGGTGCTTTCCCGCCGGCACCGCGACGGCGATGTCGCGGCCGTTGGCGACGAGAAGCGGCGCTCGTTTTCCGTCGAGGCTCGCCCTCCAGGCGGGAAAGTAAGTTCGCGAAAAGAGCAGGTGCCCGGCGCCGGCCGCGCTGACTTGGGCCCCGGCCATCTCGGGCTCGATTCGCACGTCCGAGAGCACGGCAGGGCTCCCCGGCTCCGCGACGGGGTCCCCGTTCGTTCTGCCGGGGAGCACGACTTCGTCGTCGGCGTGAAAGCCGTCGGACCGAACGCGCTCCAGCGCCGCGGAGAGGGAAGAGCGGCGGGAAACGCGTCTCGCCCATCGCAGCTCCGGCAACGCGTCGGGGATCTCTGAAAGGACGAGTCGGCGACCGGCGATGGCAAAGCCGGTGACCGGGCGGAAGAAGGGGAGTCGTTCGGCTTCCTCCTCGAGAGCCCAGCGGCCGCCGAACGCGCGGAGGAATCGCGCGCTTTGTTCGGGATCGGAGGCGGAGAGAACCTCGCTGGCCAGCCGGTTGTAATAGCCGTAGGAGCCGTCCGGGTCCGCATCGAAGAGGTAGCGGATACCGAAGGGCGATGCCGTCACCGGGATGAGCTCCTCGATCTGCACGCGGGCGAAAGTAGCGATGCGCGGGGGCATTTTCGGATGCCTCGTGCCAGTCGCGAGCACGTTCAATTCGGGCAGCTTCGGAGAGACGTAGAGCCGCCCGGCGCCCGTGAGAGAGGAGAGAAGCGCGGGAGGACGCTCGAGGGATTTCTCGTCGGCGGACACGAACAGCGGAAGGCCCCAGGGCAAAGCCAGCAGCAGCGCGAGCAGTCCCAGCCAGTGTCCTTCGCCCGGCGCTCGCCGTCTGGGAACGATGGCCAGCGCGATCACCGCAATCGTCACGAGGCCGAAGACGGCGTCTCCGCGGAAGGTCGCTCGGATGCTCGGAAGCAGCGTCGCGGGAGAAACAGAAAGGCCCGAAAGAAGCGGGGCGACGATCCGCTCCAACTCTCCTCCGGGACGCGCGGCGAAGAACGCGGCGCCGTAAAGAGTCGCAACCGCGGCAAGAAAGATCCATTCCCGGCGTCTCGCCCGGCGCCGCTTCCAGTTTTCCGCGGCCAGGCCCGCCAGCAGCGCCATGCAAATCGTTGTCAGCAGATAGAACTTGATCGGATAGCGGAGCCGGCGCAGCGCCTCGATCGTCGAGAGGAGACGGAAGAGGGGCAGCGCGGTGCCGAACGCGAAGAGGAGCGAGACCGCGGCCCCGAGCGCCAAAGCGTGGGCTCGCCGGTCCCAGAAGTCTCGCGACAAGGCGGCGCAGGCAACGAGCAGGAGAGGCAGGACGCCGAACGTCACGCTCCAGATGTAGACGAGATCCCCCGGGTGAAGTGCGTATTGCCAATGAGCGCCCGCTCCCAGCGCTCCCGGGTCCCCCGAGAAGCGGGGGAAGAGCCACTCGATGGTTCGCCAGATCTGAAAAGGGGCAGCGCCGAACGCGCGCTCCGAGTAGAGATGCTGCCCTCGATACGTGAAGCGAAGCACGGCCGCCAGTGACAGAAGAAGCGGAGCCGCCAGCACGGCGGCTCCGAGTCCCGCTCCGAGTCCCCACCCGGCGAAGCGGGCTGTTTCGCTCCAGCGACGGTCTTGCGCCGAGAGCGTCGAGGCGAGCCCGAGCACGCCTGCGAACACGAGGGTCAGAACCGAAATCGCGGGCTCCCCCGCGAGCAGCTGAAGTGCGAAGGCGATTGCGGCCGCCGCGCCGGCGCGCGCGCGGGCCGGCAGAGCGCGCGCGCGCGCGAGGTCCCAGGAGGCCGCCGCGCACCAGGGCAGCCATGCAGACGCCGCCGCCGAGTTGGCGAACGCCGAACCGTAGGAAAGCATCATTCCCGAGAAGGCGTAGGCGACTCCCGCGAAGAACGCGGGACCCGGGGAGAGACCCAGCCGCCGCCCGAGCAACCGCGCGCCGAAGAGTGCCCAGAGGATGTGGAGGAGATAGTGGAGGTTGAAAGCGGAGGCCGCCGGCAGGATTCTCTCCAGAAGCACCGTTGGGTACAGAAGGACCGCGTTCGGATTGGCGAGCATCGGCTGTCCGCCGGAGGCGAAAACGTTGACGAACGGAACCCGCTGTTGTGCCCACGCCGCCATCGCGACGCGCCGCCACGGCCAGTGCGTGATCTGCGCGTCTCGGAAAACGAGCCGGCGTGTTCCGAGGATCTCCGGCAGCAAGGGGAGCGCGAACAGCAGGGCCGCGGCGAAGCCGAACAGGACGATACGGGTCCTCGAAGACATGAAGGAAGTATCAACTGTCCACTGTCGACTGTCGACTGTCGACTCGGGACTATCGACTACCGACCATCGACTACCGACTTCCCTTTACACTCTAGGCCTTGACCCTGAGACCTCGTCACCTGATCGTTGGGGCTTTCGCTCTGCTGAGCGTCTTTTTCACCGGTCAGTTCCCCCCATTCGTCAACCCCAACGAGCTCTCGCGCTTCGAAATGGTCTATGCGGCCGTCGAAGACGGCACGTTCACGATCGATCACGCCATTTCCGTCCTCGGCGACCACGAGGACAAGGCCGCGTCGCAAGGCCACTTCTACTCCAACAAGGCCCCGGGCCTGGCCCTGGCCGCAATCCCCGTTTATCGACTCCTTCGAATCTTCCTTCCGCGGCCCGTGTCCGCATCGGATCCAATCTTTCTTCTCCTGCGAATCCTCGTGGTCTCCTCCGTCTGTGCGATCGCGCTGGCGCGATTTCAGGTCCGGCTCGAGCCGTTGCCCGCCGCCCCTCTGGTCGCCTTCGCGGCAGCCTTCGGAACTCCGTTTCTCTTTTATTCTCGGACTTTCTTCTCGCACGCCTGGACGGCGTCGCTCCTGTTTCTCGCCTGGGACCTCCTCGTCCGCGCCGAGGACAATGAGCACGTTCGGCGGGTGACGGCCCTTCCGCTCGCGGCCGGACTCCTGGCGATGTGGGCGACGATCTCCGAGTATCCAGTGGCTGTCGTGGGCGTGCTGCTGGCACTGCGGGCCTCATCCCGGAAATCCTGGAATCGGCTGGCGTTGTTCGCCGCCGGCGCCGCCGTTCCGCTTCTTCTCCTGGGCGTTTACAACTCCGTCTGCTTCGGGTCACCCTTCGTGGTCTCCTCCGCGCGCGAGGCGAGCGCGAATTACGCGGGGTTGGGCTGGCAGGAGCATTTCGGATTCGGCCTTCCCAGCGCTGCCGTCGCCTGGCGTTACCTGCTCGACTCGAATCGCGGACTGCTGGTCTCTTCTCCGTTCTTCCTGTGGGTCGTTCCCGGGTTCTGGCGTTGGTGGCGGTCGGGGGCGCGCCGCGCCGACACTCTGCTGGCGCTCTCCGCGACGGCACTCTATTTCGTTCTCCTGACGGGATACTCGAACTGGCACGCGGGCTGGTCCCTCGGCAACCGTTATCTTCTGCCGTTGCTCTTTTTTTCTGCACTGGCTTTGCCTTATGCCCTCGACCGACCCGTCTCTCGTACTCTCTTCCTCGGAGCGGCGCTCTATTCCGTCGCCGTTCATTTCGTCCTGACGCTCTCCTGGCCCCACTTTCCGCCGGACCTGGCATGGCCGGTGGGCACCGGAGCCGCCTGGTTTCTCGCGCGCGGATGGACGGCGCCCAACATCGCTTCCGCAGGACGGGTCCTCTCGCTCCTCTTGCCGGCTCTTGTCACGCTGGCCGCCGCAGCAGTCGCGGTGCGGTCCTCGAGATTGAGCGTTTCGAGGCAGGTGGCGGGCGCTTTGATCGGCCTGGCGCTCGCAGGAGGGGCCGTCTTCTATCGGCCCGATCCCGGCTACGGCGCGAGGCTCTGGCGAGCGGCGGTGTTCGGGGCCTACTCGGGTCTGGATCCCTCCCGCCGAGAGCTTCGAGAGGTCGTTTTATCCGCGCGGACCGCCGCGGAGCGACGTCAGGCGATGGGCGCGTGGCGACTCTACGGATCGCAGCGATAGTCAGGGAACGATTTCGAAGACCTTCCACCGAGCGACCCACCCTCCTCCGCGGCGGATGGCGGTCTGCGAGTGGAAGCGCAGGCGGAAGTGGTCGAGGGGCGGCACGGACAAGGCCGGAGTTCGAAAACCCGCTCCGTCGAAATCGTACAGCCGCGACTGCAGCGTGCGGAAGTAACGTTCGGTCGGAGCCAGATTCCCGCCGGTCGATCGCAGGGACGGAGCTCGGCCGACGTAGCTCGCGTAATCGTTCATCCGTGGCACCAGGTCGCTCGCCAGGACCCAGCGCGCCCGGCGGCGGCGGGCGATGGAAAGCGCCTCCTCCTCGCTTTCGGCGAGGAAGAACTCGAGCGAGTCGGTGAAGCCGTAGCCGAAATTGTTGGCGACGACCGGGAGTCCCGCCTCATAGAGAATCAGGTGTCCGAGCGACCAGGGTGCGAGAACCGATTCCGCCCGGGAGAGCTCCGGCGGGAGATGGGCGGGAGTCAGCAGGCGCGGGTCGAAGGGATCGACGGCGTGCGGGATCTCCCGGCGCATCCAATCGAGCGTGGTGTAGAGATCGGAGCCGGCCGCGTGGCCAGCGCGCAATTCCTCGGGGGTCGATCGGGCAAACGGCGCCGCCAGTCCGAGGGCGATCGCCGCGGCGCCCAGTCCCGCGACCATGCGGTTGACCGGGAGACGCGCGGCGAGCCGCATGGCCTCGACCAGAGTCATTGCCGCCAGCGGGGCCGCATAGTAGACGTTCATCCGTTGAGCGATCACGAGGAGCAGCGTCACCGCGCCCCAGACCGCCAGCGCCACGTGAACTGCCGGCCGGTCACCTCGACGCGCTCGCCCGATCCAGAAAATGACCGCCAGCGGAGAGAGAAAGAAAGCGAAGGAGAGCTGCCGCATCGCGAATGCGGGCCCGTCGGCAAAGAGCGGACGCGCCTCGAAGATTCCCTTCAGCCAGTTCTTCGGGTAAGAGACGTATCCCGCGGCGCCGCTGATTTCCCCGGACGTTTCGCCGACGACATAGCCGAACGCCCTGCCCAATCCGACCGCCAGAGGGGACGCCCAGGGAAGAATCGTGAGAGCCGCGACAGCGGCCGCTCCGACTCGCAGTGCGATCTCGCGGCGGGGCAGAGGGCCGCCTCGTCGAGCGAGAAGTGTATCGAGAACGATGACGCCTCCGGCCAGCGCCGCAAGAAAGAGGGGTTGAAAAAAACCGAAAGAGATGTAGGTCAGCGGAGGACGAAAGCCCCGCAGCCACAGCGTGGTTCCGATGGCGACGACGAGGGCGGAAAGGCCAAGGACCGTCAGGGCCGCCCGAAAGACGCTCCGCTTGGTCGCGGCCGATTCCAGGGTCAGGGCGAGGGCGAGGATGGCTCCCCAGTAGATCGCTCCCTGCCACGCCAGAGTCGCCGCCGCGAGGGCGACGCCCACGGCCATCTCGTTCGCCGCCGTCGGCCTTTCGCGACTCCGCACGAAGAGCCACAAGATGAGAAGCCCGAAGAAAGACTCCGCGACGTGTTGATCCGTGTGGCCGTACTGAGTCCACAGGATATGGCCCGGGCAGACGGCCATGAACAGCGCCACGACAAGGCCGCCCGTCTCTCCGAAGAGCTTTCGACCGAGCAGGCCGGCCAGGAGGATCGTTCCCGCCGCCAGAGCGAGGGGAACCCAGGCCGCTCCCTGCTCGACACTCTCCGGGGACGCCGAAGCTCCGTGCAAGAGGCGAGCGGGTGTGGCCAGAGCGAGGTCGAAGAGGGGCGGCCAGATCGGGACTCCCCCGATAGGAAAATTCATCAAGGGGTCGAACACGATTGTCCGAGGATAGTGAGCAGCGGCGAACTGAGCCCGGCGCAGATGGTAGTTGTCGTCGGCCGTCAGGGCGTGCACGCGCCCGCCCGAAGTGAGCTGGGCACGTGTGCCCAAGCGCAGCGCGCCGCCGATGAGAACGGCCGCGGCGAGGCCGAGGAAGAATCCGGCGCGCCGCGGGGTCATAAGGGGGAAGTTATCAGTTCTCAGTAATCAGTAATCAGTGATGAGTCCGTCCCGCATTGGAACTGAGAACTGAAAACTGAAAACTGACAACTCTTCTTCTGTATCATCTTCCCAAGCCGTGAAGCTCTCCGTCCTCATGCCTGTGTACAACGAGGCGCGCACGATCGACGAAGTCCTTCGTCAGGTTGCGCTGATTCCTGTCGAGAAGGAGATCCTCGTCGTTGACGACGGATCGACCGACGCGACGCGGGAGATTCTTCGGGCAAAGGAGGGACATGACGGAATCCGGGTGATCTTGCACGACCGGAACCGCGGGAAAGGGAAAGCGCTGGCGACGGCTCTGTCCCAGGCGCGCGGGGAGATCCTGATCATCCAGGACGCGGACCTGGAATACGACCCGGCCGATTACCCGGCGCTCCTGCGTCCGATCGAGATGGGTCGCGCCGACGTGGTCTACGGGTCCCGATTCCGGGGCAGCGCCGAGAACCGCGTCCAGAACTTCTGGCACACGGCGGGCAACCGCGCGCTGACCTTGATTTCCAACGTGGTCACCGACTTGAACCTGACCGACATGGCGACCTGTTACAAGGCCTTTCACCGGCGCGTCGTGCCGGCCCTCGATCTGCAGGAGAGCGGCTTCGGTGTGGATGCCGAGATCACGGTCAAGGTGGCGCGCGGCGGCTTCCGGATTTTCGAAGTGCCGGTTTCGTACTTCGCGCGCTCCCGAGCCGAAGGAAAGAAGATCCGGTTGCGCGACGGGCTCTCGGCTCTCGCGGCGCTCATGAAATATCGGCTCGCGCGGAAGCCTGCCGTCCTTTGAGCGCGCGTCGGGGGATCGCGATCGCCGCCGCGGCGGCCGTGATCATCCTTTCCCTGTTGCTCGTCTTCGACCACACGCGGCAGGACTCTTTCTCGGCGGACGAGCCCGTCCACATTCTGGCCGGGTATCTCCAGGTCTTCGGCCGCACGGCGATCGTCAACATCGAGCACCCGCCGCTGATGAAGGAGCTCGCGGGGCTCGCGTTGACGCGACTGCCTCTGCCTCCCCCTCCCGCAGCGATTCCGATGGGCAACCGCTTCACGGACTACGGTCACGCGCTTCTCTTCGAAGGCCCGGTCTCACCCGACGCGATCGCCTCCACCGCGCGGGCCCCCTTCCTGCTCGTGTTCGGCGCGCTGCTGCTTCTTCTGTTCCTCGCGGCGCGGGCACGCTATGGAATGGCTGCCGGACTCTTCGCCGTCTCCCTGGTGGCTTTCGATCCCAACTTCGTTGCGCACGCGGGGATCGTCCACACGGATGTCGGGGCCGCCTTGACTTTTCTCGCCGCCGTGTTCGCGTGGGAGCGGGCGCGCCGGGGCGGCTGGGGAAGAATCGCGGTCGCGGCGCTCGCGCTGGGGGCGGCCCTGGTGACGAAGTTCTCTTCGATCTATCTCCCGCCGATCCTTCTCCTGCAGGCGCTCCTGGCGGCCCGCGGGGAACCGGACCCGGCGCGGGAGGCCGGCCGGGCGGTCGCCCGGCTCGCACTGGTGGGGGCGGGCGCAGCCCTGGTCGTCTTCGGAACGTACGCGGTCGTCTGCTCGCGCATGGATCCGGTGCTCCAGCGCGGGGTGATCCACGAGATGGTGGCGGAACGCGGCTCGCCGCGGCTCTCCGCGGCGGTCGAAAAAGTCGCTTCCGTTTCCCCGCCGATCGGACACTACCTCGGGGGTCTGGCCTCCGTCGCTGCCCAGAACGCGCAGGGAGGCGGTGTCAACTACCTGTTCGGCCGCGTCTCCGTGCAGGGATTCCCCTCCTATTTCTTCGTGGCGTTTCTCTTCAAGAGCACACTCGCTTTTCTCTTCGTCACCGCGGTGTGTCTGGTTTCATCGTTCCGAGACCGGGTGGCTCGAAGCGACGCGCGTCTTTGGCTCGTGCCGGTCGCCGTGTTGTTTCTGGCGTCCGCGGGCGCGAGCTACAACATCGGTCTGCGCCACCTGTTGCCGATCTATCCCTTCCTCGCGCTCGCCGCGGCCGGCGTCTTCTCGCGGCTGGCCGGACGGCAGCCGCGCCTTTCTCTTTTGGCTCTGGTCGCCCTGCCCGCTCTGTCAGTCGTGGAGCTCGCGCACATTCACCCGAACGAGCTCTCGTACTTCAACGCGCTGGCGGGAGGGCCCGTGGGCGGACGCCGCATCCTCTCCGACTCGAACGTGGACTGGGGCCTGGACTTGAAGCGCCTGGCCGTCGAGCTTCGCCGGCGCCAGTTCTCCCAGCCGACGGTGGTCTATTTCGGAGGCGACGACGTTTTCTATCGAGTCGGAGTCGCGGACTTCTCTGCGGAGCCGGAGGTGCGCGGCCGGACCATCGCGATTTCCGCCTTCCATCTGGCCGCGGGTCCGGAGTTTTACGCTTATCATGGCGCTCGAAACATCAGCAGCGCGCTCGAGCGGCTCCGCCGGGACCTCGCGGCCCGGGGAAGGCTTCTCGGCCGCGCCGGATACTCGATCGACATCTACGACCTGCCGCCGAAGGAAACGAGCCTGCGATGAAGCTGTCGGTGGTCATCCCCGTCTACAACGAGTCCCGAACGATCCGAGAGATCGTGCGGCAGGTCCAGGCCGTGCCCGTTGAGAAGGAGATCCTGATCGTGGATGACGGATCGACCGACGGCACGCGCGAGGTCCTGCGCGAGATGGACGGCAAGGAGAACATCCGCGTTTTCCTCCAGCCCCGCAACCAGGGGAAGGGGGCGGCCGTGTCCGTGGGTTTCCGCCACGCGGCGGGGGACGTGGTCGTCGTGCAGGACGCGGACCTCGAGTACGACCCGCGGGAATACCCCAAGCTCTTGAAGCCGATCGAGGAGGGGCACGCGGACGTCGTCTTCGGATCCCGCTTCCTGGGAGGCGGCGAGCGGCGGGTTCTCTACTTCTGGCACACGGTGGGGAACCGGTTCCTGACTCTGGTTTCCAACATGTGCACCAACCTCAACCTGACGGACATGGAGACCTGTTACAAGATGTTCCGGCGCGAGGTCGTGCAGTCCATGACGATCGAGTCGCGCCGTTTCGGCATCGAGCCCGAGATCACGGCCAAGGTGGCCCGGCGCGGATACAGGGTCTACGAGGTGCCGATCTCCTATTACGGGCGGACCTACGAAGAGGGGAAGAAGATCGGCTGGAAGGACGCCTTCTCCGCGCTCTGGACGATCGTCCGCCACAGCGTCCGGGAGGCGGAAGATCCTGCCAATGTCGGCCACGTCACCCTCGCCCGCCTCTCGAAGCTCGAGCCCTACAATCGATGGCTGGTCGAACGCTTTCGTGGCGCGCTCGGGCGCCGGGTGCTGGAGATCGGGGCCGGCTTCGGCAACGTGACCCGGCACTTGGTCGAGACGGAAACCGGAGTCCGCCGAGACCTCGTCGTGGCGTCGGACCTCGACCCGGTCGCAATCGAGTACTTGAAGGGAACGTTTCGCGACGCGCCGGGAGTGCGCGTCGCCTCGTACCGATTCCCTCTCGATCCGGCGTCTGCTCGGGAGCTCGCCGGCCTGGCGATCGACACGATCGTCTGCTGCAACGTCCTGGAGCACATCGAGGACGATCGGGCCACTCTCTCGGACTTTTACGATCTCCTGCCGGAGGGCGGCCGGCTGGTGCTGCTGGTTCCGGCGCTCGCCCGCCTCTACGGGACGCTGGACGAACAGCTTCACCATTTTCGACGCTACGAGAAGCCGGAGATCGAGCAGAAGCTCTCGGGGGCGGGTTTGGAGATTGAAGATTGTCGCTTCTTGAACCGGCCCGGCGTGTTCGGCTGGTATCTGAACGGAAGAATCTTGAAACGGCGCGTCCTGCCGCGCGGACAGCTCCGCCTCTTTACGTTGATCCTGCCACTCTTGAAGCGCGAAGAGCGGTCGCCGCCGCCCTACGGAATGTCGCTCCTGGCGATCGCTCGGAAAGCAGCCTCTTCCCCTGACCGATGACCCGACTCGGGTCGCCGCTCTCCTCTGACGAGCGGCCGAGGGTCCTCTTGCCTTTCGCCGGACTCGAGGGTGCTCCTTTCGGAAGAGCGGACGCCGGCCCGCTGGTCCAGACGATCACGAGAGCGTCCGGCCGCTCGAACAACACTTCGCTGCGTCCTCGGCCCGCGAGTCGCTGCACCATCTCCGGCGTGAGAAAAAAGGGATGGAGAAGCAGGAAGGCGCGTCGATTTCCGGAAAAGGTCGCAAGCGCTTGGTCGAGAGCCTGGAGGTCTTCGCGCGAGAGAGGGGCCTGAGCGAACCAGCCGGGGTGCGACGCCAGCTCCCGCGGGATGGGCGTGACCGGCGCGGCAAGAGTCCCTCGGTCATAAGCGAGCCGCGCCGGTAGGTAGAAGGCGGCCGTCGCGATCACCCGATCTTCTCTGGTTGCCAATTGCCGGACCAGAGCAACGGCCCGTGAGGAAGAGGGGACCGGCTTGGGCGCCGCCATGAGGAGCAGCGCCGCGACCGCACCGACCGCGACGGACGCCGCCGTGACCCACCGGGCCATACGTCCGGCGGTCGCCGCTCGAGAGACGCTCCATAGCCAGATCGGGAGGATCGCGATTTCGCTCCGGCCCGCAAACGCAACGGGCCGCAGGAGCGAGGCGGCGAGGACGAGAAGCATCGTCAGGAGACTGAGGGCCGCGGCGTCCGCGGACTCGGGATCCTGTCTTCCGGCGCGTGCGACCGCCACCAGGAGAGCGATGGCAACGAGGAGGCCGATCGTGACCAGAATGCCGGGCAGCGGTCCTCCCTGCGGACTCGGAATGCGGCCGGCGCCGCCCAAGGAAGAGACGAAGGCGAGCAGCGAATCGCCCAACGGCTCGCGCATCCAGGCGGTGGCCTGGCGTGGCTGGACGGTGAGGACGGGGATCCACGGCAGAAAGGCAAGCATTCCCACACACAGCGCCGCCAGGCAAAGAAACCGGCGCCGCACGATGAGCAGCAGCGCGCAGGCGGCGACGAAGAGAATCGCGAGGTAGTGCGTCCAGAGCGCGAGAGCCGTGAGCGCTGCCGCACCGGCCAGGCGCCCGCGTGAGGGCTCGCCCCGGAAGAGCAGGAAGAAGAGGGCAAAATCGAGCAGGGCGAGCAACCCGTACGCTCTGGCTTCACCCGCAGAGACGAGCAGCAGCGGGCTGCCAGCCGCCAGGGCCACGAACCAAATGCGGGCGCTCTCCCTGGAAAGGCGCCGCGCCGGGACAAACAAACACAAGACCGCGGCGAACGGGAGGAGGCGCGCGAGCGCGTCGCTTTGCGCCATCTCCGCGAGCCGGACAAACGGCTTCTCGACGAGGTAGAAGAGCGGCGGGCCGGAATCCTGACGAAGAACTTCCAGGAGACGTGAAGACGGCAGGCGCGACGCCCACAGCGTGAAGATCTCGTCGTGCCAGAGAGGCCGAACGATCAGAAGCGCGAGGCGTGCGACGGAGGCCGCGGCAACGAGAATCCAGAGCACGCGCCGACTTGGAGCTTCAGGAAGGATGCTCTATTCTAGCCCGGCATTCGCACACGAACGCCCGACGTGCCGCCTGCCGGTGGCCTCCAACAACAGAGGGGTCTCGCCGGGGTTTTCCCGGGCTGGAGCCGGCTTCTGGCGCCTGTCCTCTGGCTTCTTCTTCTCGCGATCGTCTATGCCGATCCTCTCTTTGTTCGCCGCAACTTCGCCGGCCGCGATCTGCTCGGCTACAACCTTCCGATCGAGAAAGCGGTCCACGACTCCTACGCACGCGGCCGCTGGCCTGTCTGGCTGGCCGAAGTCTCCGGTGGACGGCCTCTTCTTCCCAACCTCAATGTCGGCGCGCTCTACCCGGTCCGTCCGCTGCTCTGCCTGGTTCCCTTTCCGCTTGCGATGCGGATCTATCCGATTCTCCACTGGGCCATAGCCGGCCTCGGAGTCGTGAGCCTGCTTCGAGTTCTCGGCGCGTCTCCGTTCGCCGGTTTTGCCGCCGCGGCTGCTTATGTTTTCTCGGGAGTCGGGGTCTCGGAGATCTTCTATACGAATCATCATCCCGGCTTCGCTCTGCTGCCATGGATCGTCTGGTCGGTCGCGCGTCCGGCGTCCGGCCTGGCGGGAAGGATCGTTCTCTCGTCTCTTCTGGTGGGGCTGGACCTGCTCGCGGGAGACGTGTTCACCACGGGCGCCGCGGTGGCCGCCGCCCTGCTTTGGATTCTGCTGGAAGAGAAACCGGAGTCGAGGAATTCTTCCGCCGCGGCCTTCGCCATTTCGCTCGCCCTCTCGATCCTCCTCGCTTTGCCGCAGCTCGTGGCGACGGCGTTGTGGATTCCCGAGACTCAGCGGGCCATCGCGGGGATGAAGCTGTCGGAATCCTTCCGCTTCTCCGTTCCCATCTGGAGACTCGTCGAGCTCGTCGTTCCCTATCCCTTCGGCCCGACCTGGTCGGATGAGCCTCGTGCGACCTGGGCCCCCCGTGCCTTCGGCGGCTACGCGATGGGCTTCTTCGCGACCCTCTACTGCGGATCCTTTGCCTTGATCGCGACCGTGACTTCGTGGCGGCGGAAAGGAAAGGGACTCGCGTTTGCACGCTGGCTCGCGCTTCTGGCTGGCGCCGCCTGCATCCTTCCGAGCTTGTGGCCGGAGGCCTGGCTGGGCTGGAAGGCGGTTCTTCCTCTGCGGTATCCCGAAAAGATGGCGGTGGCGCTCGCTTTGGCCGCGGCCCTTTTCGCCGGCAAGGCCTTCGATCGATTGGGCGCGGAGGGGGGCCGCCGTTGGCCGATCGCGCTGGGCGTGATCCTGGCCATCGCCGCGCTCGCGGCCGCCGCCGCGCCTCTCGAGGTCGGGCGCGCGGCCGCCAGAGCGTTGGGCGGCCGCGCCGATGCCGCCGCCTCTCATCTGTCTTTCGCGTTCGCGGAGGCCGGACTTCTCTGGATGGCCGCGGTGCTGGCGCTGGACCGTCTCCGCAGGCCGGCCGGGGTGAACCGTTTCGCCGCGCTCTTGCTCGTGACGCTGGCTCCGCTCGCCGCCAATCGACGCATCGCCCAGAGTTTCCGCGAGGAAGAAGTGTTTGCTCCGACGGCCTTCGCGCGCGCCATCGACCGCCGCGACCCCGAGCGGTCGTTCCGGACACTGGGTGAGTCGCGGTATATCCCTCCCTCCTCCTTCGAGCGGGCGCAGCTTTCCTCCGACGTTGGATTCCTGGAGTTCCGCCGAAGAAGCTGGCTCTTCTACACGCCGGCGCTCTGGGGAAGGGGCGTCGTCTGGAACGACGACTTCGACGCGGGGGACCTCTTTCGAACCGAAAGCCTGCGCCGTCTTTCGTTTCACGCCGCGAATTTTGCCGACCCGTCTTCCTTTTTCGGGAACGTCTCTCTCCGGTTTGGAATCCGATTTCCAGACCAATCGCCGCCGCCCGGTTTTCGCCCCTTTGGAGGGACCGGTTCCGAGGCCTGGGACGAGAACGCTCGCGCCCGACCCGACGTCCGCCTTCTGAGTCGGTGGAGGGAAGCCGCCGACGCGGTGGGCGCGCTCCGCCAGCTCCCGATCGGATCCGAAGTCACGCTGGAGACCGGACGGACTTCTCTCGGTTCGGCACCCGAGGGAAGCCTGCGAATTCTGGAGAAGACTCCCGAGGTTCTGCGGGCGGAAGTCGAGGTCACTGAGCCGACCTACCTGTTTGTGCTTCGAGGCTATTGGGACTCTCGCTCGGTGTCCATCGATGGGAATCCGGTCTCTGTGATTCCGGCGCAACTCGCCTTTTCGGCCGTTGCGATTCCTGCTGGTCGGCACCGGATCGAATGGCTCGAGACGATCCCCGGGGGAAAGCTCTCTCGCTGGGG
>Ga0070697_100000459_pt1 | contig 31292 bp, 27 predicted proteins | sample KBSK1501metaG_FD_65475 | JGI IMG/M metagenome (GOLD analysis project Ga0070697, IMG submission 65475) | Corn, switchgrass and miscanthus rhizosphere microbial communities from Kellogg Biological Station, Michigan, USA - KBS K1-50-1 metaG | ecosystem: Host-associated > Plants > Roots >...
ATGAGCGGCGCGCCATCGATAGCCACCAGGGCTAACCCAACTGCAATGCCCGGGATGAAACACGACATGGGCGGCCACGGTATGGAACCGCCGAAAGCGGGTGACACTTCATGTTCGCCCACATGGGCGCAGCCTTCGATCGATGGTTCGTCAATTTTCGTGGCCTGCAACAAGTCGAGCGAGATCGTCGAAGTGGAGACGCGGAAGTGGCAGGTCCGGCGCATTCCGGCGCGGCCGGGAGTCTACAATCTTGCCGTTACCAGGGACGGCACACGCTTGCTCGCTACCAACAAACGCGACCAATCAGTCTCCGTGATTGAGATCAGAAGTGGTCGCGAACTCGCGAGAATTCCCACCCGGCGAAAAGTTCTGCATGGGGTTGTCGTTTCACCAGACGACCGGTATGCATTTGTTTCCGTGGAAGGCATCGGATCAGAACCCGGCACCGTTGAAATAATCGATCTGGGCACTCTTAAGATAGTGGCGAGTGTCGATGTGCCCGAGGGAGCGGCAGGGATCGATTTTTTGAGAACAGAGCCCGCCTCATAAGGCTGCCACTCAAGACAAACCTTAAATCTCTCAATATCCTGAATCATCTGCGAAGCGTCCACATACGTAGACACCTCTATCCGTTTGTTTCCAGATAGCCACAGGTAAAGCCTCTTGCAATTCGGGACATCCCTCTATGGTCCATCAGCTCCGTCTATTGAGGACTTGGGTATGGGCATTGCCTAACTCGAAACCAATCCGAGTAATTTGCATTAAGGAGACTCCCCCAATGAAGCCCAGAATACTGATAGTCGATGACGATGAGGCTATCACCAAACAGCTCTTTTGGACGCTTAACGAGGATTATGATGTGGTGACGGCCAATGATATGCAGACGGCCTTGCGCCGAGTCACGATCTATGAACCGGCCGTTTCCATTCTCGATCTGCATCTGCATCCCGAGGTCGACTCGCCTCAGCTGGGTTTACGGATCCTTGAGTACATCAAATCCCACTTCCCCGATTCGAAAGTTCTGATTATGACTTCGGCCAGCGGCCTCGAAATGCGCAAAGCCTGCTACGCCGCCGGCGCCGATGAATTTCTTGACAAGCCGTTTGAGACTGAAAAGCTGCTCACCACTCTGCGCCGCCTGGCGCCCCGTTCGTTTGAGTTTGTCTAACTAATTAGGCTCCTCCCGACGCCGCTTCATATCCGGAATCTATCTGCGGCACTCCGATCCTTTCTCCTGCACCGATCTTGAGTGAATTCTAGTAACCCCTTACTGACTTCTTTCTACTCGTCTGCGATAATAACCGTCTCGCAATATCAATCTTGATTTTCGACAGGTGTGGGCTCGAGCTACGTCTGGAAAGGGCAGGTTCATCTGCCGGACAGTCCGGTGGGATGGTGGTTACTAATGAGCGAAGCAAGTGACAAAGTACGTGGGGTAGGTGAACTTCCGATCTTCCCGTTATCGCTGGTCTTATTTCCCGGGGTGCCTCTCCCGCTGCATATTTTTGAGCCTCGCTATCGACAGATGCTCAACGACATCAGAATTAACAACAATCTTTTCGGAGTTTCCTATTTTGACGCCTCGACGTCACCCCAGGAGGTTCCACCGGCGGGTCACATCGGCTGCGTGGCTGAAGTAAGCGAGACACAAACCTTGCCGGATGGGCGCTCAAACATTCTCACGGTAGGTCTGATTCGGTATCGCATCGAAGAATACGTCGAGCAAAGTGATCCATACCTGGTAGCGCGAGTCAGCTTCTTCGAAGACGATGAAGAGGACGACGAGATGCTCCGCGAGAGTTCGCATGAAGTGGCGGAAACCTTCACCCGGATTGCTCGCGCAGTGCGCACCATCAACGATGAACGCGCGAGCCTGCCCGACATTTCCGACACCGAGCCTCAGCGGTTATCGTTTCTGGTAGCAGCTGCTATGGAGGTAGACACTGACCTAAAACAGGAGTTACTGGAAATGCGTTCAACTTCCGAACGGTTGCGTCGCTTGCGTGACATGCTGGCACGTGCTGTGTCGGGTTATGAAGAGCGGGCGCGAATACATGAGATGGCGAAAGGTAATGGCCACAGCGGCAGGAAGATTGAAATAGAATAAGCGTCTGGTTGAGTTTGTGGATCGGGTATAGGTCCTATTGGTCCCATTGGTCTTATCAAGGATAGTGTGAATTACAGTTGCCACAGAAAATTAACAACGAAATAGCCGTCAAGGTCCTCTTTTTTGGCGCCGCGCGGGATGCGGTGGGACACAGTGAAGTGGACTTCGTCTTGAAGGGCGCCTCGACTGCGGGGACCGCCTTCGAGGAACTGCTGGAAAGATATCCCGACCTGCGTCGCTTTGGACGCTCGCTTCTGTTTGCAGTAAATCAGGAATACGCCGTAGCAGATCGCGAAGTGCATGACGGCGACGAACTGGCGCTGTTTCCGCCCGTGAGTGGCGGCTCCGGGAGCGCAGGCATCCTGCCTGCCTCAATGCTCGGCAAAGACTTTTTTGAGTTAACCACTGATGCGATCGATGTTGGCGCTATCTCAAGACGAGTTGTCCTGCCTGAATGTGGGGCGACAGTCACGCTGGATGGCTACGCGCGCGAGTGGACGCGCGGTCGCAAAACGCTTTATCTGGTTTATGAGGCGTATGCGCCGATGGCTCAGCTTGAACTCCAGCGACTGGGTCGTGAAGCTCACGAGCATTTCGAAATTGCACACATCGGGATAGTTCATAGGACAGGCCGGCTCGAAATTGGTGAAACGAGCGTCGTGATTGCTGTCAGCGCCCCGCATCGACGCGCTGCTTTTGAAGCCTGCGAGTGGGCCATCAGGGAATTGAAACGCACCGTTCCCATTTGGAAGAAGGAGATTTTTGAAGATGGTGAGGTTTGGGTCGAAGGCGAAGAGTCACGACCTCCAGGGTCCGATTTGTCTTAGCAACGAATATCTGATCTGTTCCAACACGCATAAATCAAAAAGCGCGAGTTGAAGATTTGATCCTCCAACTCGCGCTTTGCATCTATCGTCTGACGATCTTCTGGTATTAGCTCTCGACTTCTTCTGAAACCGTATCATCTTCAGCAGCTTCAACCAGCGAAGCGCTGGTAACCTTATCGCCTTCTTCGATCTTAATTAAGCGAACGCCCTGAGCGCTGCGACCCGTCTTGCGGATATGGTCAGCTTCCAGCCGGATTAGCTTCGCCTGTTGCGTGATGATCATGATCTCCGACTCGGCATCAACCGGGAATACAGCCACCAGCTTGCCCGTCTTGTCAGTCGTCTTCATGTTGATGACGCCTTTACCGCCACGTGATTGCAAACGGTAAGTCGTAATGGGCGTTTGTTTGCCATAGCCTTTTTCAGAGACAGAAAGCATTTTCTCCGTGTCGTCGGCTGACACAGGGCAGACTGAAACGACGTAGTCATCCGCACGAAGGTCGATGCCGCGAACGCCACGTGTGGCGCGGCCCATCGGCCTGACATTCTTTTCATCAAAACGAATTGCCAGTCCATTATGCGTCGCGATAAAGATTCGCTTGGTTCCATCGGTTAGCACCACGTCGAGCAACTCATCGCCCTCATCAACATTAATGGCTATGATGCCGTTTGTCCTGATGTTCTGAAAATCAGCCAACGATGTCTTCTTGATCACTCCTTTGCGCGTCACCATTACTACATATCGGCCGGCGGCAAAATCACGTACCGGCAACACGCCCGCCAGTTTGCGATCTGAAGGGATGTTAATCAGGTTCACTACGGCTTTGCCTCGCGCTGAAGCGGCGGCATCGGGCACTTCATGGACTTTCAGCTTGTACACCATGCCATCGTCCGTAAAAATCATGATGTAGGCGTGAGTCGATGCAATGAACAGGTGCTCCACGAAATCGCTGCCCTTGGCGGCGGCGCCAAATCGTCCTTTACCACCCCGTCCCTGACGCTGATAAGTAGTAATCGGCGTGCGCTTGATGTAACCGCTGTTGGTAACGGTAATCGCGACGTCTTCGTCGGCAATCAGGTCCTCGATTGAGAATTCAACTCCTTCCTCTACAATCTCGGTCCGACGCTTATCGCCAAACTCCTTCTTGACTTCTTCAAGTTCATTTCCAATTACGCGTCGCAGCGAACTCTCATTCCCCAGGATTTCTTCCAGCTCCGCGATTAGTTTGATGATGCCTTCGTATTCGTCGGTAATCTTCTGTCGCTCGAGTGCCGACAGCCGGCGCAACTGAAGATCGAGGATCGCCTGCGCCTGAATCTCTGAAAAAGCGAGTCGCTCCATCGTCTTCTGTAGTTTTCCCAGGTAGGTTTTGAGCGGAGTATCAGAAGGCACTCCCTTCCAGGTTTTCACTCCGCTCATGGTGCTCATGCGGCCGGTCAACCACTGGCGGGCTTCATCTACCGAACTCGAATTGCGTATCAAGGTAACAATGTAATCAAGCGTGTCGATCGCCTTGGTCAAACCCTCCAGCACATGCGCGCGTGCTTTGGCCTTTCGCAGTTCGTATTCTGTGCGCCGCCGCACCACTTCACGACGAAAGTCGACGAAGCACTCGAGCATCTGCTTCAGGTTCAGGACTCGCGGCTGTCCGTTTACGATGGCCAGATTGATTACGCCAAACGAAGACTGCATCGGCGTTAACTTGTAGAGCTTATTGAGGACAATCTGCGGCACCGCATCCCGCTTCAGCTCGACTACAATGCGCATGCCGGTGCGGTCTGATTCGTCGCGCAGATCAGAGACACCGTCGAGCTTTTTCTCGTTGATGAGTTCGGCAATGCGCTCAATTAAGCGTGCCTTGTTTACCTGGAATGGTATTTCGGTAATCACAATCGCATCGCGCTCCTGAGTCCCGCGTCCAATGCGATCAATTCCAGCGCGCGCGCGCATCTGAATTATTCCGCGCCCCGTCAGGTACGACTTCTTTAGTTCTTCGCCGCCATAAATAAAACCTCCCGTGGGGAAGTCGGGCCCGGTTACGATCTTTGTCAAATCCTCTATCGCAGTATCCGGCTTGCGCAGAAGAGCCAGGGTGGCATCGACGATCTCGGTGAGGTTGTGCGGTGGAATTTTCGTAGCCATCCCAACGGCTATTCCATCCGAGCCGTTAATAAGCAGGTTCGGTATGCGGGTGGGCAGGACCTTCGGCTCACTCAAAGACTCGTCGTAGTTTGGTTGAAAATCGACTGTCTCCTTTTCAAGATCCGCAAGCACTACGTTAGTGACGCGGGCCATCCGAATTTCGGTGTAGCGCATCGCGGCCGCGGCGTCTCCGTCCACCGATCCGAAATTTCCCTGGCCATCAATCAGGGGATAGCGCATTGAAAAATCCTGCGCCAGGCGAACAATTGTGTCGTAGACAGCAGTGTCACCGTGGGGATGGTATTTACCTATTACATCACCGACGATGCGAGCGCTCTTTTTATAAGGCTTGTTATAAGTGTTACCGAGCTCATTCATGGCCCAGAGCACGCGGCGGTGGACGGGCTTAAGCCCGTCGCGCACATCCGGCAAAGCACGTCCGATGATTACGGACATCGCATAGTCGAGATACGAGCGCCGCATCTCGTCTTCAATGTTTATATGATTACGTTCAGAAGTTGTTTCCATCCCATTGGCCTTTCCAGTACAATCCGCCCGCCGTGGGCTTTGCTGTCAAACTTTGCCAAGCCGGTCCTGCCGGACAAGCTTATGCCCTGCGAACCTACTCGCATAACACTGTCTTTAAGTGAGCTTCTTCCGCGCGTGATTTGGCTTCAATTTATGACGTGACAGGTCATTCATGGACCGAGAAAAAGTAAGGATTATTGTAGCCTGAGCGAGCAGTTTTTGGCAAACCGCGAAGGGTCACAAACCCTAATAAAATCAAGGGCTTCGGCCACAAAGTAACTTTTAGTGTTGGGACTTCTTTTGATGGGTAAACGAATGCTCGATTTTCAGCAAAATCTTGTGGCTGGCGACCACCTTTCTGCACATGACTGAACCTCGAACCTGGAAGCGCAATCGTGAGCGGTTGGAGCTAAAGTTGCCCGTTCGCGTAACCTGTCGCGAAACACCCGAGCTTGAGTGGACGGAGGTCACTCGCCTCATCGACGTCACACCCTTTGGCGCCAGCTTCACTCTCAGAAGACCGATCGAGAAGGGTCGGCTTTTGCATATGGTGATCCCGATGCCTCGGCAGTTACGAGTATTTGATCATGTTGAAGACCAATACAGAATTTGGGCGCTGGTACGTCGGGTAAACCCTTCAGCACCGCCCGGAAGCAAGACGTTGCTGTTCGAAGTGGGCGTAGCCTTCATTGGGAAAAGGCCGCCAAAGAGCTACGAACAAGATCCATCCAAGCGGTATGAAGTTGGGACAACGGCAGAAAGTTTGACGGTAACCGAAAGTTTCGTGGCTACCGAGTCGGCTTCATCAGACAAACGACAGCACACCCGACACAGTATTCCGGTTGATATGTTGATCGAAACTTTCAATGACAAGGGAGAAGTCGAGCTGAGCGAGCATTCAGTCACTGAGAATATCAGCCCGAAGGGTGCTGCAATTTATACGACGCTACAGTTACCTGTCGGTAGGTTTGTCCGGCTTACCAGTGAGCAATTCAAACTGAGCGTTTATGCGGCCGTCCGCGGCCAAAGCGTCGGACCGACTGGCGTGCCTCGGGTCCATGTAGAGTTTGTCGATCAGGAATGGCCGCTTTAGATAAGTGCCTGGTCGTAAATGTTTCAAGTCTCCGCCATTGATGCCCTCGCCGTGGCGCGATCCAGTCAAGCGTTCTCAGGTATAATCTTTCTGACCCCTATCCTTCTATCCCGTAAAACGTGAGCCACGAACCATCACACCGAGAGCAACCGGCCGAAAGGCACAGGGCTGTCGAGGCAGCACTGCCTCAATGGTCTCTGGAACTGCTGCGGCCTCTGGTTGGTTCATTCAGCAGCCTCTTCTGGCGTCTCGAACACAAGGGCGTCGAAAACATACCGACAGATACCGGCCTAATCGTTGCCGCCAATCATCAAAGCTACGGCGATCCTTTCTGGTTGTCGGTACCTATCAAGCGACCAGTTCGCTATCTTGCCTGGAGCCAGGCCTTTTCCTGGCCCGTAGTGGGGAAGGCTATTCGGCTTCTGGGCGCGTGGCCACTTCAAATCGAGGGGAGCGACCCGGCGGCAATTCGCCGTTCACTGACCTGGTTGCGCGAACGGGGTGTGGTCGTCATCTTTCCGGAAGGCGGGCGCGGACTGCCCGATGGCTCGATGATACGCATGAAAGGGGGCGCGGTAAGAATGGCTTTAGAGGCTGGGGTCCCTATTCTGCCTGTCACAATTCGGGGAGCTAATCGGGTGTGGCCCTCCAACCGATTTCTACCGCGACCTGGCAAAGTCGAAATCACTTATCATCCGGTGTTCTATGTCGAGCAGCGACCGGGAGAAGAAACACGGGCTTGCGCTCGTCGTGAGACTGAACGCCTGGCCCAGATTATCGGGTCAGGTTTGTAAAGCATACTCATCTCCTTTGACTGTGCCGTTCAGTTCTTTGCGAGCACCTGCATCATCTTGTCGTGAATAAGGCCGTTGCTGGCGAGCACCTTCGGCGTGTAGATGTTGAGCGGTGCGCCGACGAAGTCTGTTACCTGCCCTCCTGCCTCTTTAATCAGAAGCATGCCGGCGGCGATGTCCCAGGCATTTAAGCCGTCTTCCCAAAACCCATCGAAACGTCCGCAAGCCAGATAGGCGAGATCGAGAGCTGCGGAGCCGTCGCGCCTGACCGCCTGGGCCTCCATAGTGAAGTTTGCGAAGTCGCGCGCAAAGTTGAGCCGTTCCCGCACATTGTAGGGAAAGCCCGTGCAAAGCATGGCAGCGTTTAGGTCCTCGACGTCAGAGACACGGATCCGTCGATCGTTCAGAGTTGCACCTTGTCCTCGTTCAGCAGCAAATACTTCGTCGCGAGTTGGATCGTAAACGACACCAACTTCAATTGAACCCGCCCGCTCGAGGGCAATAGAAACACAAAAGCACGGGTAGCCATGAGCATAGTTGGTTGTGCCATCCAGCGGATCGATGATCCACCTCCAATCGGATTGTCCCGAAACCGTCTGAAAACCCTCGATCGCGCCGGATTCCTCAGCCAGGATTGCGTGACGCGGGTAATGAGATTTAATCCGGTCGATGATCAGCTTTTCTGAAGCCAGGTCGGCCTCGGTAACGAGATCGATATCACCTTTGTTTGATACCTGGAGGGCTCGTCCCATGCGGTCTGCAAGAATGCTGCCCGCGTCGCGCGCAGTCTGAATTGCAAAATTAAGCAATCTGGTTCCTCTTTAGTTTGATAAATGCCGGCAAGCCGGGTCCACCGAGCAGCCCCGCCGGGTCGGTCGCAGCATATCTCAAAATCTGATCAGTCGCGAACGCGCCTCACAGTCGTCGGTCTCCTCTGTCCGTTCTTTTGATAGAAGCGCCTTTCCATTAACATACGCTCTTGGGAAGCGACAGGAACCTTTGCCGCGCCATTTCGTAATTTGTGTGTCTTGTTGATGCGGTCTGGTTTTTCGATTTCGACAGTAAAACTTCTTCGGCTAAGTCATGCATAAAGTAAATCTTCTCCAAAAGCTTTCGCTCATAAACGACCACTGGAACCCCCGCATCATCGGGGAGTTGAACGGACAGTACGTGAAGCTGGTGAAATTTCAGGGTCCGTTTACCTGGCATCATCACGATGCGGAAGACGAGATGTTTCTGGTCGTGAAAGGTAAATTTCGCATGGAGTTTCGCGAAGCTGGAGATGGTGAGTCGCAAAGCGGACCGCGCGAAATTTGGTTGGAAGAGGGTGAGTTCTGCATCGTCCCTCGCGGAGTTGAGCACCGTCCAGTTGCCGATGAAGAGGCACAGGTTCTACTTTTCGAACCGGCAACCACCCTCAACACCGGCAATGTAAAGAATGAACTAACCCGGCAAGAGCTTGGATGGCTCTGACCGGCAGGGAATGCCGAAGGTCGCGTGGGGTGTTAGACTGCTGACCAGCACGCTATAGGAAGATAAGCAAAACAAACTGGAGGCACAGCTCGTGAAGAAAATTTTCCACTCCCTGGTCGTAATCTTATTCGTCACTCTCGCGGCCGGCTTAACCGCGCGAGCGCAAAATCGGGTGGCCCAAACTGGTTCAAGCAACCCGCAACTCGCCGCCACTAATCCGGCTCAGATTACTACCAGCCCGTTTGCAAATCAGACTGTTGCCGGCGCCCTGTCAAGCTTGCCTGAAGCTGACATGCTTATTTACATCAACCCGCAGCGCATTCTCAACGAGGTAGTGCCGAAGGTGCTGTCCGCCAAGGATGTGGAGGAAATGCGCAAGGGGTTTGACGAGGTCAAGAAAAACGTGGGCGTCGATCCCGCCAGGGTTGATTACATTGTCCTCGCAGTGCGTTTCAAAAAACCGACAGACGATCTCAACTTCCAGCCGCCGGAATTCATGATGCTGGCCAGCGGAGATTTCAGCGCCGAATCGCTGATGGTGCTGGCGCGAATGGCATCGGACGGTAAGTTGCGGGATGAGAAGTATGGAACCAGGACCCTGGGGCTAATGACAATTGATCCTCTCGTCAAGGAAGCCGAAAAGAATCCGTTGTTGAAATCTCTTACCGAGATAGGGATAGTTACCCTCAATGACAACACGATTGCCGCAGGCAGTCCTTCATATCTGAGGTCGGCTGCCGATGCCAGCGACGGCAAAGACCGGATTAGCGCAGCCACTTTGAACTCAATGGTGCGAGATACTAACGCGCTTATCAGTATCGGGGGGAGGCCGTGGCACTCCTTTGCCAAGGGCTTTGGTATGTTGGGAACGGAATCAAACGCGAGGGCCCCACGTTGCGAGTCGAACTTTGGGGATCTCTACGCGGCGCTCACGATGGACGCGACCAACTTCATGGTGCGCGGCGCAACGAATGCGGACAATCCCGATACAGCAAAGATTGTGAGCAACCTATATTCAGGCATGCTGCGCTATGCGACCAATTCAATACCGGACCCCGCCGCGCAGACTATGCTGAAGGGGCTGGCAATTACCGCGGAAGGCGATGAAGTACTGGTGCGGGCCGATTTTCCTCAACAGATGGTGATGGATCTGGTACATCAGCATATGAACCCAAAGAAGCCAGAGGCAGAAAAGGTTAACGCCACTACGACAAAGCCTCGCGCTAGAGTTGTCGTGAAGAGACGAAGCACAAAGCGTCGAGGTTAGGCCAGGCAGTGGATTCAACGTCTTCAGCAGTCGCCGTATTAACGGCGATGATTACGCCGGCCGTGTTGATTTCCGCATGCGGTAGCATGATTCTCTCCACCTCGACACGTCTCGGTCGGGTAGTCGACAGGGTTCGCGCGTTATCGGACAAACTCGAGGAGTTGGCCGCGAAAAGCGGCAGCGAAGCCAGGGACACGACTGAAAGGCAGGGGATCATCTTCGCGCAGTTGGACAAGCTCACCAGCCGCGCGCGTATTCTGCAACGGGCGATGGTTTCTTTCTATCTGTGTCTGGGAATGTTCGTGGCTACGAGCGTGGCGATCGGTATTGTTGCAATCAGTGAAAACGCTCGATACACGATCGTGCCGGTGATCCTGGGGCTGATAGGAGCCTGCTTCCTTTTCTATGGCAGCATACTTCTCATTTTCGAGGCCAGGCTGGCGCTGAGTACGATTCATGCGGAGATGGATTTCATCTGGAGACAAACCACGAAGGTGGCCCCGGCGAAGTTAGTAGAACAACACAAACCGCATTTTGTGCATTTTCGAAGTCACAAGTAGAAGCAGAGATCAGATGTCAGAAATCAGCGGTCACCCCAGAACTGAGCCTTCGTATTTGCGACTATTCGAGACAGGAGAGTTGGTTAAGCGCGTAGCCACGCTTGAATCGCTGCTGGAGCGTTGCACCGTCTGCCCGAGAGACTGTCTAAACAATCGATTGAAGGATGAAATTGCCGCCTGCTATTCGGGCCGGTTACCAATCGTTTCCTCCTACACTGCTCACTTCGGCGAAGAACCCGGGTTGGTTGGCACACGCGGCGCCGGAAACATTTTCTTTGGCAACTGCAATCTGCGTTGCGTCTACTGCCAGAATTATCAGATCTCGCAAACTCACAAACAGCAAATTAGAAACGAACTTTCACACGAAGGTCTGGCCGGGATAATGCTTGAGCTGCAGGCCAGGGGCTGTCACAACATCAACTTTGTTTCACCCACGCATTTCGCGCCGCAGATGGCCCGCAGCATCTTGATTGCCGCCGAACGTGGTTTGAATTTGCCGATTGTCTACAACACCAACGCATATGATTCGGTCGAGGTGCTGCGCCTGCTCGATGGAATCGTTGACGTCTACCTGCCTGACCTCAAATATGCGGAAGACGAAGCGGGCTATTTGTATTCCAAGGTGAAGGGTTACAAGGAATTTGCGCGCCTTGCGATTGGTGAGATGTATCGTCAGGTGGGTGATGAACTTGTTTTCGGCGCGGATGGTCTGATCAAGCGCGGATTAATTATTCGTCTCCTGGTCTTGCCAAATGACATCGGTGGTGTGCGCGAATCGCTTGAATGGATCAGAGATGAACTCAGTCCGAGGGTAGCCGTTTCGCTTATGGCCCAATACTATCCCACTCACCAGGCAGCGACGAGCAAGCGCCACGTTTTGCTTTCGCGACGCATCACGGAAACAGAATGGCTGCGCGCGGTAACTGCGCTTGAGGAGTTAGGGATGGAAGAGGGCTGGATGCAGGAATTTGATGGGGCCGCTTATTACTATCGTCCTGACTTTGATAACTCTGAAACTCCATTCAAGGACATCAGGGATTTCAACTAAGATTTGTTCGGCTTGAGCTGATGTGTGGTGTGCTCTGTTACTGAAGGACGACCGGTCATCCGATCGTTTGGACCGACTAAATCGTTGGTGGACTGGGAGAACGACGAGAGTTGGTTAACCGTTCTCGCCTCAAGCTCCTTTTGGGCCAGAGCTTCTTCAGAACGATCAATAAGGCCTTTCATTGGCACGGTGAAAAAGAACCCATTGATGATTAGTCCGAGCCCGATAAAGAATGCGACGAGTCCCAGGGCAATGAATGGAATAAGATCGTGAGCGCTAAGACTCGCCAAAAAAATCAGCAATGACGCGCCTAAACCAACGGCTGCTGTGACCACCCCGGCACGCACACGCCGTAATCTCTTCTCCTCCGGCGACTCCAAAAACTTTTCTAACTGTGGCAAAACGTCCTCAGCCACTCGTTCCAGATCCCTCGCTGACTCCATTTCGCGAATCTTATCTGCCATCACCTGGCTGATCTGTTCACGCGCGGAAACTGCCGATGCCGTAATCGTATCGGGTCGCTCCAGGCTCCGGCGCACCACGCGCAGGTCAGTACCGCAAGCGCGACAGTATTGGCTGATCTGTCTTTCTTCTGAGCCGCAGGTGGGACAGTACATAGTGCTGGATTATACGGCAGCGTTAAGAGTGAAGTTCCTGGTTAGATAAATCTTGGGGGAAAAGGGGAACGGGCAAAGGGGAAGGGTTTCGAGTTCCCCTCTACCCCTTACCCTATTCCCTATTCCTCTACCTTTACTCCACGCCAGAAGGCAACACGATCTTTGATCTCGGCGGCCGCTTCCTTTGGCTCGGGGTAATACCAGGCCGCATCCTTATTCGTCTCGCCATTGACTACGACATTGTAATAACTCGCTTCGCCTTTCCAGGGACAGATCGTATGACTGTTACTTTCCTGAAAGTACTTATTGTTGACTGACTCGGGCGGAAAATAGTGGTTACCTTCAACCACCACTGTGTCGTTGCTTTCCGCTAACACTGCGTTGTTCCAGGTAGCTTTCATAATTGAATCACCGACCGCAGACCGATGACCGAAGACTGCTGGACCTTTCCGGTCTCCGTCGGTCGGCGGTCGCTGTCACCCGTCGTTCTGGTCTCCGTCGGTCGGCGGTCGTCCGTCAACCGTCATTTAGCCTCCCGTCACCGAAGGAAGGATGGTAATCTCGCAGCTTTCTGGAAGGGCAGTCTCCAACAGTTGTTTGCGTCGCACGTTTTCGTCGTTAAGAAAAATGTTAACGTGTTGTCTAAGCTCGCCTCGTTCATTTAACACTCGATCTCGCAAGCCCGGATGTAGTTTCCATAACTTATTTAGCGCCTCGCCTACCTGCGCCGGCGAACCGTCAATCGGAATTTGGTGGCGCCCTCCGGTAAAGTCTGTCAGGAAACCTGTGACGTTGAACGTAATCATAACTATCCACTGCGCCCTAATCCATGCCCGGATCGGCATAGCCCGGGTTAAGGTAAGATCCCTTCGGGCACCAGCCATGGATGCATCTCAATTGCCAGCCGTCCGGCCTTAACCGCCGGGTCCGTCTCCGCCAATTCTATTGCCTCTTCAAGCGAAGCAACCTTGAACACGAAGATTCCGCGCAGCGTGCCGTTATCACCAAATGGCCCAGCTACCACGAGCTTCTTGGTGCCAGCCAGCCGGACGATGTTGGCGATGTGTGCCTTCTGTAGTTCTTCGGTGGCCGGTGTCTTTTCAGGCGTCCACTTGGCGCCGCGGGTTAACAGGCCGAGGTAGGCCGTTGTCATCTTGATGGGAGACGCCGGTTTTTTCATTACCTCTTCCGACCACCATGGATGCATCTCAGCCACAAAATGTCCGGCCTTCACAGCTGGATCGCTGTCCGTCCATCCGCGCGCTTCCTCCGCCGTCTTCGCGCGCAGAATGTAAATACCAGCAATCTCGCCCTTGTCAGTCAGCGGTCCGGCGATGATCGCCTTGCCCGATTCCAGGAGGGACATGACGTGAGCCACATGTGCTGACTGGACTTCTTTTGCCATCCCATTGGCCGACCATCCAGGACCGTGTTTCAGCAATGCCATATGAAACTCAACCATCCGGGATGGTGATGGCTCTTGTTTCTCCTGGGCCCGAGCGATTGCAGGAGCTATGAAACATGAAAGAACGACGATAACGAGAGTTAGAAATCTTTTCATATATTTTTCTTTCTTTGCGTCCGCAGAGTCTAAGTTCGACCTCAACGGGCCACTATTGGATGACTGCTGTCTTCACACAAACTATGGCGGGCAAGCTCTCGACAATTGCTTTCCACGATTCGCCCGCATCTTTGGACCCAAACAACTTGCCATTTCGGGTGCCAAAGTAAACTCCAGTCGGTTGCAGGTCGTCGGTCGAAAGGCCATCGCGCAAGACTGTCTCAAGCGCATTTTCCTGCGGTAGTCCATTCGACAGAGGTTCCCACGATTCACCTGCATTTCGGGTGCGATAGACTCGCAATTTTCCCTCTGGTGTGCAGCGAAACTCGTCTGACTCGAGCGGAATAATGAAGGCGCTCTGCGCATCATTGGGATCGACTTCCATGGCAAAACCAAAATCTGATGGCACTCCATTGGCGATGTCGGTCCAGGAGTCCCCACCATCATCGCTCTTATACAAGCCCCAATGATTTTGCAAAAACATTCGCTGCGGATTTGACGGATGAAAGGCGATTTTATGAACGCACTGACCAAATTCCGGGTATCGCTGCTCAGGAGGTAGAAACTGGGCACGTACGCCGACATTGCGAGGCTGCCAGTTTTCGCCTCCATCATCAGTGCGATATACGCCGCCGGTTGAGATTGCCACATATAAACGTTTCACGTTGGAAGGGTCGGGCAAGACTGTGTGCAAACAGAGGCCGCCACCTCCTGGCATCCATTGCGACCGATGCGGATGGTCGTAAAGTCCCTGGACCAGCGACCAACTCTCGCCGGCATCCATGGATTTAAAAAGCGCGGCCGGCTCAACTCCACAATAAAGTGTGTCCGGTTCATCCTGGTGGCCCAACGCAATTTGCCAGATCTGTTTCAAGGCAGGATCAGCTGCAGCTGGGTTAACAGCGGGGTTGGCGTCCTGCATGGATGCCGCGGCGGCAGGTTCCTTCTGGGGAAATTTTACGCCGTAGGTCTCGGGCTCGGTCCACGTTTTTCCAAAGTCGTCAGACGAGCTCAAGTAGGATCCCCAGTAGGAACTATTGACCGCAGCCCAAAGACGCTTGCGGCCATTGCGGTCATCGTAGGCCATCGCGTAAATAGCTCGCCCGGGAAAGTAAGGTCCGCCTACTTCCCAATCCTGGCGCGCCTTATCGGAGCGAAGCAAAAAAGCGCCTTTCATAGTGCCGGCCAGCAGCAGCACATCACCGGGATTGGCTTTGACGTGTTTGGGTTCAGGCATAAGCAGACTCCAAGATTAGTTTCGAAAAAATATGTCAGGCAAGCTGTTTGGCTCGCGAGCGCAATAGCGCCGAGAAGCCTATCGGAGTAGACCGGAAACTAACTTTTTTTATTGCGAACAGTGCGTTGCATTATAGAGAACCATACCCGTACCGCAAAGACGGCGCGCTCAATTTTAATAATCCAACAATTTGTGCAAAAGCCGAGGCGTTAGATCAAGAATTCACTCTCAATTAGTAATATATTAAAGCATTCGGAAAACTGGAGCACTGAAGGGTACTGCTGGGTGTACCCCCGGACTGCCTTTCCCCAAGGCTGTTTCTTATGGCGATCGAGGTTACATCCGTCCCCTATCACCGTCGATTTCCCTCCTGGCGCAGGATCGCGCGAACTCTTCGCGCTTTCAAAGTAGGCGACGCGGCTTACAGTAAACGCCGCATTCTCTTCCGTTCGGTCATTAACTTGCTCGCAATAGCGCTGCTGGCCGGCGGCAATTTTTTAGTAAATTCTTACAAATATCACTCGAGATTGGTTGATGCGCGTCTGGCCAGCGGTTATCTCACCAGCCGTCCCGGTCTTTATGCCTCCCCTCGAACACTCCAGGTTGGCCAGAGACTGTCCGTTGAGGATTTGACTAAGGCACTGCGGCGAGCGGGTTACGTGGAATCGGAGGGCAGTAGCGTATTTAGTGGCAGCTTTCGCAATGAAGGTTCGTCAATAGAGATTCGGCCCAACCAGGCAACAGATGCCAGACCTCCGATCGTTAACATAAGGGTTGACAGTAATAACAGAATTTCAGAGTTGAGATCAGAGAACGTATCGCTCGAGTCCTTTACACTCGAGCCCGAAGTACTTTCGAATGATGTTTCCTCCAAAGAAAACGGGCGAGAGACGCTCGCCTTTGCCGAAATCCCACCGGTGCTGGTCCACGCCATTCTCTCGATAGAGGACCACCGGTTCTTTCAGCACTCAGGTGTGGACCTTTTTGGAATTGGGCGTGCTCTGTTGCGCAACGCCGGCGACGATCACGTTGGCCAGGGCGGTTCCACGATTACGCAACAGCTCGTCAAAAACACCTACTTGACGCCCGAACGAACTCTGCGGCGCAAGTATGCGGAAGCGATGCTGGCTTTTGCGCTGGAGCGCCGGCTCTCCAAGCCGGACATTTTTGCGCTCTATTGTAATGAAGCTTACCTCGGCCAACGCGGTGCCATGGCAGTGCGAGGTGTGAAAGAGGCTGCACACATCTACTTTGGTAAGGAGCTTAAGGATCTCTCACTCGCGGAAGCCGCGACGATCGCCGGTATGATCCAGGGCCCATCGCGCTATTCCCCATTACGACATGTTGAAGCAACAAGGGCTCGGCGAAACACGGTCCTGGATGTAATGGTGCGGGATGGCTGGATCGGCGCTGAAGAGGCCGCTGCCATAGCAAGCCAACCTGTCGTTATATCGACAACTTCTCAGTCAGACAGGTCACTGGCACCGTATTTCGTCGATCAAGTCAATCGAATTTCGGATTCAGAATTTGATGTCTCGCCCGCCGGCCAAAGAATCTATACAACCATCGATCTCGATTTGCAGCAACTGGCCGAAGCGGCCTTGAAAAAACAACTGGACCGGCTCGACGGCTTGTATAGAAACAAAGGAAAAAAACCACAGGCCGCGCTGGTGGCTCTCGATCCGAGAACTGGAAACGTGCTGGCGATGGTCGGTGGCCGAAACTATGCCGAGTCACAACTCAATCGCGCCACCGACGCACGACGCCAGCCAGGCTCAACTTTTAAGCCCTTTGTTTATGCCGCTGCGCTCGAAGATGGCATGTCGCCCGTGCAAACCTTTGCCGATGCGCCACGCGAATTCGTCTACGATCACAATAGGATTTATCGTCCGGCAAACTTCGGTGGTAGTTATTCAGGGCGCGACGTGACTATGCGCACGGGCCTGGTGAAATCGCTCAACGTGGTTACAGTTGATGTGGCGATGCAAACCGGTCTGGCGCGGATCGCGAATCTGGCGCAGAAGTTTGGCTTACCCAGACCGGAACGATTTCCCTCCCTGGCCCTGGGAACCGAAGAAGTGACGCCGCTCGAGCTGGCCGCAGCTTACGCCACTTTTGTTAATGGCGGCCTCCGGGTTGAACCGAGGTTCATCGCCAGCGTAGGAGAGCCGCCCGCCGCACATGCTGTCCACACGGGTTCTGATTCGCAGGTTATTAGTCCTACCACGGCGTACATGATCACAAACATGCTTTCCGCCGTGGTGGATCACGGAACCGGCCGGGCTGCGCGAGGAACCGTGAAGGGGACAGCTATCGCAGGCAAGACGGGTACGTCGCGCGATGGTTGGTTTGTGGGATACTCCCCTAATTTAGTTTGCGCAGTCTGGATAGGATTCGATGACAACCAGCAGCTGGGCCTCACCGGCGCGGAAGCGGCACTGCCGGCATGGACGGATTTTATGAAAGCAGCGATAGAGGCAAAACCCGCTCTGGGAGGCAAGAACTTTGAATGCCCGGAAGGAATTGAGTTTGTAGAGATCGATGAGGACGATGGACTGCTTTCCACACTTTCATGCCCTCATCGCGAGTTGATTGCAGTAACGGAAAGACTTGCCCCAAATCTCGAATGCTTGCGTCACGGAAACCTGCCTGAATCTCTTTCTGAACCCCCTTCTGAATCTACGCCGCGCGCCGGCAAACCAACTGATGTAGCGGATGTTAACCACCAGACTGTTATGGCCCAGCATCGCCAGGAACCTTATGAGCTTAACTACCTGGGCGTTCCCCCCCAACTCGCTGCAACGCGCATTGATGTGGACGCGCGTGGAAGACGAACGCTGGTCAACGCGATGAGATAGTGTCGATATTCAATCGACTCATGACCTACTGAGCCACTCATGAATAGTCTCTTGCATCTGTCGAAGTTGGACGAATAATCCTCCGCCCTTCCCTCCCGTGTTCTGATCCGTTATCACTTGTATCACTTGGGCTTTGCCCTCCGATGTGCGGATGGTCTATGACCTTCCGACAGCACTCAATTTGATCTCGGGGCTTCGCCCCTTACTTGAATGGCAACCGAGAAATTTCAAATCTCACGAGACTCTCAAGCGCTATACATCACCCTAGTCGCCAGAAATCGACTTCCGGTGTTCAAGACTGACTTTATCAAGAACATTACCTGCCAAGCTCTGGATGAAGCACGCAACTCCGGAGAATTCTTAATCTTCGCTTATGTAATTATGCCGGACCACATGCATCTCTTAACTAATCAGCCTAAAACCTCCGCAGACGTGTTGCGTTACATCAAAGGTATTACGGGACGACGAGTGATTGATTATCTGAAAGAGAAGAAGTATGAGAGATCGCTTGCGAAACTGCGGCATGAGGAATGGAAGCGAAACCACGCCCACTCGCTTTGGCAGAAGGAGAAGAATGTCCTTTCGGTGTTCAGTGAGGCCATGTTTATGCAGAAGGTTAACTACATTCACCTCAACCCGGTGAGAGCAGGCTTAGTAGCTAGAGCAACTGATTACCGTTGGTCGAGCGCAAGAATCTGGCAACGATGTCCAACGGATGATGAACCACTCAGAGTTGATATCGATCGTATTAGATGGAGGAGCGGGGCATAGCCCCGAAAAAACCTTAAAAGCCAAATCCCGGAAGGTCGAAGACCTTCCGCACATCGGCGGGCGGAGCCCGAATTCCCCCCGAGATACCGGTTACCGTTCTGGGGCATCCTCCACCGCGGCAGCTGCTTCGGAAAACCACGCATTCGAAGGTGAATCCGCGAAGCTAGCTTGAATTTCATATAGACTCCTCCTTTTGTGAGTGACCTAACCGCGCAAACCCGCTCCGCGCATAAGTCATTCAGTTGGGCGCGACGCGCTCCAAAACAACTTGCGCGATTGCGTGTTCGCTGGTGTGTGACAGAGACAGGTGAGCGAGGTTTGCACCCGATTTTTCAAAGCGTTCGCGAACCAGGGCATGAAAGATCAGGATAGGCGCGCCGCTTTCCAGGGAACTGATTTCCACATCTTGCCAGCTAATCCCACCACGCCATCCAGTCTGTAGTGCTTTCAGCGCCGCTTCTTTTGCGGCGAAACGCGCTGCATAATGTTGCGCAGCCAGGGCGCCCCGGCTTTCGCAATAAGCGCGCTCGGCAGGAGTGAAGACCCGCTCGGCAAAACGCGGCGTGCGCAGTAACACTTCACGAATTCGCTTTACTTCGATAATGTCTATGCCAATGGAAACAATCATAAGCGATAAGGAACTGGCCCAAGCTGGATTTTATTGGCGCGTTCTTGATGAAGTTCGGGCATTGATTTGCGCGCCGCTCGAACAGGACGGCTTCACGAACGGATTCTCAACCCGCGGCGGCGGCACCAGCCCCATGCCGGAAAACTCTCTTAATCTTGCCGGCTTTAACGAAGACACAGCGGAAAACATTCTGGAGAATCGGCGGCGCTTTCTCAAGCTTTTTGAGGGAAGATGGGCTTTGGCCGGTTGCTGGCAGGTACACGGCGTCGATGTGAGAGTCATCGATAACCCGGAAGATGCAAAGCCGGCCGCGGACGCCCGCGGCGATACGGTCTTCTGCGATGCACTAGTAAGCAACGCGCCCGGTATTCTGGCAGGAGTGAAAACCGCCGACTGCGTTCCGATACTGATGGGAGATCCTCAAACAGGTTCATTCGCGGCCGTGCATGCCGGATGGCGGGGCACTCTCGCCGGTGTAGCCACGAAAGCCTTGGGCCAAATGGTTAATGAATACAAAACCAGGCCGCAGGATGTGCGCGTGGCCATTGGTCCTGCCGCTGGATCGTGTTGTTATGAAGTGGGGGCGGACGTAATCGAGGCTTTTGGTAATAGCTTCCCGGATCATCAGAGACTTTTTACCGAGACGCGTCAAGGCCATGCGCGCATAGATCTCCTGGAAGCGAATCGAAGTCTACTGATCTCGGCGGGAGTAGATCCTGACAGGATTAATATCGCACCGCTCTGCACGATGTGTCGGACCGATCTATTTTTCTCCTACAGACGCGAGAAGCATGTTCAAGGTAGCGTCGGACGGCTGATGTCGGTGATCGGCAAAGAAAAGGGTAAGGGTTAAAGGGAAAAGGGGTGAAGCGAAGATGAACAGATTCTTCTCCTTTACCTTTTACCCCTTCCCCTTTCCCCCGCCCCTTCTATTCCACATTCACCCACAAACTTAATTCACGAGACTGTGGTTGAAAGCAAAGCTCATCGTTACAACTCTGATATCTCAATCGCACTTTTATTTCCTTCGAGCCGGTAGAGACATCCCCCGGAACCGTAATGTTGAAGCGCATGGTCGCGCGTCCCTCGTAAACCGAGACCCGATTCTTGGAAAACTTGAACTTACGCAAGATCGCCCGCGGGTAACTCACTGGCCCCACACGAATCCCGTTTGGCGCCTCAACCTTAATCTGGGTCGCGATCAGAAACTTCTCCAGCGGCCGATTGGAATTGACGTGGTAACCAGAAGGAATATCCATCACTACCGTAGCCTGCACGTTGCGGCCGCGCTGGACTTTATTCGTTGAGACTGACCCGTTAACGCCGATGTTTGGCGCTGACTGCGGAACCGACGCCGAATAGAGACTCGCCGGAGTCGCCAGCAAAACTACGGCTAGTGTGGATTTGGTGAATGCTGAAAGTTTCATGCGCTGTTTTACCTATGCTCCTATTAATTGACTGCTTGCTTGAATCTTATTCGTTTCACGACGCGCGGCAAGTTGGCCGCAAGCCGCAAAGATGTCTCTGCCGCGAGGGCGGCGAACGAAGGTGCGTACACCCTTCGATTCCAGAATAGACTTGAACTGCTCCACTCGTTCCGCCGGTGATGGTTGATAAGGCAACGGATCAGCCGGATTATGCGGGATCAGATTCACTCGCGCATGCAGATCGTGACGATTGAGAAGATTCGCGAGTTGCCGCGCCTGCTCGTCTGAATCATTAACCCCATCCAGCATCACATATTCGAAAGTGAATCGCTCACCCGCCTTAAGCGTCTGCTCAAACTCCTTGCAAGCGCCCAGCAGTTCCTCAAGCGGCCATTTCTTATTAATCGGCATTAACTCGTCACGCATTTCGTTCGTTGGGGCCCCCAGGGATATAGCCAGATTTGGACGCTGCGGAATTGTGGCGAGCTCCTGAACGCGCGGAACGATTCCGGCAGTTGAAACAGTCACGCGATGCGGCACAATAAACAACCCTTGCGGGTCAGCCATAATTCCGAGGGCCTTCATCAGGGAATCGAAATTGAGAAATGGTTCGCCGGCTCCCATGCCGACCAGGTTGGTCCCCCGCAGAGGCTTTTCGCCCACGCCGTACGCGTCATTGAGGGCGATGATTATCTGTTCGACGATTTCTCCCGGAGTTAAGGAACGGAGCAAGCCCAGCTGGGCGGTGAGACAAAAAGTGCACTGCAAAGGACAACCGGATTGCGACGAGAAGCAGATGGTGTCGCGACGTTCTTCGGGAATGAAAACCGTCTCCACCGGAAGGTTGTCATGCGTCTTCATGAGAAAACGCCGGGTACCGTCTTCGGAGATATAACGCGACTCAATTGTCAGTGTTGATGCGGTTGCACTTTCATTCAAACGCTCGCGCAGCGCCTTTGGCAGCTCACTAATCTCGTCGAAGCTACGCAAGCGGCGGTGGTGTAACGCGCCAAAGATCTGCCGCGCGCGATAGGCCGGCTCGCCAAACTGTTCAATAAATTCAACGAGTTCGGCGTGACTTAAGCCCGTCAGATTAGTCTTCTTGTCCATTTCACTCATTCTAGCATCCGAGTAGTTCTGCCAGTAGCGCCTAAGGTAGCAGGCCATAGTAGATTAAATTGAATCGCTAAGTTAATAAACTGCTTGGACCAGGGTTTAGCTATAATGGCCCCCAAATAGATGTCGAGCGTTGCAAACGTTGAGCGAAAGATCAGGCGCATCGAGGGCTTCCGTGTGCGCATACTCCACCTCACCGGAGCCGACGTGCGCGGAGACAGGGCCGGACTCCCGCAGTATGGCTATCATCGCGCGGCGGAGAACGAGATTACGGTGGAGACCTGGAAGACGATCAGATTTCGACCTTCGTTTCCCGGATTTGGGGTGGATGTAGTTGACGCTCGAGGACATTCGGTTCAGGGAAATACAAAGCTGGATACGGTCAGGGCGACGTATCTGGCTCGGAACAGATGAATCGCAAGCAGAGATAGTGAACTCCCGACCTCGCCGACATTATTAAGCGATAGATGAACGATCCACTAGTCACACTGGAGATCACAAAGTTTTCTTCGTGGTCTTTCGTGTGACTTCGTGGATCGTTTTTAGCAACTGCCGGGCGCGTCCGAGCGCACTTAACCTCAAACTACGTATACTAAGTTCCCCTTGTCCCTTTGCCCTTTCCCCTAGTTCTTCTTAATGTAGTTTCTGTGAACCCAAGCGCCCTTCTCCGCACGGTCGCGAGTTTCAAACAAAATATTCTCGTCGTCCTCACGAGTCAGCAGGTTGACACGGGCGTTGACGTCCTTGTCCGAGCCCTTTGCTTTTTCCGCTTCCGACAGGAATCCACGCACGCTGTCCGCCGAGGCAGGGTGAAACTTGTCTTTCTGTAACTCTGCAATAGCCTCGATCGCGTTTGCCTTGAGCAACTTTGGCCAAAGCTTTTTGAAGAGCACATTTGACCCATAAATATCCGCGCTATTCACCTTCCCGTTAATCGCGAATACATAACCAATAACGTCATCGCTGCGGTTGGCAATGCCGACCAGCGCTTTTATGTAGCTGTCCGCGCTTTCCTGGACCTTGGCGTTCTCAACTGCTAGTTGAAGGCTTGATGCTGAGACGCTCGAATTAACCCTTGTGCCAAGATTCTCACTGAGTTTGTCCTGGGCCACCTTCACGTTTTCCCAAACGGCTCCCTGTGAGTTTGAACGTTTGGCCGCCAGCTTAATGTCTTTAGTGGCGACTGCATCAGCCGAACTGTTGAATTGAGACGCCCGTTCGTTTCCGCGTCCACTCCATCTTCCATGCTCCACGCAAAACGCCGAAATCGGCAACTTGCCTGATCGCGGCGGCACAATCAGATCGACGCCGATCATTCGATCCTGCTGCCCCCCTTTTACGATGTCGCCGGATTGCACATAAACATCCTGATCTGAAAAATTCTGGATCGAGAGCTCGTTAACACTCCTCGTCTCGTAGACCACAACTTTCTTCTGCACCAGCGCCTCCTGCAGCGTCAGGAACGTCTTCGACTTGATTGTGTTCTTCCCATGAACCAAAAAGATCGCCAGATTCTTGTGTGTGTAAGGCCCCGAGAGCCGGTAGTCACCAGCTTGAACCGTGCTTTGCTGTGCATTAATTAATAGACTCGCCGGCACCAACAGCGCCAGCAAAATCACCCCGAGTGTAAGTACAAACGCATTTTTCTTCATTGTCCTGTCTCCTTCTGGATAAGGCTTGGGGGTGCAAAACAATTGGATTTAGGTCAGCGCCTTCCGGGTTTACGGCGAAGTTGAACCCGCCGATGCCTGTCGCTCCGTTCCATCAGAGATCTGGCAAATGCCAGCGACCTCGCAGAGGCCAGCGACCAACACAGGTCTTTTTATGCCTCTCCGCCTGCTAGTGGACCAAGTTTTAACGGTGACCGCTATCAACCGGTTCAGCGGCCACAGGTTCTAAGCGTCTTCAGTCGACCGCGAAGACTCGCACGCAAACGTGCTCGCCGGATACGCCGGTTAAGGCGTTCCCGCCGGACCTCATAACCACGAACGATGATGCTGACGTATGCCATAGGTTTCTAATCCAATTCGGAAACACTCCAAAGCTCGAGCTTAGTCTCTGGTCGGGGAGACCTGTCTCGGGGAGATACCCTGGTACTGCTAGACCACCCCTGGAAGCTTGGGGAGAAGTTAGAAGTAAAACCTAACTGGTTGGTAGAACGAGGCAGAGGAGACTTCTTGCGTGTTGAGAGGATAAAGACTCGCGAACAGTTGTCCGCGAGGATTGAGTTGGGCCCGAGTTACTAGGCGGCTAAGCTCACTAGTCGCGAGGTACCGGCAACAGGGTGCCTATACTCATTAAGGTAAGTTCAATTTGCTGATAATTTCCGTGGTGTTTGGTCGATTGCCGATTCTCCGACCAATGGACCGATTAGGTTACGACTTGTCCCACCACAAGCGGTCACGTCATACCACCGCACTAACACTTCATTCTAAGGACCGGTACCCCCGCCACCGTTGAAGCAGGCGGCGTCCGGCGTAACCAGAAGGCGGGGATTGGCCTTGAGAGGGGGATGTGAAGAAAAGAACTTTTTCTCTGGATCAGGAATCAAGTGTCCTATTGCCGTGTAGTAAGAATCCCCGTCGTTTCCAGCCGCATGGTGATGGGTCAGGGGAATTCCTCGATCAAAAATGACCTTGAAGCTAGATTGTGAGTCTGCTACAAAAACGGGCGTTCCGCCGTTCTTAAAGGCTGCCGTACTCTGCGGCTGATCCAGGACAATATCAATTCCTGACTCCACTGCCACGAACCCAAACTCCTGAGCGGGACCGATATGGTTCACGATGGTGAACAGTTTGTTTTTGCTTATCTTGCGCGTCAGAAGCTCGCCGTTGTCCACCGTGAGGAGGGATCTGAAACCCTTTAAGTCAGTTCCTACTGGTTTGTGATAGAGATCTTTTTCGAAATCAAGGACCCAAAGAAAAGATTCCTCGTTTCCACCAGCCGCTCCAGACGCTCTAGCGATCCGCGCGTGGACGCCCTTATCGCGGCGGGATATTCCGCTTTTAGAAGTGTCCTTCACTTCGATTTTTAGATCGGGTGAAATGTCTGGTGCATCTATCTCGGCGAAGAGCCGGAAGCTACCAGGCGTCCCGGCAGCGTCGCCCTTGAGCACTGAAATTTTGAATCCGTGATGTGGTGGAGTCTTATCCAAAAAGCCTACCGTACACTTCATTTCGTCGGCACTGACGTAAATTACCAACAACCCTTTCAGGGTGACCTCAATGGTGGACATGTTCTTTTCTCCCGTTCATGGCTATCTAATTGGAGACCCCTCGCTTCGTTTTCTGGCTCCTCTTCAATATGAAATTAAGTCAGAAAGTATTTCACCAACGGGTGAAGTGATGCACTGATCAAGCCAAACTTCGAAAAATTTCCTTCTCCTTTTGGCGGCTCACTCTAATCAATGCAAAATGTGCGGCGCGATCGGCTCCTTGAAGGCTACGGGCCACCCTGACCAGTGCTGCCCGTGAAACAAGCGGCATCGGGTGTTACCTCGTTGCCTCTCGCGAAACGTATCTTCTGGTTGGGTGGTACATTTGCCGCCATCGCAGAATTGTAGTAGTTGCCGTCTACTTCATCGCTTTCCGAAGGTCCATGCACGGCGGCATGGTTATGACGAATTTGGCTGACGTAGATGCCAAAGTCCGTATCCATCTCGGCTTCCAGCTCTATCGGCGTCCCGATGGCCCCGTTTGAAAAATAGGCCTTTTGTGAACCGTAAAGTGGAATCTCCGCTCGTATCCTGGTGGCCACTCTGCCTATGTCCTTCTCTTTTCCATCTTTGATGACTATCAGCCTGTTCCAGCTTTTCTCCTGAGTAAAAAATGTGCCGTCGTTAATTCTCAGGATGGACTTGAAGCCGGCTGAGTCGACCTCGACCTCAACACCGTACATTTCAGAACCCTCAAAATCGAGCACCCACCTGAAGTCTTGGGGATCGCCATGATCGGTTGCCCTGACGAATCGCACCGAGTCATTTCTAAACAGATTAATAACGGCCTCAAACCTCGGAACGTCAAGCCAGAGCCGGGACTCCATATCAGCATCGTGTAGATGGGTGATAGTTTCGGGCGCGCCCAGCTTCGGGATCTTTGTGATAAGGAGATTAGCCATATGGTTAGGGGCATATTTCAAAATTCCCACGTCGCAGTAGGTCCTACTCTTATCTATGAATAAAACCAACAGTCCTTCAAACGTGACTCGAATGGTTGAAACTGCTGTACTTTGCGTCGGGGTGACTTTGTTTCTTTTTTTCTTGGTCTTCATGGCGATCTCCTCTTATATCGCTGACTGAGAAAGTGGCATGAGTTTCTCTATCAATTTGGAACTAACTAGTGAACATCCAGGAGGCAACGGGACGTTCAGACCCTTTAGAACACCAGCCTTTCAGGAACGCTGAGCCCAGCACCAGCGTAGGGACTAGCTCTCCACATCTGAACTCGCAAACTCAAAACTTGGCGTATCCCCCAAAGAGTGTGAATCCCGCCCAATAGTAGGGATGCCGATAACGCAAATCGGCGCCGTTCAGCATTTCCTGTTGGGCCTTCTGAAGCGCCGCGGCTGACGAGAGATTTTGAGTTTTCCTGTACCGGTGAAATGCAATCATCAGATCCGCCGTAGAATCTGAATCGACGCGCCAAAGGCTGGCCACCACCAGTGGAACTCCAGCAGCGATAAATGTCCTGGAGAGGCCCATGGTTCCTTCGCCCCGGTAATAACGACCGACCCCTGTTTCACATGCTGAAAGCACGACTAAGTGCGTCAAAGGAAACGCCGACCCGTAGAGTTCGTAAGCGAATAGGACGCCATCACTTTCTTTCGACTGTTCTCCCGAATGTGGGTCAGTTGCCAGAACGAGTTTCGACTGCAGTGGAAAAGTCTCATCGACGATCGAATGAACTGCAAGATGCACTACATCTGCTCGGCGAATTTCAGCCTCGACGCGTCTCTTGGTAGCACTTTCGCCAACGAGCCGGAGCGCTGGTTGGTAGTAAGCCTTTATCTCTTGCGCTTCCTTAGCCGCGGCTGGCAAATCAGGAAGCCGGGGAAACTGTTCGTGACTGAAGCTCGGATTGCCCACACTCAACAGGCTTTCGTGGGATACTTTCGTTCTTGTGGCGGCGGACGCCGAAGAATGAAGAAACATGGTAGCGCTCGGGGCAGAGATAAGTTGATGTCTTTCCACCAGGTATTCTTTCGACGCCCCTGAGACGAGGGCACCAAACGGCAGGTAATTCAACGTCTTATCTGGAACAATACAAACCAGCTTGTCCTTATTCAACGAAGCTTCGATTGGCTTAATCAGGATGTCATAAAGTGCCGACGCTTCCATGGTCAGCTCATCAGCATCTTGGGAAGGCGAAGACACGAGGTCGAGATAGCGACGAACTTTCTCATTAAGGTCTGTAAGCAGGATGGCTTTTTCCGAGTGGACGAAATCTGAATTTGACACCAGCCAAATAAGCAATCTGTCTCTCAACACGGCATACTGCAAAAGTTGGACGTCGGCAGGAATGCCGGCTTTGACTTCCTCAAAACTCTTTGCTGGGCTGGTAGATCTTAAGCGTAAGTCTGGCGCACGCGAGCCACCAACCAGCATGGCACCATTGCCAACTATATCCAAAAGTGATCGGGCTCGAGCTCGCTCTGAATACTCAAACGCCGTTTGAAAGTTTTTCCGAGAAAACTCGTATTCGATGGCAACGTCGTAAATGTTCTGTTCCGTATCGAAAAAAGTATCCCTATTTGATTGCTCAAGAATCTTGAGACGATACTTTTCAAAGAGATCCAGGCAGGTCTCGATTTCCTCTTCCACCGAGGCACAGCCTTCGTGGCGTATACAGGAGAGTAGTTTTCCTTTATGGGCCACGTAGCTGAAAGCGTCAAATTTGTCCAATTCGCCGTAGAGTTGGAGTGCCCGATCGTAGCTTTCGATAGACTTGTTGAAGTCGCCTGCTTGTCTATATAGAAGACCTAGCTGCAGTGAGGAGTAAGCAATTGATTCCTTTTTGGCAGCTTCACTTGCAATCTTCTTACCTAACTCCTTCCCAATGTCGACGTTTCTTATGGCCTCTTCATAATCGCCGCGACCGGCGTACATAAGACCCAGGATTGTGTATGAACGACAAATTATTTGCGGGGCTTTCATCTCTTCGGCTCGTCGAAGAGCTTCCTTTTCATATTCGATAGCCGCGGAGTGAAGACCCATTGCATTCAGCGGCATTGCAATTGAGAAATAATTTCGCCAGCTTTGCATGGGCTCTGGAACAGTGTCCTCCGCAAGCGCCAGGCTCTGCTGGTGTAGAGACAGTGATTTAGGGTAGTTGCCGAGAGGGAAGTACTGTTGAGCAAGCTGATTTGTGGTCTTGATTACGCCGGTCGTGTCCCCGATTTTTTCTGACACTTCCAGTGAGCTATGACTCGCATCGAGCGCGGCGGAATAGTTGGTCAGTCCAATTTGGACGTTTGCCATCGCATTGAGAGCCTGCGCCAAAAGCCACTTGTATTGGTGAGTCTCACACAGTTCCGATACACGTTGGAAAGTGGCCAGGCTTGCTTCGGATTTGGCCTGCAGGAGATAAGAATGACCAAGCGGGTATTCGGCGTATAACGCCTCGCCCGTGTTACCAATCTTTTCGAATGTTTCTTTTGCTCTAGCGTAGTCGTCGGCTGCCGCTTCAAGCTTCGACTCTATAAGGTTTTGTCTTCCAGCTTTCATCAGTGTCCGCGCTATTACCAACGAATTCCGCTGCGAATCAGACACCGATCTTAAGAAACGAACCTGGTCTGAGATAAAAAGATCGCCCGCTCGTTCGCGCTCAAGCTGGCCCGCGTAGGATAAAACTTCGAGTGCTTGAAGTGATTCCTCGTGTCCCTTGGTCGCTAACTCCAGATAATTGTCGATTAAAATGTTCTCAATGGGGCCTCCAGAGACGTCGCGGTGCTGAGCTATCATCAGCCACGCTGCATCATTGTCTTTGCCCTGATAAGCTTTCCGGAAATCCTCAAACAGACTTTCATTGGACTGAGACGCCTTACTTTTCTGCTCTTCGAGCAGATGAAGGCGTCGACGTGCTTCTTCAGCCCAAAGCGAGCTTGAATCATTCTTAAGATACTCTCGCCACTCTTCCTCAGCTCTCGGCGGTAAACTCAGGTACTCGAGACAGAGAGCGCGATTGAAGCGTGCCTCCATGAGATTTGGATTGAATTCAAGCGCTTTGTTCAACTTCTCCAAACTGTTACTCAAGTCTTCAAGGCCCTTGCCTGACTCCAAACTATTTTTATCGGATTTTGCTCGCTCGATTTCGAGCTTGCCTTTCTCAAAATACGCGGCGCCGAGATCAGCGAAGATTTGTGCGTTGTTTGGGTCGGCTCTCAGTGCCTCTTCAAATTGCTTGATCGCTTGATCGAATTCCTTGTTCGCCAAATGAAACTTCCCGAGTGCGTGGTTCGAAGCCGCCCCGGGATAATCGCGGACTGCATCCATCAGGTAGCGTTGGGCATAGTCTCGCTCTCGGGAATTTACACGCTCAGGTTCCCCGCGAGTCGTGACATATGGCGCGTAATTGAATTGAGTAATCCGGGCCTCTATTGGACGCTGTTCGCGATAAGCGGAATTGAGCGCGATGAGGCCTCGATCAATGTCAGATTGGTAGAGGAAGATCCGCCAAACTCCGAGGCCTGCGACGAGAATCAGGGCCGCAAACGCGACGGCTCGTAGGGGAGACGCTGCAAAGAACTTAGGCCAGGTCCAGGGGGTCCGGGCTTTGTCGGACGCTTTCTGAGACTGCTCGATCGCGTGGTCAGCAACATATCTGCGGAAGGCTTTCGCGAATCGCAGCTTTTGCTGTCGTTCGGGAGTTGCCAGGAAGTGTTTCTCGAACATCTCAGCGTCGTCCTTGCTTATCGAGCCCGTTATGTACTGATCGATAAGTTCATCTTCGGCAGCTTGCAACTGTTCAAACAGTTCGTCCTCAGTTAATAACCGCTGCTCAATCTGTTGATGTTCTTCGTCGGTGAGCTGGTGAAGCAGATACCGGCGGACCGAGCTCTGGTCATCGTGGTTCGACGCCATTAACAAACTTCCTCTGGTCTCCGATGAGACCTTCTAAATTGGTATGCGGTTTCGCCCCGAAGCGTTTCAGTGAGCCGGACTTTGCTCAAGGCAATTTTGAACGCATTGCTGAAGCTGCGACCGTATTCGATGGGCCCGTATTCGCAGCGCGTTAACAGCAATGCCTAACTGTTCTGCGAGTTTCCTGCGGTGATCGATCTTCGCGCGTTTTTCTTCCTGATAATACCCCAGAACCAGTTCGCGGTTTTCCAGTGACAATTGGTCCATGCACTTCTCCAGACAAGCATACTCGTGCTCAACATCATCAGCGGGTTCCGAGGACCAGGCGGTTTTGCCTCCTAATTCACGGCCTGCTGGTGAAGCTTCCTGGATGGGTGGTTTTTTTCTTAAGTACTCGAGGTGTACCTTCTGAGCCACACCGTAAAAGTAGAGAGCCGGATCGCCCGAATAACTTTCCGCTATCTCGCCCAGTTTCGCAGTCACCCGGTTGATGGTTTCATCGGCGAGATCGTCAGCGTCGAAGCACCCCCGGCAAGTGAAGATCTTAGTCAGGCGTACTCTGATTTTTTCGTATTTAGATCCCGCGTTCTCCCGATCGGCGTCCAGCCAATCAAGCAGGCGGTCGAAAGCTTGCTGAGTAACTACCCACTCTTTCTTCATGAGGCGAGTTTCACTTAGGTAACCTGCCAAACGCCGGCGGCATGAATATTTACGCCGATATTTCTACTGATAGTTCGGCTCGTGAGACTGGGTCTTAAAAGGGAGTCGACTTAAAGAGCCGGAGGATTAAGTCGTCTGGTTGCCCGCTTGGGCATTTTGCTCGTGCAAACTCGATTCCCCATTCGAGCCCCATCGAACAAAAACCAAAGAAGCGAGAACACGCGAAGATTAAACGGGTCCTCAGGCGCTGTCAATAGAAATGCACTGGCAATCTCTAATACGAGAGGGCCTTATGGAACTATAACTCTGCTCGTTGCACGTGGGTGTCAACGACGGCAGCCAGGGATTCGAAGGCGCGTTGTTGAGTAGTTGGAGCCTATTAGAACGCGGGCTTTGCTGGCAGAACTATGAACGGAGGAACACCTGATCACTCGCTGTGCACCGTTGGTGCATCGGCATGGGGCACGAAGCAACGGCGGCAGCGGGCTTCGTACATTCCG
>Ga0070697_100000460_pt1 | contig 31178 bp, 26 predicted proteins | sample KBSK1501metaG_FD_65475 | JGI IMG/M metagenome (GOLD analysis project Ga0070697, IMG submission 65475) | Corn, switchgrass and miscanthus rhizosphere microbial communities from Kellogg Biological Station, Michigan, USA - KBS K1-50-1 metaG | ecosystem: Host-associated > Plants > Roots >...
GGCTGTTTGATGCCCTTTCACGGGTTTTTACGCCTTACGCTGCAATGGTGCGAAGCGTTTCCATTTCCTTGAGCCAGGAAATAATCTGGTTCCAACTCGGAATGCTTTGGGACGCCAATATTACTCAGTATTTCTTCTCAATCTAATTGGTGCTACAACTCTCCGCTTAGCTCATTCGTACCGCATCGCCACGAGGTTGTGTGCAGTATCGCCGCTCCGTGGGCTGCTCTAATTGATTGCGAGCGTGAGCCCACATCACATCTATTTCAATCGCAGAATATAGATTTCGTTATTCCCGGCGCGGTCGCTTTGAAAGGCGAGCCTCGAGCCATCGGGTGATACATGGGGATATCGATCCAGGGCTGTCACTGAGGTTACCCGACGCAAGTCCTTTCCGCCGGGATCCATTTCAAATATGCTGCCCTTCTGCAACAGTTTATCGGTGTTTCTGACAAAATATATTTTTTTGCCGTCACCTGACCACCAGGGGTCTTCGGAGGTGATGTTGGCGTTAGTCAACTTTACGACATTGCCGCCGGCCGAGTCGGTCACAAATATCTGAAACCAGGTTCTGGCTTTTCCGGGATTGCTATTTGAGTGGACGATCTTCTTGCCGTCGGGCGACCAGGAGGGCTGTGCGCCGCCCTTCGTCATCAGACTCTTCAGGTTGGCGCCATTAGCATCAATCACGCAGATGCCGTCCCCGCTTCTGGTGAAGGCGATCTGCTTGCCGTCCGGAGACCACGCCGGTTGCAGCGCTTCAGCCTGATCTTTTGTTAGCCTGGTTTGCCCGCTCCCGTCGGCGTTCATCAGATAGATCTGACGGTTGCCGTCGCGCCTGCTCGTAAAAGCAATCCGGGTTCCGTCGGGCGACCAGGACGGTTCAGTGTCGTCGGCGGAGGTGTTGGTAAGCTGAACCACCTGACTTCCGTCCTCACGCATGACAAAGATGTTCCGTTTGCCGGCTCGATTGCTTGAGAAGGCAATCTGTTTTCCGTCCGGTGACCACGCCGGCGACGAGTCATCGCTCAAGTTATCGGTGAGCCTGGTCAACTGATCAATTTCCAGAGAGTAAATCTCCCAGTTGCCATCTCTGTTGGTCTGGAAAACCAGTCTTGCGCCATCAGCCGACCAACTCATCCATCCATCCCTGGCCGGGCTGTTGGTTACTCTCCTGACATTCTCTCCCTCTCGATCCATTATGTAGATCTCAGCATTACCGTCTCTGCCGCTGAAAAATGCAATGCTGTTACCATCCGGTGACCACATAGCGCCGCCATCGGCCTGCGGAGTCCGGGTCAGATTTCGCTGATCACTGCCGTCGGGGTTCATCATATAGATCTCAAAGTTCTCGTCCCGGCCCGTGACGAAAAGTATTTTGCTGCCGTCGGGCGACCAGCGCGGCTCGGAATCATACTCGGGATTGGTGGTCAATCTCTTCAGCCCGCTGCCATCCACGTTCATTACCCAGATGTCAAAATCAAAAGCGTAGCTGTGTCCGCGATTGCTGGCAAAAACGAGTTGCTTCGAATCGGGCGACCAGTAGGGCGCGTTGTCAACGGCCGCGTCCGCGGTCAGCCGCCTCTGATTGGAGCCGTCGGGGTTCATTTCATAAATCTCGGAATTGCCGTCGCGGTCGCTTACGAATGCGATTTTGTTTCCGTCACTAGACCATTCCGGATCCTGATCATCGGCCTGGTTGTTTGTGAGTCTCTTTACGTTAGACCCATCGGCATCCATCAAGTAGATCTCATACTTCCCGTCGCGAGTGGATTGAAATGCGATCCGCGAGCCGTCGGGCGACGCTCTCGGCACCTCGTCGGCCGCCGCGTTGTTCGTGAGTCTTGACAGGGCCGACCTCACCGCGCGCGGAGCCGCCGCAGCGGTGGGATGCGTTCGAAACTTTAAGTAAGCAGCGAGACCGATGCCGGCCGTGATCAATAGAGACGCGGTCAACAATCCGGCCCGAAGTCTCCGCTTAGATCGCGGCTGCACTGCGGCAGGCAAAGCGCGTGGCGCAACCGCATCTCCCGCACTCAGAGCGTTGGCGCCGGCCGGTAAGGATAAGATCTCACTGCCGTCTTCATGGCCCTCCTCTTCTTCCGTGACGATTCGGGCCCGAATGCGCCTTTGCACCAAAAGGCCGGAGCCTTCCGGCGTCAGGTCCCGCACCGGGGCGACAAACCGGTAGCCGCGCTTGGGAACAGTCTCAATGTAGCGGTGCTTGCTGTTGTCATCGCCCAGGGCCCGGCGCAGCGCCCATACATTTCGGGCCAGATTCCCTTCCTCAACCGTGGTATCCGGCCAGACCTGCTGCATCAATTCTTCTTTCTCGATCAGGTGGCCGCTGTGCTGAACCAGGTAAAGCAGGGTGTCGAATTCTTTTGGCGTGAGGGGAATCGGACCTTCCGTGCCCAGCAAGAGCCGCTCAGCGACATCCAGTTGAAACTCGCCGAACTCGTAAATGTGGTTGATCTGCCCGCTCACGGCCAATAAATAACTCTTAAAGAACTTTTCAATAGATTTCCAAAGACTTTGTCGGGCGTCCGGATTTAGGGTCTCTGCGCTGACGGAGGCTGATGGAACAGGGGGATGCGCCATTTTAGTCACAAGCTCGCGACCGGGCAAATAGTTCGCCGCGACACTTCTACCCCTGAGTCAGACATATGGACAGGCACTCAAAAATCTGGATGACGAAACTTCATCCCCTGGTTTGAGAGGTTCGCTTGAGACGAAAACGCACCGAAGTTGCGATCGAAGTTGACGAGGTTGTATTCGTCCGGGACTTTTCAAACCAAAACGGGAGGGCCTGGTGTGTCGATTGCGCGAGCGAAGTCGTTATGGTCACACCCGCACAGGCGGCAGTTATTGCGCGGGTCAGCGTCCGGGACATCAACCGTCGCGTCGAAGCGGGATTACTTCATTTCCTGGAAACACCTGAAGGTTACTTGATGGTGTGTGCGAATTCATTGAGTTGAGCACTGGAATTGGGGCGCATCTGCCAACCGCTGGGCATAGAGGATTAAGGGAAATCGAAATTAGAGGTGTAGTGCGGGTCACGGACGCTCATCAGGCGGGGTCGTACTTAGTGACGGTTACGGCGTTCAATCAACGAAGCAGGAAGTTGAAACTCCATGAGGAAATTAATCAATAGGTCCAGTTCGCGTATGCGGTTGGCGCTCGCGCTACCGGTGATCTTGTTTGTCATCACACACACTCTATTGCCTGGAAGCGCGGCAATTGATAAAGGATCAGCAGCTCACCCTGCAAGAGATAAATCGATCGTCGCGCATCGACGCGGACTGCTTCGTCTTGACGGTCGTCCGGTGACAAACCTCGCGGGCGTACACCGCTCGAATATCAGCACAATTGCATTTGCGCAATTGAATGTTAACTCGCTGGCTGACCCGGGCGATGGCGCATGCGACGCGGTCGAATGCACTCTGCGCGAGGCGATAAACGAAGCGAACGCGAACGCCGGGCCCGATGTCATTGATTTCTCAGTCAACGGCACGATCAATCTTACTGGCGCGTTGCCCTCGATTACCGACGATCTAACGATCAATGGGCCCGGTGCCGGGCAGTTGACCGTCCGCCGAGATACCGGCGGTGATTACCGCATCTTCACAGTGATGGTTAATGCGCCCGGGGTCGTGACGATTTCGGGCCTGACGATCACCAACGGCCTGGCAAGGGGCGACCTTCCGGATGACAACATCGGCGGCGGCATCGCAATTCTCTCGAACGGAACGGCGAATATTTCCGGCTGTGTGCTAACCGACAATTCGGTCGGCAGCGGTGGGTACGGTTTATTATCCGGCGGCGGAATCGTCAACGAGGGAACGCTGAATGTCATTCAAAGCACGCTGGCGAGCAATTCGGCTCCCGAGATTGGCGGCGGGATCTTCAATACTGGGAACGGCACTCTCAATGTCATTCAAAGCACGCTGACGAATAATTCGGCCGGTCATGGCGGCGCAATCGCCACTGAACTTCATCGTCCCGTCACACTGGTGAACAGCACGGTGACGGGCAACGTTGCAAGTATCGACGGAGGTGGCATCTGGGACGCAGAGGGCAACAACGATAACAATGGTCCAGTAATCCTCAAGAGCACCATCCTGGCGTTGAATACATCCGCCGTTGGCCCGGAAGCGTATGGAATAATAACTTCACAAGGCTACAACGTGATCGGTGATGAGTCCGGCATGACCATCACCCTGCAATCCAGCGACCAACTGGGAGTCACCGCCGAACAGCTCAACCTCGGACCGCTTCAAGACAACGGCGGCCCGACCCCGACGATGGCGCTGCAATGCGGCAGCGTTGCAATCGACCAGGGCATCAACAGCAATTCCCTTATAACTGATCAGCGCGACATCGGTTTTGCGCGCACATTTGACGACCCTTCCATCGCCAACGCCGCTGACGGCACCGACGTAGGGGCCTTCGAGCTTCAATCCTCGTGCGGCGGCCCAACGCCAACGCCGACTCCGACGCCCACGCCGACACCAACGCCGACACCAACTCCGACGCCGACTCCGACGCCGACACCAACGCCAACTCCCAGTCCGCTTGGATTCACTCTAACCAGTTACGTCTTTGGTGTTGGTGGGACGAGCCGGGAAAACCTTAATAGCGCCGGCTTCGATCTCATCGACACGATAGGTCAGCATGACGCCGTTTCCAGCAACAGCGACCTGTTCCCGTTTGTCGGCGGATTCTTTAACGATGCCAGTCTGGCGGTACCTACGTCACCCGGCAAGAACGTGAATGTCGTTTTCCCAAATGTGAGCGTCACGTTTGCCGGTGTCACTTCGGCAGGAACTACTACCGTCACCGCTACTTCGGTCGCGCAGGATCCGCCAGTCGGCTTCAGCTTTGCCGGGCTAACCTTTGATATTAAGACGACCACGACTTTCACTGCTCCGGTCACAATCTGCTTCTCAGTGCCGGCGATCACGGATCCGACAATCTTTTCTAATCTGAGGTTGCTGCACAGCGAGGCTGGCGTGCTCGTCGATCGCACCAGCAGCGTCGACTACACAACCAAGACCGTCTGCGGCCAGGTGAATTCATTTTCTCCCTTTGTACTGGCGCGACCCATTGAGCCACAAAGCAGAAAACGCAGGACGCTCGACGACCTGATCACGCTGCGCGCTTCGACGGATCTCAACCCACATGATGCAGCAAAGCTGGACGACGCGATCAGGCAGTTGACCGAATCGCTCGACGCGTCTCTATGGATAGACGCATTTCATTTGCAACCGCGGTATGGCGACAGAGACTTCGATGCAGAGAAGCAGACCGTCAATAACCTGCGCCAGCTGCTGGATGACGCCCGGAGTTCGGTCGCGCGTGCGACCTTACAGCAACTCATCGAAGCCGTCGTTGGCGCCGATCGCGTGCTGGCGCTGACGGCGATCAGCGATGCGGTCGCGGCGCACGGAGATCAGATAGCGGTCGCTAACGCGAAGAGTGAATTAGAGAAAGGCGATAGGGATCTTGCGACAACGAACCCCGCTCGATACGAGAGCGCCATCGATCATTATCGCGAAGCCTGGAAACACGCGATGAAGGCCGTGGCCAAAGGATGATCATTAGAACCTGGAGAAGTTTATTCGTAGTCAGTACCGGAGGGACGCAATGTTTATAGAAACCGCAGCCAGGAAGAATCGTGAAGCTCCGTAGGAGCGCAATGTCCTGTCTGAAAACACATTGCGCTCCGGAGCTAACAAAACTTTTTGGATCTCGCTGTTCTATATACATTTCGCCGCGACGCGGCCGGCATCACAGGACAGAACCACTGAGGAGGTTACCGACAATGTTCGCTCAAACAAATTATCACCGCAAAATATTCTTGCTGTTGCCGTTGATACTGCTGTTCAGTGCGCGCGCGATGTTTGCGCAGGGCACTGCGTTCACATTTCAAGGGAAGCTCGGCGACGCGGGATCGCCGGTCAGCGGCAGCTTTGATATGCAATTCACGCTGTTCGCCGACTCAACCTGCCCGCAGGCGCCATGCACGCCAATCGGCACGCCTATCACCTTCGATGGCGCGAACGGGAACCCGGCCCTCGTGACGGTGACCAACGGCGTCTTCACCGTGCAGCTCAATTTCGGCGCCGCCGCACTCCCCGGCGCAGACCGGTTTCTGGAGATTGGCGTGCGCAGAAATAGCGCAGAGCCTTACACGTTACTGTCGCCGCGCTCGAAGATCACTTCGTCGCCCTATGCCATTCGCAGTTTGAACGCGACTAATGCAAATAGCGCCGATGGTCTCTCGTCGTCTTGCATAGGCTGCATTCAAAACTCGCAGATTCAATCGCTCAGCGGCGGCAAATTGACCGGCATTATCTCAGGCAATGGTTCCGGTTTGACGAATCTGAATGTTGGCAACGCTAGCAGTGGGACACTCTCAGTACCCAGAGGCGGAACGGGAATGACTTCATCTGGCGCGGTCGGCAACTTTCTCCGCAGTAACGGGACAAATTGGACCAGCTCACCCTTGACGGCTAACGACATTCCTGGTGGGAGCGCCAACTACCTCCAAAACACCACAAGCGAACAAGTCGCTAATTTCGATATCTTTGGTAACGGCGTCATTGTGGGCAGTCTAAGAATCTCGCCTGGGACTGGCGTTGGAGGATTGTCAGCTCTAGGTGTCCCATCCGGCGGCGGCCCTGCCGGCTCGGGTGTCAGCGGTTTTGGCGGAAGCGTACCGAACAATGGGACGCTTGGCTTGGGCGGAATAGGCGTAAACGCCCTAGGTGGCAATAACCCTATCCGAAAAGCGGGCATCGGAGTCGTCGCACGCGGCGGTGAAAGTATTACGAATAAGGGTGGAGAAGGGTTATTTGCGGAGGGTGGCTCAAGTTTGGGCGGGGAAGGCGCCGCTGGCTTGGAAGCGCACGGAGGTAATGGATTGACCAGAGCCGGCACTGGGATAATAGCAACCGGCGGTAATGGACCCAACAGCTTTGCAGGGTGGTTCAATGGCAATGTTAATGTAACTGGCAATCTCTCGAAGGGAGGCGGTTCGTTTAAGATCGATCACCCGCTGGATCCTGAAAACAAATACCTCTATCACTCCTTTGTCGAATCTCCGGACATGATGAACATCTACAACGGAAACGTCGTGACCGACGCGAAGGGCGTCGCAGTTGTTGAGATGCCTGATTACTTCGAGGCTTTAAATAAGGAGTTCCGGTATCAGCTCACGGTAATCGGCACGTTTGCTCAAGCAATCGTTGCCGAAGAGATCAGCGGCAATCGCTTCAAGATCAGAACCAGCGCGCCCCACGTGAAGGTCTCCTGGCAGGTGACGGGCATACGGCACGACGCCTGGGCCGAAAAAAATCGTATCAAGGTCGAAGTTAAAAAAGATGACCGCGAGCGCGGCTTCTATTTATACCCAGAAGTGTTCAACCAACCCGAGGAGCGCGGCATCATGTGGTCCCAGCAACCTGAAACGATGATGCAAATGAAGAAGCACCGCGAGGAGTTCGATCGGGCCCGCTCCGGTCAACTTGGGACGAAGAATGGTTTGACGACTATTTCATCAAAGGAAGCTGGACCAAAGCAATTGTGATTAGGCCCAAAGGTGAAAGGACGAAGGCGAAGTACCGATCTGCAATTAATGACGAAAGGGTAAAGGCCTTTATTTCTTCAGGCGAATACCGTCAAAGATTTGGACCTTGAGCGCGGCCCGACAGACGTTTGGCGGTACTTAGGCTTTGATAAATGTCAGAAGGCATCCACATGAGGTAGAACCGCGTGACAGCTGATCGAAATTGAGCGTTCGTCGTCGTCCGCCACGCGGGTCCATTAAAGGTCCAATAAGCGTTCCCGTGAGTCCTTCAAATGCGGTGGAGTGCTATCCATGCCGCTAAGTTCCATTGAATTACAACAGGTCCCTTCTCTTTCACGGCGGCGACACGGGTTCGACTCCAGTACGGGACGCCAAAATCAGGTTCTAAGATTTCTGCGGGGTTAGCTGAAAGGGAGACGGTTTCTGGTGCTTAGCACGATGACGCCAAGGTCGAACCGCGAACTGTTTACCGCGCTCCTATTTACTCCGAACTGGTTTATGGCGCGCTCTTTGATGAGCCTATTTTGGAAAGCCAATGCGCCCTAGCAGATCTTGAAATCTCGGCTCCGAGCGAAGGTTATCCCAGGTCGGGTCCACTTTGAGGCCCATGTGGCTACGACCCTCCGCAAAGGCTTTTTCCAGCCAGGTGATCGCCTGCTCCTTCTCGCCCAGTCCGTCATAGATCAATGCCATGTTATACGGTGGGACGTAGCCTTGCTTCGACAGCTCCTTTAACTTGTCGAGCACCTTTTGCGCTTCCCTTTTCTTACCGGTCAACGCATAGATACGGCCAATCCTGGCTTCCGCTACACTCCGTTCGCCGATCCCGGCCTCCCCTCCGCGTTCTCCCCAAAGCGATATCGTCTTTTGATTCCGCGATAGCCTCCCCACGCCGAAAACCCCGCCCTGCCGAAGAATCCACACGGGTTTATGGTCGGTATCGGAATGCCAGCCTACTTTGCGATTGCCCTCCAGTCTCAGGAGCAGATCGCGGTCTTCTTCGCCTCGGACGGTACTCTCGTCATCCGGCCGGAGCCGGCGCGCTTCTTCGAGGTGCCGATCACGTCGCCGCTGCCCGAAGGCCTCAACTACATCCCGTGAGGGTGATCTTTGCAAGAGGCAGGACTTCGGTCCCGCCTGTCCAGATCGCCGTCAGGGTGAATGAGTTCGCCTTCCGTCGACGACAGCTATGCGGCTCACTGCTGCGTGATCGATCGCGCACGTCCGGTCTAGTGCGCGTGGTCACTTTCGACTGGTAGGCCTGCATCAATCCAGTCTTGCTTACCCTCAGCGTAGTCACGCACGTTGGTGTATCCCAGCGCCGCCAATTCACGGGCGGCGTTCTCTGAAGCGTTTCAAGTAGGATTGGCGCAGTAAACGACAATCTCCGCGCGTTTGTCGGGTAGAAGCTGCGGAGCCAGCTTCGACACACTGTCGGGAGGCAGGTTTATTGCTCCGGGTAGGTGGTTGTGATGGTAGGCCGTAACCGGCAGAGTTTCGATGAGCAAAAAGTTGTCCTTGCGATCAATCTTCTGCTTCAATTCGTCTCTTGATATTGTTCTTGACATTGGTTCCCTGGCTTCTCATTTCTTATGCGCAATCCATTCAAGTCAGAAGCAGTATGCGAACTCTTATAATCTGACCGAAGGTATTTGCCACCATATCATTAGAGTAGTCCTAGTACCGAGCACCAAAGCCGGATAGAATTAACCTTTTTCAGATTTCTTTACTTCGTCAGCTTTGTAGAGGCCATTTATTAGAATGAAGCGTTGCCCGCTCTGCCAGCAAACGTTTGAAGATACACTGAAGTTCTGTCGCTCGGACGGTGCGGTGCTGGAATCATTGGACGCTGCCCCAACAGCAATCTTGACCAGTCGCCAACGTGTTTCCACTGAATCTCGTGGCGCCGCGCAAACGAATCTCCTGATCGAATCTCCCGCTGATCAAGCGCCAACAGTCAGAATTACCTCTGACTTGATACCGGAATCTCGATATGCAAAGAGCGGCGACGTCAATATCGCCTATCAGGTTCTCGGAAGTGGGCCGATTGATCTGGTTTATGTGCCAGGCTGGGTAAGCCATCTAGAATACGGTTGGGAAGAACCTTCGTTGGCTCGCTTCTATCGACGCCTGGCATCGTTTTCGCGCCTTATACTTTTTGATAAGAGAGGAACTGGACTCTCTGACCAAAGCACCAACTTACCAACACTCGAACAACGTATGGACGATGTCCGTGCAGTTATGGAGGCCGTTGGTTCTGAGCGCGCTGTCATATTTGGTATGTCCGAGGGCGGAAATATGGCCATGCTATTCGCCGCTACTTATCCTGAACGCACCATTGCCTTGATCACGTTCGGCGTGTTTGCAAAACGTGTTTATGACCCTGAATATCCGTGGGCTCCGACTCCTGAACAAAGGCAGAAATTCTATGACGCAATCGAAAACGAATGGGGTGGGCCACTCGGAGTAGAAGACTTGGCTCCCAGCGTGGCTAACGACGAACGTTTTCGACAGTGGTGGGCTACTTATCAACGACGCAGTGCTAGTCCAAGCGCGGCGATGGCTTTGGCGAGACTGAATACGGGGATAGACGTTCGACACGTCCTGCCGGCTATTCGTGTGCCCACCCTGGTACTTCACCGCACCGAAGATCGTGACTCGAATATCGAAGAGGGGCGCTATATCGCCGCACAGATACCTAATTCAAAGCTTGTAGAGTTACCTGGCCAGGATCACCTTTTGTTCGTCGGTGATCAAGATGCTGTTTTGGATGAAGTCAAAAGCTTTGTAGGGAATCTTCGGATCACACCCGAGGTTGATAGTGTGCTCGCCACTGTACTATCTGTAGAGGTCGCCGCAAGCGCCGAAGCGGAGGCGTCATCTGAAGAACCGTTGAAACGCTTTCATGCTCTGGCCACACGTGAGACCAAATGGTTCAAGGGTCGCGTCAGTCATGTTCGCGAGAACGAGTTTTGCGCGACCTTCGATGGTCCAATCAGAGCGATACGCTGTGCGAAGGCCATCCGCGATTTAGCGCTCGAACTCGGAATCGAAACCAAAGCAGGACTACATACCGGTTTGTGCGAACTGCGGGTAGACAAAGCCAGCGGTGCTCCAGTCGACATTAGCAAGCACGTGGCAAATCAGGCAGCCGTTGGCGAGGTGCTATTGACTAATGCAGTTATGGATCTGGTAAGCGGCTCTGGTGTGGCTTTTACCAACAGAGGCGCGTGCAACATCGAAGGCCTTGCTGAAGACTGCCGACTATTTGCTCCGGCGTAATTTGGCTCAATTTGGAAATTAGTATTTGTAGCCAAGCGCGTAAACTGTGCCTTCCTGAACGCCGACGAATAGCATATCGCCGGAGTTGCCTATACTCCTGATACATCCCTTGAGATTTAGCTTCCATTGCGGAGCACCGTCCGAAGCACGGAAGGCAGCAAGCTCACCGCGACAGTTTCCGGCGAGCACGAGTCCTTTCCACAAATGAGGGCGCTCCGATGCCCAATCGGGAGATGACTTCTGCCTCCACTGTTGAGTGGTGAGATTCGGATTGACGGAAATAATGTAGCCAGAGCGCTCGGAGCGATTCTCCAAAAACAATAATAATGAATTGTCAGTCAGTGTTAGCCTTCCGACAGGTGTTGCTTCAAGAGCCAACTCAGCGACAGTGGCTCCCGTCTCCGACTTGAGGCGGTGGAGGCGATTGTCGCTTGTGCCAACGAAAAGAGCGTCACCTTTGAGAGCTAACATCGTCGATGGCGCTGCGGTCAGCTTACGCTTCCACACTACTCGACCAGTCGCTGCGTCCAGCGAATAGATGAACCCGTCTAATCCGGCAAAGTAAACATGGCGGTCGTCGGCAACGGGGGACTTTCTAAAGTCGCAATTGTCATTCGAAGCGCCGGTGGAAAACTTCCACAACAACTCACCACTCTGAAAGTTCAGCGCATACCAATTATCCTGGAAGCTGCCAAAATAAACCCTCTGGCCAATCCGCAGGATGTCCGTGGGTACGCTGCTTGTTTGATACTTCCAGCGCACTTTGCCCGTGCTCCTTTCAAAAGCATAGACGTGCCCGATGCCGTCTGCCGCACAGTTATAGTCGGTGCCAATCAGAATTAAATCATCGGTAATTAACGGGTTTCCATGAAAGCTCTTTTGTTTTCCATCCTTTCCAATGTCGTAACTCCAGCGCACGGCGCCGGTAGCTCCGTTGAAGGCGTAGAAAACTCCTGCGCATGAACCGACAAAGACCGTATCCTCCGCGACCGCGGGGACTGAGAAGATTCAACCACGAGTGTCGTGTTGCCAGATGAGCTGCGGCGGGGCGGCGGCGACCGGTTCACGTTCTTGCTGTGTCTGAGCGCAACTGGAGGTCACAAACGTCAGCAAGAGCATAGCCGGAATAAGAGATCGGCTGAGCTTCATTTGAACTCCCTCATCTGATTTCAGAACATATCGCATGAGTGCAAACCATTGGGCCTTGGAGCCCGCCAACCACACGCTTCATTTTGTTAGTTGCAGAGACTGAATGATCTGGTCAACCTGTCCTGCATCCACCAATTGCTGCAAACGGGCCTCTTCAATCCCTGCAATTCTTCCAAGCAGGATTCTCGCGAAGTCGGCGTGGCCGCGACTGCGCCATCGCGCCATCTCGATCAATGAATCCAGGGCCTGCGCGCGCAGTTTATCGAGAAGCCGGGCAGGTCGGCTCTCGGTCAATTCGGTTAGCAGAAAGGCCGCTTTATTACGATCTGTCCAGGAACCAGAACTGAGCATTGCTACAAATCCTGGTGCGGGGATTCGATTGGCTACTTTCGGACTCGATTCAGCGAGAACTCCTAAGGCTCGTGTGGCATCGTTACGGACAGAGTCATCCAAGTCGTAACTGGCTCGCACCAACGCAGCAATCTGCTCGCTGGATTGGCTGGCGTAGCCAAGGAAGTGTGCCGCAACCGTTCGGTGCTCGGCGCTACTTGACGACGCCAAAACCTTGCGCACCAACGGTCCATGCCGAAGTGCATATTCTCTGGTTGCGAGCTGCTTGGAACGAAGCTCAGGATCGCTCGATAGAGCAAAGCCCTTTGAGCCTTCTCCCTTAGCAGTTCCATTTAGGACCGCTTTCGATGATGCCTCCATCGTCTGCTGATAGAGTTCAATGATTCGTTTTGGAAATCGGATCTTCCCTTTGGGCGGAGGATTGTAAGGCACCACCCGCATCGAACTGCCCTGCAGACCTATGTAAATCACCCCCTGACCCTGAGCGTCACAGCACACCACAGCAACATCAGTCGGTGGCTTGCCTATAGCTTGCTTGACCGCTTCCCTAATGCGTTTGACGGTGTCAAGGAATACCTCATGCGAATCCGGGAAATCGTCACCTTCGCGAAGGGGCAGCGCCGTCCGAATTTTATCGAGGTCTAAATCGGCATATCCGTAGAAGTCGACCGCGCCAATCCGCCGGTGTTTGCCTTGCCCGAAAGCAACGGCGGCAAACAAAACCACAAACACAAACACAAAAAGAGTAGATCTCATTCCGTACTTAGAAAAACAGCCCCAGGGTTCATTTCGTACGATGCCTACTTGCTCTTCGGGAGAGGTATCAACATGGAAACCTCTCGCTGGTATTGCCGATACGCATCGCCGTGAATGTTCGCCATATCGCGCTCTTCGAGCTGGATTGCGATTAGCATGTAAGCAGTAGTGGCAAACGCAAAGACGAGATGCCCCAGAGTCATTTTCGGTGTTGCCCAAAAAGCAATCATGAAACCGAGTAGGAGAGGATGGCGCACGAAACGATAGAAAAAGCGTTTCTTGAACACAAGATCCGTATACTGCTTGCCCTTTTGAAATAGGTACACCTGCCTCAGTCCGAAAAGGTCGAAGTGATTGATCACGAAAGTGCTAGCCAGCACGAGTAACCAGCCGGCCCAGGAGAGGGCCATCAACACGAGGCTGCCAATCGGGTTCGTTACGTTCCATATGACGCTCAGGATCGGTCTCCATTGCCAGAAGAGCAGCACCAGAAGCAGACTGGAGAGCAGAACGTAGGTGCTCCGCTCGATAGGTTTAGGAATGAACTGGGTCCACCATCGCTTAAAACCCTGACGAGCCATCACGCTGTGCTGAATAGCGAACAAGGCAAGCAAGACTGCATCAATGATCAGGGACGGCACCAAAGGCCCCGCCTTGCCGGAATCAATTGATTTCGGCACGACAATGTTTCCTACGAAACCGATTGCGTACAGGAACGAGCCGAAAAATACTAAGTAGCTGATTACCCCATAAAGGAAAGCAAGTGTTCGACCCATAACGTGACCTCCTCAGTTAGTTAATTCGTTGATCAAATCTGACCAGGCTTGCTCCTCTCTCGAAGGATCAACCAAGACAGCCAAATCCTTTGTAGACGCTTTCAATTTTGCGAGGTATTCCGGGGAGGTCTCAGCGCAAGTTAGCAGTCGTGCGAGCTGTTCGGTATTGCCGACCTCAAAATAGCCCGGATAATCCTTGCCCAGAATGCCAACGTTGCCATCAACGCGCGAGGCGATGATCGGAACGCGAGCTGCTATTGCTTCTGACAACACGTTTGCCCCTCCTTCAATCCGGGAGGAGATCACACAAAGAGAACTGTGGTTGAGAAGATTGCGCACGCGCGAACGCGGCTGTTCATCGAGCCATCGATAGCGTTCGTTAGTATCCATCTCTCTATGCGCTCTCTTGGCCATTGCGGCAGTCATCGCTCCTCCGATCTGTAAGACTCGGATTTTTGACGAATCAGAAAGTGACCGCGAAGCCATGGCGGCGCGAAACGGATCTTTCACAGCACGCAGATGGCCAATCACACACACATCAAAGTTGCCGTTGGTTCGCACTTCGGCCTTGGTCGCTCGCCTGCTACGCGCGCCTGTCGCTGCCTGCTTGTCTTCGACCGACTGATAGATGACCCGTGTCTTCCTTCGCCAGCTTGGACTCAGCTCTTCGATTGCTTTTGGTTGCAGAACGACAATCCTGGTTGATACGTCGAGCGACTCTTCCGCCCGACGATTTCTCCTAAGATCGCGATAGAGATCGGTTCCGGTAAGCGCCACGATGATTGGAGCTGAAGGATTGTCCCTGCGAAAGTTGATGATTGATGAGTGGCTCTTCCGAGCGTGCAGGGCAACTAAGAGATCATACGGCTTACCGTCATACGTCTGTAAAATCGAGACGCGGTTACCAAGTCGTCTGAGAATCATGGCCCAACGAACCGCAGTGATGCGGTTTCCGTAGCGTGAGTCGGGCGGGGCCGGGGTGATTATGACAATCCTCATTGTTCCTAACTCTGCAGCGCGCACGTGCGGAAGCCTGCCCATACGTCGCGGCGGTCAGGTGTGTAGAAGTTTCGATAGCTGTTATGGATCAGACGCGAACGAGTCGCCCAACAACCTCCGCGAAGCACCTTATGATCGTCGAACCACGGTTCCGAATACTCCCGATAAGGACCGGCAACAAATCCCGGATAGGGCTTGAAGTCGCTTGCAGTCCATTCCCACACGTTGCCGATCATTTGCCGGCATCCGAAAGCGCTATCGCCTGCGGGTAATGCGTCGACCGCGATGCATCCCATCGCGTGCCAATCAAGATTTGCGCGCTCTGGCGTCGGCAAATCATCACTCCAGGGATAGCGACGTTTGCGGGTTGTAAGACCTCGCCCATTTGACGTTGGCTCGGCACTCGCCGCCATTTCCCACTCTGCTTCTGTTGGCAGACGCCGACCTGCCCAACGGCAGTAAGCATCAGCCTCATGCCAATTGACATGGATGACGGGTAAGCGCTTATCGAGTGCGACCCATTCATCGAAGTTCCGGCGTAACCAATCGCTTCCCTCTCGGCGCCAGTACACCGGATGTTCTGCACCGACGGCGGTTCGCCATCGCCAGCCTTCGGCGGTCCAGAGTTCGCTTCTTCCGTAGCCTCTGTCTTCAACGAAAGTCCTGAATTCGCCATTAGTTACGGCGGTCTTAGAGATCGCGAAAGGAGCGATGTCAACTTCATGTGCCAGCCTTTCGTTATCGAAGGCGAAGCCTGTTGCCGGGGTGCTTCCGAGAATGAATTTGCCACCGGGTATTTGTGCGTCGCGTGTCAGGTCATCGCCGGTTTGACCAGGCGTCTCATCATCTTCCGCAGACGGCACGTTGTTAGTTACTTCGAGAGTTGGTGGGGGATAGCTCAGAGTCTGACGTGTGTACGTGATTGCTTCGTCGTGCATCTGCTCGTGCAGCAGCACCAGGTTAAGGAAATACTCTTGATCGTAGCCTTCCGCATCGTTCAATGTGAGGTTCTCGAAACTGGCCTGCTCAATCACCCGCTCAAAAACTCGCTCCATGTAAGCGACGGTTTTGTCTCTCTCAAGTAATGGCAGATCCCAGCGCGTGTCGTGAGCAACTCGCGCGGAATCATAAAGCTCGTCGCCGTGTTTGAGAATTGGGGTCTGGCAACTAAGGTGGCGTAAGACCCAGAACTCCTGAAACCATCCGAGATGCGCAATCTCCCAGCGCAGCGGATTCACAATCTGCAAACGCGGACCAATCAACTGTTCTTCGGTAAGGTCGTTCACAAGCTCAAGCGTGCGCGCACGAGTCTCCCTCAACGCTGCGATCAGTTGAGCCGTCGTCGTTCTCGATTCGCTGTTCGCGATGCCTGTTGTGGTCATTAGCGTTTCCGCGTCGTCACAAAATCATTTGCGCCGGCATACTCATCCGGTTGTTCGAGAAGAACTGTCGTACAGCGTCCCTGGCATTTTCCTGTGGTTGCGTTTCAACCAGAGCAATTGCCAGCAGAGCAAAGAAGACAAGGGGAAATCCATATTGCTTCATTGTCAGTCTACTCATCTCGATAAGGGCCTGCGAGCTTTTGTCATGATGTGAACATCGTTCTAAATCATTTCTAAACCTGGTCCCTGACCTAGGGTCTTCCCGTCACTATGATCATCTGCGCCGGAATACTCATCTGGTTGTTGGAAAAGTATTCGCCTACTGCTGCCTGTGCCTCTTTTGCCAGAGAATTCGCTTGGCTTGATGAAAGTGTAGCTAATTTCTCTCGGAGGGTTCCGGAAGTCTCCGCGCGCAGTTCCCAAAACTGCGCGGGCGAGATGGGCGCCACAATATCAAACTTGAGTAGGCGCTCTTTGACATCAACGGCTCCGGCATCTTTAAGAATCCCGGCCAGACTGCCGGGCTCGGCGAATCGGAAAGCGCCCGGCGCGTTGGGGTCGGCAGGTGCAGCGGGTTCAAAGTATTTCGCAGCAATGTCGGTAATCACATAAGAAAACGGATTGAGTTCGCTTTTGCCCCACACGACGAGGGATACCGAGCCCTCATGCTTTGTTACTCGCAACATCTCTCGCAAGGCAGCCAGAGGCTCAGGAAAGAACATCGCGCCCAATCTACAAACCACGGCATCAAACGATTCGTTTTCAAATGGCAACGCGTCCGCCGCGCAGTGCCGAAAGGTAATGTTCTTTAATTCGCGCCGCTGTGCCTCGCTCTGTGCGGCGGTCACCATTTCCGCGACTGCATCTGTGAAGGTCACAGTGCCAGAGGGTTCAACCATTTCGGCAATTGTCAGCGAAGGCTCGCCCGAACCACCAGCCACATCGAGGACGGAATCACCTTCAATTATGCCTGCGTCATCAATAAGCGCCTGCGTCAAAGGAGCGAACATGACTCGAATCGTGTCGAGGTGCTTCCGCCAGTAGAAAGCTGACTCGCGCCACTCGCGCAATACTTCGTCTGTCTCACTGTCGCTCGGTTTTACGTCCGAGTCACTTTTTGCGCTTGAAATGGCCTTCACTGTAAACCTCAAAATCCTTTCCCGGCTCCGCAATTTCGAAGACCTCCGTGAACTCGTCGGGACCCAATATCTTGTAAGTTTCCCGGGCTCTAAATCCCGCTGGAATATTCTCGATGCTTTCCGATGTGAAGACGATCGTCTTACCCTCCGCACTCGTGCTCGTGTTCACGTATTGATTCACAAAGCCTTCGACGTGGAACTGTCGCATGACAAACTGCTTTCGACTCTGGTCAAAGCTAAACATTCCCCAGTCTTCGTGAGTTTCACCTTTCGGGTTCTTCGGTTGCGGGTCATAAACGGAACGATTCTGAACATGAAGAAACTTATCATTCAAAACCAATCGGTATTCGCGCTGGACTTTGGAAAGGCCAGGCTGGCCATTGCCCGTCCCTTCCCAGCTACCGACTAAATGTCTAAGGGGTGCCCACGTGTCTGCGGCCGGTTTCTGGGCCACTCCGACAGACGCGAGCACCAGCATAGTCGTTACGATTAGTCTTATTCGCATAGAGATCGTGCCGTCCTTTGGCGGTGCATGTTAGTATTCTTCGAATCATTCGTGAAATGAATTGTCTCAATCATTACGATAGTTAGCCTCTATGACCAATGGATGTCCGTGACTTACAAGTCTTCCTCAGCGTCGCTAAGCACTTGAACTTCACGCGTGCCGGTGAGGAGGTTCATCTCAGCCAGCCTAGCGTTTCGGTGCGTATGCGCCAACTGGAACACGATCTCGGCTCGAAGCTCTTCGAGCAACTGGGAAAGAAGGTCGCACTTACTGAAGCCGGCCAACTACTCATTCCATACGCCACCCGGGTTATCGCGGCAATGGACGATGCCCGGCACGCAATCGATGAACTACAGGGCCTGGAGCGCGGGGTTTTAAGAATTGGAGCCAGCACCACGCCGGGGATGTATCTTGTTCCGCGGACGATCGCTCAGTTCAAAAAGCGTCATCCAAAAATAGACGTCCACCTCGCAGTCAAAGACACCCGGCAAATTGAGGAAGGGGTAATCCGAAATGAATTTGATTTCGGTTTCGTGGGTGGGCACTTGGTGGGTGATGAAGTGGAAGTGTTGCCGTGGATCACCGACGAGATAATCCTCATTGTGCCTCTTGATCACCGTCTGGCCAAAAAGAGAAGCGTCACGGCACAGGATCTTTTAAGTGAGAAATTCATCTTCCGCGAGCAAGGCTCGGCCACGAGAGCTGTTGTTACCACACACCTGCGGAAACTTCGCGTTGCGGTTGAGGCAGTTATGGAGATCGAGAATCCCGAATCTGTCAAAAAGGCTGTGCAGAATGGGCTTGGAATCGCCTTCATTTCTGCGTTCGCGGCTGAGACGGACTTGAAGGCGAAAACTCTGGTTGCCGTAAAGATACGAAACGTTGAAATCCGGCGTGAGCTAAAAGTCGTTTATCGAAAAGACAAACACCTCAGCCGCGCAGCACAAACGTTCATTGAAGTCGCAAGGAGATAGTCGTTTCGTGGGGTGGCGGTGCTTGAAGGGAGAGATTGAGTTGAAGAATTCATTTGAATGTGAAGTGCAGGATGACGCAAGCCTCGCAGCAAACGCCAAAGACGCACTTGAACGCGTCTGCTCGGGTAAAGCGCTTGATTCACTCCCTCGATATTACAGCGCGGAATTCGTCGACCATGTCAATGGGATGAAGTTTCAAGGGCTGGACGGTGCTCGCCGATCAGTTGAGCTATATACCAAGGTTCTTTCTGATCTTGAAGTAGTGGTTAAAGAGCAACTCACCGACGGAGATCGTGTGACTTCACGGTTCGTGGTTTCAGGAAAGAGCTTCGGCAAGACGGTTCACATTAACGCCATAACGATTAGCCGGTTCCAGGATGGTCTGATTGTTGAAGATTGGTCAGTAACAGATACGTTGGGTATGCTCCGTCAACTCGGCATATGGCGCTTAGTCCTGGTCGGGCTTCGCCATTGGAAAGCCTTGAAGAGATCGAAACAAGATGGGACAGGATGACGCTAAGACGCCCAACAGTTATTTTAGTGGGCTATTGAAAATGCGTTGACTTGCTGTCATCTATCTCGGGGCTGAAGGAACAGAAGGCGACAAGACAAACGCCTTATCGGCAGCTCCCTTAACTCACCTCCTCAACTTCCTCTCCAGCTCCGCCTTTTCCGGCGCGGAGGTTTTCGCGAGCGCCAGCCGCAGATCAGCCAGACTCTTTTTCAAAGCCGTACGCTGCTCTACTGCGTACTTGTCGCCGCCTTTGCTGTTCGCCGTACTGATGACATCTTCCGTGAGCGCCGCGTTCAAGTCCTTGACGGCTTCGGCCGCGTGCGCGCCCGCCGGATGCAGGCTCAGGTACTTGATGTCGCCTTCCATCAGAAAGAAATCGCAGACCTCGTCGCTTTCACAGTCCGAAGGCTGCGGATTGTTAGCGGCCTCCCACGCGATGCGGTCCGCGATCGGGAACGCCTGGTATTTCCTCTCGAGATTCCAGAGCAACTCGGTGCGCAGGTTGTACCCGCCGGCAAACTCATTCTCGATCTTTTCCGGGTCATGCGCCCGGTGCCATTCGCGGTAAGGCGACTTGTCTTTGAGATTGTTCGGTAGACTCTCGGCCCAGTTTGCCAACGCCAGCAGTTTCAAAAGCTCGAACTCGGCGCGCGTGTTTGCGTCTTTCGTTTCCGCAATTGAACTCGCGGCGAGGTCGTAAGTCTGCTGCCGGTCGGCGAACTCAGTTTTTTCGGCTTTGAGGCGGCCTTCAATGATCTGGCGGAGGAGACGGGCGCGCTGGCCGACATCGTAGTCGAGCAGCAGGCCGCCAAAGAGCCAGCCCGTCTCGCCGTTTGGTAAGTTGACACGATACCAATAATCGCTCTTCCCACCGATCGGGTCCTGGTTCGTCGAGCGCGCAATGGCGCTGACTACGGTGCCGAGCTTCAGCCGCATGATCTCTTCCGCGGCCACCTGTGGCGCCCGCCGCGCGCGCATCGCCGCGACGGCTGTAATCTTGGGTTGGGCTGAATCGAGCTTGATCTCATCCGTTTGGGCCCGAGCGGACGAGATCAAGCCCGGCGAGACCATAACAAGCGTCAAGACTACGAGCGCAAAGTTGGCTGGTCTGGATTTCATCGTTTCTCCCTTTGTGATAGACAGTTATCTGATCGTGCGCCTCAGTCATACGAGTGCGGACGATAGACTTGTAAGACAACAATGTCCTCAAAGGACCGTTAAGAAGTTCTTAAGGAATTCTTAGGATGGAAAAGCCCGCAAAAAACGGCCTCAGCTACCAGAATTCCCGATTAAACTGATTTCTTAAAGATGACCATGCTTTCAAACCAAGAGTCAAATCCCAGCTACCCGACTGGCCGAAACCGCCTGCTGACCCTGCTTGCCTTCGCCTGCATTTATTTTGTTTGGGGTTCAACTTATTTGGCGATCAGGTATGCCGTGGAAACTATTCCGCCGCTCTTTGTTGCCGGCTTCCGGCATCTGATTGCCGGTGGACTGCTGTTTGGATGGTGCTGGTGGCGAGGACTGCGTCCGGTTAGACAACAATGGTTCGCGAGCCTCGTGCTCGCGGTACTATTTTTCCTGATCGGTCATGGCACACTACATTGGGCCCAGCAAACGCTTCCTTCCGGTATGGCTGCGTTCTTAATAGCGACCGAACCAATCTTTGTCGCGATCATCTTTACGGCCACCGGTCGCGCCCGAATTACTCCGTCATTATTAATAGGTTTGTTGCTCGGATTACTCGGTGTCGCCCTGATTATTGGCGCCGACTTCCGAACCGGTCGCTCCGATATGCTAAGTTCATTCTTAGTTCTGATCGGCTCGGTGTCCTGGTCGATCGGGATCGTTTACTCTCGCAGTGCATCGCTGCATCCCGACTCCCGCATGGCGGCGGCAATGTCGCTGCTGGCAGGCGCCGGGCTGCTCTTACTGGGAGGGATCGTCACAGGAGAAGGAGCGACATTTAACCTGGCTTTGGTTTCACTGAAATCCCTCCTGGCCCTGGGATATTTGGCAATAGCAGGTTCCCTGGTCGCCTACTCCGCCTATTTCTGGTTGTTGGACCGTTTTCCACCAACACTAATTGCAACCCATACCTACGTTAACCCGCTGGTAGCGTTGGTTCTTGGCTGGATCGCCGGAGAGGCACTTACAGCTAGCTTCGTGTTCGGAGGAGTGGTCATTATCGCTGCGATCGCTTTGGTGGGAAGAGCGACCTCTCGGGAGGGTCAAGCGGCGAAAATCCTAGAGCAGGGTCGTCATGCGTCCATAAAAACAGACCTCTGCGGCCAAGGTGATGAATTGAGTATTGATTTAAGTCGAGCGTCCCACAACAGCACAAAATGATCAGCTCGTCTCTCATTTATGAATCAATCCAAGCAGATAGTCAGCAAAATGTTCGTCCAGTGGCATATCGGCCAAAGGTTGCAGGAACAAGAACTGACCCTGCGGATTCACCTCAAGCCAAACAAACTCCCCTTCCGGGGTTTCCTTAATATCGACGATGCCCATCTCCAGACCCAGCCGATCCAATACGGTACGAACCTGCGTGTGTAATGAGTTGGGAACGGGCCAACTCGTGATTGGCACATTCAAATTTGGACGCCAATCCAACTCTGATGTTTCAATCGACGCCGCGTATGAACGATCGCCGAAACAGTTCAGTCGAATGTGCCGCGTCCCGGGAATGTATTCCTGATAAACCGCGGGACACACGCGGTAGGATCGGGGATCAAGGCGGCTTGGGTCGCCAATGTATTGTGTGAACAAGAGCGGTCCGGCAACACCTACGACAGGCTTAACTATGACGCGCCCATCAAGTCGCTGACAGAACGTGGTTACCTCCTCAATGGATTGGGTTATCAAGGTCTCGGGTATCCTAAAGCCCGTCTGCCGGGCTACGGACAATTGATAAATCTTATCGCACGCTCGTTCGGTGGCCTGTGGGTCAGAAACCCACTTACCATTAAAGCACGCACTTAAGATCCCATTCAGAGCTCCGCGGCAGTCGTTGTTTATGAGGCTGAGTTGTTTGCTATCGTCAACTCCTTCGTCGAGGTCTTGATTCGCGTAGATGCGCCGCCACCAAATCAAGTCAACCTCCGCAACGTTAATTTCAGTTCCGTCGCTCTTGCGAAGTATGCCAAGTTCACGCTCCGGCGTAACTGTCCACTGCACAAAATGTTCGGCAGAGATACGATCGCATTCAAACACATGACAGGTTGAGTATCCGCGCTCCGCCAGAACGCGTTGAACTGACAGCGCGTGAAGATCGTCCCTTATGGTGATGATCAAGATCATGGAGGGTGAGGCCGAGTGGCAAACTCTGAATTAGGATCACGAATAAAGCACCGGCAGAAAAACCGGTGCTTTATCGTAATAGACGAATTACGCTTCCAGCATGTCGCAGTCGTCGCTGCATCCACACGAGCAGGATTCCGAGCCTACGCCCATTCGGCGTAGGTTACTTATTCCAAGGAATCGCTGCGCATCTTTCTCGAAGACCTCGAGTTCCTCCGGCTTGTCAATCCGAAAGTAAGCAGTTGGTTGGACTGCCAGGACGACGGCCGGTGGGCTGCTGATAGCCTTCTTCACGTCAACCTTTTCACCAAGTTTCGCCTCGGAATACCGTGAGGACTGAGTTGCATCTTGATTTGGCATGGAGTACCTCCTATGGGTGAGTTACATTAGGGTTCCAGCTCGGAACGTGAGGGATAAACAAACACTTCTGGTCCGCATTGTGGGGCGAGGTCTTCTGGTTGGTCACCAGATCGCGGAAGCGTCTATCCGGAGCCGTCTATAACACAGCCAACCTCTAATATCAAATGAAACACCCGGCTCCTGGACTGATCGAGGCAGCTTGCCGCCGAATGATTTTGCGCAGTCCGCTAAGTTTCATTGAATTACAGTGAATCGCTTCTCCTTCACGGCGGCGACAAGGGTTCGACTCCCGTACGGGACCCCAAATTTCTTCGCCAATCCCAGACCTCGCCATTTCGTCGGTGCGGATGCCCATTAAACTAAACCCGGAGTGCGAGACTCCGGGTTTAGTTTTGTCGTCCACTCGAGAATGGGCCAGCAATAGGCAGCCAGAAGGCTTAACGCCTTAGAAGAACTAGAGCGTCTTTGACATTCAGTCTCGCACAATCGCCACGCCGGCGGTTCATGGCATAGATAATGTCGTTGGATTTTGAGACCCCTCAGGATCATCACCATTATCATCATCCTTGTGATGGTTCAGGGGCCGCAGGAAATTGTTGAATGCCCATTTGGCCACGCTCATGCCCTGCTTCCGCGCCGCTTCGTCCGCGAAGCGAAAGTGAATGCCCTCGTAGATACGTGCGTCGACTACTTCCTGCCGCGCCTCCGAAAAACGGTTAAAGTTGCGAGTGTCCTGGATGGTTGGCGCCAGGTTAGTAGTTGTCACTGAGAAGGCCATTTTGTCCTTCCCGAAGAAGAGTTCAAGTGAACGGAGCGCAGCGCTGGAAATATTGTTTGCGCCCGAGGTGTGGTCAGGATAGGCCGGGTTGACAATCAGTGGCTGCCAACTGGGATCTCCCACCGTCTGCGGGTTGCCGTCGTTGTTGCCTTCTTGAATGGCTGTGCTCGGCCTCCATGCTACATAGTAGTTTTTACTGTTCCAGGAGGTGATTATTGCATCCGCCATCGACATGTCAGCCAGGGCAAAGAGCCTGGAATTGTCTCCAATGTTGTTGACATGTACACCTGCAATGTTCCTGAGGACCTGGTTCAAGAGCAATACGTAGTTGGCGGACCAGAACTGGGCCATATCGGTCTGCAGTGCCGTGCGGTCACTGTTGTTAAGGGCGCCCATAGCTTTAACCTCGTTATAGTCCCTGGCGTACTCGTGACTGTTCAAAGCAGGTGGCGGATCGGCGCGGAATTGTGAAGGTCTCGTTAAGGTAAAGGGTGTAACGTTGCCCAGCCACGGCGCGACCATTGGCGCAAAGGCGGGACCTGTCGGACGCCAGACTCCGAGGCCCGTGCCGCCGGTAAAGGCGGGCGGTGCAGGGACCGGGAAGCTGCCGTCACATGCCCGTAGGGCGATGATGCCGGCAGCGGCAGTTGCCCCTACCGCTACGCCAGGATCCGTTTCTGACAATCCATGATTAAATAAATACTGCTGGTAGGTCGTGTCGAGGGATGCGGTCTGCGCCGGAAAGCGACTGACAAGCACATCGTGCGCGGCTTTCGCAGCGGCCGCCTCGGGTGAGCCGGAGGCTCCTGGGATCTCCACGTAATACGGTTCGAACCGTTTTACGATCGCCTGAACGGCGTCGTAAACGGCAGCCTGGGCCATTGCAATGTCGATGACGCCCGTAGGGCCTGGACGCGCGCCGGTCACGGTCGCTTGCACGGCGATGGCGTTCCAATCGCTCACGGCATCGGCGCTGGCGCTGGGTGGTGCTGCAAGCATAATGGCAACGATAGCGATCGCTGCGTAGGTGTGAAGTTTCAATTTCATGACTGCTCCTTATCTTTCGTTTGAATGGTCTTTCACTTTTGCTTTCTTGTTTATTAGCGCGACAGTTTTTGAGAACACAGGTCAAATTAATTGGAGAAGATTGACTTATTCGGTTAAAAGGTTGATTTTGGTTATTGAAATCCAGGGCGTTTCCGAAACAAATGACTCGTGAGCAATGACAAGAAAGCGCGTCCGGCAAGTGAGATAACGGAGGAGTTGCGCGATTGGAGCGACAATCGGCGCGATGACTCGGCCGACGCTTTGCTCAAACTCGTCTATGAGGAACTGCATCGGCAGGCTCATCGCTATCTGCAAAAAGAGCGCGTCGGACACACTCTCCAAACCACCGCCCTGGTTCACGAGGCCTATCTCAAATTAGCCGCACAAAAATCGGTCGCGTGGGAAAGCCGTTCTCACTTTTACGCCATCGCCGCGACCATGATGCGGCGCATTCTGATTGATTACGCCAAAACCAAACATCGCGTCAGACGCGGCGGTGTTCACAGGGATTTGCCGCTTGAAAATGCTTTGACGATCAGAGTCAGCGAAACCGATTTCGATTTGATCGCGCTCGACGAAGCATTAAACCGGCTCGCTGCAAGGGAAGCGCAGCTGGCGAAGGTCGTCGAACTTCGATTTTTTAGCGGCCTTGACGTAGTCGAGACGGCGGAGGTTTTAGGCGTTTCCGAATCAAGCATCAAACGCGATTGGCAGATGGCGAAGGCCTGGCTGCACCGCGAATTGACGCGATGAGAAGAAGAGGAGAAAAACCAATCCTGTTAGAAGAGCCTGCGGCGGCGCCTGCGCTTCAGTCTTCAACGACGTTTGCGCTCCTGCCCTATGACAATGAGTAACGATAATTGGCAAAAGGTGAGAGAAGTTTTCGAGTCGGCTTTGCGGCAAAAGCCGGATGAACGCCGAAGATTTGTCAACCAGGTCTGCGGCGATGATAAAACTCTACTCGCCGAAGTCGAATCGCTTTTGTCATCGATTGACAGCGCCGAAAGTTTTATGGAGACGCCCGCCGTTGCCAGGGTTGCTCACCTGATTGAAGTTGAAACCAAAAAACTCGAACCGGGAAAATGCTTCGGGCGCTACGAAGTAATCAATCAAATTGGTGTTGGCGGAATGGGCGAGGTTTATCTCGCGAGCGACAAGAAACTCAACCGAAAAGTGGCGATAAAGATTCTGAACCAGGAATTCAGTCAGGACGAATCCAATCTCCAAAGATTTGTCTCTGAAGCGAAAGCCGCGTCTGCTTTGAACCATCCCAACATTTTGACGATTTACGAATTCGGTGAAGCCGAGGACGCGCGTTTTATCGTCAGCGAATACATTGAAGGCAAAACTCTGCGTGAAATTATCCGCCAATCAAGGATGAGGTTGCCTGAGATTCTCGACATTTCAATCCAAATCACCGGCGCACTGTCAGTAGCGCACAAAGCGCATCTGGTTCACCGCGACATTAAACCGGAAAACATCATGATTCGCCCCGACGGTTATGTGAAAGTTTTGGATTTCGGCCTGGCGAAACTTCTCGAGCAAAAAAACAAATCCATTATCAGCCCGGAGGACCCAACCGTACGACAGAATCTGACGGCCAAAGGCGTGATTCTGGGCACGGTCAATTATATGTCGCCCGAACAAGCGAAAGGCGAACCGGTTGACGAGCGCACCGACATCTTCAGTCTGGGCGTGTTGATGTATGAAATGTTCGCAGGCAAACCGCCGTTTGGAGGTGGGAACGCGATAGAGACCATCGCTTCAATCCTGCATAAAGAGCCTGTGCCTTTGAGCCGGCAAACGCCTGGAGTTCCGAAAGAAATTGAACGGATAATCAACAAAGCACTCGGAAAAGACCGGGAAAAGCGTTACCAGACAGCGAAGAGTTTGCTCGCCGACCTCAAAGAACTCAAAGAAGAACTGGCTTTTCAGTCAAAGCTCGAACGCAGTTCCGCACCAGATAAACGGGCGGAGGCCGAAAAGCAAATTATCGAGGCCGCCGCCATTGCCGAAACCGAAGCGCAAAACTCAATCGCCATTTTGCCTTTTGCAAATATGAGCAACGACGCAGAAAACGAATATTTCTGCGCCGGATTGGCGGAGGAACTTCTAAATGCGTTGGCGAAGATCGAACATTTGAAGGTTGCGGCTCGCACGTCGGCGTTTTCATTCAAAAGCAAAAACGTTGAGATCGGCGAGATTGGCAAAATTCTGAACGTCAAAACTGTTTTAGAAGGCAGCGTTAGAAAATCCCGCAATCGGCTGCGAATTTCGGTGCAACTTGTTAACGCGGCGGATGGCTATCATCTATGGTCGGAAATATACGACCGAGAAATGCGGGACATTTTCGACGTGCAGGATGAAATTACGCTCGCCGTCGTTGGTGCGCTCAAAATCAAACTATTCGGTGAAGAAAAAGCGGCGATTCTCAAGCGTTACACCGACAATCCTGAGGCCTACGAGCTTTATCTGAAAGGACTTTATCATTGTAATAAGTGGACGGATGAGGGCATTCGGAAAAGCATCGAGTATTTCGAGAGTGCTCTGGAAAAAGACCCGGAGTTTGCACCAGCATACGCCAAAATAGCAGATTACTATCACTTTTCTTCTCACATCGGTCTGTTTTCTCCTCAAGAGATACTCCCGAAGTGGAAAGCTGCGGCACAACGCGCTCTGGAAATAGATGAAGGTCTAGCCGATGCTCATCTGGCGATGGCTCACATCTATTTTTACTATGAGCGGGATTGGGCAAAAGCCGAACGCGAATTAGAGCGAGCCGTCGAGCTGAACCCAAACAGCACAGAGGCGCACAAGTATTACGGATTATTTCTGGCTTCCAGAGAACGATTTGACCAGGCCGTTACGGAAGGCAAAAAGGCGATTGCGTTAGACCCTCTTTCCATTGCCGTCAACATAGTGGGCGGCTTCATATATTTGTTTGTCGACCGCTTGGATGACGCGCTCGGATTGGTCCGACATATGACTGAGTTGGACTCAAATGCCCCTCAAGGTTACTGGGTTGGCGGCAGTTTGTTGATGGCGAATGGAAAGTTTGAAGAGGCTGTCGAAGCGTTTCAAAAATCTTTGAGTTTGGGCGACAACCAGATGGCGTTAGCTAAGCTAGGCTGCGCTTACGGTCTCGCCGGCAAACGCGACGAGGCGTTGAAAATTCTTGATCAACTGTTTGAAATGAGAGAGCGGCAATACGCCGCTCCCTTCAACATCGCGCGTGTTTACGCCGGACTTGGGGATAACGATAACGCTTTTGAGTGGATGGAAAAAGCCATCGAGGAGCATGACGCCGACTTGGTTTTTCTGAAACGCTACGTTGAAGCGGGAGCCGGAGTTTATTTTGGGAAAAACTTTTCCACCGATTCGCGCTACGAGGATATTTTGCGTCGCGCTGATTTGCCCGCAGACAAACTCGCGCCAGGGCAAGCGACAGACGAAACTAACCAAGCGCAGACGGCGGTACTGACTGTCGCAGCAACGAACGAAATTGCAGCAACTGCTGTTATCAATGAGCAAACATCACGAGCAGACAAACCAAGAGCGCAACCGAAATGGTGGCTGTTCGGCCTGCTCGGTTTGATTGTTCTCATTGCTGGTTTCTTCGCCTACCGTTATTTCACGCCGACGAGCAAACAAATCAAATCAATCGCGGTTTTGCCGTTTGAGAATGGTGGCGGCAATGCGGATCTCGATTACCTGTCCGATGGGGTTAGCGAGGGCGTGATCGACCGTCTTTCTCAATTTCCTCAGCTGAAAGTTATATCTCGCAGTTCGAGTTTCAAGTATCGAGGCCAGGACCTGAATTTGCAGCAGATCGCAGCTACACTCGGCGTTGACGCTATTGTAACCGGCAGGGTTCTTTCGCGCGGCAACAGCTATCAGATAAGAGTCGACCTGACTGACGCGAGCGCCAACAAACAGATATGGGGGTCGAATTTCACCCGAGAGATTTCAAACATCCAGTTATTACAAAGCGACATATCGCGCGAGATCGTCGAGAACCTGAGTCTTCGTTTATCGGGATCGCAAGTGAATAACCTCGTGGAATTGGGTACCAATAATCCGCAGGCATACGAGGCCTTTGCCAAGGGTCGGTTTTTCCTTAACAAAGCCGGACCGGATAATTTGAATAAAGCTATCGAACATTTTGAACAAGCGGTCGTCTTCGATCCGAATTACGCGCTGGCCTACTCATATCTAGGCTTTGCTTATGCTTGGGTCGTTGGCAGAAATGCTGACCCGGAACAGGTCAAGGTCAAAAGTAAGGCAGCTGCATTAAAGGCAGTGCAATTGGCTCCGAATCTTCCAGACGCTCATTTCGCTCTTGGGCGGGTGAGATTCATTCATTGGGAATGGGCAGAAACTGAGCGGGAGTGGAAGAGGGCGATCGAATTGAACCCAAATTTTGCCAGAGCCCACAGCGAGTACGCGACATTCCTCAGCATGATGAGTCGGGATGAAGAATCGCTTGCGGAAGCTAACCGCGCCATCGAACTCGACCCGCTCGATTACATCTCTGCCGTGATCCTCCTTCATACGTACTGGCATATGCGGCGTCACGATGACGCTATCGCTGCCGGCAAAAAGGCATTGGCATTGGATCCCAATTTCAGCTTCACTCACCTCATGCTTGCCGGCGCATACATGGGAAAAGGAATGTACAAAGAAGCGGTCGCGCAATATCAGGAAGGTATTCGCGTTAGCGGCGGCGATGATCCCAGCAATGAAGCTCTCCTCGGCGCTGCGTACGCGAGAATGGGTGATCGTGCCAAGGCCGAAGCAATCCTTGCAAAGCTGAGATCGAGGCCCGATAGTGTGCGATCTACTCGCGTCAACCTCGCGGTCCTATACGACTCACTTGGCCTGCGTGACGAGGCCTTCGCCGTGCTTGAAAAAGCATATGCCGAGCGTTATGAACATTTGGGTTATATAAGAGCTTACCCTGAGTTCGACGCTTTGCGCCTCGATCCGCGTTTTCAGGATTTAATGCGACGTATGGGTTTACCGCAATACACGGAAACGAAGAGACCTGCCGGATAGAATTTTAAGAAACGCTGCGTCGGAATCACCTACTCGCCCATGAAATGAGAGTTTTGAATTGAATTGACGAGATGAAAGTAATTAACTTTCAGTCTCAGACCGATTTGAAAGTCGAAACCAAAAAAATGGCTGACGACAAATGGCAAAGAGTCAGGGAAATTTTCGATCTAGCATCGCGTCAAAAGCCGGATGAACGCAGGGGATTTATCAACCAGGCCTGCGGTGATGATAAAACTCTGCGCGCCGAAGTCGAATCGCTTTTGTCATCGATTGACAGTGCCGAAAGTTTTATGGAGACGCCCGCCGTTGCCAGGGTTGCGCACCTGATTGAAGTGGAAACCAAAAAACTCGAACCGGGAAAATGTTTCGGGCACTACGAAGTAATCAAACAAATCGGTGCCGGCGGCATGGGCGAGGTTTATCTTGCCAGAGACAAAAAACTCAACCGGAAAGTGGCGATAAAAATTCTTAACCAGGAATTCAGTCAGGACAAATCGAATCTCCAAAGATTTGTCTCGGAGGCGAAAGCCGCGTCTGCTTTGAACCATCCCAACATTTTGACCATTTACGAATTCGGTGAAGCCGACGACGCCCGTTTTATCGTCAGCGAATACATCGAAGGCAAAACCCTGCGTGAAATCATCCGCCAATCAGGACTGAGGTTGCCGGAGATTCTCGAGATTTCAATCCAAATCACCGGCGCCCTGTCAGCCGCGCACAAAGCGCATCTGGTTCACCGCGACATCAAACCGGAAAACATAATGGTTCGCCCCGACGGTTATGTGAAAGTTCTGGATTTCGGCCTGGCGAAACTTCTCGAGCAAAAAAACAAATCCTTCCTCAACCTGGACGACCCCACCGTCCTGCAGCATCTGACGGCCAAAGGCGTGATTCTGGGCACAGTCAATTACATGTCGCCCGAACAAGCGAAAGGCGAACCGGTTGACGAGCGCACCGACATCTTCAGTCTGGGCGTCTTGATTTATGAAATGTTCGCAGGTAAACCGCCGTTTGGAGGCGGGAATGCGATAGAGACTATCGCTGCAATCCTGAATAAAGAGCCTGTGCCTTTGAACCGTCATGCTCCTGAAGTTCCGCACGAGATCGAGCGGATTATTAACAAAGCACTCAGAAAAGACCGGGAAGCGCGTTACCAGACAGCAAAGGATTTGCTGATTGATTTGAAAGATATCAGGCAAGACCTGGAATTTCAGAAC
>Ga0070697_100000461_pt1 | contig 31165 bp, 25 predicted proteins | sample KBSK1501metaG_FD_65475 | JGI IMG/M metagenome (GOLD analysis project Ga0070697, IMG submission 65475) | Corn, switchgrass and miscanthus rhizosphere microbial communities from Kellogg Biological Station, Michigan, USA - KBS K1-50-1 metaG | ecosystem: Host-associated > Plants > Roots >...
CTGAAATCAATTCTCGCTAACGGCACCGAGCATCACGACCGCACCGGAGTCGGCACCATTTCGCATTTCGGTTATCAAACCCGTTTTGACCTGCGCGAGGGATTTCCAATTGTAACAACAAAGAAGATTCCCTTTCGCTGGATTGCGGAAGAATTGTTCTGGTTTCTTTCAGGCGACACGAACGAAGCTAACCTGCGGACGAAAGGCGTTGACATTTGGGCCGAGTGGGCCGACGAGGAACACACGCGACGCTTCGGGCGTGAGGTGGGTGATCTTGGGCCGGTCTACGGCTATCTCTGGCGGTCTTTCGGTGGTGATTACCCTCAGCGGAACGGAATCGATCAGATTGCGAGTCTGATCTCGGAAATTGAGACAAATCCTAATTCCCGCCGCTTGATTGTCACTGGTTGGGATCCGCGTCAGGCCGACAAAGTTGACTTGCCGCCCTGTCATACCTTGTTTCAATTCAAAGTGGAAGGCCGCCTGTTGCACTGCCAACTCTATCAGCGTTCGGCAGATGCGTTTCTGGGTGTGCCCTTTAACATCAGCTCTTACGCATTGCTAATGCACCTGATAGCGCACGTTTCCGGGCTCGAAGTGGGCGAGTTTGTTTACACGCTGGGCGACTACCACATCTACCAGAATCATCTGGAGCAGGTCCAGGAACTGCTGGCGCGTGAACCGTTTCCCCTCCCGCGTTTGGAGATCCTCGACGAAGCCACGCGCGGTCTGCAGGGTCTAATGGACATGCGATACGAGGACTTGAAGCTGGTGGGCTACCAATCACACGGAAAGATCGCCGCCTCGGTAGCAGTCTAACCGCAGCTTTGCCGCAAGCAAAGATATGATCATTGGAATCGTCGCTGTAGACAGAAATGGTGCGATTGGTAAAGGCGGGAAGCTCCCGTGGCATTATTCTGCCGACATGAAATTCTTCAAAGAAACGACAACGGGAAATGCTGTCGTGATGGGTCACAACACGTGGCGAAGTTTAAAGAAACCGCTACCAAACAGACTGAACATCGTTTTGAGCCGGCAGTCTGAGATTGAACCGCAAGAGTCGTTGCTCGTGCTTCGAAGCGTCGAGTCAGTGCTCTCAAGCGCCAGGATTCTGGATACTGATTTGTACGTGATCGGCGGCGAACAGGTCTACCGGTCTTTTCTTCCCTACATCGACAAGTGGATCGTTACTGAAGTGCCGTTGACGATCGAAGGCGCTGACGCGTTTATCCCAAAAAACTATTTGGAAGGATTTCGGGCGGTGCGATCCAGAGAACTCGATGTCAACCTGATCGCGCGTTTCTACGAACGCACCTAGCTTGCAACCCAGCCTGCGGAGCAGGCGATAGCGTAAAGCCTGGGGTGGAGCGCAGCGGAACCCCAGGAACTGAGAGGAGAAAATCACAAAGCCTGCGGAGCAGCCGACAGCGTCATATCGCCACAACGCTGTCGCCCACTTCGCGGGCTGGTATCGTTATTGGATCATTAACCCTGGGGTTGCGCTGCGCTCCACCCCAGGCTTTACGCTATCACCTGCTCCGCAGGTTCGGTGACCTAGCTCAACGAACCGGTATTTCCCAACTTCAAATCCAGCACATCGTGTCGCGTAATGATGCCGATGATGCGGCCATACTCTTCAACCAACACGGCGGGACTGGTTTGGAGTTGCTGCGTCACCTCCTGAGCGCTCGCATCAACGTCCACCGTCGGAAAACTCGCTTCCATCACTTCGCTCACCGGCGCCTCGAGCAGATGACGATTGCGCACGACCTTCGACAGCACACGATTCTCACGTAATGAGCCCACCGGCCGTCCCTCTTCAAGTACCGGGATTTGCGTAAGACCCAGCTCGTTCATCTTTGCCAGCGCTTCGCTGAGTTTGTCCGGAGGCGCGACTGCCACCAGCGACTGCGGCGCGTTCACAGCTTTGGTTCCGCTGATCAATCCAGCCGTCATTCTCTGCGGCTCGAGTAATCGCTTTGATTTCAACCACTCATCCGAATGATGCTTCGTGAGGTAATGCTCGCCCGTATCGCAGACTATGAACACAACAACGGCGTCTTCATCCAACTCGCGGGCGACTCGAAGGGCGGCCGCCAGGTTCGTGCCGCTTGAGCCACCGCAGAAAATACCCTCAACGCGGCCCAGCTGCCGCGACATTTCAAACGACTCGCCATCGCTAACGTTCATTACCTCATCGATATATTCAATGTGCACGTTGGGGGGCACAACTTCCTGGCCAATTCCTTCGACGAGGTAAGGGGTCGTCTCCACGACCTTTCCCGTGTCCTTGTAGGTTTTGAAAATCGAACCATACGGATCGGCGCCAACTACTCTGATGTTCGGATTCTGCTCTTTGAGAAATCTTCCAGTACCGGAGATCGTGCCGCCCGTTCCTATACCGGCCACGAAGTGGGTGATTTTGCCTTCTGTTTGTTCCCAAATCTCCGGACCAGTTGTGCGGTAGTGAGCCTCCGGATTAGCCGGATGCGAGTACTGATCGGGATAGAAAGAATTTGGTGTCTCCTTGGCAATTCGTTGCGCGGTGGATACGTAGTGATCGGGAGTTCCTGGTTTTGCTGATACCGGCGTGATCACAACATCGGCGCCGAGGGCTTTCAGATAGCGCGACTTTTCAACCGACGCCTTGTCAGTCATGACGAAAATGCACTTGTAGCCTCTGACAGATGCCGCAAGCGCCAATCCAATTCCCGTGTTGCCCGAGGTTGCCTCGACGATTGTTCCGCCTGGTTTTAACTTGCCTTCGCGCTCGGCCGCCTCGATCATCGAAATACCGATGCGGTCTTTAACTGAGAAGCCCGGGTTCAGATTTTCCATTTTCGCCAACACCAGCGCTTTGATGTCGCGCGTCAATTTATTGAGCTTCACCAGCGGCGTATGACCGATTAATCCCAGTACGTTGTCGTAGTAGTGCATTCCGATCTCCGAAACAGTTGATTGGTCTATTTCTAACAGAACTCTTCTAGCAGAACTGCGGCGGCCGCGCTATTTAAGAATCGCACCTTCGCAAATTTTTTTCGCAATTAGTTCACCGGCCACCCGATTGCCGGTCGCGTTCCAGTGGCCGTTACCGATATCCTCCCCAAACCCGTGGAGAAAAACGTTGTTATGTTCGGCAAAATCCTGCAACTCGGGAGCCAGCGTTACGACCGGAATTGATTCACGCTTGCCGAGCGCTTTGATCCGGTTATCAGGATAAAACAGATCGGTAATGCCGAAGCGACTCTTGAAAGCCTGGCGCGATTTTGCATCGGGAAGCACCTGGGGACCATTGCTAAGCGTGACGATGACAAACTTCGCGCCGCCCCTCGCCACTTCGTCACGCATCTCGACCAGCAAGCCCTCAGTTACGCGCCATGCATCATTCCACACCGCATTGTCCGGTTCAAGATAAACGAGGTTGTCGGTGCCGAGTTCTGCCGAGCGCGAAAACAAGTCAGCCTTCTCTGGCGCTTTCCCCGTCTCACCCGGCTTCTTCGTAGGCGTGGCTTCAGCCTGCCCATCATTCGACTGTTTCGCCCGCCACAATGCCAGTCGAATCTTGAGGCCGCGTTGACCCTGAACAATTGCCTGGATTAGCCGCGAGTGTGCGCTGAGCCAGGCGCCAAACCGGCCCGCTCTGGAATTGCCCCAAAGGAAGCCGCGCGAATTTCTGAATGATTTATCAAGTGTTAGTTGACTGCCCTGGTAGACAAAGTAGGGAATGTCGTCAGTTTGCTTGAGAACGCGAGAATTGTCAGTGATGTCGTTGTTGGTAGTGACGGCGAGAAGCACGAGATCGGGAGAATACTTCCAGACTTTTTCACGCAAGGTGAGTAGTTCCTGCGCGGTCCCGTATCCGGAAACACCGAAGTTGATTACTTCAACTTTCCTGCCGGGGAAAGCATTACACTCCTCAAGCTTCTCCCCCATCACCGCCCAGAAAGCTTCCTCCAGTGAAACTGAAAACGCCTCACAATACGAATCACCTACGATTGCGATCCTGAAAGTACTTTCAGGTTTTGCAATCGCGTGCTCCCGATCGCGCAGGCCGTCGCTGTTGATGCGAACATACGCCTCCCCCTCCTTGCTATACCAACCTTGGGCGCCGGGCCGAAGCGAAAACCCGCGAACTTCGTCGCGCTGATAAAACTGCGGATAAGAATAACCGCTGACCCGCAGAGCAAGCTCCGCAATAACGCCTCCTATCGCTAAGCCTAAGACGACCAGGAGGAGCTTTGCGAAGAACTTTCTGGCTCGCGTGTGTTTGCGGGTCATGTAGTGAGCGAACCGAACATGGAAACCGAGCCGCAACTCATTGTTTCAGGCTAAAAACGAAAGGATTACCTTAAGTGAAGGGTGGGGATTTTGTCCAAGCACCCTGCCGGATAGCCTAATCTTTGGATCGCACGATTGGAATCAATTATAGTCTCCTTTCGGAGGACCCAATGGACACCAATTCAAGAACGCTTACTCGAAAATCAACGGCAATTTTCGCACTCTTGCTTCTTTTCGGCGCAGTTGTCTCGTGCCGGATGGTGGAATCGCTCACCGGCGGTGAGAAGGCCGGCACGGTCAACAGTCTTTGGCCGGACGTGCCACCTTTCGCCGGCGCAACCAAGGCAGACCTGGCCATCCCACTCGGAATAAGGCTGATGCTGCGGGCCGCGATGCAAGGCAAGATCAATTTTATCGCCTTCACAACACCCAGGAGCGCACAGGATGTAAAAGATTTCTATACCGTGGACCTTATGAAGTCAGCCGGTTGGACACCCAATCAGAAGGGATGCCTCGGCGACACTGAGGATCAGAAAAGCGAAGGCGCAGTCTGCCTTTTTGAGCGCCAGGACGCTGGTAAAAAGGAAGGGCTTGCCATCATCGTGGCTGAAGACAAGAAGACAAAACAGACGGACATCTTCTACGCCAGAATTGATTTGACGGAGCCTTCGCCGTCGCCGACAAAGCGGTAAGGAAGAAAAGATCCACCGACTGGATCAACAGGATGAACAGGATTCAAAAGGCAACGCTAACTATGACATCTTGTTAATCTTGTTAATCCTGTCCACACATCGAAGGCTGAACAAACTGTTGAAGGCCCGGATGCGCTCTCCCCTTCGCATCCGGGCCTCAAACAAGGTCATCGATTTTTCAACCGGCGACCAGGCTTTACCGCAACTAACAGACTTTAGTATCTGTTGATCTTGTCGCGGATTTTGTATGTGTAGACAGCAGCACCGGCGCCACCTGTAATTGCACCAATCAGCGCGCCCTTCTTTCCACCAATCAGGCCGCCGAGCAGGGCTCCACCAACTGCGCCCCCCGCAGTAGTAATCTTGTCCCGGTGCTTATCCCAAACTGAGCGATTCTGCCCATAGTAGTTGTCATCGCTATATACGTCATTACGATAGGCATCGCTGCGATACTGATCATCGCGATAGCGGGCATCGCTGCTATAGGTGCGACCGCTGTTAGTCGATCTGGTGCTGCAGCGAGTGCGTGTCTGTGCAGCGGCTGGCAAAGCGGCCATGCTAAGAACGACGAGGGTAACAAGGGTTGCAATTAGTTTTTTCATTTCGTGCCTCCGGCAGGACATTTGGCAACGGGCATGCCACAAGTGCAGTTTTGTGCGGAGAGTATTGAATTGCATCGTTTCGAAGGAAACGCGAGTTAGCCGGAGCGGCAGGCTCAAACAAATTCCTGGTGCGATCCTACGATACGGTGTGTCTTCGACTTCTTCAGTTCCCTTTTGGGGTAGGCGCGCTATCATAGGACCGCTGAAACAATCGACAGATTAAGTAGACAGCACAGACATAAAGCAGCCAGGTGTCTTATTTTCCCCCAGCGTAATCTGCATAATCTGTGGATATCTTGACCGGAACGTTTCTAAATGGAGTGAAAATGTCGGAGAGCCAAACTCAAGGGAAGGGATTGCTGTTAATCAGCAACTCAACCCTGCATGGCAGTGGTTATCTCGATCACGCAGAGCAGGAAATTCGGGACGCGCTTGGCGTAATCAAACGGGTGCTCTTCATTCCGTTCGCCTTGCACGATCGCGATGCCTACGCTGCCCAGGCACGCAAGCGATTCGAGGAGATGGGGTATGCGCTTGACTCGATCCACCAAGCCAGAGATGCAAAAAGCGCAGGAAATGCAGCAGACAGGGCAGAAGCAATCTTTATTGGCGGTGGAAACACCTTCCGCCTATTGGATAGTCTCTATCAGTTTGATCTTTTGGCTCCAATACGTCGTCGTGTGAAAGAAGGAATGCTTTACATGGGCTCCAGTGCCGGCGCCGTGGTGGCTGCACCGACAATCAAGACAACCAACGACATGCCAATCGTCCAGCCACCCTCCTTCAATTCGCTCGGCCTTATTAGCTTCCAGATAAATGCACACTATCTCGACCCCGATCCCAACTCAACGCATATGGGCGAGACTCGCGAAGTCAGGATCAATCAGTTTCTTGAGGACAACGAAACGCCGGTGGTAGGTTTACGGGAGGGCTGCATGATTCGTGTTGAGCAAGGAGTCCACCTGTTAAAGGGTCGGACAAATGCACGTATTTTCCGTCGCGGATCCAATCCAGTAGAACTCGAGCCAGGCTCAACGCTTGACTCCTTAATCAACTGAACTGAACCGCTACGCTAGTTAATCGTGAAATTAATATCGTTGCTGCTTTCCGAAAGTTTCCTATCAGAGCTGTTGAATGCCTCCACCTGCCACCGATAAGTTCCTTTCTCCAGCGGCTTGTCGAGACTAAAGGACGTCGCCTCAACGCGTTGGTTGATATAAGGCGACGTCGTGCTGGAATCTTCCGGGAAGACGCTGAATTTATAATAGGCCGCGTCCGGATACGACTCCCATTTGAGTTCGAGGTTCTGGGCGCTCACCTTGGCTCCAGCCTTAGGATTGAGGAGTTTGAGATCCCCCTTGTAGAGATTCGTCGGCGACGCGAATAGAGTCTTATCGGCGGAAACCTCGTACTTATTTGCGCTGAGTCCGGCGAAACCAGCTGTGGCAAAGATATACGAGTCGGTATCAAACACGCGGGCTAACAATCCCTCATAGACCTTGGGCGGCACATTTGTAATAACGTAGTCACCATCTTTGTCCGTTCGGGCCGTGTAAGTCTTTCCACCGCAACCGCCTAGAAATCGATTGAACGTCTCGCATAACTTGACCTCGATATTCTCGACTGGCTTGCCATTGAATAATACCTTTCCCTGAACATTGCCGGTTCCAGGCGCAGGCTTAACTTTTTCAACGCCCGTTACGCCGCGGTCAGGCTCACTCGCAGTTGGTGAATTTGAGGTCGCGTTTGAGGAGTTCCGCTTGTTCAGTTTGCAACTCGTAAATGAGATTGCTGCAATTACGCAAAGACAATGAATCACTCTTCTACTGACTACCATCGTTCGATCCTTTCCTGGGTTCTAGTCGAATTGTTTAATCGGTGGCTCTTGCTTGAAAACTACAATTGCGCTCAAGGCGCCGGCGCAATGGTGTAATCAAACTCGTAGAGATGCTTTCCATCGGTGATCTTGATATCCATCTTTCCCGAGAGACCGGCGAGCTCGCCGGTTCCAGAGTCCGGCACGACGGTAACAGTGAGCTGAGGCGCACCGCGCGTCATGGTGCCGGTGTGTTGGAGCGCGAACGTGCCGGTTCGTCCATTCAGCGTTCCGGTTACCTGCTCCATCGCCACGTAACCAGCTGAGCCGGAAACGGCGGTGCTGACCGCCAGCATTACACCTTTGCTTGTCCCCGAAAGATCTCCATGAAACTGTTTGTCGAGTGAAAAACTGCCGACGACCGCGTCTTTTTCGTCAATCCCCTGCGGCGTCACTTTCACTTCAAACGTCCCACTTGCATGAGTTGTCATAAGCGGTTTTTTCTCCTTCTGGAATGCCAATGAACTTACGCCAAGGCAGAAAAATAAGCCAATGACCACGCACGTCGACACCCCGACCTTGGCCTTAATGCCGAATCTCTTTTTCATGTTTTCTCCGTTAGTGTTCAACGTCAGGGACGCCCCCGGGCCCTACATCACTGTCGAGCGCTCCATGCTTTCAGACTTCAGTCATAGGCGGCCGCAACCGCATCTATCTCGATTAGAAAACCGTAGTGGAGTTTGCCGGTGGGAATAACCGCCCGCGCCGGACGATGTTCTCCCAGCACTCGAGCGTACACCATATTCACGGCAGCCCACAGTTCGATGTCAGCGACGTAAACGGTCATTTTTAGTACTCGGCTGAAATCGCTATTGGCTGCTTTGAGAATCGCCTCAACGTTTTTCAATACTTGTTCCGTTTGCTCTTCAATTGAACCGAGCTTCTTCTCACCCGTTTGCGGATCAATCGGGATCTGACCGGAAACAAATACTAACCCGTTGTGAACGACCGCCTGCGAATAATGACCGCCGGCGGCTGGCGCGTTTTTCGTTTCTATTCTACTGATTTCCATAGCCAGGAAAGATAGTCGGTGGCGAGGAATGGATCAAGCCGCTAAAACAAAAACAGAGCGGCGACGTTCTCACTCCGCCGCCGCTCTCTAAGCGCGATCAAGAGCAAGCTCAATCGACCGCACCGGGGTGAGGCGTTCAGCCAATCACCCGATTGACGGTTTTATACCTTTGCCCCTGTGCAGCTACAAGGCACCTGCGAAATCACCGATTGCAGAGTCTTGCCAGTTGGCTTGCATCCGGAAAGATCGACAGGCGCCGCAGCGGGTTGGTCTTGCGTAGCTGAGACAGCAACGACCACTCAAGCGACCTCGTGCTTATGCTGCTACCCGGCGCTTTGCAACTAGCATTTTGAAACTCAATTGAAATTGCGCCGCCGTGAACGGCTTGGGAAGAAAGACTGTAGCGCCGGCTGCAAAGCTGTCTGCGGTAAACTTTAGATCCTGTTCCGAGGTCACCATCATTACCGGGATACGCATCAAGCGCTTCTCGGTTCGACTCTCTTACAAGCGGATCGGCATCTTCCTCCTTGACAGGGCCACCCGAATTCATGCTTTAACCCCGCTGCTGGTGAGGGAACCTCGATAGGAGGTGGTACAGGGACGGGGGGTCGATGGAACCATAAATATCGGGAGTGCAGTACAGCATGCAACGGTGGTGGTTCGTGTACTGTTTCTGGAACACAGAAATACTACGTTCAAGGATCCGAGATAAGCGTGTCTTATACTATGACGTGCAGTACCATTACGGTCGGTGGACACTAATGACGCAGGCATACCTTAGCGTGCCGGACGCCATCCTAGCTATTCCGCTTTAATGTTGGCACGTATTGCAATAATGTCTTAGGAGAAATGATGTCAAAGCAACCCAGATTTAGTGAAATGAAATGGTTCTGGATGTTTCTATTTATCCTCCTGATGACTAACACCACCGTCGCTCAGGATGTGGAAGCAAGGCTGGCTCAAAAGCCCGATTTCACCCCCACTGCAAGTACGGTTCGCGAACAACTCGTTGAAATTGCGCAACATTATAAGATACCCATGGGTATCGAATGGGTAGTCCAGCCTCGACCCGAACCTGCGCCCCCTGTATCGGTCGAAGAACCAACGGTCAGGGCTCAACTAAACTCGCTTTTGCAGTCAACGCCGAACTATTCACTGGTCGTTAAAGATGGCATCGTCAGCGTAAGCACCAAGCGTTACGCCGCAGACTCAAACAATTTTCTCAATTTGAATGTCGGTGAATTCAATATTAGTAAGGCTAACGTCTTCGATGCGGAAGCAAAATTGCGATCGAGAATTCGCACGACATTGCACCCAGAACGCTATCTGCGCGGCTCGAATGGAGGTTATGGATACGGGGTGCCACGTGAGGATGGTCTCGACCTAAAGAACGTTTCGTTTTCAGGCAAGGATTTAACAGTAAGAGACATACTGGACCGAATAGTGAAAAGTAACGGCAACACGTTATGGCTAGTGAATCTCGTTCCATCGCGGATCATGAGACATGAGCCATTTTTCTCGCAGTTCGACTCTGAGGAAGAAACGGATTTTTTTTGGAAGATTATTTCCTTTTCGCATTAAAGCCGCAGTAAACACCTACCTTTACGTTTCGACAATTGACGCAACTGCATTCGCAGCAGGTGGACAGTTGCTCGTAAGTTCGCTCGCGAACCTCAAGTTGATTTCGCTTATGCCGCTACCCGGCGCTCGGCAACCAGTATTTTGAAAGTTACTTGAAATTGTGCCGCTGTGAACGGCTTGGCAAGAAAGACTGTGGCGCCGGCTGCAAAGCTGGCTGCCGTAAACTTTAGATCCTGTTCCGAGGTCACCATCATTACCGGAATACGCATCAACCGTTTCTCGGTTCGCATGTAACGGATGACCTCCAGGCCATTGAGGTTTGGCATCATCATGTCGAAGATGGCACCACAGAAATCGGCGTCATTCTGCAGGATGCGGTAGGCCTCGCGCCCATCCCCCGCAGTCACAGCCGTGTAGCCCTCGCGCTCAATTATGCCGGTTAACAATCTCCTGATTACCAGATCATCATCGGCCACCAGCACACGATGAGAAGTGTCGCCACCTTTTGAGGACATCTTACAGACTCCTTGCTATTGGACAGTCAATGTTTCGAGGTGTGCCGCCAGAAATAACTTGACGCGTTCAAACTCCACACAAACCTGCGCTCTCAATGCCACCGCGCCAGAAAGTTGTTTTTCTCGTCCCATACGTTCTAATTCGCGTAAGGGCGCGACCATCGCTGTCATGCCGCAGTTTGCGCTAGTGCCTCCACCGTTGTGGGCAATTAGATGTACTTCGTTGGCATCCCCCGCCTCGATGGCTAGACGCATTTTCTCAAGACTTTGAGGCATATGCTCGAGAAAGAGATCGAGAATTTCATTGAACTCCTCGGGTTCGCTTCCCAGGGCCTGATAAAGTCGTTTCAGATCGACTGGCGGAATAGCTTCAAGGTCCACCACCTGGCTGGGCTTGTTGTCCTGTAACTTCGCAAACAGCCCTTCAAAGACTGTCTGAAGCTCTTCAGGCCTACAAGGCTTGGATACGTAGTCGTCCATTCCGGCCGCGATACATTTCTCGCGATCGCCCTGGAGTGCATTGGCGGTCATGGCCACGATTGGAGTATGCATCGAGGTTCCCTCGCGACGGCGAATTTCGGCTGTCGCTTCGTATCCGTCCAGCTCCGGCATATGACAGTCCATCAGCACAAGGTCATAAGGGATTCTAGTTAGCGCTTCCAGTGCTTCGCGACCGTTGGCGACCGCATCTGCGCGGTAACCCAGCTTGAGCAGCTGACGCACCGCAACCTTCTGATTCACGACGTTATCTTCAGCCAAAAGGATTAGCTTGTCTGACATGACTATTCTCTCTCCAGGAACGTGTCTCGTAACCAGGCCAGCCGTTGAATCCGCAGGCTGCCGTTGTTCGCCTAAGACCATTGGTTCGTTTATGACATTGGTAAGGCAGTTGAATAATTGTGATTGACGAACAGGCTTGGTGAGATGAGCGGCCACGCCTGCTTCGCGCGCGATGCCGCTATCCCCGCGTTGCCCGTAGGAGGTCAACAAAACGAGGTGCATTCCCGCCAGGGCAGGATCGCACTTGATAGTGCGTGCGAGCTCGAGACCGTCCATTTCCGGCATCATCAAGTCAAGCACGGCCAGATCATATGGGACGCCCTGCGCGACCGCTGTGTGCAGCAACTCGAGCGCTTTCATCCCCGAGTCTGCTTCTTGATGAATCATTCCCCATGAATCGAACTGGTGTGACAGGATTGTCCGGTTGGTTGCATTGTCGTCAACAATCAGAGCGCGCAAATTCTCAAGTCCCGCTACTTCCGTTTGAAGTTCCAGCGCCGGTTTGAGCTGCTTGCTGAAGCGACCGGTAAACCAAAACGTTGAGCCCTCGCCTGGTACACTGTTAACACCAATCTCTCCTCCCATTAACTCGACCAACTGTTTAGAAATGGCGAGCCCCAGACCGGTGCCACCATACTTCCGCGTTGTCGACCCATCGGCTTGAGTAAACGCGTGAAAAAGTTTCGATTGTGCCGCTGCCGGAATGCCAATTCCTGTATCACTAATGGTGAAGCGCACGACAACAGAGTCGTCGTTTTCGCTTTCCTTCCCGGCTCGCACTACAACCTCACCAAGTTCGGTAAACTTCAGCGCGTTGCCGATCAGGTTAGTGAGCACTTGCCGCAGACGGCCAGGATCGCCGCGCAGCGCCGTCGGCAGGTCGCTGTGGATCAGAGAAGCAAGTTCGATTCTCTTTTCGTGCGCGCGCTCGGCGAGTAACTCAACTGCGCTTTCGATAGCGTTATTAAGATCAAAGTCGAGCGTTTCAAACTGAAGTTTGCCGGCCTCAATTTTGGAAAAATCAAGGATGTCGTTGATGATTGTTAAGAGCGCGTCACCGCTTGACTGGATGGTCTCCGCAAAATCGCGCTGCTCGATGGTGAGCTCGCTGTCAAGCAACAGACCTGTCATACCGATGACGCCGTTCATCGGCGTGCGAATCTCGTGACTCATGTTTGCCAGAAACTCTGACTTGAGACGCGCGGATTCCAGAGCCACGTCGCGCGCTTCTTTAAGCTCAGTTTCAATTTGCTTTCGTTCGGTTACGTCCTGCGCCGTTCCAAACATCCTGATGGCATTCCCCTGCTCATTAAAAACAACATTTCCGGTCGAATGGACGACTCGCTCGTCACCATCGGGCCGGGTAACGCGGTAATGGATATCAAACTGTTGTTTGTTTGTGATTGCGTTCGTAGCCGCCTCATAAACCAAATCGCGATCATCAGGATGGACAAGCTGCACGATAAATGCCGATTGACTAACATCGAAATCATGCGGTTCAACACCCAGGATCCGATAGAGTTCGACCGACCACGTAAGAGCGTCAGTGGTCAGATCCCAGTTCCAACTCCCAATGTGGGCCAGCCGTTGAGCTTCAGCCAACTGCTGTTCGCTCTGCTTCAGTTTCTCCTCCGCGTGTTTACGTTCAGTAATGTCATGTGAGATTCCCACCAGACCGATGATGTTCCCCTGGAGGTCGCGATAGACACTTTTCGCGCATAGATAGTCACGTACAAGCCCGGCAGACTCAGCTGTTCCTTCAAAGACCTCGGTCTCTCCAGTCTCAGTGACTTTTTGATCCGACAAGGCGAATTGTCTTGCTGTTTCAGGCGGATATAGTTCGCCGTCTGTCTTGCCAAGGATCTCTTCAACAGGTCTGGTCAAAAAATCTGCTGCGGCTGGGTTCATCATCAGGTAGCGACTTTCCAGATCCTTCACGAAGATGGAATCGCTTGTCCCCTCAATGACCGCCGTTAAAATGCTATTACTCTGTCGCAGCTCCTCTTCGGCTCTCTTGCGTTCAATGGCCAGGGCAATCTGTCCCCCAACCGAACTCAGAAACTCAAGGTCAGCCGATGAATACGCTTCGCTGTCGGTGTAGTGTTGGACTACCAGGACGCCCATTACTCCGGAAGGCGTCCGTAAAGGTATTCCTAGCCACGCTGCCGGCGGCGTTCCGAGAGATGCGACCTCACCGCTATCGACTAGTTGCCGAAAAAGCTCATCAGTCATGAGCACAGGCTGGGCAGAACGGAAGACGTAATCGGTACGGGTCTTTGCCAGTCTCGAGGGAGGCGGCGCACTGTCGAACTGGTCGACAAAGAATTCCATCGTAAAGAGGTTTGTCTTCCTATCGTAAAGTGCCACATAGCAATTCTCGGCAAAGATAGCGTTCTGCAGCGATTGGTGAATTAGATTCAGAAGTTCATCCAGGTTCGACGTGAGACCCACGCTTTCTGTGACTTCCGAAATAGTCTGGCGTTCTTTCTCAAGGCGCTCGCGTGCCGTAATGTCGCGCGCGATTCCCTGTATGCCGATAGGTGTTCCGTCCTTGAAAGCGACGCGCGAATTTATTTCCAACGTCACTCGCCGTCCGTCTTTAGCAATGATGTTCAATCTGTAGGCCGTGGCCGCCGGATCCATCTTACGGCGCTGGAGCAATGCTTGAGCTTGTTCGAAACATTCGGGCGCAATGATCTGCATTACGTTCATTTGCAGAGCTTCTTCCGCCGTGTAGCCGGTGACTACTTCGCAGGCTTTGTTAACCGATGTATAAGTACCCGAAAGGTCGTGGGTGTAGATAATGTCGTTAGCGTTTTGAAAGAGGTCGCGATATCGCTCTTCACTCTCACGCAGTGCTATTTCAAACTGCTTGCGTTCGTGGTTTTCGTTTATCAGTTCACTATTGGCCGCAGCAAGCTCGGCGGTGCGCCCCGCAACTCGCGCCCCAAGTTCCTCTCGCGCTTCAAGGAGCTCAGCACTCTGCACCGCTCTGGCCCGCATGTCGTGTTGGCTGTAAACGCAGGAAAGGACCAGGAAGATGTCTTCGAAAACTACCCAGGTGGCGTGCTCAACCGTTCTCCATTGAGTTGAGGACGCGGAGCCGTAAATTGACATTGGCCACCACAAGTCTCGCAGCGAGTGGTCGGCGACCACTATCAAAGTAGCCGGCACCAGCAATCGCCAATCGCGATAGAAGGCAAGGAAGGCCAGCGACCCGAAGACATGGAAGTGCGTTTCGATGCGCCCGCCGGTTACGTGGATGAGAAGCGCTCCCATCAACATCTGCGCAATGGCCACTACATAGCGTGTAGATCTTGCGCCCGGTCGCCTCATCCCCAATATGATCGGAAGGACGGAAATTATCCCACCGAGGTAAAGTGCTGACCACACGTGCGGATGTATCTGACTGGCTGCTCCGGTCCAGGTCTTTGGAGTCAACCAGAGAGCAATAGCGATCGCACCCAACCACTGAATGGGCATCAGGATTACAAACATACGATCCGTACGTTTGTAGATTGCTTGCCGGTGATCGAGGAACAACTTCTGCGCCGTTTGCCATTCCCGGTCGCTCATGGCCTCAGTTTTTGTGGCTGGCATCGCAAAGCTCCTCCTGGTCCTTCGCCTTCCCAAAAAGCTGGCATCCGAACACGGGTGTTTCATCCGTTGCTGCCTGGCCTTGTGTTAGCAGAGCCACAATTGCGGTACGTCCGTCGTTGTCACCAGAGTGACCTCGTGATGCAGTGATTCCGCCGCTGAAAAGCAGTTTCCCCTGGGTGTTGTAGAGCATGACCTGACCAGAAGTGCTGGAGCCAAAGCGGCGGGCCTCTACTCCATCATCGTCAACACTCAACTTCACTCCGGGCATCCTTGCCACACTCGCCCATAGCTCTGCTATCTCCCAATTCTCAGGGACTCCCAAAGGTCTAACGAACAATACGTTGGCATTCACGCCTCCTTGAACCTGCGCCAGCAACAGGCCCAATTCACTTACACTGGCGCGCGAGCAGGGACAATGCGGATGAACCATCATCACGAGAGTTGGTAAGTCTGGAGAGACTTCCACCCGGCTCTCGGTAGGCCAGGTTTTGGGAACTCCTCCAACAGTGCCTGGAGAATTCTCATATGCCAAAACAAAGCGCAGTCCCACTCCGACAGCACAGAGCCAAATGGCAATGACTAATGGCAAGAAGACTTTCCGCGCTGCAGATTTCGTCATCAGGAATTCCTTTAAGACGCCGTGAGTTTGTTTGGAACGGCAACGGGCACGAGGATCGCGCCGCGCATTTTTGTTTGATTCAAATGCGGAGTGGTCAGAGATGAGCTTCGGTTTTGACTGGCGGCGATGCAATCTCTCCAGCGGACTGGGGGTCGATACGATTCGGGCATGATGCCGCTCCTGGAACAATTAGGTGAGGCACAACACCGCATCGGAGCCTGGAATGCCTGCGCAATGCCAACCCCAGAGCGTTCTTGGCATCCACTGTGCCATCGAACGAAGCAGTTTTCCCTTGGGAATTCCGACGATGTGGCATTGTCAGATCAGGCGAGACGATCGGGTGTCACCCCTGGCGTCTTGGCACACCTAATGCTCTATGAATACGACCTCGCGCAGTGTCATTACTCTGACCTGCCAATCCGGTGAGTCGAATTCAAATCCAGGAATAGGAAAACATCCAAACGCATTCCGCTTCGACGCAAAGCTAACCTCAGAGAAAAACTATGAAGATTTTGATTGCCGAAGATGATCCCGTTTCGCGCCGCATACTCGAAGCTACACTCCTGAAATGGGGCTACGATGTCCTGATAGCAATTGATGGCGCCCAGGCCTGGGAAATGCTGCAACTCGAGAATGCACCTGCACTTGCGATCCTCGACGTCATGATGCCTGGACTCGATGGACTCGAAGTCTGTCGCCGTGTCAGACAATTGCCGACACCGACACCACCCTATCTCATTATGCTGACCGCTATGGCCAGCAAAGATGAAGTTGTGAACGGCATTCAGGCGGGAGCAAACGATTATCTCAGCAAGCCCTTTCATCGAGATGAACTGAAGGCCAGGGTCGCAGTCGGGGCGCAAATGCTGGAGCTGCAGAGGAATTTGGCTGAACGCGTTAAAGAACTGGAAGCGGCACTATCGCAGGTCAAACAGTTACAAGGCATGTTGCCCATCTGTTCTTATTGCAAAAAGATTCGTAACGATCAGAACTACTGGCAGAGAGTGGAAGGTTATCTTTCGGATCACACCGGCGTCGAATTCAGTCATGGCATCTGTCCCGACTGCCATTCCCGAGTAATGCATGAGCTGGCGGAGAGTCGTAGAGTAAAGGTGCAAGAGCAATTAGTAATTGGCTGAGGGAATTCTGCCTCCGGACGCCGGACGCGTTTCACAAAATCAGACCGGCTCGCTTTGCTTCATAGGCCGCGATGTCGGATTCATGCAGCATGGTGAGGCCGATATCATCAAGACCTTCCAGTAAACAGTTTCGCTGGAAATCATCAATAACAAACGCAGCTAACAGACCCTTGCCGTCGCTGACGGTCCGTGCCTCGAGATCGACGGTTAGGTCATAGGTCTCATTTGAGCCCGCCCGCTCTGTGATCGCCGCTACCAGCTCTTCGGGAAGCGTCACCGGCAGCAACCCATTCTTCATACAATTATTGGCGAAGATGTCAGCAAATGAAGGGGCGATAATCGCGCGAAAACCAAAGTCGGCGAGCGCCCAGGGCGCATGCTCCCGCGAAGAACCACAACCGAAATTCTTGCCGGTCACCAGAATTGATGCTCCGCGATAACGAGGTTGGTTCAAGCCAAACGACAAGTTAAGTTCCCCGCCCGGTTCAAAACGCCAATCGTAAAACAGGAATTCGCCGAAACCGGTGCGCTCAATTCGCTTAAGGAATTGTTTGGGAATGATCTGATCGGTGTCGACGTTAGCCCGATCTAGCGGAACAACTATGCCGGTGTGTGTGCGAAACGGTTTCATGATGAGCGTTACTTGAACTGCCACTCTCTTATGTCTGTGAAATGTCCGGTAATGGCGGCGGCCGCAGCCATCATCGGACTTACCAAATGAGTGCGACCACCGCGGCCTTGCCGTCCTTCAAAGTTGCGATTGCTGGTTGAAGCACAGCGTTCTCCTGGTTGTAAGATATCTGCGTTCATCCCCAGACACATTGAACAACCGGCTTCGCGCCACTCGAACCCGGAGTCGCGAAAAATACGATCGAGACCCTCAGCTTCGGCGGCGCGCTTCACTGCCTGTGAGCCGGGAACAACCATCGCGCTTACTGAACTCCTGGTTCGGTATCCCTTTACGACCCGAGCTGCCGCTCGTAAATCTTCAATGCGCGCGTTGGTGCAAGAGCCGATAAAAACCCGATCAATCTGAATATCCTGGATTCTGGTGAGCGGTGTCAGCGCCATGTACTCGAGCGCGCGCTCGGACGCACGGCGGTCAGCATCACTTACCGACGCGGCGGGGTCAGGAACACACCCGGTGACGGGAACAACCATGCCCGGGCTTGTGCCCCAGGTAACATGTGGCTCAAGGGTCGCGGCATCGAGTCGAATAGTGCGATCGAAGTGCGCGTCGCTATCGCTGCGAAGCGTCTGCCAATAAGTCAGAGCTTTAGTCCAGGCCTCTCCTTTTGGCGCGAATCGCCGGCCTTGTAAGTATGCGAAGGTGGTTTCGTCAGGCGCAATCATTCCGGCACGCGCGCCGGCCTCGATACTCATATTGCATAGCGTCATGCGCCCTTCCATTGAAAGCCCGCGCACTGCTTCGCCGCCATATTCGATTACATGACCGGTCCCGCCGGCCGTGCCTATTTGGCCTATGATTCCCAAAGCAAGGTCCTTGGCTGTCACTCCTTCCGGCAATGCCCCGCTAACTTCCACTAGCATCGTACGCGGTTTGTTTTGCGGCAGACATTGCGTGGCGAGTACGTGCTCAACTTCGCTGGTGCCGATACCGAACGCCAGAGTGCCGAAGGCTCCATGCGTGCTGGTATGGCTGTCGCCGCAAACTATCGTCAGGCCTGGCTGCGTTAGACCGAGTTCGGGACCAATGACGTGCACTATCCCCTGTTCGGGTGAATTGATATCAAATAGTTGGATGCCAAAATCAATGCAGTTTTGACGAAGGGTATCTATCTGTTTAGCGCCGATCGGATCGGCAATTGGTAGGCTTCGGTCCGTGGTAGGCACGTTGTGGTCGGCGGTGGCGACCGTCAGATCCGGCCGGCGCACGCGACGATTCGCAACCCGAAGCCCCTCAAAAGCCTGCGGCGAAGTCACTTCGTGGACGAGATGTAGATCGATATAAAGGAGAGTGGGTTGATCTTCAGGCTGGCGTACTACGTGCGCGTCCCAGAGTTTCTCAAACAGTGTGCGAGACATGGTAAATCAGAATACAGGAGACAGGAGACAGAATACAGGAGACAGCAGTTAGGAAAACAGAGCACGAAAGCGGGTTCTGTCTTGTGTGTCCTGACTTCTGTATTCTGTGTTCAGTCTTTTCCTACACCGCGTGATATGCGTGCCGAACATCGGCGATCTCAGCAACCGCCTCAGCGACGCGTTCACCAATTTCGGAGGTCGTTGCGACATACTCCATTCCATCTGAGGCAATATCGCGCGTGCGATATCCATCGTTGAGTACGACCTGAATCGCTTCTTCAATGTCATCTGCTTCACGATCCAGCCCGCCGCCATAGCGCAATAATAGCGCCGCTGACGCAATCGCGCCAAAAGGATTGGCAATGCCGCGTCCGGCAATATCTGGCGCCGAGCCATGCACGGGCTCGTAAAGCCCGACCTCTCCACCGATGGTTGCTGAGCCCAGCATACCCAAAGATCCGGTAATCACCGCCGCCTCATCCGAAAGAATATCGCCAAAGAGGTTTTCAGTCAGCAGGACGTCAAAACGTCGTGGGTTGGTGATAAGGTGCATCGCGCACGCATCAACGTACTGGTGATCAAGGGCAACTTCCGGATACTCCCGCGCTACACGCTCAACCGTGGCCCGCCAAAGTTGCGACGTCTCCAGCACATTTGCCTTATCGACTGAAGTAACTTTCCGTTTTCGTTTCATTGCCGCTGCGAAAGCCACGTGCGCAACGCGTTCAATCTCAGCGACAGAATAAGTCATGGTATTCACCGCTACGGAGTTTCCGTTTTCACCCGTTGTGCCCCGCGGTTCACCAAAGTAAAGTCCACCCAACAGTTCTCGAACTATCAGAATGTTTGCGCCGGCGGCGATCTCCGGACGTAGGGGAGACGCTGCTGCGATTGCTTTGTAGGAGATCGCCGGGCGCAAATTCGCATAACCTCCGAGCGCACGCCGCAGCAGGAGCAGTCCTGCCTCGGGTCGCTCAACCGGTTTCAGCGAATCGAAATCCGGCGAGCCTACGGCGCCAAGCAGCACCGCATCGCCGGCCAGACAAGCATCCAGGGTGGCGGTCGGTAACGGTGACCCGGTTTGCCTGATTGCCGCACCACCAATCAATTGCTCATCAAAGGTGAACTCGTGGCTGTGTAGCGCGGCAACTGAGCGCAGGACCCGAACAGCCTCGCGCGTAACCTCCGGACCCACCCCATCGCCTTCGAGTATTGTGATTCTCAGATTCATTCGTGAGTAGGCTTCAAGCAGCAGACGACTCTCGTGCCCAGCTAGTTACTGCCGTCGTCCCTTCAGCGATTCTTTCGCCGGCCGCTGGTGCGGTTTGCAATAAAGCAATCAAATCCTGATCGTAAATTCGCTTCTTGCGATCCGCGAGCGTGGTAAAGCGCTGATAGATAGCTTCCAATTCGTCAGGCTGCATTGAGTAGCCCAGGTCTTCGTAACGCAAAGCAAGAGCGTGGCGTCCGGAGTGTTTGCCCAAAACGAGATTGTTTGTAGGCACACCAACAGACTCGGGCGTCATAATCTCGTAGCAGAGCGGATTACTGATCACGCCGTGTTGATGAATGCCAGCTTCGTGTGCGAAGGCGTTGCGGCCGACAATCGCTTTATTGGGCTGCACTGCGCAACCAATGATCGACGAAAGCAGTTGGCTGGTGGGATAGAGTTGCTGGGTCTGGATGCCCGTATCAAACGGCAAGTGATCGGCTCGTACCTTCATCGCCATCACGATTTCTTCGAGCGATGCGTTGCCGGCGCGTTCACCAATGCCATTGATCGTACATTCAACCTGGCGCGCGCCAGCTTCAATAGCGGCCAGACTATTGGCGACGCCTAGCCCAAGGTCGTCATGGCAATGCACGCTGATCGTGATGTCGCTGCGATCGCCGACGACCTGCTCGCGGACTTTGCGGACCAGCCGGGAAAATTCTGTCGGCATCGTGTAACCAACCGTATCAGGCACGTTGATGATCGTGGCGCCGGCAGCTACCGCGGTAGCAAACACCTCGCATAAATAATCAACATCGCTGCGGGTTGCATCCTCCGCTGAGAATTCAACTTCCGCGGCGCATTCGCGAGCGAGCGACACAGCCTGGCGCGTCATCTCGATTACTTCTGAACGGCTCTTCTTCAGTTTGTATTCAAGGTGCAGGTCAGAGGTGGCCACAAACGTATGGATACGCGGATGGGCTGCGTGCTCCAACGCCTCGGCCGCGCGCAAGACGTCTGGAGCCGACGTGCGGCACAGCGCGGCCACGGTCACGCTCCGGCATTCCGCCGCCACCGCCCTTACCGCCGCGAAGTCGCCGTCGGACGCAATGGGAAAGCCCGCCTCGATAACGTCGACGCCCAGAGTCTCCAATTGTTGCGCCATGCGCACCTTTTCAGCCAAATTCATCGAGCAGCCGGGCGATTGCTCGCCGTCACGCAGCGTGGTGTCAAAAACCGCTATTCTTTCTCCAGCCATCTCGGGGTCTCCTTCCGCAACAAAAGACTAGATCTTAGGGAGCGGGGCCGGAATAGTCAAAGTTATAATATCTATGGCAACATAATGTCTCGTGATATCATAACCGGGACCACTTAGTCCGATAAGCCAACGCAATAGTCGGATTTGGGGCCGCGAGCGGCGGCTACTCGTGAGGGGAGGGCCCTGATGGATATTAATCAGCTCGAGGTGCTAATAGCAGTAGCACAGGAAAAGAGTTTTTCTCGCGCGGCCGAGAGACTTCACCGCACGCAGCCGGCTATCAGCCAGGCCATTCGCAGACTGGAGACGGAAATCGGCGAGCCGCTTTTCGATCGCTCGTCGAAGGACGGAACCATGACTGCCGCCGGCCGGGTCCTCTTTGGACTGGCGCAGCAGATGATAAACCTTCGTCATGGCGCTCACGCGGCCATCAAAGAATTGAAGGGTCTTCATCGCGGCAAGCTGAGCCTGACCGCCAATGAATACACGGTGATGTATCTCCTGCCGCTGCTGCCCGTATTCCGCGCGCGGCATCCGCATATCAAGATCGAAGTGAAGCGAAGTCTCGCGAGTCGCATTTCGTCGGAAATACTCGCGCGGGAAACGGAGATCGGGATAGTTTCCTTCAAGCCAAACGACGCGGCAATCACCTCCGTTCCGGTACTGACTGACGAGCTGGCGTTAATTGTTCCGCCGGATCATCCACTGGCTGCCAGGAAAATTGTTTCGGTACGCGAGTTGGGAGCCGAGTCGTTTGTGGCGCATAACGTTCCGTCTCCCTATCGGGAACGTGTGGTGCGTACTTTCGAAAAGTATCGGACGCCGCTGAACATCTCGCTGGAAATGCCCACGCTCGAGGCGATCAAGCGATTCGTTGAGGGAGGGATGGGTGTGGCTTTGGTTCCGCGCTTAACCGCTCAAGTCGAAATTGCGCGTGGTCAGGTCGCGGCGCTCGCGGTGCGGGAAATGAAGTTAGAGCGAAAGCTATATCTGGTTTATCGGAAGGGTGCAACCCTGTCGCATGCCGCTCGCGCGTTTTTGCGAGTTGCAAAGGAACAGCAAAAGCCCGTCAAGATCAGAACCTCGCGCCCTGTTGATGTCAGTTGAGCCTCACAGTCTGCTCAGCGCCGCTATCGTTGGTTGTAACAACGCGAGCGCGGCCGGTCGATTTGACGACGAAGGAGAATTTCCTGGTGCCCGGGTTGTAGCTGCCTTGCGGCGCACCGGCGGTTACAACATAGCCGAGGCCCACGCGCTTCACGGTTACGGTTGTCCGGCGAAATCCTGCCTGTTTATAGGCCGGACTAGTGCCATCATCTTCGTACAGGGTCATTGAAGCCGAACCCTGGTCGTCCGGATAAATGTTGAAAGTGATTGGATCCTGGGGCTTCTCCCCGGTGTAGTTCATCTCCGGTCCCATCGGGATAATCGCTCCAGCGCGTACAAACATTGGAACAGTCTCCAGTGGTGCATCGGCGGTGAACATCGTGCCGCCTTCATATTTCTTGTTTGTCCAGAAGTCGTACCAGGTTCCCTTCGGGAGATAAACCAAACGCCGGGTCACATCGGGCTTTACCACTGCCGCAACAAGCAGATCGTTTCCAATCATGAACTCATCATCGAGATTGTAGGTGTTGGGATCGTCCTGATAGTTGAGTACCAGGGGGCGAAACAGCGGCGTCCCAGTCTGGTGCGCCTCCTCCAGAGTGGTGTAAAGAAAAGGCAGCAGTTGGTAGCGCAGCTTTAGGTATCTGCGAATAATGTCCTCGTAGTATTTCCCAAAACGCCATGGCTCCTGATCGTAGCCATCGATTACTTTATGATTGCGGCAAAACGGTGCCAGGAAACTAACCTGATAGGCACGCGTAAGCAGTTCGCCGCTGCCGCGACCCATGAAACCGCCGACATCGCTGCCAACAAAAGGTTCGCCTGATAATCCCAGCGTGGTGAACATCGGAATATTCAACGCCAGCGCTTCCCAGGTACTGTTTGTATCGCCCGTCCACATGGTCGAATACCTTTGAATTCCGGCATAGGCGGCGCGCGTGATCACGTAGGGACGCTGGTTTGGTCGTAATCGTTCCAGTCCCTCGTAGGTTGCGCGGGCCATCAGCAGGGCAAAGACATTGCGATTCTTCGCGTGCGTGGACTTCTCGCCTTCGTCGTAGCTGACGACATCCATTTGGTTCCTGCCGGTTTGGTCTACGAAGTCGGACGGCTCGTTCATGTCGTTCCAAATACCCGCTACACCATTGTCTGTGTAGGCGCGATGTAAACTTCCCCACCACTCGCGGGCCGCAGGCAGCGTGTAGTCCACAAAAACACTTTCACCGGGCCAGACCCTCGGAATAAACAGGTCACCACTCTCGCGCTTTTGAAAATAGTTATTCAGTAGTCCCTGCTCGAAAACGTAATAGCGCGGATCCTGTGGCTCAAGTTCCGGCGTAATTGAAGTAATCTGCGCAGTGCTTTTGGCTACCTGTTGATGTTTGACACCCGGATCAACGATCGTAATGAGTTTGACACCCTGTCTCGCGAGTTTTTCACTCAACGCCTTTGGATCAGGGAAACGATTTCGATCCCAGGTGAACACGCGATAGCCCTGCATGTAATCAATATCAAGATGAACGACGTCGAGCGGCAGATCGCGTTTGCGATACTCGCGGACAACTTCTTCAACCATTGTGTCGGGATAATAACTCCAGCGACTCTGTTGGTTACCCAGCGCCCACAATGGCGGCATGGGCATGTGCCCGGTGAGGTCCGCGTAGCGATTCAGAATCTTCTTGAGCGAAGGTCCGTAGAGAAAGTAATAGTTCAACTCGCCGCCCTCGGCGCCAAACCAAACACGCTGTTGCGACGATTTGCCGAAGTCGAAGTAACTCCGATAGCTGTTGTCGAAAAAGATGCCGTAAGCATTGCCGTTTTGCAGTCCTGTGTAAAACGGTACGGTTTGATAGATCGGATCTCTACCTTCGAGATAACCCGGCGTGTCGGCATTCCAGTTCACAAATGAGCTGCGACGCTTGTCTAGACGGGCGGCCTTTTCTCCCAAACCGTAAAAGTGTTCGTCGAAACCAAGCTTCTTCGCAGCAGCAACGAAGGTCCCACGCGAGTCAAACAGCATCTCTTTCAGCAGTCCTTTGGCATCGTAAGCCATTGGTTGCTGATCAGAATTGATAACCGCGTGCGTCTTTGCATTGCGAAACTCTACAAGCAAAGGCGAGCGACGAACGAGCACTTCAAGCTCGTCAGTCGTTATCAAAACGGCCTCGCTTGTTTCAGACAAACTCCAGCGCGGCGTAACCCATTCGGTTTTTGCTATTGCCCACGAATGATCCTTCGAGGGAATTGGCTTACCGAAGGACGCGCGGACGCGCACCAGATCAGCAGACAGAACTGTCACCTGGAGTTGCGAGTTGTCCTGACAGTTGAAAACAACAGATTTTTCGGACTTGGTGAAATTAGCGATCGAGCCGATCTTTTCCAGCCTGCTGATGTCCTGCGCTCTGGCAATAGTGACCAGGCCAAGAGTGACGCAAAGGATTAAGGCGCAGCGTTTCATAACGGCTTCGTAGGAAGAGCTGGGCCAGCCCCCCTGCCCGACCATGAGGCTTTGTTAGTCGAATTCTCTATTCCTTCGTTTACAGGCTCTCAAACTGAAACGATGTCAGTCCTTAAATGCGAGCCGCGCCGCGCCGAGCAAACCGGCGTCGTCGCCACGCTGAGCGCGCACAATCTTGACGCGTCGGGCCGGAATCGGAAACGCGCGTTCAAGAACCTGCTGGTGCATGTGTTTCTCAAACAGATCCCAACCGTTTGATAACCCGCCGCCAATCACTACGATTTCTGGATTGAGTACATTGATTAGACTGGCGAGGCCGATTCCCAGATACACTCCCATGCGCCGGAAAACCTCAATGGCCAGTTCATCGCCTTCCCTGCCCGCCTGATAAACCTTTACCGATGTTAGATCTTCCGTGTTATGCAGCATCGAAGTGGGATAACGGGGTCTTGCCTCGCGTGTCATCCGCACAATGGCGGTAGCTGAAGCACAGACTTCAAGACACCCACGGCTGCCACAGGTACAGGGAACTCCGTCAAATGGATCCACACCGATGTGCCCGATCTCCCCAGCCGAGCCATCGACGCCTCGCCACAGTTTCCCGTCAAGAATTATTCCGCCGCCGACGCCGGTGCCAAGCGTCACGCAAATTAGTGTGCGATATCCTTGTCCCGCACCTTGCCACAACTCCCCGATCGCGGCAGCGTTGGCGTCATTCTCCAGGATAACGGGCCACTGGAGTTCACCCTCCAGCGCAGCCCCCAAACGAAACCCGTCGAGACAGGGCACGTTCGGAGCCTTCACGACCACGCCCTCAGCGACGTTCACGGTTCCTGGCACGACTACCGACACGGCAGAAATTCCGCCACCCTTTTCAACAGCCGTGGGCTGAAATTCGTGAGCGGCGTTGATCAGCGCGCGCACGATCTCGTTCGGCTTCTCTGCTTGCGGTGTCGACTGCATCTTCCGGCAATGGACCTTGCCGTTGCGATCTACGGTAGCTACACGAAGGTGAGTACCGCCGAGATCCGCAGCGAAAACCAACTCAGATGTATTTGTTGCGTCAACTCTCAATTACTTGCCGAACCTTTCAGGTATCGTATTCTGGTTGCGTTTGGAGTCTCCATATTATGTCCTTGTTTGATATTGATTGCGAGACGAATAAACTGCGCCATAGACCAGGCGAGCGGAGTGGCGGAGCCGGTGCCTTCGCCGAAGCGAAGCTCGGGCCGCGGACTCTCCTTACGATCCCACACTTGCTCCGGAATCATCATTCCGTCGTTTGCAAAAGCCATCATCGCGTCGAGCCGCTTGCCGGCGGTGGTCAGGTCGCCACGCGCGACCTCGTATTCGCCACGTTCGCCGGTTAGCAGGGCCCAGAGGCGTCCCACACCCAGGAGGCCATCATAATTGCCACCATCCGGTCTCTCGCCATACGCATCGAGATTGTAACGATACCACCCGGAACCACCTGGAGTTTCCATTTTGATTAGCTGGTCGACCAGGGCGAGCGAATCTCTGATCAATGGATCGTTCGCATCTTTTACTCCGAGCCGTACCAACTCGAGGAAACCGGCATCAAGAAGTGCGCGTTCATCCACGAGCTGGTTGCTGCTGTTTATTTCAAGCTTCGCTCCATCGTCCGGATCATCGTCCTGAGAAATGCGCAGATAATAATGTCCGTCGCCATGGCGGCCTTTAGTTGCTGTCCATCGTTCAACGCTTTGCGTCCACTTATCGGCTGCATTCAGATAAAGTTTTGCGGTAAGTTCATCGCCATTAATCGATGCGATTCCAGCCGCGCAGACTAAGCCTGCAATCTCCGCAGCAATTGTGGCGGGTGAATAACCGGGTTTCTCTTCCCAACGGTCTTGCTCGGTGGCAGGACCTTTACGAAGAATGAAATCCGCCGCCGGCTTGATGTGTCTCCGCCATGTCGATCTGTCAGTGCGCCCCAACTGATAGGCCAGCACAAGGGGCAATGCCACTTGATCAAGCTGCAAGCCGCCGCCGATCGGGCGACCATCTACCCAGGAATTCTGAGGAAAACTGCCATCCGTTTTTTGCTGTACGTTGAAGAGGTAATCGAGCGCCCGATTGGCACTGGCGCGATCCCCCAGTGCCAGAAACGCCGTCGCTACCTGATAAAGATCGCGCGCCCAAACCGCATGATAACCACTAATCGTCGGTTCGTTTGCGTGTGGCCCACCGCCCCAGGGAGTGGATGGCGAAGCGATCATTGCACCACGATAGGTCTTGTCTTCCAGGGCTTTTAGAGTCATCGCCGCCATATTGAACTGCTGCTGGTATTTTGAGTCGACCGTTTGAAGCGGTTTGAGATACGCGTGCCAGCCTGCCTGGTATTGTCGACGAACTTTCGCGAATCCCTGCGCCAGCGAGGCGCGCGCATTAAGTAATGCTTCGCGCGGCGTTTTTCCAAAAGCCAGTGCCATCGTGAGTCGCCTCACCGGAAGGCCGTTAGCACCCTGGAGCCCCTGCAACGCAGCTACCTGGACCACATTCCCATCAACGGCGCGTTGATAAAGAGTAAACCCGGAACGAGGCCAATTCTTTTTTAATTCAGTAAGGCCATCGCTAGTGCCGAGGTAGCCGTGGGAAATGTCCCGACTCGTTGCCAAATTGTTCGCGGATGCAAATCCAGAACTGGAAATCAAAGCTGATGCCGTATTACCGTCCCGACTTAACAGCGCATCACCTTCAGTCCACGCAGAGTCGTGCATGCCGCTATTGTTTAGCGATGGATCGTAATAGACATACACCTTGTTCGCAGTTCGGCTGGCAAATTCAATCTCGATCAAAACGGTACTACGCAGGGGATCGGTCACGTAGGTCTTTGTGATCGTGTAGTTCCTACTCTTGGCGGTGTTGACTTGCCGAAACGAGAGGGCGCGTGTGTCGACCACTTCGAGGTGATGAATGGTGTCATCGCTTTCAGTTTCGACATGGGCACTGTCGACGACAATGAGCTGTAAGGTCTGAACGTTAGGCACATCCAGCCGGGGATAGTAGACCTCGGTCATCACTCCATTGTTCAGCGTAAACCAGATCTTTGAAGCCAAGGTATTTGACGTTCCGAATCCATTTTTCGCGGCGCTCGGCCAATGCGCATCGTTGCCGGGCGCACCCGGCGCGAGGGCGTTAGTTGCCTGTGCAAACAAAGCTGGGCAGGAAAGAAACGAGATGGTCGAGATGACGATTAGTCGAAACATCTTTTGCTTTGTTGACGCCGGAAGAGAAAACCGCGTCACAGGTCCGGAAGCGACCGGATACTGCGACCAACCTACCAAAACTGACAAGTCCGCAAACGAAAGAATTGCATGGATCCCTCAGCCGCGTTTGCGCCCAGCCATGTCCAAACCAACCGCAGCAACCAGGATCGCGCCTTTGATAATCATTTGCGAGTAAGGCTCGACACGCATCAACGACATGCCATTGTCGAGACTCGCCATGATTAGCGCACCCAGGATCGCGCCGAAAACAGTTCCCCGCCCGCCCATTAAACTGGTACCGCCGATTACGCAAGCCGCAATCGCGTCCAGCTCGAGCAGTTGTCCCGCGTCAGGTGATGCGCTGCCCACGCGCGCCGTGTAGATGATTGACGCCACGCCGGCGAGCGCGCCCATGATGCAAAACACTGCCAGAATGTGCTTACGGATGTTTATGCCGGAAAGACGTGCTGCGTCAGGGTTGCCGCCGATGGCATAAAGATAACGACCGAAGGTTGTGTTCTGCGTCAGAAACGCTCCGGCTAAGGCAATGGCGATCAAAATGATTACTGGTATTGGAACGCCTTCGTAAGTGTTCATCGTGTAAATGAACCAAAGGATCACCGCGGTAGGAAGCGCGATGCGAAAGACCGTTGAACCTAACGAAGGCACAGCGAGGCCATGCCGGCGCCGGGCTCGATTGCGAGCGATCATCATCCACACAACCGCGGCTATTGCTAACCCGGCCAGTATCCAGCCGGCGCGCCGGTCGACATAGTTTTGGCCGATCGCCTTAAAACTCTGAAGCCGGAGCGGGATTGTTTCTCCCTTACTTAACCCGAGGATGACACCACGCCAGGCGAGCAACCCGCCCAGGGTAACAATGAACGCTGGAATGTTCAGGTAGGCCGTTAGGGAACCTTGCAGAGCGCCAATCGCAATCGCTACGGCGACGCCGGCCGTTAACGAAGGTATCAACCCATAACCATACCAACCTTGTGCAATCGCGGCGATCCCACCGGCAAGACCCACCACGGAACCAACGGAGAGGTCGATCTGGGCCGTAATAATGACCATCAGCATTCCCACCGCCAACACTCCGGTGACTGAGGTCTGTCGCATCAGGTTGGAGAAGTTTCTCGGATCGAGGAAGATGCGATCGGTTGAAAAGTGGAAATAGATCCAGATAGCGACTAGCGCAAACACCATTGTGTAAGCGCGGAGAACCTCCGTCGGAATCTTGAACTTGCCGATACTGGTGACCGGAGTAGTCTCGTCAGCATCCGGCAACGGCTCAGGTTCGGAAATGGTAGCTGCAGCGTTGTTCATAAGCATTCACAGGGCGGCTCTTGCCGCAAACAGAAAGTGCAATCCGCAAAACCCACAAAACTACGCTAATGACATTTCGTGTTGGTTCGTATCCTTAGGTGTCGTTTCAAGCCGCTTGCTGCGCGCGTCCGGTAGCGCAGGCCATGACCTTCTCGGGTGTAGCGGCGGCCCTACTAAATTCACCGGTTATGCGTCCTTCATGGAGCACCAGGATACGGTCAGACATTCCCAGGACTTCCGGCAATTCCGACGACACCAGCACGATAGCAAGGCCGCTTTTCGCGAGCTTATTGATTTGCGCATAGATTTCCTGCTTCGCGCCGACATCAATGCCGCGAGTTGGTTCGTCGAGAAACAACACCCGGGGGTTCGTCAACAACCACTTCGCTAACACAACCTTTTGCTGATTGCCACCTGACAACGTGCCAGCAATCGTAAAGACCGAATTGGCTTTGACGCGAAGTTCCTTCATCGAGCGTTCGCCGGCAGCCGACTCCGCGTCGACGCTGGTAAGAAAGCGGCCAGAGATTCGTCGCAACCCGGCGAGTGTCATGTTGTTGAGAATCGTTTGATCCAGCACCAGGCCGAATCGCTTCCGATCCTCGGTAACAAAACCGATGCCCTGTTTGATTGCATCAGCAGGACTACTGATGTCAATCCGCCGGCCTTCGAGTTTGATCTCACCGGAGACGCGACCGGCGTGCGCCCCGAATATGGCCATCAGCAAGTCGCTCCGGCCGGCACCCATCAAGCCGGCAATCCCCAACACTTCCCCATGTCTGACCGAGAAATTAACGTTATCAACCAGTTTCTTGCCAGCCACCGCGGGATCAGTCACGGAAAAATTTGTGACTTCAAAGATAGTTTCGCCCTGGGCATGGTCGATAACGGGAAAGATGTCGCCCACTTCGCGCCCCACCATGCGCGCGATGATCTGGGGCTCGGTCCAGGCCCGAGTCGCATTGGTGCCTACGGTTTTGCCATCGCGCAGGACCGTGATGCGATCGCTAATCCGAAAAACTTCATTGAGCTTATGCGAAATGTAGATCATCCCAACACCGCGCGCCCGCAGCTTGTTGAGAATGACAAACAGCGTCTCTACCTCGCCGTCGTTTAGCGCCGCAGTTGGTTCATCAAGCACAAGGATTCGGGCGTCGTGTGAAAGTGCCTTCGCGATTTCCACCAACTGTTGTTGGCCAATACCAAGGTTACGGATGAGTGTGTGCGGGTCGATCGACAAGTGCAGATCCGCGAGCAACTCGCTGGCGCGACGATAAAGATCTTCCCAGCGAATGACGCCAAATTTTCGAGGTTCGCGTCCCAGAAAAATATTTTCACCGACGGTCATCTCCCTGACGAGGGAAAGTTCCTGATAGATAACCGCAATTCCGGCCTTTTCCGCGTCGCGCACTCCGCTGAACTGCTGCAGACTACCTTCGATGAAAACTTCACCACCATACTGGGGATGTGGATAGACGCCGCCGAGGATTTTCATCAAGGTGGACTTACCGGCGCCATTTTCGCCAACCAGCGCGTGAACCTCACCCTTCTGCAAATCCAGACTTACGCCATCAAGCGCACGAACACCCGGGAAGGTCTTGGTGATATTGCGCATCTCCAGGAATGGTGTGACGGTGGACATGCTGGTTTCTCGTCCCTGGTGGATATCTCTTAGCTAGTGTCTTTCAGGAATTTTCCATTTGTCATTTGACATTTCTCATTTGTCATTTCATGAGAAATGGATGACGCGTAATTTGGGTAAGTGCTTTTCCGGGTGCTCGTCGACCCGTTGTGGTTTCAATTCGTGTCAAAGCGTCGACCGCCTCTAAATGA